>ERZ1026846.27-NODE-27-length-106472-cov-10.710516_pt1 | contig 106472 bp, 93 predicted proteins | sample MGYA00380153_ERZ1026846 | MGnify/ENA primary metagenome ERZ1026846 (study PRJEB33269, sample SAMEA4719789) | human gut metagenome | biome: human-associated habitat; feature: organic feature; material: feces | place: Cameroon | collected 2013-10 ...
GTGTTGACATTATCCAATTAGACTTGTAAAGTAATAGTGGATAGTATAAGAAATAAATATGAAGAGATAATAAAAAAGCCTGCATAAAGCAAGCTAATAGTTCCACACACTGTGGGTCACATAAGTGACGATTTGAATAAATTCTTATTTGAACTTATGATGTAAATTTAGTATGGTACTAAACTAAGTTTAGTATAAATAAATTAGTTACAAATGTCAATATAGCAGAGGAGGTTTTTTATGGGGCAGGATTATTTCTTGGGTCTGGATATGGGAACAGGATCCTTGGGATGGGCGGTTACAGATGATTTGTATCAGGTGTTAAGACGCCATGGTAAGTCGCTTTGGGGAGTGCGTCTGTTTGAAAGTGCCAATACGGCGGAAGAGAGAAGGCTGCACCGGACGGCTCGCCGTAATCTGGACAGACGTGGCTGGAGAATACAGGTTTTACAGGAATTGTTTGCGGAGGAAATCAGCAAGGTAGATCCAGGCTTCTTTCTTCGTATGAAAGAAAGCAAATATTATCCGGAAGACAAGCGCGATGCAGACGGAAAATGTCCGGAACTTCCGTATGCACTATTTGTTGATAAAACATACACGGATAAAGAATATCACAAAGAATTTCCGACGATTTACCATTTGAGAAAAAGGTTGATGGAAACCGAGACGATGCCAGATATTCGTCTGGTATATTTGGCACTGCACCATATGATGAAACATAGAGGTCACTTTTTACTTTCTGGTGATATTGGACAAGTTACGGATTTCACAAATACATTTCATCAGATGATTGAGAATATTCATGATGAAGAATTAGATTTTAATCTTGTGCTTGGTGATGAGGAGCTCGCATTTGTAAAGCAGACGCTAAAAGATAGAAATCTTACACGTTCTGCGAAGAAGACACAGTTAATTAAGAGGTTGAAAGCATCAACGGTTTGTGAGAAGGCTATCTTAAATCTTGTTTCAGGCGGAACAGTCAAATTAAGTGATATCTTTGGTCGAGAAGATCTTGACTCTATAGAAAAACCGAAGATTTGTTTTGCTGATGCGGGATATGATGATTACATTGCAGGCGTAGAGGGGGATGTCGGTGAACAGTTTTATATTATTGCATCGGCGAAAGCAGTCTATGATTGGTCTGTGTTAACGGATATCTTAGGGGATAGTGTGTCCATTTCTGAGGCAAAAGTTAAGACGTATGAAAAACACAAGAAAGACTTGGCTTTTCTCAAAAAAGTGATTAAAGACAATCTGACACAAGAAGATTATAAAGAGACTTTTCTTATAACAGACAGTAGCATAAAAAATTATAGTGCATACATCGGCATGGTTAAGAAGAATGGAAAGAAGATTGATTTAGAGAGTAAAAGGTGCAGCCGGGAAGAGTTTATGGATTTCCTAAAGAAGCGCATTGTTGCTCAATTGCCGGATGGAGAAGAAAAGGATTATATGATGGAAGAAATCGAGAAAGACAGTTTTCTTCCCAAACCGGTAAATAAAGATAATAGTGTAATTCCATACCAGATCCAATTATATGAACTGAAGAAAATTCTCGAGAATCTTGGTGCTAAAAGTGAATTTATCAAAGAAAATACGGATAAAATAATTCAATTGTTTACATTCAGAATTCCGTATTATGTTGGACCTCTTCATGCTGCGGAGAATGATGAACAAAATAAATTTTCATGGGCGGTTCGAAAAAGCAACGAGAAAATCTATCCATGGAATTTTGAGCAAGTGATTGATAAGGAAGAGAGTGCACAGAGATTTATTCGTCGTATGACGAATAAGTGTACCTATCTTTATGGAGAAGATGTGCTTCCGAAAGACTCTTTATTATATAGTAAGTTCATGGTTTTGAATGAACTGAATAATCTGCGTCTTGATGGGGAGAAAGTTTCTGTTGAGTTAAAACAAAAACTATACAATGAATTGTTTTGTAAAACAAGAAAAGTGACACAGAAAAAACTTCGCTCTTTTTTAGTCAGAGAAGGTATTGCAGAGAAAAATGTTGAAATTAGTGGGATTGATGGTGATTTTAAGGCATCATTGAAAGCATATCATGATTTTAAAGAAAAACTGACAGGAGTGGCATTGTCGCAAGCTGACAAGGAAGAAATAATTTTAAATATTGTTTTGTTTGGGGATGACAAAAAACTGTTAAAGCAGAGGATTAGCAAAAAATATCCGAATTTGACGGATAATCAGATGAAAGCACTTATGACATTGTCTTATCAGGGTTGGGGAAGACTTTCGAAGAAATTCCTGGAGGAAGTTACTGCGCCTGCTCCGGAAACTGGTGAAGTATGGAGTATTATGAATGCTCTGTGGGAAACAAATGATAATTTGATGCAATTGCTGAGTCAGGAATATAAATTTACAGAATCTGTTGAAATGATTAATTCTGGTCAAGGAGAAAAAACACTTTCTTATGAGACCATTCAAAACTCATATGCATCACCATCAGTTAAACGACAGATTTGGCAGACTCTTCAGGTGGTTAAGGAAATTCAGAGCATTATGGGACATTCACCAAAGAGAGTCTTTGTGGAGATGGCGCGTGAAAAGCAGGAGAGTAAACGAACGGAGTCAAGAAAAAAACGTTTGATAGATTTGTATAAGGTTTGCCAAAAGGAAGAACCTGAATTACAACGGGAATTGGACGAGTTGACTAGAACTTTGAATCGGCATGAGGAAAATCAGTTAAGGAGTGATAAGTTATATTTATATTATACACAGATGGGACGATGCATGTATTCCGGAGATGTAATTCCACTGGAAGATTTGTGGGATAATACGAAATACGATATTGACCATATTTATCCACAATCCAAAACAATGGATGATAGTTTGGATAATCGTGTTCTCGTGAAGAAAGAGTATAACGCTAAAAAATCGGATAATTATCCTCTTAGCACTGAAACTCAAAAAAATTGGGGCGGGTTCTGGAAGATGCTTTGGCACAAGGGATTTATCTCCAAAAAGAAATACGATCGATTGATGCGCAGGGAAGAACTGACTGCAACGGAATTGGCTGGGTTTATTGAGAGACAGATTGTAGAAACCAGACAGAGTACTAAGCTTGTAGCGGAAATCTTAAAGGAAGCCTTGCCTGGTACAGAAATTGTATATGTAAAAGCTGGAACTGTTTCGCGTTTTCGTCAGACATACGATTTCATGAAAGTCAGAGAGATGAACGATCTGCATCATGCCAAAGATGCATACCTGAATATTGTGGTTGGAAATACTTACTTTGTAAAATTTACAAAGAATGCGGCGTGGTTTATTCGCGAGAATCCGGGGCGAACTTACAATTTGGATAAGATGTTTGAGCGCGATACGATTCGAGATGGTGAAACTGCATGGAAAGCTGGAAACCAGGGAAGCATTGTTTTGGTACGAAAGATGATGGGCAAGAATAATATTCTTGTAACACGCCGATCGTATGAAGTAAAAGGTGGTCTATTTGATCAGATGATCATGAAAAAGGGTAAGGGACAGATTCCAATTAAAGGAAGCGAAGATAGACTGAGCGATATTAATAAGTATGGTGGATATAATAAAGCGGCAGGAGCGTATTTTATGCTTGTAGAGTCACAGGGAAAGAAAGGGGAACTACAGAGAACGATTGAATATGTACCGATATATTTGAAAACCGTAATTGAATCGAGTGAAGAAAGTGCACTAGAATATTTACAGAAGGATCGCGGTCTGGTTTGTCCAAGAATTCTGCTGAAGAAGATTAAGACAGATACACTCTTTAAAGTAGATGGATTCTATATGTGGCTATCGGGAAGAACTGGAAAGCAGTTGATTTTTAAAGGCGCAAATCAGCTGCTATTGGATAACGGTGATCAGGCAGTGTTAAAGAAAGTGCTAAAATATGTACATCGTTTAAAGGAAAATAAAAACCTAAAAATTACAGACAAAGACGAGATTTCAGAACAGGATTTACTACATTTATATGACACGTTTGTTGATAAATTGGAGAATTCTGTATACGCAAAGCGTTTAAAATTGCAGGGGGATACATTAATTAAAAAAAGAGATTCTTTTATAGCGTTAGCGATAGAAAATAAGAGCATTGCATTATCGGAAATTCTTCATCTGTTTCAATGCCAAAGTATTGCTGCAAACCTAAAATTAATTGGAGGACCGGCAAGCGCAGGAATATTGGTCTTAAATACTAATATAAGCAATTGTAAGAGCGTTTCCATTATTCACCAATCGGTAACAGGTATTTATGAACAGGAAATTGACCTGTTGAAATTATGAGCTGGCGAACGATTGTTATAACGAAGCGGGCTAAGCTTGATTTGCAATTAGGATATATGGTGGTGCGTAGCGACGATATAACAAAGATTGCTTTAAATGAGATTGCGATGTTATTGATTGAATCGACTTCCGTATCACTTACGACTAGTCTGCTGGCAGAATTGACGAAGCGTAAGGTGAAAGTGATTTTCTGTGATGAAAAAAGAAATCCGTCCTCTGAATTGGTCAGTTATTATGGAAGTCATGATACAAGTAATAAAGTTCGGAAGCAGATTGCGTGGAGACCACAGACGAAGGAAGCTGTCTGGACAGAAATTGTAACAGAGAAGATTCGTAAGCAAAAAGAATTGTTGGAGAGTTTGGGAAAGGATGAGGCTAAGTTACTGTCACAATACCTTGAACAGATTACTTGGAATGATGAGACGAACAGAGAGGGACATTCGGCAAAGGTATATTTTAATGCGCTATTTGGGCTTGATTTTACAAGAACGCAGGATAATCTGATTAATGCTGCATTGAATTATGGATATTCGATTATATTATCAGCATTTACCAGAGAGGTTACAGCGAATGGATACATAACACAATTAGGACTGTTTCATGATAATATGTTTAATCAATTTAATTTGGCATCAGATTTAATGGAACCATTTCGACCATTAGTCGATCAGCAAGTAATTCATATGGAATTTGATTCTTTTGAGCATGAACAGAAAATGCAGTTAGTTGACATATTAAATCAGGAAGTATTGATTGATGGGAGAGTTCAGTATGTAAATAATGCAATTAAAATATATTGTAAAAGTGTGTTTGATGCGTTAAATGACGATGACAGTGCGTTAGTCCGGTTTTATAAGAGTGAGCTATAGATTTATGAGGGTATTGGTTTTCTTTGATTTACCGGTTATCACAACGGAAAACCGGCGTGAGTACAGAATGTTTCGTAACTATTTGCTGAAAAACGGATTCCTGATGTTACAGGAATCCGTATACTGTAAACTTGCATTAAATGGAACAGCAGTGAAGACGATAGTTGATGGTGTACATAAAAACAAGCCGGATGAAGGATTGATCCAATTGTTGACTGTGACAGAAAAGCAGTATGCCAAGATGGATATTGTTGTTGGCAACATGAAAAGTGAAGTGTTAGATAGTGATGAGAGGCTGGTGATTCTGTGAAATTAGTTCATCTGGAAATTCCTTATGCGCTAATAGAAAGTGATAATAAGTGTTCGGAATGGATTATCGAAAATCCGGAAACATTTTCTTCTTATCTACAGGAGATGATGCAGCAGTGCAGTGGGGAAGATGGAAGGTTTGTTTTATCCCAAGGGGCGAAAGAATTGGATATTGCGAAAAATGTAGAGGTTATATTTGACATTTTTTCTGTTGATTGTAATGATAGGCGCATTTTGACCAAATTATATGCACAGTTAGAACAGTTGGCATATGGAGAAATGTTCTATGTGCGTACGCAGGAATTGGCACAACGTTTGCAGACATATGTAATGGATTTGGAGCAGGAAACGGATCATATTTTAGATATGGAGCAGATGCTTGATATTCCGGCAGTATTGAAAGCATTGGGAGTAAAATTTGAATCGTTAGAAGAAGATTTTTTTGAACGAACGATTCGGTATATGAAATTAATGAGTAGCATTTTAAATAAGAAATTGTTTATTCTCATTAATGCACGAAGCTTTATATCGGATGCAAATATGCAAATGCTCATTGATGAACTAAAATATCAGAACTTTAAGATTCTGTTTGTCGAAAGTTTTGCGAGAGATTGCATACCGAGTGTACAAAGGTGTATTATAGATAAAGATAATTGTGTAATTTAACAACTTGAGTACCAGTTTTATGCAGGTGATGGCATTTCATTTTTGAATTTGAGGTTTGAGAATGATGTAAAAACGTATGGTACTCAAGCCATTACAATAACTACTTGCATCGGTTATAAGTTTGAGAATGATGTAAAAACGTATGGTACTCAAGCCCGGCTCACTTCCATTTATTTCTATTGTTCGTTTGAGAATGATGTAAAAACGTATGGTACTCAAGCCGTTCCGATATTTCACAGCTGCTAGGATCGTTTGAGAATGATGTAAAAACGTATGGTACTCAAGCTCAGTTCGGCTATTTGCGTAGATGGCGCGAGTTTGAGAATGATGTAAAAACGTATGGTACTCAAGCGCAGATCCAGACGCTGGTGCGCACAGATCGTTTGAGAATGATGTAAAAACGTATGGTACTCAAGCAACATACTGTGTGATGAATATATATATCTTGTTTGAGAATGATGTAAAAACGTATGGTACTCAAGCACCGGAGCACAGAGATCCGAAAGCATATAAGTTTGAGAATGATGTAAAAACGTATGGTACTCAAGCTGAGGATGTATTCGGAATTCACGATCGTCAGTTTGAGAATGATGTAAAAACGTATGGTACTCAAGCGAGGGAATATGCTGGATACCTGTATGACGGGTTTGAGAATGATGTAAAAACGTATGGTACTCAAGCGATTGACCCGGACGGAAGCACCGAAAACGAGTTTGAGAATGATGTAAAAACGTATGGTACTCAAGCGATGCGGTGTTGAAAAGTGACGTTGATACGGTTTGAGAATGATGTAAAAACGTATGGTACTCAAGCCTTGATTTAGATGCAAAAATAGTGTAGCGGTTTGAGAATGATGTAAAAACGTATGGTACTCAAGCACGCTTGCAGGATTGTGGTGCTTTCTGAATGTTTGAGAATGATGTAAAAACGTATGGTACTCAAGCCTGTATATCAGCTCTATGCTTTTTCTCGTAGTTTGAGAATGATGTAAAAACGTATGGTACTCAAACGATGCGAACGCTTTCTGCAGCATGTCCTCGTTTGAGAATGATGTAAAAACGTATGGTACTCAAACGTACTGATCAACCGCATCACGGATTCGGAGTTTGAGAATGATGTAAAAACACGTATGCTACTCAAGCGAAAGGCAGCGAGAAGTTGGAGTACTTACTGTTTAAGAATGATGTAGTTTATATCCAGGGTGAATCAATACATCTGTGGATAGTATAATTTGAGAATGATGTAAAAGGTATGGTATTTTAAAGAAAAAGTTATGAAATAGAAAAGGGAGTGACATAATTTAGTTGAAAACATTTCTTTGGATTGAAGATCATAAGGATAAGTCCGGTTATACATTTTGGAAGACCATGATGGCACAATTGTATCCAGAAATTATAGTAGAAAGCAAACAGAATAATAGCGAGTTAGTGAAAGCTGTACGCAGACTTGAGGATAGCGAAAACAAATATATCATAGTACTTGATAATGCATTTGACAATTTGCAGGCAATCATGGAGCATAAACGTTTACACGAGTTCGCTTCAGAAAAAGAAAATGTTATTTTGTTGGATATAATTTGTTTTGAATTTGTATTATTAGAATTTCGAAATTTGATTGAGTGGATTTATGCTCCAAATGATGAATTCCTACGAAAAAGGGCAAAAGCGATTGCCGCACGTGAAAGTTTGGTGAATTGTATTTTATCAGGGAATGCAGCTTATACAGAAGAGAAAGCGATTGTAGAATACGATGAGAATCTTACAGGTTATAATATTGAAAAACTTTCTGCCAAGTTGTTGTTTGATTTAACAAGGAATACAGGTTTTGAAGTGACAAAAGGCGTTTTAGGAGATTGCTGGACTCTGCCATGCTGCGATTGGATAAAGAGAGAAGAAAACGACATTTGTGGATTGGATAGTAGAAGACTATCTGTTTATGATAAAATGAAAAATATATATGAGAATACCTGCCTGCAGAAGCAGTTTCAAATAGCGGGATTGGAGACAGTGTAATGATTACAATATTTAAACAGAAAAATGACATTCCAGAGGACCTGGAATATATCGAATTGAATGATGTCTTTTTTAATCAGCATACGGCAAGTCTGTTAGATGAAAATGCGGTATCACTTATACAGAAAATTGATCATTCAGAGATGATTAGTAAATATAGGATGAAATCTCGATTTAGTGATATTGCTTTAGATATAGATTGTTTATCAACAGGATGTAAGACGATACTTAATGTATTTTATTTCCCAGACAGAGTTTTTGGCTTAAAAGAATGCGGAAATAATGCATTGAATATTCTTTATCAATTAGAAAAGGGATATGTTTATAGTGAGTATGCTTTAATTCCACTTGAGATGAATTGCGTTATGGTTCAAGATCACATGGGGAAAAGAATGATTAGCGATTATGAAGAGTTAAAGGAGTGGTGGCAGAATGAAAAGTAAACCGAAAGTTATGGAACATTTTTCAACGGTTCATACATCGTTTGTGGTTGATTTTCATTTTAAGACGAATATTACAATTTTAATGGGTGATTCGGGCACTGGAAAGACAGCCGTTTTTTCATTTATAAAAGAATGCATGGCTATCAATCCCAATATAATCTGTCTAAATTATCTGGACTATCAGAAAGATATTTTAGAAATTATAAAGAAGGCAAGGGGCAAGTTGATTGTTGTTGATAATGCGGATGTGTTATTAGACGATACTGCCAGAAAATATATTGCGTTAGATGGCCAGAATCAGTATCTGATCATAGGTCGCAATCCCAGGAATTTGTTCACTACAAAAGATAATTTGTTTGAACTTGTGAGCGAGAAGAACGGTGAGCAGACCAAATTCTCAATTCGTGAATATTTGTAGATAAATTGAAGGGTTTGAATAAAAGTCCATTATTAAAGAAGCGTCAGTACCGACAAATGCTGGTTCTGGCGTTTTTTGATGGAAAGTAGTTCATTCGTTATTTTGATAAATTTTGATACATTTATTTTTATCGGGTTTCGAGAAATTAAAATGTAGGATATACTATAGTGTAAATGGGTGAAGTAATGATTATATGCAAGATTATGACACCAGTTGAGCATCCTGATCAATCATTTTCTTTGCGACAAAGAAAGCGGTTAAAAACTATCGCAACAATTTATAGTTGTTTTCTTTTTGGAATGAGCTTATTTTTGCTAGAATTTGCTCAAGTAAAATATTGTGTCACATTAGTTTTATGTGTTTTAGTTGTTTTCAGCAACCAAATAATTGGGATATTGCTCTATAAAAGTTGGAGGAAGGTTCATGACACTGAAGATCGCCATTTGTGATGATTGTGAAAAAGATCGTAAACATATGATACAACTGCTTTTGCGTTATGCGTTTGCTCATGAATGTGATTTTCACATTGAGGAATTTCAAAATGGAAAAGAATTACAGAAAAAATATTGTACACGGGATACTTTCCAGATAATTTTTATTGATATTGAGATGCCGGATGAGAGTGGGATTGATGTGGCGGACCGAATAAAAAGAAATGTTGATCATGATGTCAAAGTTGTTTTTGTGAGTAATTATCCGGAATATATGCAGGATAGTTTTAAGGTTCATCCATATCATTTTTTACAGAAACAAGTAACTGATGTAGAAATTCAAAAGTTAATGTATGATGTTTTGTTTGATATGGAGTATAACAAAACACTAGTTTCTATTATTGATGGTTATGAAAATGAGTATATAGTCAATATCAATGACATTTATTATTTGGAAACGGTGGATGCAAAAAATAAAGAACTTGCGTTTCACTTGAAGGACAAGACAATTCATGCGAAAGGAATATTGTCTACATGGAGCAGTTCATTACATGAGCATGCTTTTCATGTTTGCAGTAGAACCGTGTTAGTAAATCTGACACATATTCATTTTTTTAACGGGTTGGATGTTATATTGGATAATGGGGAAAAAATCTCGGTTAGTAAACGAAATAAAAAAATCTTAGTGTCTCAATATCTGAATCAGGTTGTGGCAATTAAACGAGGAGGGTTACATACATGACGTGTTTACTTATGCTGAGTGCATATTTGCTGGATATGCTAATTATTACCATATTTTTGGATAATATGTTTCTAGGACAGAAAAGATATAGTAACGTAAGTTATTATTTGTTTTTGTGTGTTGCTGAACTCATGTTATTCCTGAATGAATATTTGGTAAAAACGGTAAATATGCCTTATGCCAAGGCAATTACTATGGGTATTAGTTTATTTACAACATTTTTTCTTTGCTTTTTTTATAAATCTTCTTGGCAGGGAAAAATCTTGGCTACTTGTATTTTTCAGATGTTAGTTTCTGTTGGAGAAATTATCTTTACTTATTTGATATCAGTCATCAATCCAGATTTCCTTAAAGTGAAAAATATGAATCTTTTGTACAATACCATGAATAATGGATCTAAAGTGGTATTACTTATTTTGTGCCTATCTATTGTGTTTGTGAGAAAGAGAAATAGCATAATATCTCGATGGAATTATAATATGCTCCTGTTTTCCACACCCATTATTACGTTGGCAATTTATTGTATTCTTCCATTAAAAAAAGTATACGCAGAGGATGCGGTGTTTTATAATCTCCTTTTTATAAGTCTTGCTGTTCTTAATGTAATTAACTTTATTTTAATTAAAAATAATCAAGCGTTTGTAGCAATGAAGTTTGCCAATACACAAATGGAGCAGCAGATCAGGTTTCAGAAGGAAAAGTATGAGCAATTGAGCCAGTCATACCGTAATAATCGTAGACTTATTCACGATGTGAAAAAGCACTATTATTCGATACAGGAATATATTCACCGTAACAATTTGCAAGGATTATTAGAATATACACATTCTGCAATTGATGATCTGGAATCAACTTATGTAAAGTATAATACAGGAAATCTGGTGATAGATTCCTTGCTCACTAATTATGATACAGTGTATGAGGCAAATCATATTCATTTTAGTGTGCATTTAAATGTAGATTGTGGACAGATTCCGATAAAAGATTATGATTTGTGCATTGTGTTGGGAAATCTGTTGGATAATGCATTACAGGCAAATGATAAGATAGAAATCTTGGAGAGGGAAGTGTTGATAGAAATTGAAACAACTGAAAATAGTAAGTTTCGCATTCACTCAGAGAACCCGTTACCGGAACATGATTTTGATGTGCAAAAGAATGTATTACATCATGGATATGGGTTAGAAAATATGAAAAAAGTTGTGAGTGAAAATCATGGATTTGTCACGATTCGTACGGCAGAGTATTTTGTAATAGATATTTTGATTCCCATTATTGCTGAGAAGGATGCATTCATCCGCTAAATTCCTATATTCATCCCCAAATTACAAATTGTGAAGAGATTTTATGATACAAATACATTATAGTAAGAATTTATCAACAGTATTCAAGAAGGAGCTTATAGTATGAAACGTGTTTTGTTATTTGTCTTAACCCTGTTTGTATTGTTAACTGGATGTGGAGCTTTAGATGAGTATAGTGTCGATAGTTCTGAACAAGAAAGAACAGGAGAAACAACATTTGAATCTCATGAAGCAGAGGCAGATACAGGAGAGAGCGTACTACCAGAATGGCTAGCGCCCTATGCGGAGCTGGGAGAATTACCCAAACCCATTTCTGTAAGTGGAGATTCTGCAGAGTTTGCCATTGACACTAATATAAGATTTCCGGAATGCAATATATTATGTGTGACCAGGGAAGCTCCGGGGCATGATATAACATTAGCTGACAGTGAGAGTGATGCTGTAATTGCGCTTGTACAAGAAATTGAGAAAGCGAAAGTTATCACGGAGGAACAAGCTGTAAATCCCGATGCCCATTTACTGGGATATAATTTTTCGATTGTTTTGTTGACATCGGATAGTGATTATATACATGTGCGTCTGGCTTCATTTGATGACGGAAGAGTTAATATTACAATTGAGGAAGACGAGAATGAGCAAACCATCTGGGTTATGTCCTTAAAGCTTGTGGAAGAAATGAGAAAACTAGCAGATTATGAGGGTTTTGATAAGGATATGATTGACAATATCACTCAGGCTGTGCTTGTTGATAAAAATGGAAACCGGTATCCGTTATCCGAAGAAGCAATTTCCCGGATGCAAGCGATCTTAAATCGCATGAGTGAAACGACCGGTGATTACAAATGTCCTTTTGACATCGATATTGTATTTGATACAAAAGATGAAAGCATAAAAGCAGGATATTGTCATGATAGCTGCGGTATTTTAGCGGTACAAGGCAGTTATTATAGACTAGATGAATCAGATGCCGAGTGGCTGTCGGAATTGGTTACTGATTTTGTGCACTAGAAAATGATGAGGTGCGGAAAGAAAATTTAAAGACTGTAAGGAAAACGTTTCAAAAAAGCGCCAGTGCCGGCATTTGCCGATGCTGGCGTTTTTGGTAAAGTAAAAGAACAGCTATCGATCGCTGTTCTTTAGGAGAAGGTATTTTACTATGGGGATAGTAAAACTTTATATAATGTATTGGGGGGTTTTTACGGTTATTATAATAGCATGGGTTGTCCCAAAAGTGTTGCCAAACATCACAAAAAATGAAACAATTTTTTGTGCAAAACTTACAAAAACAGCTTATTTCGCATAGCGATTCCGATACTGTCTCGGCGTCATACCGGTCTTTTTTCTGAAGATTTGTGAAAAATAGGACTGGGATGAGAATCCGACGCTTGAGGCAACCTGAGCGACAGAAAGATTCGAGGATGTCAGAAGCTCCTTGCAGGCTTCCAGCCTTCGGTCGGTCAGATAGTTGATCGGAGACTGGCCGATGCATTCTGTAAAAGAGTGTGCCAGATAAAATTTGTTAATATGCGTAATCTCCGCTAAAGAATCAAGAGTAATATTCTGGGCATAATTTGCATCGATATAGCGTTTGGCAAGAGCACATTCCTTGGACAACTGGAAGGAAGAGTCAGAGATCACGGACAGATTTTGCTTGCGTGAAATATATACAAGAAGAACCTGGAGCAATCCGTGGCATACTTTCTCAAAGCCGGGCTTTTTTTCATGGAATTCCCGCATCATCAACTGTGCAAAATTGATAAACTGATTCTTGTCCGAGCCGTAACTGTAGAAGCTGTATCCTTTGGTGTTGTCCTGATCCGGATCAATAAAAGAGAAAGCCAGTCCTTCGACACCGAATACAATGTATTCCATCGGATCATTTGGAAGCGTTTTTTCCGTGTGTTCGACATGCGGATTGATGATCATCAGATCATCCGCTTTTACAGGAATTTTATCGTCTTCAATATAGAAAGCACCCTCTCCGCTCAGAACGTAGAAAAGCTCTGAAAACTGGTGTGTGTGTGGGAGCGATTGCCAGTCGCCCTCGTACTTGGAGATGGAAATGTAGCGAAGCTGGAAGTCTTCGCGGGTATTGCTGCCGGAATCCAGATTGATAAATTCATTACTCATAAAGAAAGCCCCCTCAATTATTATAATTTTATACTATTTTCGGAATTGTTCATTTTTTACACAAAATATATAAAAAAACAATATTTTTAAAACTGTTTCGTAAAAAAGACGAAAAAGAGCAGGCACAAAGTGATGCCTTAGGCATATTATACACAAAAAAGTGTAAAAAAACAGTATTTTAGTAATAAAAAAGCAAAAAAAATAATAAAACGAGCAACAAAAACGTTGATATCAACAGTTGCAGATATTATACTCTAGCTATAAACAAATAGAACAAAAGTGATTTGGAGGAAATAATGTTGATGAAGGGAAGATTGACACTGCCGACGGACGCAGATGTCATTGATGAAACAATACGTTTAAAAAATCTCTTAGGAGCCGATGCATTAAGAGATTGCGACGGAACGGTAATGCCGGATGCACTTTTGTCAGAGCCAGTTAAAAAGTATGCTACTTATTATACAACCAGAAAAGACAATGAATGGGCAAGCCAGAATCCGGATGAGATTCAGCAGGAATACCTGATCAGTAACCGGGTAACTGCAAGAGGTGAGAGTCTTCGTATCCGCCTTATGGAAGGATTCCACACGGAGCAGCTGAAGGTAAACACCTTGGATGATCCGAAACGCTGGTGGGAAGTAATCGACCGGACGACCGGGGAGGTTGTTCCTATCGATCAGTGGGAATTTGACGAGGGTTCAGGCGAGGTTTTGATCCAGACAACACCATATCATGAATATACGGTAAGTTTTCTGGCATTTTTAATCTGGGATCCGGTGCATATGTACAATTTCCTTACAAATGATTGGAAAGATACACCACATCAGCTGACGTATGATGTGAGACAACCGAAAACTCAGAAATATGTAAAAGAAAAGCTTAAGAAATGGTGCGAGGAAAATCCTCATATAGACGTTGTCCGCTTTACTACATTTTTCCATCAGTTTACATTGACATTTGATGACAAAAAACGTGAAAAATACGTTGAGTGGTTTGGATATAGCGCGAGTGTGAGCCCATACATTTTAGAGAAATTTGAAAAGTGGGCAGGATATAAATTCCGGCCGGAATTTATTGTCGATCAGGGATACCACAATAGCATGTTCCGTGTGCCGAGCAAAGAGTTCCGCGACTTTATCGAGTTCCAGCAGATAGAAGTATGTGCGCTCGCGAAAGAACTGGTTGATATCGTTCATTCCTATGGTAAGGAAGCAATGATGTTCCTTGGCGATCATTGGATCGGAACAGAACCATATGGTAAATATTTTGCGGGAATCGGGCTGGATGCAGTCGTAGGTTCTGTTGGAAGCGGTGTGACGCTTCGCATGATTTCAGATATTAAAGGTGTTGATTATACAGAGGGACGTCTTTTGCCATATTTCTTCCCGGATGTGTTCTGCGAGGGCGGAGATCCGATCGGAGAAGCGAGAGACAACTGGAGAAAAGCAAGACGCGCGCTTCTTCGTTCCCCATTAGACAGAATCGGATATGGCGGATACTTAAAGCTGGCAAGCAGCTGGCCGGGATTTATTGATGAAATCCAGAAAGTGGTTACCGAGTTCCGCGAGATTCATGAAAATATGCAGGGCACAGCCGCTTATGTAGCACCGTTTAAGGTGGCAATCCTCAATTGTTGGGGAGGACAGAGAAAATGGATGTCCAATCAGGTACATCACGCAATCTGGCATAGAGAGACATATTCTGCGGAGGGCGTGTTGGAGTGCTTAAGCGGAATGCCGTTTGATGTTGAATTTATTTCATTTGATGATGTAAGAAAAGGTGTTCCGGAGGATATCAGGGTAATCATCAATGTTGGAGATGCCTATACAGCATTCAGTGGTGCTGAAAACTGGATCGATGAGGCTGTGGTGACAAACATTCGTCGCTTCGTTGATGAAGGAGGCGGATTCATCGGAGTTGGTGAGCCGACGGCTTATCAGCATCAGGGAAGATACTTCCAGCTGTCCGATGTGCTTGGCGTGGACCGTGAGATGTGCTTCTCTCTCAGCACGGATAAGTATAATGAGATGGATTCCAACCACTTTATTCTGGAAGATATTGATGGGGATGTGGATTTCGGTGAGGGAACAAGCCGAATCTATGCACAGGGCAAGAATTACCAGATCCTTGCAATGGATGGAGAGTATAGCCAGCTGGTGGTTAATGAATATGGAAAAGGACACAGCGTATATTTTGCAGGTCTTCCGTATTCTCCGCAGAACTGTCGGATTCTTCTCCGCGCGATTTATTATGCGGCAGGCATGGAGAATGAGATGAAGCGTTACTATGTAACGAATGTTGATACCGAAGTGGCGGTGTTCCGGAAAACCGGAAAGCTTGCCGTAATTAACAATTCTTCGGAAGCACAGCACACCGATGTATATATCAAGGGCCGCTGTGTATATGAGCTGGATCTGGAGCCGGGCGAGATGCGCTGGGTGGATGATATTGAGTAAAGGTAACTTATGAAAGGCAAAGGTATGCGTTTCATATTTTATAAAGTAAGTACTGTTCAAAGTATAAGGAGGAAACTATAATGAAAAAGAAAGTATTAGGGGCTCTTTTAGTAGCGGCAATGACAATGTCTATGTTCGCCGGATGCGGAAGCAGCACAGACAACAAGGAAAGCAATGATGTAAAAAATGATGGAACACAGGCTGCAACGGGGGACGATGCAGAGGCAGATGAGACTCTTACTGTGTGGGCATGGGATCCAAACTTCAACATCTATGCTTTGCAGCAGGCAGAGAAGATTTATCAGAAGGATCATCCAAACTTTAAGCTGGATATTCAGGAAAAGGTATATACAGATATCGAGACAGCTCTGATCACAGCTGCTGAGGCCGGTGATTACAGCACCCTGCCGGATATCTTCTTAATGCAGGATTATTCTTACCACAAGGATGTAACAAACTATCCTGGCATCTTTACCGATTTAACAGATTCCGGAATTGACTTCACACAGTTCTCAGCTGGTAAGTTAGCTGATTCTACAGTTGATGGAAAGAACTATGGGGTACCATTTGATAACGGTGCTACCATTATGGCAATCCGTTCGGATATGGTTGAGGCAGCAGGCCTTAAGGTTGAGGATTTCAAGGATACAACATGGTCAGAGTTCATGGAACTTGCAAAGAAGGTTGTTGACAAGAATCATGTTCCGATGCTTACTTCTTCAGGCGGATCTGAGATTATCATCGAGATGCTTCAGTCAGCAGGTGCTTCTCCAATGGTAGACGGCAAGATCGATTTAGTTGGAAATAAGGCACTCAAGAAAGCAATCGAGACATACAAGCAGCTGATCGATGAGGGAATCATGGTTGACTATACAGATTGGGATCAGTATATTGCTTCTATGAACAAGGGCATGGCAGCCGGTGTCATCCAGGGATGCTGGATCATGTCTTCTATCCAGGCGGCTGATGACCAGTCCGGAAATTGGGCAATCGTTAATATGCCTAAGTTAGATGATGTTGAAGGCGCTACAAACTACGCAAACTGTGGTGGAGCAAGCTGGGCAGTATCTTCTAACTGTAAGAACACAGACCTTGCATTTGACTTCATTAAGACAACCTTCGGTGGAAGCGTAGAGTTATATGATGACCTTCTTCCAAATGCCGGAGCAATCGCAAGCTACTTACCTGCAGCTGATTCTGATGTTTACAATGCGTCTTCAGAGTTCTATGGCGGACAGGCAGTATATAAGGATATCGTAGAGTTTGCAGGACAGGTTCCGGGAATTGATTACGGTGCATACTACTCCGATATCAGAAGCGCATTAACAGATGCGATTACAAACGTAGTACAGAACGGTGCTGATATCGACAGCGAAATCAAAAACGCTCAGGATACCGTTGAGTTTAATATTGGTGAATAATCATCGAATGTAAATAACAGGACAGTACCGGGGGTGCAGGAATGCGTTCCCGGTACTGTTGTAGGAGAGAAACATGGAAAAGAAGAAAGCAAAATTAAGTTTGGAAAAAAGGCATAATCTTACCGGATGGGCGTTTTTGCTTCCGGCAGCGATCCTGATATTTGTATTTTGTTTTTATCCGATGGCGCAGGCACTCCTGCTGTCCTTCAGAAAGACAAATGAAACCTTTACAGGACTTTCTAATTATGCCAGAATTCTTAAGGATAAAACCTTTCAGCAGTGCCTGTTTAATACCTTTTTTTACTTTTTGATCCAGGTGCCGATCATGCTTGTATTGGCACTGATTCTGGCACAGCTTCTGAATAGCCCGAAGATCAAAGGAAAAGGAATTTTCCGTACGTTGATCTTCCTTCCGTGTGCGACATCGCTTGTATCTTATTCCATGATATTTAAGTCATTGTTTGCTCCGGACGGAGTTGTGAACCGGGCACTTATGGCCGTTGGATTATCTTCGGTAGACTGGTTTCAGAGTACCTGGCCGGCGCGTTGGGTCATTGTGATCGCTTTGATCTGGAGATGGACCGGTTATAATATGGTATTCTATCTTGCAGGATTGCAGAATATTGATTATTCGGTGTACGAGGCAAGCTACATTGATGGTGCGACCCCGTTCCAGCAGTTTATAAAGATTACGATTCCGCTTTTGAAGCCGACAATCCTTATGACTGCCATTATGTCAACATCGGGAACCTTGCAGTTGTTTGATGAGTCTATGAACCTGACTGCCGGAGGACCTGGCAAGTCAACCATGACATTGGCACATTACATCTACAATATCTCTTTTGTTGAGACACCGAAATTTAATTATGCGGCAGCCTTGTCCGTATGTATTCTTGTAATGGTAGCGATTCTGTCTGCAATTCAGATGAAAGTAGGTGACAAACGTGACTAAGACGAAAAAAATAATTTCCTACATAGTATTGATTTTGGCAAGTGCACTCTCCGCATTTCCTTTATATTACATGCTTTGCGGAGCAACCAATACAAGTGTTGATGTTGTCAGAGGACGCCTGATTCCGGGTTCGTATCTTTTTGAGAACTTTAAGACACTGATTGATATGCAGAATCTTGGCCTTGCAATGTTTAATTCCTTCCGCAATGCGATCATTATCACAATTGTAACACTGCTCGTATGCTCGATCGCCGGATATGGATTTGAGATCTATCATGACAAGGGGAAGGATGTATTAATGAGCATTCTGCTTCTTGCGATGATGCTTCCGTTTGTTGCGATCATGATTCCATTGTTCAAGATGTTTACTTCCTGGAAGCTGGTTAATACATGGATCGCGCTTGCGCTTCCATCCATTTCCACTCCGTTTATGATCATGCTGTTCCGACAGGCGGCCCGCTCATTCCCGCACGATATTATCGAGGCGGCACGGCTTGAGGGCCTAAGTGAGATCCAGATTTTCTTCCGGATGTTTATTCCGGTCATGAAATCTACTTACGGAGCTGCTATGACGGTAACGTTCATGAATGCATGGAACAATTATCTGTGGCCAACGATCATTTTACAGGATAACAAGGCGATCACCATGCCGATGCTTGTAGCAAACCTGAAAAGTGGATACAGTGTTGACTACGGCATGCTGATGCTTGGAGTATTGATTTGTACACTTCCGACAGCAGTCATCTTCTTATGCTTACAGAAGAGCTTTGCAAACGGAATTACAGGAGCAGTGAAATAATGCAGCAAAATTATTGTTTGAAACAAGAGGACTTGAGGGAGGCGCAGGGCGCCTTCCTTTTGGCTCAAAAGCTTGGTCTGTTGGAGGATCCTTCATGGGAAGGATTGGAAAAAAGGCGTCAGGAACATAACAAGATGCTGCAGACGATGGAGCAGGAGAATAAACGGTTCTACGGACCGCGTTATTTTTCGGCGCCGGCGTATCTGCAGTATGAATTGACGCGCCTGAAGCTGGATTTTGTCCAGCCGGTTGAGGCGGTTCGAAAGACCGGTCTGTGTCCGGACTTTGCGGAGCAGGAAAAAAAAGCTTTTTACGAACAAAACATGGATTTGTTTGGACGGTATCATGGGGACTTTTTCACATATGAAGAAGTAGAACAGATCATCGAAAAGCGGTTACGGGAGGATGCGTATGACGAACTTATCCAGGACGTATTACGTGAGTTCGAAGAACGGAAATGATTTAAAAGATGGACTGACACGCGAAAGCGCATTTGCCAGTCTTTTTGCAATCAATCATACAAGACTGCAGCCTGGCGATAAGGTTTTGCTTGAACGCGGCAGTGTGTTTTACGGACAGTATCTGCAGGTGACGGACAGCGGCAGCGAGGATGCACCGATTGTGATCGGGGCATATGGGGACGGAGCCGCGCCGCGTATCGAAGCCTGCGGACAGGGAATCTGGTATCAGGATTATGGAAATCCGCTGGATGCGCCAACGCATGTATATCATGGCTATGTATCTTCGGCAGTCTTGTTGTATGATGCGGAATATATCGTGGTAGAGGATCTGGAGATCACCAATGAAGGCAGAGAAATGATTGGAGAACGGTATTCGCTTGGGGATAAGATGAATCGTACCGGCGTTGCGGTCGTTGCGAAGAACAAAGGCGTGCGGCATGGAATTACGCTCCGGAATCTGCTGATCCATGATGTAAATGGAAATGTGTATGACAAGCACATGAATAACGGTGGTATCTACATGACGGCGCTGCGCCCGGAATTTGAGGAGGTTACGGGTGTTGCGCGTTATCAGGATGTCACGGTTGCAGGCTGTTTTGTGTATCAGGTGAGTCGTTGGGGGATTGCAGTGGGCTACACCTATGCACATGAACAATTTCAGGGAGCGGAACTTAAGGAAGAGACTTTTTTAAAGTACGGGCATGAGAATATACGGATCTGTGATAATTATGTGAAAGCAGCCGGGGGGGACGGCATTACGGCAATGTATGCGCTGCGTCCGTTGATCGAACATAATATGGCAGATTCCATCGCCTGTGAGATCAATGACAGAATCTATTGTGAACCGGGCGAGAGAATGGGGAAGGTAGCGGCAGGCATCTGGCCGTGGAAGTGTAAGGATGCATTATTTTGCTATAATGAAGTCACAGATACAAGATTGAATCAGGATGGTATGGCATATGATGCGGATTCCGGGGATGGAACGGTCTATGAATACAATTATAGCAGGATGAACGAGGGTGGCTGCGTGATGTTTTGTTTGCAGGAGGCTATCCATAATACCTTCCGCGGCAACATCAGCTACGATGATCTGGGAGGAACGATCAGTCCATCGGAGAATCCGGATGCGCTGCTGGAGGACAATGTTTTTTATGTGCGCGAGGGAGTTCCTTTTGTACGGAAAAATATGGACGGTGGCAAGTTCACGCAGGTAAATGATCGAATTCTTGGTATAGATGAGAATAAAAAGCAAGAATTCTAAAAAATAGAACAACTTGTTGCATAGACAGGTTGAAAACGATCCGATAATATTTGCGTAAGTGTAAATGTTAAAAGAGGCAACTTATCAATGCAGGGAGGTAAAATATGAAGAGAACTTATGAAACCCCGATTATTGTTGCAAACCATAACCTTGCTGAGGGTGTGTATTTAGCAAGCGGACAAAAAATTGGAAGTCTGGATGTGTCGTATTTTGGTACTATGGATAAATGGAACGGAGGCGGCAAGGGGGTCGCACAGATCTCATGGTCGGGAATTGATGGAACCGTTTCTCTTTCGATTACATTTAATGATACAATCGATGATGTAGAGGCCACGGGTGCGTCGGTGCAGAAATCATTTTCAGGAAAGACGGTTCACCTGACGTTCAGCGGAGCCGAAACAGGACCGATTTCGTTGGGAGTTCACTTGAATCATGGAACAAGCATCGATGATCTTAATATAATTGATTACGATTATACAGTTTCATAAGATATTTGCCGTCGGATGGGATGGCGTTGGTTCGCAGTTAAATTGAATAGCCAGGAAGTATAAGCCGCACTGTTTTAGTACAGTGTGGCTTATTTTTGTCTGATTATGGCATCTGCAATTCATGGGGTTCATTTTCACAGGCGGGTTTACGATGTAAAAAAAGAACACGAAATTATAAGAAATTGTGCCATTTTTAGAATCCCTTTATTGGAGCGTATTGCGGATTATGGTATAATTAGTTATTAATCAAACATAGAATTCGGAGTAGAAATGGGAGCAGATAAATCTTATCAGTTAAGACATGCAGCGGGCCGGTACTGGCTGCTTGATATGCAGCAGGAGGGGCTTACATACAGGAAACCGATCGAACTGAACGAATGTGCCGCGTTTATTTGGGAAGCTTATACAAGCGGACAGACGCAGGATCAGATTGCATCGGAACTTCAGAAGAACTATGGGATTCCCATAGAGCAGGCGAGAGAAGACACGCAGCAGTTTATCATGCGCTTGAGGGAGCAAGGTTTGATATGAACATTTTATTAGTCGGAAAGAACAGTAATTTTACTCAATTACTGGTGGAAAAACTGGATAAAGAAGGTCATAGAATCTTTCTTCTGACGGAAGAACCGAAGACGGTTCGTGCTTCGAGAAAGATTTTTGAGAGTTATCATTTTTCGTATGAAGATTCCTGCATCCGGGATGTGCTTTCAAGTATTCAGCCGGATGCCGTCATTTTCATGGGCGCATATGATCATAACTTTAAGTGGAGTGGTACGCAGAATTGGGCAGGGAAGTATACTTCTGGACTTTTGAATGTATTGCTTTCCTTTCTTGCTGTCAGCGAGGGACGGTTCATTTATCTGTCATCGGAAGAAGTATTCCAGCAGGAGTATGGTTATGTGATCACGGAGGATGAGCCGAGTGCAGCGATTACGACAAGAGGGCAGGCAATCGCAGTGGGTGAGAACATTTGCAAATATTACCAGGATATGGGAAAGCAGGTCATAACCTTACGATTGGATCATTTATATGGCACACCGACACGTGCGGAGGAGGCACAGGATATCTGTGCGCGCATGTGCATTGAGGCTTTGGAGACGGGAGAGATCCTGATCGATGAGAACCAAAGCGTGGCACTTCTTCATGTTGGCGATGCCATCGAATTCATCTATCAGGTTGTCGCAGCTTCGAATGTGAAGGAGCACCTGTACCAGATCTCATCCGATGAACCGGTATCGCAGAGACTGATCGCAGAGACGATCGCATCGGCTTTAAATGGGGATATTACGGTCACTGAGAATCCTAAGACGCAGCGCAGAGAACCGATTCTGTCGAATGAGCGTTATAAGCAAGAATTTGGCATGCGCGTTTTCCACAAGCCGCAGGCAGAGATTGTCGCACTTACGAAGCATATACAGAAGCATTCCGATCTCTTTGTGACAATCGACCGCAAGCCGCGCACACTTTTGGAGAGAATCCGTCACGGAGCGCGCTCGTTTTTGCCGGCGTTTTTGCCGTTTATTGAGAACTGTATCTGTTTTATCCCATTTTTTATGTTGAATAACCGCGCGGTCGGACGGGAATATTTTCAGAATATTGACTTCTATCTGTTGTATGTATTGCTTTTTGCAATCGTGCACGGACAGCAGCAGGCAATCTTTTCTTCGCTTCTTGCAGTGGCAGGTTATTGCTTCCGCCAGATGTATCACCGAAGCGGCTTTGATGTCATGCTGGACTATAATACTTACATATGGATCGCGCAGCTTCTGATCCTCGGTCTGGTTGTCGGTTACATGCGTGACCGATTGCGTGTGATCGCGGAGGAGGAGCAGCACGAAGTCGATTATCTGTCGAAACAGATTGATGATATCACGGACATCAACGTGAGCAACATAAGAGTCAAGGAACTTTTGAGTACGCAGCTCATCAACCAAAGCGACAGTTTCGGTAAGATTTATGAGATTACCTCCAGTCTGGATCAGTACGAGCCGAGCGAGGTGTTATTCTACGCGGCAGAAGTGCTTGCTCGATTGATGGGAAGTCATGATGTAGCAATCTATACGGTTGCCAACCGATCGTACGCCCGTCTTTTCTCTGCAACATCACCCAAGGCGCGAAGCCTCGGCAACTCCATCAATTATCCGCAGATGGAGGATATGTATGCGGAGCTGAAGGAGAAGAAGGTATACATTAACAAAAGCATGGATGAGCATTATCCGCTGATGGCCAATGCCATCTATTCCGAGGATGAGATGCAGCTGATCCTGATGGTGTGGGGCATTCCGTGGGAGCGCATGACGCTCGGGCAGGCAAACATGCTGACCGTCATCGGCTATCTGATCCAGAACGCTGTCCTGCGTGCCAACCGCTATATGTCTGCGCTTGAGGAGCAGCGATACATAGAAGGCACCAACATTCTTGAGCCGGAGGCATTCCGCTCATTGGTTAAGGCTTATATGAATGCGCGCGAGAAGCAGCTGACTGAGTGTGCATTGATCCAGATTACATCAACTGATCTGTCGCGCGAGGAGATCGGACAGAAACTCGTCAAGCTTATGCGCCAAAGCGATTATGTCGGGGTATTCGAGGATGGCAGAATCTATGCGCTGCTTGCGAATACGAATGCAAAAGATGCGCAGTTCGTTGAGAACCGGTTCCGCGAGGTCGGATTGCAGTGTGAGATACAGGAGGAGATTGTTGTATGACAAGATCGGAGCAGGTATTTTTGCTGATTCTTATCCTGAATACAATGGTTGCGATCGGATATCTGATCTGCTGCACGATTCGTAATGGATGGAAGGCGCCGCGAAGAAAGGAATATTGGATCAAGACCATTGTCATGATCATCTGCCCGCTCGTGGGTCCGGCATTCTTTTTCGCCGTGTGGTTTGTGTATTATCTGCTTTTTCATCAGGATGTGGACTTGGAGGACGTTGTGTTTTCCAAGGAACGCGTGGAGACGCACCTGAAGGCAGATGAAGAGCAGGAAGGCAATATGGTCCCGATCGAGGAAGCGCTTGTTGTCTGTGACAAGGATAATCTTAGAACGCTTGTGATGAATGTTGTGCGAGGGGATGTTGAGAAGTCTCTGTCTTCGATTGCGCTGGCACTCAATAGTGAGGATTCCGAGACGTCGCATTACGCAGCAACGGTGCTGCGCGATGTGTTGAATGATTTTCGAGAGCAGGTGCAGGAGCTGCATATTGCGATCAACCGCAAGGAAAAAGGCTGGGATGATTATGCATGCATCCTGATCGAATATATGCACAGCATCTTATCGCAGGATGTATTTCAGGAAGCAGAACAGACAGAATTTATTGCGATCATGGAGGAGGCGTGTCTGCTTCTCTATGAGCAGATGTATTACCGGCTGAAGCCGGTTTATATCCAGTGGCTGTGTGATCTTCTGCTGGGTGTGCGAGAGTATGAAAGAATGCGTAAGTGGTGTGAGCGGAGCTGGGATCTGTATCCGGATGAGCTTTCTACTTATGTATGTTATCTGAAATATTATTTCACAGTGGAGAAGAAAAAGGAGTTCTTCGAGGAACTCGATCGACTGAAGAAGTCGAATATTGTGATTGACCGGGAGACGCTGGAACTGATCCGGACTTTCACGTAGCAATCTATGATTTTTAGGAAGGAAACGCATGGTATCTCGTCGAAATTATGTTACGATCGCGATCATGTTTCTGATTCTGTTTTTTATGTTTCAGTTTACAGGCGTGATGAAGAACCAGTTAAATCAATATGGTGTAAATGAATACGAGATGAATGACCAGACCGATCTGGGAGCACAGGATACGTTTGATGCATCCGCAGTTCGCTCTGCCGCGCAGAAGGTGGCATATATCGGTCCGCAGAGTTCGGATGTTCGCGACGTTGTGTACTGGTGGTGTACCTACACGAAGCGTGCATTTACAAGCTATGCTTCTCTGGAAGAATGTACCTACTCTGAGTCGGACAAACCGGATATGATCGTGCTGGACGGACAGTTCGTAGTGGACAACGTGGATGATGCGATCGTGAAACGCTGGGCGGATGACGGCATTGACCTTGTGTTTTCTGGAATGCCAGAGAATGCGCATCTGCGCGGAAGCATCCAGATAAAGGATCTGCTCGGCATATCAAGAGTACTGCAGAATGAGGTGCAATTGACCGGAACCCATCTGTTTGGAGGCTTCCTGCTTGGCGGAGAGGCAGTCTATGAGGCGAAGGACGAGGAGGAAGCTGCGGAGCGTCAGGACATGGATTTCACAATTCCGTGGTATGTGACCGGAGCCGGTACCAAGACGTATATGGTCGGGCTGATTTCTGATTCCGTATACAAGGAGAATATGACGACATCCCTGCGGCAGACCTACGCAACATTGGATGAGAATTCGTTAAAAAATATGGTGCTTCCGGCGCTGATCTGGAGACATGGAACCGAGAATGCAAGTGTATTCTGCGTGAACGGAGATTTCCTGTCGGATATATCCGGAGTCGGAATCCTCGAAGCGATGGTTGCAGAGGCGAATACCTATGACATTTATCCCGTGGTCAATGCGCAGAATCTGGTTGTGGCAAACTTCCCTGCGTTCACCTCGGAAAATGCGACACGCATACAGGAATTGTACAGCCAGTCCGCGGAGGCAGTATACAAAGAAGTCATCTGGCCGTCCCTGTCGGCGCTCAATACGCGGACGAATATGAAGATGACGTGTATGCTCACGCCGCAGCTTAATTATGAGGATCGCGAAGAACCGGACGGAAGCAATGTAGAATATTACTTAAAGCTTCTTAAGGAGGAGCATAACGAGGCGGGATGGAGCGGAAGTACGACTTCGCAGCTATCGGTCAATGAGAAGCTGCAGCAGGATCGTAATTTCTGGAAGCAGTATGCACCAGATTACGCATTCCGGTCGTTGTACCTGAGCGATGCGGCGCAGAAAGAGAATTTATCGGCAGAAGAGAATGCCTCGCTTCGAACAATGGTTGTCAACGAAGACGATGCAACTTTCCCGATCGTCTCATACGATACGTCGGGACTTACGGAGCAGCGCGTGACAAGTACCGGTGCGTCACACACTTTTATGGATGATTTCCGGCTGAAAAGCATGGAGACGGCTTTGGCCTATTCGAATATTACACTCGATCTGTACAAGGTAACATATCCGGAGTCGGACGAGGATTCGTGGCAGAATCTGATGAAGAAGATCTCGGCGAATGTTGCGACATTCTGGAAGGAGTATGCGTCCTTTGCGGAGACCTCGCTTTCGGAGTCGGATCTGCGGATCCGGAGATTTCTCGCTTTGTCCTATGAGCAGGAGCGGAAGGAGGATACCATCTATGTATCCATTCAGCATTTCGAGGATCAGGCATGGTTTATGCTACGTTTAAGCGGCGAAGATGTGGATTCGGTCAAGGGCGGCTCGTTTGAAAAGATCGAGGATGGCGTCTATCTGATCGAGGCTCAGGAGGCGGATATTGCGATCCATGTCAAGCAGCAGGATACGCTGCATTATAACAGTTCGAATGGGAAACAGGGAGGTGGATCATGAGAATCTGTATCGTGGCAGAGGGCTGCTATCCGTATATGGTGGGCGGTGTATCCAGCTGGGTGCACAGCATGATCAGGCAGTTCCCGGATTATGAATTTATTATTCTCGCGATCGTTGCCAACCGGTCGTTTCGCGGAAAATTCAAATATGAATTGCCGGAGAATGTGATCGAGGTATATGAATTATATCTCGATGACTGCGACTGGACCGGCGATTATGGCAAGCGGCATCGCCGCATCAAACTAAATAATCAGGAATATGAGGCACTCAAAAGCCTGCTTCTCAATCAGAATGTGGATTGGGAGACGTTGGTACATTTGTTTAACGAGAAGAAATTTTCTCTCAATGATTTTCTGATGGGGGAGGATTTCTTTCAGGCGGTATTGGAATGCTATCAGATCCGCTATCCGGAAATCCTGTTCTCGGATTTTCTGTGGACGATGCGCTCCATGTATCTGCCGCTTTTTCACACACTCAAGATGGATCTGCCCAAGGCGGATCTCTACCACTGCGTTGCGACCGGTTATGCCGGTGTACTCGGTAGTATGGCGAAGATCAAATACGGCAGCAGGCTTCTGATCTCGGAGCATGGAATCTATACGCGTGAGCGTGAGGAGGAACTGATCCGTGCCAAGTGGGTTGAAGGTGTCTACAAGAATATATGGATTGAACAGTTCCGTAAGATGTCGATGCTTGCATATGAGCGGGCGGATCTTGTGACCAGCCTGTATGCGCACGCAAGAGAGCTGCAGATCGAGCTTGGCTGTCCGGCTGAGAAGACAGTCGTGACACCGAACGGAATCGATGAAACGCGTTTTGTAAATCTGACACGACCGGATTTTATGAGTCCGGATCAGATTCATATCGGTGCAATCCTTCGTGTGACACCGATCAAGGATGTTAAGACGATGCTTCGCGCCTTTGCGTATGCGAAGGAGAAGCTGCCGAATTTGAAGCTTTGGATTATGGGTCCGACCGATGAGGATGAGGAATATGCTAAGGAGTGTTTTGATATGGTGGAACTGATCGGAGCGGACGATGTGGAGTTCACGGGACGTGTCAATGTTGCGGATTATATGGGTGGTCTGGACATGACGATCCTGACGAGTATCAGTGAGGGACAGCCGCTTACGATTCTTGAGAGTTACGCGGCGCATAAGCCTGTGATCGCGACGGATGTCGGCAACTGCAGGGGCCTGATCTACGGTGAGGATGATGATTTCGGTGCTGCGGGAATTCTGACGCATATCATGAATGTGGCGGAGATTGCGGATGCGATGGTAAAGCTCGGCAAAAGCAGACAGCTTCGCGAAAAGATGGGTGAGGCAGGTTATAAGCGTCTGATGTGCAAGTATCGTGTGGAAGATATGCGTAAGACGTACAGTGATATTTATTGGAAGTTTGAAGATATCGATTGGTAAGGAGTAAGTCAGAGGATGGCTGGAATTGGCGTAAAACTTCAGAAAATTTTTGATAAGAAATCCATTGCAGCGCATTTGGTCGGTTTTGTCTACAGTACGATCTCTACGGTTGCACCGATGTTCGTTGTCATTGGCAATATTATGCTGATGAGTTATGTGCTTGGATACGACACGTTAAGTTATGCGAGACGAGGCCTTTTCTCGGGAACGATACTGTATATTTTTATCTTTTCCCTGTTGACGGCGGCTCCGTTCAATGCGGTACTGTCGCGCTATATGTCGGATGTGATCTATGAGGAGCGGTATGACAATATCTTGTCGTGCTACTATCTGGGGTTGATTTTGAATATTGTACTCAGCTGCCTGTTTGGAATTCCGTTCTGTATCTGGGAATATGTGATCGGACATGTGCATCTTCTGTTTGTGTTTACCGGATTCTGCGGTTATATCTCGCTGGTGCTGGTGTTCTACTCGATGCTGTATCTGTCGATCTGTAAAGATTATCAGAAGATCTCGTTTTATTTTTTGCTTGGAATGGTGTTTGCTTTCCTGTTGTCACTTTTCCTTGTGTGGGGATGCAAACGCGACATTGCTTACAGCATGCTGCTGGCACTCAGCTGCGGATTCTTTCTGACGGCGGTACTTGAGGCGGCAACGATCAAGCGTTATTTTAAGACGAACAGCAACTGCTACAGGGAAGTGCTTGCGTATTTCAAGAAATACTGGCAGCTGATCGTGGTCAATTTCCTCTATACATTGGGACTTTATATTCACAATTTTGTATTCTGGAACAGTAATCTGCGGATGGTGGTGGCGGACAGCTTCGTCTATGCGCCGATGTATGATCTGGCAACCTGTATTGCGATGTTCACGAATATTTCTGCTACGATCATTTTTATTTCCCGCGTGGAGATGCACTTTCACGGGCGCTACAAAGCGTATTCCGAGGCTGTCACGGGAGGGCGCTGGCGGGATATCCGGAATGCGAAGAACCGCATGTTCCGGCAGCTGGCGGCAGAACTTTTAAACCTCGTGCGTATCCAGTTTATCATCACGGTTGTGGTGTATCTGGTCTGTGTGATCGTGCTTCCGGCGTATGGATTTGGTGGAGAGGTCTTACAGATCTATCCTTGTCTGGCGGTCGGATATTTTGTGTTGTTTTTGTTCTATGCAGAAATCATTTTCCTGTATTATTTCAACGATACGAATGGTGCGCTTCTTGCGACCGTCACATTTTGTTTGTTTACATTCTTAGGAACGCTTGTCTCGTCGCAGCTGAGCAGCATCTGGTACGGGATGGGACTTGTGTTTGGAAGTTTTATCGGATTTACGATCGGATATTTTCGTATTCGCTGGCTGGAGAGGCATCTGGATGAGCACATCTTCTGCAAAGGCGAATTGTTCCCGGCGAAGAATGAACCAAGGCCGTCTTCGCTGGTATATAAGAGGGAGACACCAAAGAAACGAAGGAGGAAGAAAGCATGATTACTATTTTTCGAATACTTATGGTAGTAACCGGAATCGTATTTCTGCTGTGGGATTTCTATTCTTACGCGAAGCAGAAACTCAACGAAAGCATGGGCATGATCTGGGGCTTCGTATCGCTTGCTTTGATCATCACCGGAGCAGTGCCGGCATTGTCGGGTGAGGTGAGCGAGTGGCTTCTGATCTGTCTGTTTATTATCTGCCTTCTGCTTTTGTTCCTGCTTTTTAAGGTGACGAAGGCAGTGTCGGTTCTTACAATGAAGAATCAGGAGCTGGCGATGCAGGTATCGCTTTTGAATCAGGAAAATGAGAAGATTTTGCATCAACTGGGGATTTTGAAGGATGAGAAAAAAGATACTGTTCGTCATTAATACATTTTCGCGTGCGGGGGCGGAGACGGCTTTGCTTGATCTGCTGCGCAAGATGGACGAGAGGAATCGTGAATCGGGGAAAATACAATATGATCTCTCGCTTTTTGTGCTGATGGGACAGGGAGAGCTTGCAGGAAAGTTGCCGGAGAGTGTACACTTATTAAATAAAAACTATTGCATGGAATCGGTTCTTGAACCGCGTGGCAAACGCCATATGGTGTGTACCGTGCTGAAGGCATTGTTATGCCGGGGGACAGGCATTAAGCTTGCGCCGTATATGCTTCGGGCGTACCGGCAGATGCGGCGGAGCGGACAGGTTCGCATGGACAAGATACTGTGGCGTGCATTGTCGGATGGAGAGGTACGGCTGGATGAGACGTATGATCTTGCGATTGCTTTCCTGGAAGGCGGATCCGCGTACTATGTAGCGGATCATGTGAAGGCGAAGAAGAAGGCGGTGTTCATACACATCGACTATGAGAGAGCCGGATATTCCAGAGAATTGGATCAGAATTGTTATCGGAAGTATGATGCGCTTTTTCCAATCGGGGAGCAGGTGCGAAGACAGTTTGTGAAGGTGTATCCGGAATGTGCGGATCGCACGAAGATTTTTCATAATATACTGGATGTGGACAAGATTCGTGCACGGGCGCAGGAACCGGGCGGCTTTATGGATTCTTATGATGGCATACGGATTCTTACGGTCGGAAGACTGACGGAGCAGAAGGCGTATCCTGTTGCAATCGAAGCGATGCGGCTGTTGAAGCGGCAGGGCGTGAAGGCACGCTGGTATGTGCTCGGCGAAGGCCCGGAGCGGGAAATGCTGGAGCAGCAGATTGCAAAAGCCGGATTGCAGGAAGACTTCCTGCTGCTGGGGGCAACAGATAATCCGTATCCGTATTTTGCACAGACCGATATTTATGTACATGCCACGCGCTATGAGGGCAAAAGCATTGCAATCCAGGAAGCACAGATTCTGGGCTGTCCGATCGTTGCTTCCGCTATTAACTGGGAACAGATCGAGCAGGGAAAGGACGGATTGTTATGTTCGCTTGATGCGAAGGCGGTTATGGAAGCGATTCTGACGTTGATTGAAGATCCGGATATGCGAAAGCGTTTTGGACAGGCTGCGTTGCAGAAGACGGCCAGCTTTACGGAAGATATTCGTCTGTTTGACCGGCTGCTTGAGGACGAACAGAAAAACGTTTGAAATAAGGAAACTAAGTATGGAAGAAAAGAAACAAAAAGACCTGCTGATCATTATGCCGGCCTACAATGAGGAAAAAAATATTGTGCCGGTTCTGGAAAACCTGGAGAGACCGGAGATTGCTGAGATCGCGGATGTTCTCGTTATGAATGATGCGTCATCGGATTCGACCAACTGGGTGGTAAAATTCCACGGTCACACATTGGTAACACATGTGTTTAATCTTGGATACGGAAGTGCACTGCAGCTCGGCTACAAATATGCGATCCGGAGAGATTATAAGTATGTGATCCAGATGGATGCAGACGGTCAGCATGATGTATGCAATATTCCAAAACTTTATGAGCGATTGAAGATGGCGGATGCAGACGGAAGATATCCGGATATTGTGCTGGGATCGCGTTTTATGAAGGAGAGCGCGGCTTATCCGGTTTCATTGGTGAGAAAAGTAGCATATGCGTGGTTCCGTCAGATGATCCGCGCCTTTACGGGAAGAAAGATTGCGGATCCGACCACAGGTCTTCAGGGTCTCAGTCGTAAGGCAGTACTATATTATTCAAAATATAAGCATTTCGATGACCGGTATCCGGATGCGAATATGATCATCCAGATGATCCTTCTCGGATTTCGGATCGACGAGATTCCGGCAGTCATGCATGCCAGAACAGAGGGCAAAAGCATGCATGCGGGACTTAAGCCGATCGTGTATATGTTTCGTATGACATTTTCGATATTGGCAGTTGTATTTCGGGTAAAGGTGTTAAAAATTGACGCGGGCGCAGGAGAGATGGATGAGAAGACGTGCTAAGATTTCGTTTCGGAAGGCTTCGCTGCAGGAACTGTGTGGTGATTATGTCACCCCGGGCAGAGGATGGTATCACATCTACACGTTCCGACCGGATCAACAGGATGAGGAGCAGCTCCGGTGGCTTCCGTTTGAGGATCATGAAACAATTGCATTGCTTCGACTGGATATCGGGGCATTTCGAAGCAGTTCGATCGATGATAAGACGCTTGCTTTTATCCAGCGTATTCTGACGCGTTTTGCGGAGGCGGGGAAAGACATCATTCTGCGCATCCTGTATGATGTGGATGGCAGAGGGATGGCGCATGAACCGGCGGCTTTTGATCTAGTGTGTGACCATATGAGAAGTATCGGAAGTGTTGTGGCAGAGCACGCGAGGGAGATTCTTCTGGTGCAGGGACTTTTTGTTGGAAGCTGGGGAGAGATGCATGATTCTAAGTATCTTGATCCGAAATCGATTCGCAGGCTTTATGTGACGTGGCGGCAGGCAACCGGAGGAATGATTCCGATCTCGGTCAGGAAGCCGGTGCATATGCGGATACTGGAAACGGATGATACCGTTGACGCACGAAAGAAGCATGCAAAGACACAACTGTCGGAAAAAGCGAGAATTGGATTGTATGATGACGCGATTCTGGCAGATGATACCCACATGGGCACATTTGGTGATAAGACCCGCAGAGAGGCATCTTATGAAGAAAGCTGGTGCGCAAAAGATGAGTATGCTTTTATCCACAAACGGATGAATCAGGTGCCGGTCGGCGGTGAAGCAATCAGTGGGAAAGAATTGGGCAGCAGTGAGATTGTGGAGCAGCTTAAGGCGCTTCCGGTCAGCTATCTGAACAGCATTTATCAGCCCAAAGTAATGGAACACTGGAAGGCGCTTGCGGCGCCGGAAGGGGAATCGTTGTATGCGTATATCGGAAATCATATGGGATATCGGTTTGTTGTAAAAGATGTCAGCTGCAAGCGGGGACGACTTTGCATTACGATCGCGAACGATGGATTTGCTCCACTTTATGAGAATGCAAGGTTACGGCTGATTATGGTGAACCCGCAGAAACATCGGCAAAGCCGGACTTTGAATATGGATCTTCGAACGATAACGCCTGGAACCTGTAAATTGGTGCATGCTGATTTACGGAAGGCGTTTTGTGAACAATTTTCTGCGGAAAAAGAAATTTCTAACGTGGAAAACGAAGAGAAATACAGCGTAGCAAGTGGATATCGATTCTATCTTGAAATGATTCGAAGCCGGGACGGACGGGCGATTCGCTTCGCAAATGAAGGGGCGGATGAGCGGTTGTGGATCGGAAGCATGGAGTTAAGGAGTTAAGAAACAATGATGCAGGAAAATCAGATGATTGATTTTGTGATACCGTGGGTGGATGGAAGTGATCCTGCGTGGCAGAAGGAGCGCGATGCGAAAGCCGCGCAGCTTGGCAGTATGGAGCGTTGTGATAACCGGAGCGAGCGGTATCGTGACTGGGATAATTTAAAATACTGGTTTCGCGGTGTGGAGAAGTTTGCGCCGTGGGTTCATAAGATTTATTTCGTGACCTGGGGACATCTCCCGGAGTGGCTGGATGTACGGCATCCGAAGCTTGTGATCGTTCGGCATGAGGATTATATTCCAAAGGAATATCTGCCAACGTTCAATTCGCATACGATCGAGTGGAATCTGTATCGGATTCATGGATTATCGGAGAATTTTGTTTATTTTAATGATGATTTTTTTCTGCTGCGGGAGATGAAACCATCGGACTTTTTTGTGGATGGAAAGCCGAAGGATATGCTGGCACTGCAACCGGTCGTTACCAATGTTTCTGATCCGGTTATGCCATATATCTATTTGAATAACAGCATGGTATTAACCAAATATTTTGATAAACGCAAGAACATGAAAGCACAGCCGGGAGCGTATTGGCATGTGGGATATCCGTTTTTGTATTTTGGGTACAATTTATTGGAAACGGTTTTCCCAAGATTTACCGGATTCTATACGGTTCATGGACCATCTCCGCTGAAGAAGGAAACGTATCGCGTGTTGTGGGAGAAAGAGGAGGAATTATTGGATCAGACCTGCACGCATCCGTTTCGTGATGCAAAGGATGTAAGCCAGTATCTGCTTCGCGAGTGGCAGAAGTTAAGCGGAAATTTTGTCCCGGCGAATGTAGCAAAACTATGCCGGTACTTTGATGTTGATGATCAGAACCGGGCGTTGATCGATACGATAGAGAAACAGAAAGCAAAATGTGTCTGCATCAATGAGGCTAATTTTCCGTTTGATTTTGAGAAGGCGAAGAAGCAGATCAATCAGGCGTTCGTAACAATTTTGCCAAAGAAGAGTGCATTTGAATTATAGCATTGTATGTAAGCGAGACAATCATAATATCTGAGACAATAGAAAGGAGAGACGCTGCGATGACAGAGAGAAGCAGAACTGAATATTCCGCAATCAATACGACCGTAGCGGTAATCTCCCGAATGGTTGCAATCCTTATGGGGTTTGTGACGCGAGTCATATTTACGCATACATTGAGCGAGAGTTATGTCGGTATCAATGGTTTGTTTACGGATATCTTAAACGTGTTGTCGCTCACAGAACTTGGCGTTGGAACAGCGATTACCTATGCGTTGTACCGGCCGATTGCGGAGAAAGATATTCGAAGACAGCAGATATTGATGCGCATGTACCGGACTTTTTATCGCGGTACTGCCATCTGCGTCGCGGTTGCAGGGCTTGCTTTGATCCCATTTATGGATGTATTCATGAAAAACCGACCGGATGTGGATCACCTGATCCTGATCTATTTGTTGTATCTGGCGAATTCAGTGCTTTCCTATCTGCTGGTATATAAGCGGACGCTGATCGAAGCATATCAGATGAATTATCTGGTACTAATGTATCAGACTACTTTTCTTGTGATTCAGGATATCTGCCAGATTGTGATCCTTGTTACGACACACAATTTCATTCTGTTTCTGGTGATCTACATTGTGTGTACCGTGATGAACAATGTTTTGATCTCAAAGAAAGCGGATCGGTTGTTTCCATACTTGAAGGAACCTTGTCACGAGAAGCTTCCGGAAACACAGAGGCACGATATCTTTCGTAACATTAAGGCAATGCTTATGCACAAGCTGGGAAATATAGTGGTCAATAACACCGACAATCTGATTCTTTCATCGTTTGTGGGAGTTATCACAGTCGGTGTCTATTCAAACTATTATCTTCTGATCGGCTCAATCCGGCAGGTGCTGGATCAGGTTTTTGCTGGGATTACTGCCAGCGTCGGTAATCTGGGAGCAACGGAAGAAAGCGACCGCATACAGGATATTTTCGAATTGTCCTTCTTCATAGGACAGTGGCTGTATGGGTTTGCAGCAATCTGTCTCTACGAATTGTTGAATCCGTTTGTAGAGATTTCCTTCGGGAAAAGCTATGTTTTCACGCGGGATATCGTGCTGATCCTGTGCATCAATTTCTTTATCAACGGAACGCGCAAAGCGGTACTTACTTTCCGCGATTCTATGGGATTGTTCTGGTTTGACCGTTACAAGGCTTTGGTGGAGGCGGCATTAAATCTTGTCATCTCGATTGTGTTGGTGAAAATGTGGGGAACGCTCGGCGTGTTTCTTGGAACATTGGCAAGTACGCTTTTGACATCCGTTTGGGTGGAACCATACGTGTTTTATAAACATCGATTACGGAAATCTCCGGCACGCTTTTATCTGCAGTACGCGGTCTATGTTGTAATCATGGCGGTGGTGTGGATTCTGACGGACCGGATCTGTAGCAATGTAACCGGCAGCCTGTGGTTTATTCTTCTGGTGCGCCTTCTGATCTGCGTGATCGTGCCGAATGTGCTGCTGCTTGTTGTATATTTTCACAAGAAAGAATTTATCCGGCTGAGGGGACGCGCCGCAGCTATGTTAGAGAAAAGGAGAAAAAGGCATGGAACAACGCTTAAGTAAAGAACAACTTGAACTTTGCCACCTGCTTTCTCTGGCTTTACATGGAAAGAAAGCGGGGCCACCTGATCCAGATGTGGATTATTCGCGTGTGGTTGCAATTGCACAGAAGCATCAGGTGACCCCCCTGTTGCATCCGGTATTGGAAGAGATGGAATTGCCGGAATCGGTGTGGAATATCATAGATTTAAGAGGCGAGCAGGCAGTGCGGCAAAGCTATCGCCTGCTGATGCTCAGCCGCTATGTGATTCGTTTATTGCAAAAGCACGATATCGATGCAATTTTGCTGAAGGGAAGCGGGACAGCCGCCTGGTATCCGGTACCGGAACTTCGAAAATCCGGAGATGTGGATTTATTATTAAAAGACGAAACAGAGGCTCATAGAGCTTTAGAAATCTTAAATGAGAAAGGATTTCAAACGACCGGGAACCAGCTTGCACATCATCATATCGTGTGTGAGAGTCCGGATCGTATTTCAATCGAGCTTCATATGTCTCTTGCAGAGCCTTTTGACAGTGAGAAGATTAACCAATATCTTGCAGCTCAGCAGGTGGAGTATTTTACGAATCGGAGAACCGTCAACTCCATGGGGGTTGCATTTCAACTGGCATCGGACGGATATCATGCTTTTTATCTGCTTCTTCATATGCTGCAGCATTATGTGAGGGCGGGATTTGGCATAAAGCTTCTGTGTGATTGGGTTGTCTTCTGGGAATCGGATGTGTCGGACGATGAAAAGAGCAAATTTCTTCGTCTCGTGAGGGAGAGCAAAACTTTTGGTTTTGCTGCAATGATGACACGCGTCTGCGTGCGGTATCTCGGTTTACAGGAAGAAAAGATGGCTTTTTTATTGCAGGAATCTGATACCATCAAAGCAGAGAAGCGTATGGATCTGATTGAAGAATTGATGGCGGAAATTTTTGAAGCAGAGGAATTTGGACATTCCGGGCAGGATCGTATGGTTACGCTTCGCGGTACAAAGATTACGGATTATGTGCGGGAATTTCATCACCAGATGAAGCTGACATATCCTCGTGCTGGTAGAATTGTTGTGTTGTATCCGCTGCTTTGGGGCATGACATTGTGCGGATTCCTGTACCGGAACCGGACGCTGCGAAAGGTGTCCGGCCGGCAGATTCTGCAGAAGGCAAAGAAACGCAGTCAGATTACGGAACAGATGAGGCTTTTTCGCTGACAATAACAGGAAGGTGGATTTAGAAACATGGTTTATTGGGTCGTGGAATATGGCAAAGTTTTTATCGCATATATGGCGCTCATGTACATATGGCCGATGGTCGTATTTCGCAAGTATCTTGCACCGAAAAGCAGAACCTATCGTTTCGCGTTCTGTTCGACGGTGCAGGTTGTTATTGTGAATACGGTTGTGCTTCTTCTGGGACTTGTGCATCTGTTGAACCGGTGGACGATGATTCTGGTGTTTTACGGAGTGTTCATTGGATCTATTTTGTGGAAGAGGAAGTTTAACTTTGCATGGTTGGAGAATGTAAAACAGGTTTTAATTGGTACAAGAGGCATTAAACTATTTTTATCACAGACAATCGTTGCAATGAAACGAATTGTTGGGAGAGGTATAAAGTATGTCTGGAACAAAACAAAGGGACATCGGATAGAGTATTTGTCCTTGCTGGTAGTTGTTGTTTTTGGAATGATATACTTTTCTTATGCTGCATTTGCCGAGTCTTCGTATGGAACTAGTGATATGTACGTACATCATGCATGGGTATATGGGCTTAAACAGGGAAAAATTTTTTCGGGTGGTATTTATCCTGAGGGAATGCATTGTTTTGTCTATGCATTAAATGCATTGCTTGGAGTGGATGTATATAGCTGTATGCTTTTCCTTGCAGGAATTTATATTAGCACATTGCTGATTTCCATATATTGTTTTTGTAAAGAAGTCATGAATTCACGATACACGGGGATTCTGTCGTTGGCCTTGTTTTTGACATTAGATCTTGTCAATTTCAATGAAATCACAAGTATGTCAAGATTGCAGTGGACACTTCCGCAGGAATTTGGCTTTTATACGATGTTTTTAGGCACGTTATATCTAGTTAGATACTTGAGAAGTGAACGTACTACAAGAAAAGAAAATGGAAAAATAAAATGGATCGTTTGGGACGAAAATTTATTTATTTTTGTTTTAGCGGTTGCGGGATCATTTTCTGTACACTTTTACGTTACGATTATGGCATTTTTCGTATGTGTACCATTTGCGATAGTGGGAATCAGACGCATTTTTCATAAGGGCAATTTTCGATCATTGGTGGCTGGTGTATCGATTGGAATTATTATTGCAGCAATACCGATGGGGGCTGCATATGCAGCCGGAATGCAGTTTCAGGGATCTATTGGATGGGCTTTGGAAGTAATTAAGGGATCAAGCAATCAACAGACGGATACGGAGATTGATATTCAGCCAACTGAGCAGTTGGAAGCAACAGAGAGTATTCCTTCTGACATGTCTTCTACAGAAGTGAGTTTGAGTAGAGAGCAGACTACTACAGGAACGTATGTCTCTGTGCAGAAACAAATTTCTATGAAACAGAAAATACAGGCAAAGTTGGACGGAGTTTGCTTTAGAGTGAAATCGGTAGCTGGTGCATTGTATGAAAATACATATCAGTATTTGTACGGAGACAGAGCCAAGTGGATTATACTATTTACAATAATAGGTGCTGGCTTAGGTGTAATATGCTTTATAGTAAAGTCTATTGTGAAGAAAAAAATTGTTTTGGATGGATATTTAGGCATCACGTTAGCGACAATTGTCTTTATGTTTGCATATAGTCCAAGAGTAATTGGGCTTCCTAGTCTGGTGGATAGTATTCGGTTGTGTTCGACGGCACAGATTTTGATCATTACGATGATGATGATACCTGTTGATCTGTTATTTGCATTATTTCAACATTGTCGTTTGAAAATTTTATTGCCAGAATTGACACTGCTTGGGGTTATTGGAATCTATTTTGGAACGAATTATTTTGGGGTATACCATGGTTATCTTTATATTTCTATGACGAGATATGAAGCGGCAGCGGAGGTTACGAACGAAATAAATCACAAATTTCCAAAGCAGAGTTATACTATTGTTTCGCCAACGGATGAATTGTATCAGGTAATCGAAAATGGATGGCACGAGGAAATTATAACGTTATTTAGAGAAATGCAGTATGGAACATATTCTGTACCAACAGAATATTTATTTTTCTATGTGGAAAAACAACCAATGTTATATGCGCAATATCATTTTATGACGGGACCAGATTGGTTAGCAAAGGAAAAATATGCACCCTATAGTCCTAGTTCTATTACTAGTGAGGGAACAACTTATATTCATTCAGATATTTCGATGGATGCAGCAGAAATGGAGATGCCATGGTTCTCCAGATTGTCGGATACTTATAAGGATTATAACAGCAGAAATATTGTGGAATCAAAATTATATGCATGGTGTGAAAATTTGATGAAGGAATATCCGCATGAAATGAATGTATATTACGAAGATGACAAGTTTATATGTTATGTTGTGAAACAGAATACCTATCGATTGTTAAATTTGGAGAATAAATGAATAAAAGAAAGAAAATTAACATTATAGGAATTGTTGTAGGGGTTGTTTGTGCTTTTGCTATTGGAATGTGTGCAGTCGTACTTTATCATTTTCATTGGAATTTGACACTTGATAACGTAAAACTAGTGGAATCTAAGAACTTGATAAACAATCCCAATAGAGGATTTTATCGGATTTACGGATTTCGAATTGAAGATGAATCTGTGAATTGGAAACAGGATGTAGATAAGCGGATAAAGAATGATGACGATACAACACTGGCGTTAATTGAAGTGAACATTCAGGCTTACAAAGATGGCAAAATTACAGATGCCGGAATGAATAACATAAGAGAATTGTTTGATGCTTTATCGAAGCAAAATAAACAATATATTGTTCGATTTCTATATGATTGGAACGGCGAAAATCAAGTGTATGAACCGAAAAATATTCATGTTATCTTGGATCATATGAAACAGTTAAAAGAAATAATGACTGAATATGCGGATCATATTTTTACGCTACAAGGATTGTTTATTGGAAATTGTGGGGAGATGAATAATACACAATATATAGATGAGGAATCTTTACAGACGTTAGCGTCAACATTGCTATCGGTATGTGACAATGATATGTATCTTTCCGTAAGAACGCCGATGCAGTGGCGAGAGATTGTGCAGAAAGAAGATAGTTCTGACCAATCAGTATATACGAAACGATTGGGGCTGTTTAATGATGGCATGCTTGGAAATGAATTTGATTATGGAACATATGGTACGCAGAGTAAATTAGAAGCAGGGGTGAATCAGAAGTGGACGCGTGAAGAGGAACTGGATTTTCAGGATGAATTATGTCGCACAGTTCCGAATGGCGGAGAAGTAATCATAGACAATGCGTACAATGACCTTGATCATGCGATCGCGGATTTTGACCGGATGCATATTACGTATCTGAATGAGGATTATGACCGTAACGTGTTAGAAAAGTGGAGCAATTCTACGGTTCACACAGATGACTGTTATGACGGAATGGATGGTCTTTCCTATATGAAAGCGCGTCTTGGGTATCGTTTTGTGCTAAGAGAGTGCCGGATGCAGCAGGATTTCTGGAAAGACACGCTCCATGTGGAACTGGATGTCTCGAATTCCGGCTTTGCTCCGATTTATAAGGCATGTGAGGCCTGCTTTGTATTTGTTCCGCAATCATCAGAGGGCAAAACTTATTCGGTGAACGTGGAGCAGAATCTGTCGGAGCTGGCGGGAGGAAATGAGACGGATCGGATTTCTACGATTCAGACAACGATTCCGCTTCATGATCTGGAAAGAGAAAATTATGATGTCTATTTTCAACTTAAGGATCAGGCGACCGGTGAAATGATTCAGTTTGCAAACGAGCAGGAATGCGAAGCAGAAGGTTATCAAATAGGGCAAATCTTGCAATAAAATGACAAAATTATACAATGCATTTTCTTAGAAAGAAAACTATAATGTTAGTAAAGTAGCGGAGAGGAAATACTAGGAAATGGAGAGTGAAATGATGATGAAGCATTATGAGAAGCCTGACATATTACGAGTAGATAATTTGAATGAGGGTGTTTATTTAGCGAGTGGAGATCCGGTTTGCGGAAGCAAATATTTAATGGGAAACTGGATTAAGCCAAGTAGAGGAACATCTCAAGGAGAGCGCCTTCAGGTATGGGGATGCGAAGGTTGTCCGGCTGATGATGGAAACGGATGCAAGATCAAGAAGGGTGAGATGCATGATACAATGGATTATCGTCCTAATTGGGAAAAGAATGGATTAGATCCTAACGAAATTACATGGTAACCGAAATATAACGAATGGCACAGTCGAAAGACTGTGCCATTTTTATGCGAGTAACAAATCAAGATTCTAGAAAGCATCTTCCAATTCCCTGATTTCATCTGCATTAAGAGGTTCGCATCGGAAATCACGGATCTTATACACTTCTTTGCAGATACCAAGCACGGTTGGGCGATGCGTGGTAACGATACAGGTTCGCGGATAATCATCACGCATGATATTTTTGAGAACCTGTCGTTCGGTTGCAACATCAAGTGCGGAGGTTGCCTCGTCAAGCAGCAGGATCGGTGCATGACGGAGCAATGCACGCGCGATGGAGAGGCGCTGTGCCTGTCCCTCGGAGAAACCGGTTCCGCGTTCTCCGACTTTGCTATTGATACCGTCAGGAAGTTTCTTTACAAAATCCCATGCACAGGAGGCTTTCAAGGCATCAATGATTTCATCATCCGTTGCATCCGGTTGTACATTGCGCATATTTTCTGCAATTGTTCCGGAAAACATGGTGTTTCCCTGCGGAACATAGGAGAATAACCTTCGTGTAGATGGTGTGAGCGCAAGCTCCTGTTGTGTGGTGTTGCCAGATAAACAAGACTCTCCTTCCTGTGGGTGAAGGAGCGAGAGAATCAGGCGGAGCAGTGTTGTCTTGCCCTCTCCGGAAGGCCCGACCAAAGCGACGATCTCGTGTGGGTGTGCCGCAAAATCTGCATGTTCGAAAACCTGTGTTCCATTATGGTATGCATAGGAGAAATCCGACATCTTCAGGCTGATACCATCCTTCGCATTTTCCTGCTTGAAGACGTCAACTTCCTGGGTATGATCAAAATTCTCCTTCGGCATATTGAGAATGTCCATCAGACGTCCGGCGGATGTTGTCATAGAGATTGCCGTCGGGACAAGTGATACCAGCTGATTCAGCGTGCCGGTGAGCGAGCTTGACAGGGAGAGGAACATGGTCATGGTTCCGTATGAGATTGCCCCGCTCCACACGCGATAGATACCGAAAGCATAGCAGCTGTACGATACGAATAATCCGACGAGCGACAGAATGATCGAAGTTGCCATCGACAGTTTCTGGAAAGTAAGGCGCATCGAGAGATATTCGGATTGCAATTCGCGCAGTCTTTGGCTGTACAGCCGAATGAGGTCGAAGGCCTTAATGGTCTGGATATTCGAGAATGCTTCCTGATTGAAGCCGGACATCTTCGCGCCCATAGCGGCACTCTTCTGGTTATTGTTGCGCATGCGTTTTAAAATGCGGTTGGACATCAGAAGGCTGACCGGCATTCCGATGAGCGCCAGTAATGCAAACATCGGATCATTGTAGAACACGAGTGCAAACGTGCTGACAAACCGGACAAAATAGATGATCAGGTTCGGGATCCAGCTTAAGATACCATTTGAAATTGTGGAAGCGTCGGAACTCCAACGCGTAAGAAGATCTCCCGTGTGATAATTCTGAATGGATTCCAGATCGGTGCAAAGCATTTTCTCAAAGATATCCGCTTTAATTGAATTGTCCACGCCGATACTGATTTTACTGGAAAAGTAAGAGGAAATCTGACTTAGGACGATGTTGCCGATCGAGAATCCGATGTACAGGCAGAAGGTCTTAAGCAGAAGTCCGGTCTGGTGCCCGGTAATGATATCGACCATATCGCGGGAAATCAGACTGGAAATCAATGAGACTGCGGTTCCTGTGAGACCGAGCAGTGTGTAGAAGATCATCGCTTTCCAATAATGTCTTGCATATTCATAGATCCAAAGCGTTTCCTCCCATACCTCGTGAAGTACGCCTTCTTTAATTCGTTTTACGTAGTATTTTGGTGAGTTCGCCATATGATATTCCTTTTTATCAACAATATACGTTGTAGCTTACAGTTGATCAATCGCGTGTTTCATCGTTTCGGCAGCGGCCGGATCCTTGGTACAGTGCAGGGAGAAAACCGGTGTAATTTCGGTGATGGATTCACAGAAAGAAGCCTGTTTCTTTTGCATTTCGGCATCCCACACCGGAGAGATCAGGCGCTGCATCAGCATGAACGCTTTTTCCGGTGAGGCCGGTGTGAACACATGATTTTCCGGAGCCTGTTTCAGAAAAACGATTCCTCCGAGCGGGTAGTTTTTCTTTGTGCTGATTTCAGAAGTCCCGCACCATGGAAGTCCGTAAGCCATCGGGATTCCGTTCTCGATGCCGATGACATTGAGGTCTCCGTTGAGCAATGGAACGTTGTATAATTCATGCCACAGGTTCGTATGTGTCGATTTCCCCGTTCCGGACGGTCCGGAGAAAAGCCAGGCTTTCTCTTTATAGAGAAAGGAAGCCGAGTGAAGCGCGTACAAATGATGCTTCTGCGCAAGAAGCAGGAAGGCAAATCGCAATGCATGAAATACCTGCTCGATATGTTCCTCGTCGAAAGCGTCCGGAGCGCAGTACACGGTAGTGAGGCCGCCATCCTTGCGAATGGTCATCTCATAGATTCCCCAATTTCTTTGGAAGAAAAAGCGATATAGGGAATCGGCCTCGCAAATCTGCAATTCCTCGGTACGAAGAAGAATGCTTCCGTTTTCCTTGAAACGAGGCATACCGATCTTCAGATAGATCTCCTGATCTGCATGCTCGGTTTTGTCGCATGCAAATTTCTTGAAAAATCGGTCATATAATTCGCACGGCCCATAGTATGCAAATACCAGAGGCCCGATTTGATAGTAGGATGGTTCGCAGCTGGAATGCGGCTTGTCAGAATCGGACAACTGAACGATTCCGTTTGCAGCCAGTGCCGAGATAAAATGCCTTATATCCTCACGAAGTACCGGCAGATCTTCTTCGGTTGCCTCGAATTCTTTCGCGGCAAGGGAGAGTAATTGATCTTCGTCAAGACCTCTCACGAGTGCATCCCATAGAAATTCGCTTGTAGCATTCAATTTCAATGCATGGGCGCGGCTGGCAGCATTCTGGCCATAAGGCATCAAATACGTTTCATTTGCTAAAATTATCTTCTGATAACCATCTCGAATTTTCATATTTTCGGAAACTCCCTTATTGGTTTATAATCCCTTTCAGTATAGCATTTTACAAGGGAAAATGCTACAATGAGGAAACATAGCAGGAAATTATCGAAAGGATTTTGTAATGGCAGAAGGGATGGAGAAAAATACAGATATCGAAGCATTGTTGAGCGGCGGACAATCGATACAGCTCTATCCGCAGGGATACAGTATGTATCCGCTTCTTGTGCCGGGAAGAGATGAAGTGATTCTCTCTCCGCTGCCGGAGCGGGCATTGCGCAGAGGGGATGTTGCTTTATATCGCAGAGATACCGGAATTCTGGTGCTGCATCGAATCTGGCGCTGCAAAGAAGATGGTTACTATATGGTGGGGGATAATCAGGTTCAGGTGGAAGGGCCGCTTCGCAGGGAGCAGTTCCTTGGAATCATGACCGGATTTGTGCGCAAAGGAAAATTGATTTCCACAGATAATGTGTGGTATCGGATTGTGACGCGCCTCTGGCTGGTGATGCGACCATTTCGAAGGTGCATTACGGTGCCGGGAGCGAAGGTGAAGAAGTTATGCCGGAATATGCTTCATAAATAAGGTTCGGGGAAACGATGTGTGCGTGAAAAATCCCGGAGCTTAGGTTCCGGGATTCGCAAATAGTATCGTTATATGTTCGCTGATTGTGTGGCTTGTTTTTTGCGTTCACGCAATTCGCGGAAGAAGGAAGAGAGCATTTCGGAACATTCTTCCTGAAGAACTCCCTGTGTGATCTCTACCTGATGATTGAACTGCTGCATTTGTAACAGATTTAGTACCGATCCTGCGCAACCGGCCTTGGCATTCATGGATGCGATAACGACACGCTTCATGCGGGACTGCACGATTGCACCGGCACACATCTGGCAAGGCTCAAGTGTCACGTACATGGTACAGTCTTCAAGTCTCCAGTCACCGGTCTTCCTGCTTGCTTTACGGATTGCGGCAAGTTCCGCGTGCGCTAACGTATTTTTATCAATATTGCGGCGATTGTAGCCTCGTGCGATAATGTGTCCGTCCTGCACGATCACGCAGCCGATCGGAACTTCGTCGATGGCATATGCTTTCTTAGCCTGCTTGAGAGCGGCTTTCATAAATTTTTCATCTTCGGTCATAGACTTTCCCCTCGGAATATATATAATATTATGTATGATTATAACATGGATTAAGGAAAGAAAGAATGCTTTTTGAATATGAAACAGAACGACTAATTTTAAGAATCATTAAACCGACGGAGGCTGCTCAGGTGCTGGATTTCTATAAGCGGGACCAGGAACTGTTCGAGCGCTTTGAGCCGGATCGGGCGGAAGGCTTCTATACAGTCAATTTTCAGAAACAGATACTTTCCTTTGAATACAATATGGCGGTACAGGGCACGCTTTTTCGCTTCTATGTATATGAAAAGTCGGATCCGAAGCGGATCATCGGAACCATCAGTTTTCATCACATTGTGAGGGGATTTTCAAACTCCTGTGAGATCGGGTACAAGTTTTCGAGCGAGGTTCACCACAGGGGTTACGCAACGGAGGTATTGACGAAGGTGTTAGAGGTGATTTTCTATGAATTGCAGCTGCATCGTGTGCAGGCGTGGGTATTGCCGGATAACATTCCAAGTATTCGTCTGCTGAATCGTGTCGGCTTTGTCTTTGAGGGCATCAGCCGCGATTACCTCTTCCTGCATGGCACATGGCAAAGCCATGCGCTATACAGTATTCTTCCTTCGGATCTTCAGACTTCAAGCTGGCACAACCAGTAGCCGAAGGTTCCTTCGGACGGCTGCAAGGTATCTGCCGCTGCGTCGCTTAAAGAAGGATCATGATTCGAATCCGTTTGTGCCTTTTCCGTTGGAGCGCAGTCCGCTTGCGTTATGTGGTCTGTGTCAACTTCAAAATCATTGAAACCGAATAATAAAGCCATCATGTGCTCCTGACTGGCATAGATTCCGGGAACTCCGAGATAAATCTGTGTGCCGTCAGGGGCGTTTACTGTCTTTAAGACCAGATAATGATAGCAGAAAAAGCCGTGCACAAGGAAACTATTGCTGCACAGATGCCAATTGCGCGATGGAAGCGAGCGGATATCTGTGATGGCGATTCGCTTGTAGGTCGGCGGACACAATTTCTCTTCTGTCGGCGCCGCTGTGCCCTGCTGCCTTAGTGCGTCGGGGCGCGTGGAGTCAAAATCGTCATTTTGGCCCCGCTGGATTTCAGAAACGGGGCGCGTGGAGTCGAAATCGTCGTTTTGGCCCCGCTGGATTTCAGAAACGGGGCGAATGGAGCTGGAATCGTCGTTTTGACCCCGCGGGATTTCAGAAACGGGGCGAATGGAACTGAAATCGTCGTTTTGGCCCCGCTGGATTTCAGAAACGGGGCGAATGGAGTCAAAATCGTCATTTTGACCCCGCGGGATTTCAGAAACGGGGCGAATAGAGCCGGAATCGTCATTTTCGCCCCGTGTGGCATTCGGATCCGGTTCCGGGCTCTCTGGAATTGCCTGTGCTTCCCACTTGGTGAAGGTTCCGCTGAGCAGATCGCTTGCCGGATGCTGCACGTAGCTGCCAAGCAACATTTTCCCGTTCCCGTAGCGCACGATCACAGCCTGGATGTCGCCTGAATTATAGTTCGTTTTCCCGATGTGATTTCCCGGAAGTTCAAGGAATGCGTTGCCGATGCCTTGCGAGATAACAATCTCCCCGGCTGGAATACCGACGCATTCGCCGTCCCGGACAATCAGATAGATGGGTGCTTTCTCTTTGATGCGTTCCAGGCCCCGGATATGAATATCCATCAGACAGCGGTCATTTCGTATGTCATTGCGGATAAAGCCGACGTTGCGACCGCGGATCGTCCGGTCGTATTCGTACAGATAAGTAACAAATCGTTTCAATGGAGGAACTCCTACTACTTATTGTTAGCAGTTTATGATGGAAAAAGCGTATTTATTCGAAAATACAATTAGAAACGAAGTATGTAAAATCAAAAACGGAAACAAAATAGAAATAACTGAGAAAAAACAGTTGACAAAAATGCATCCTGCGTATATTATAATAACAGTAACAGTTCTTATTATTAATTAAGGAGTTACAATGATTAAACGAAGCAAGCAACGAGACGCAATTCAGCAATGTCTGATTGGTCGTTACGATCATCCTACCGCGGAAACCGTCTATATGGATATCAAGGATGAGTTTCCGAATATCAGCTTAGGAACCGTATACCGGAATCTGTCGCTTTTGGCGGATCTCGGGGAGATTCAGAAGCTTACGGTGAGTGGAGGTCCGGATCGCTTTGATGGAAATCCGAAGCCACATTACCACTTCGGTTGCAGAAGTTGTGGTTGTGTGATGGATCTTGATCTGCCGCAGCAGGATGTATTAAACCAATTAGCAGCGGAGCATTTTGATGGGATCATTGAAAAGCATACGATTCAATTTTCCGGATTGTGCCCGAGTTGCGCGAGAAAACAAACAAGCTAAATAATATTAAGGAGGACATGAATTATGGCAAAGTGGGTATGTACAGTATGTGGTTACATTTATGAAGGAGAAGCAGCACCGGCAGAGTGTCCGGTATGCCACGTTGGCGCTGATAAGTTCAAGAAGGTAGAGGGAGAGCTTACTCTCGCAGCTGAGCATGAGTTTGGCGTATACGCTTCAACCGTTAAGAATAATCCTGAAATCAGCGACGAAGATAAGAAGTTCATCTTCGATCAGCTGAAGGCAAACTTCGAGGGCGAGTGCTCAGAAGTTGGAATGTATCTTTGCATGGCACGTGTTGCGCATCGTGAGGGATATCCGGAAATCGGTCTCTACTGGGAGAAGGCAGCTTACGAAGAGGCTGAGCATGCAGCAAAATTCGCAGAGATGTTAGGTGAGGATCTTGAGCCAAACATGAAGGCTACAACAAAGGATAACCTTGCTTGGAGAGTGGACTGTGAGTTCGGTGCTACAGCAGGAAAGTTTGACCTTGCAAAATGCGCGAAGAAGAATAACCTTGATGCAATCCATGACACCGTTCATGAGATGGCTCGTGACGAGGCTCGCCACGGAAAGGCTCTCAAGGGTCTGTTAGATAGATACTTTGGATAAGCTACAAGCCGAGTAAAATAGTGTAAATAACGCCCTGCAAGTTTACTTGTTAGGGCGTTTATTTATGCTATTTTATTGGGCGCCAGCCCACCAGCGAGAAGAAGCGAAGCGTATTCGAGCTGGACTCGGCTTGCAAATCAACGATGGCGGAGATATTGGGCGCCAGCCCGCCAGCGAGAAGAAGCCGAAGGCGTATTCTCGCTTTTTACAATCCAGCCAAATCTAGCTTATAGACAGTTTTATCCATCTGGACATCATCGAGAAACATGATCATGTAAATCGGCATGTAGATTTTCTTCCCATCAATTTCAATATTTCCCTCTGAAAAAATATAAGCTTCATCAATTTCGTATTCATCGGTCTTCAGCACATTACATAAAGCGGAATGTCTCTTGTAATCTTTTCCGGACTTGATTTCGAGCGGAACGACTTTTCCGGAGAGTTCAAGAACAAAATCCAATTCGCCCTGTTTTTTGCTGTTGAAATAATACAGTTTATGTCCTTTGCATAAGAGTTCCTGTGCAACCACATTCTCAAAAAGCGCTCCATTGTTGATGTCCTTTTCCTTATTTAATAAAGCAATCTTAACCTGATTGGAGTAATTGCTCGTGAGAAGTCCGACATCAGAGAAAAACAGCTTGAAGAGATTACGGTTTTCACTGATGACAAGTGGCAGCTTAGGCTCGCTTACATTGTATACAGGGATAGCAACGCCTGCATCTTTGAGCCAGAGAAAATTGTTTTCTGCGCGGTCGTAGCTAAGACCTTTTCCAATACTTGCAAATTGAAAACGTTTGGTTTTCTGATCTAATTGACCCGGCATTGCATCGTAGATTTCCCGCAGCTTTAATTTGTGTTCTGTTTCGTATTTTGAAAAATCGGTACGATACAGGCGCGTGATTTTATCGTGGATCTGTGATACTTTTGTTAGATCATTTGTTTTGATATAGGTATCTACAGCTTCCGGCATGCCACCGATTATCAGATAAAGATAAAAAACATCCAACATTTTCTGATGAACGAAATCATCTACCGGCTGGCGATTCTCAAAATGATTCCGAAGAACATCTATGGTCTCCTGATGAATTCCGACAGCGGCAGCAAACTCTGCGAAACTAAGCGGAAACATATCATAGACACGCATATAGCCGACCGGTGCCGAGCGAAGATCGGAAAGCTCTACTCCAAGAAGTGAACCACTCATAATGTAGCGAAAACTCCCCTCTTCTACGAGAAACTTAATTCTGGTAACAATATCCTTAAATTCCTGAATCTCATCTAAGAAGATGATCGTTTTTCCTTTCTCCAAAGGAGTCGGAGTGACTAGACTGAGTCGCATGACAAGGTCCTGGGTATTTTTTGCATCAGAAAATAAGTTGATCAGTTCGGGCTGCTCAATGAAATTAAATTCAACATAAGGAATTCCGCTATTAGCAAGGCATTGACGTATCAGATAGGTTTTGCCGATCTGTCTTGCCCCTGTGAGAAGAAGAGCGTCCTTCCCGTTTATAATCCAGTCATTTAGCGCAGTTTCTGCGGATCGTTTAATCATATTTATTACCTCTGCGATATAGTATGTTATTTTTCCAACCTAATTATACATTGATTTTGCTATTTTTCCAACCAAAAACGCGCCTGTTTTTGCAATTTTTCCAACCAATCGAGCAACTTCACACAAAAAGCCGGATGCAAATGGTGAATTTACATCCGACCTTTATGTCTGGTTGTTACCCTAACTGTAAACGGAAATATTGCATAACTCACTCCTTCTTGAAAAAAGCGCAGCTCATTGAGAACTGCGCTTTTCTGAATCATTTTGTAGAGTAGTTGGGTACATAAATTGGATGGTTACTTTAATCTGCAATATTGATAGCAATTGGCGGATCGATCTGGCGCACAACCCATATGCCGTCTGTGCTCCAAGGGCGCTCCATGGTTATCGTGTGTGTCACATCATCTTCGGTAAAATGAACCGTGAGGTCAACGAGATCCCCCTTTTTATCGGCTGTAATTTCCACCTTACGATCATTTGGCAGCAGATTCATTAGATAGCGGGCTGCTTCAACCGGATCCGTCAGGTTGTATTCACCGTCAGGACTCATTCCGTTTGCGGACATTGCATGTTCGCTTAATGTTCTGCCAAGACCGTTTGTCTGATAATCCATCATAGTGTCTGTAATATCGTTTGGATAAGCTGCTTCAAACTCTGCACCGCTGGAAATCACGTCGAGCATCTTCAGTTCCTCGTGGATCACCTCTAACTTTCCATCTGTCACTTCGTAGTGAAGCGTCTCGACCCAAGCCGTTATATGTGGATCAGATGTCCATGCATAGTATAGAATCGTTGTGGTATTCTTATCCGCATCTACATTCGTAATCTGATATCCGGCCTTACCATCATCGAATTCTGCCATCGGCCACGGACTGGACCAGCCGAGGTTATCATTCTCATCTAGAAGATTCTGATCCTTCAGATCTTTTAACGCACTCTCACTGGCAAGATCCTTGACGCTGACGACATCTCGGTTGCAGAATGCCAGTGCCCATTTCATCAGGCTTTTTACCGGTACTTTGTCGGAAACTTCCGTAGCACCCTCTGCCACACTATTCAATTCCGACGAGGCCTGCGCTTGGGATTCGGGTATTTCCGTTCCCTGTAGCTGGTCGTCCTGTGTATCCGGGGAAACCTGTTCGGAATTGTTTGTCTGTGTGTTTTGCGTATCCTGTTTTGCATCTCTGCCGTTCGTCAGGCAGCTGATGCCGACGATCACAAGCAGGACGATCACGATGATCGCAAGCCATGTCTGTGGTTTCTTAAAATTCAACACGTTTTTAATCCTCCTTCCCGCATCGCCCTCTCCGAAAGCGACCGGAGCGAACGAATACGGATGACGCTCCATCGCAAACTCCAGAAGAGAGTTGCTATAGCCTTGTTTAATGTTGCTGCCAAACTGCTCAATGACCGCCTCATCACAGCTCATCTCCATGTCACGTACCATATAGAAAAAGGCGATCCATACCAGCGGATTCCACCAGTATACGGCAAGCAGCAGGAACGCGATCAGCTTCCAAAGCGGATCGAGACGCCACACATGATATTGCTCGTGTGCTAAAATATAGGCTTGTTCCTGCTCGCCCATCCGGAACGGGATATAAATCCGCGGCCGGAGAATTCCAAGGACAAAAGGCGAAGGAATCCGGTCGCATTCCCATACGGTTATGCCGCCTTTTCGCATAACGGATGTTGTGTTTGAACCTGCAAACCAATGCGCCTTCCGACCGGATATGTGGCTGCGCGAAGAGATAGGCAGATCGATATCATTTGCAAGGACTGCTGTCTGCACAAGCATCCTGCATTTGATATAAGAATAGATACCATATGCCACGAAAAGCCCGACTCCGATCAGCCAGATCCATCCAAGAATTCCAAGGACCATCTGGGTTGTGCTAAGGGAATGCGCCGTAACACTTGCGGCTGCATTCCCGGAAATCGCATTGGAAGCAGCGGTTCCGGTTGTACCCATTGCGCCGGAAACAGCAGTGATACCAGCCGGATTTGTTACGCCTTTTGGGGACAACATCGTTTCTGCAGTCGATGCGCGGCCGGCAAAGGAACGAAACAGATTGAATACACTGAGCCTTGAGGCAATCGGCAGATCAAAGACCATGCGGATTCCGACGAGTGACCAAAGAACATAGGAGTATTTCTTTGGCATCCTGCGCAGAAGCAGGCGCGCCAGAAGAACTGCGAAGATTACAACCGCTACGGTCATATTTTTTTGTAAAAAAGTAAGGAAAATTTGACTTAATTCGCTTAACATAGCCATTCCTTTCTGAGCAATCGGATGCAGATCGGTTTATCATGGTGCCATCTGCAGGATACATCATTTCCGTTGTTTTCGTTGTTTCTATTGCTAAGATTCTTTGTGTTCATGGATCGTTTTCTTCAGCTAGGCTTCTTTATGTTCGTCAATCATTTTCTTCAGCTTCTTTGCGTCTTCACCGGAAATCTTCTTTCCACCAAGAAAGGCTGCCACGAAACTGGGAAGAGAGCCGTCAAAGGTGCGGTCAACGAAATACTGTGATTCCTCCATCTGCGCCTGCTCCTTCGGGATCAGAATGGTGATGGTTGCATTCTCGTTGGCAATATAGCCTTTTTCACACATCTTGCGCACGATCGTGTAAGTTGTTGATTTCTTCCATCCGAGCTCCTCCTGACAAAGCCTTACCAGTTCTCCGGAGCCCAGTGGTGCATGATCCCAGACCACACACATGAAGCGGTAATCGCTGTCACATAATTTTGCATAATCCATAGGAATTACCTCCATATCATTGTTTGAAATACGTGGTTATATATCACCTGCAGGTTGTTCAAGTATTTCGTATCAGATGGTTTATAACCACCAACCTTAAAACAAGTTTATAACTATCAACCCAAAATGTCAAGGTTTATTTCAATAAACCGAAACAGAAAAGAAAAACCCCGCCACTTTGGCGGAGCATCATTGCGTTTCCATATATAAATGATAATTAAAATCCGAGTATCCCGCTTCGAATCCATTCGACAGACGTTACCTTAGCAGTTAACTCCCTCCAGGCGACCTTACGGCACATGAGAGCTTCTGCTTAGAGCTGCTGTATTCCTACCCTGACCCGGTTCACAGATTCCCATTGCGTAAGACCCAGACGTCAACGCCACTTACCAAGGGCAGCTCCACCGTTTGGACCCTCTACGAGATATCACCCCAACTATAGCGGATTGTTGGTTCAAGGTACCGCTACCACCCCGGCTACTCGGAGATTTAAGTATAAGGCATGAAGTCTTCAATTGTCAATAGAATATTGACAAAACTCGAACGTATGTCTCGATATAGGGTCTTGAAGTATCGCAATAAATTTGAGAATAAAATGAGAAAATATGAAATAGAAGCTAAAGTATCCAATCAAACAACCGATAAACAATGTAGAAAGCTTATTGATGACAGAAATGTCATTTAGATTTTCAAGGAAGAAAGGAGATGCTGTTATGCGTATTGATGCATATAACCAGGTTGCGCAGCTGTATGGCGTACAGAGTAACTTCAAGACACAGAAGACATCCAGTGTCAGTGCACCGAGAGATCAGGTATCCATCTCACAGGCTGGTCGTGATTATCAGGTTGCAAAGACTGCAGTATCACAAGCTTCGGACATCAGGGAGGACAAGGTTGCACAGCTTAAGTCAATGATTGACGCAGGAACTTATTCCGTTGAGCCGGGCGATTTCGCCAGCAAGCTGCTGGAGAAGTATAATAATAGTCTTATTTAGTAAGTGAGGATTTGGATTTGGCTAGTTTAGTAGAAGAACTTGTAAATGTACTTGAAGCAGAAAAGCAGATTTATACAACGCTCGTCGGTTATGAAGAACGCAAGAAGGATGTTCTGATCGCAGCGGATGTCGCTGCGCTTGAGGAGATTACAACGAAGGAACAGCTGGCAGGCGATGATCTGATCGCGTACAGCAACAAGCAGATCCAGATCCTTAAGGATATTGCGACGGTACTTGGCAGAACCGATGGAAAGATGACAGTTACAAGACTCATCTCTCTGTTGGACACGCAGCCGAAAGTACAGGAGCAGCTTACCGAGGCTAGAGACAGCCTGCTTACCGCAGCCAATCAGATGAAGACACTGAGCGATCAGAATGCGATTCTGATCCGCCAGGCAATCGAGTTAAACGAATTCGACATGACTTTGTTCAAAAGCCTTCGTCAGGCCCCTGAGACTGCCAATTACGACAAGAGTGCCTATAACACGGGCTCTCTGTTGGGTGGTGGTGGCTTTGATGCTACGAGCTAAAAAAGTGTTAAGTTTTCTGTGAAAACTTAACATGCAGCGTCAGCCCTTCGCGCAGCGGATTGGAATGGCTGATGTTCATGAAGGAGGAACAAGGTATGGCAAACGGATTCGGATCTCTCTATGTCGGAGCATCGGGTCTCCAGAATGCACAGAATGCATTAAACACAACTGCAAATAACCTTGCCAACGTAGACACCAAGGGATACGTTCGTGAGCAGGTTCGCTTTGCAGACAAAAATTATATCAAAATCAAAGATCAGACAAGCCGTGTTAACATGCAGCAGTCAGGACTGGGCGTGTCGATCGGCGATGTTGCACATGCAAGAGATATCTTTCTCGACAAGACTTACCGTCAGGAAACCGGCAGAAAGGAATTCTACTCTACGCAGTATGAGGTCGCAACTTATGTGGAAGACCTGATGCAGGAGCTGAATGGAGAACAGTTCAAGGAGAGTGTGAACAACCTCTGGCAGGCGTTTCAGGAACTTTCCACGAAGCCTGCAATCTCCACCAATCAGAACCTTGTTCTGCAAAAAGCGGAATTGCTGGTAACCAGAAGTCAGTCGATCTATTCGGATCTCAAGAGTTATCAATCCAACATTAACCAGCAAATTAAAGATGACGTTGATCGTGTCAATGAGATTGGAAACCGCGTTTATGAACTGAATCTCAAAATTCAGAAAGTAGAGGCGGGCGGTGTTGAGACGGCTATGACGCTTCGCGATGAGAGGGACAGCCTGCTGGACGAACTCGGACAGTACGGAAGAATGGACGTAACAGAGGATGCGACCGGATTCTGTTTCGTCGACTTTGAGGGCGTACGTTTTATTGATGACCACAGATGCAACAATATTGGTCTGAATTCTGCCAAAGGCACCGGTTTCTATACCCCCTACTGGCCGCATCAGTCAGACGCAGCGAATGAAAAGTACGTCTCGGTATTTCGCCTTGAGGATGCGATCTCGACCGAGATGAATACCGATATAGGCGAAATCAAATCCAAGCTTCTCGCAAGAGGAGACCGATACGGAGTAGCATCGGATCTTACGACGAATGAGGCATACGATAAGGTGTCGAGAAGCACTGTAATGGAAGTGGAAGCCCAGATTGATACGCTTTTTTCCAGAATCGTGAAAGCGATGAATGATGTGTACTGTCCGAATGTGGAGTCTAAGGATGCGATTACTTCTGTGGACGGTACGGTATATCCGGCAGGCACAAAGATTCTCGACGCAGACAACTGTGCGAGAGGTGTGGATGGAAAGCTTCCACCGAGAGAGCTTTTTACAAGGGTCGGCGTGGATCGTTATACGGAAGTGACCGGAACGGACGGCAAGACCTATTATATATATAATGAAGAGGATCCGAACAATACGTCCACGATGTACAGCATCGGTTCGGTATCGATCAATTCGGATCTCAAGAGACAGATTACATTGATGCCGGCTTACACTGCCAACGGAGCCGTTGATTATGATTTCGGACACCGCCTGGCGAATGCATGGAACGTCAAGGATATGGTACTCAGTCCGGACGACCAGAAGCCGTGCACGTTTGAGGAATATTACGACAAGATGGTATCGCAGCTTGGAATCATTGGAAACACTTATCAGTCAGCGACTGAGACGATGGAGGGAACCGTAAGTTCCGTAGATAACAAGCGCCAGCAGGTAATCGGTGTGTCATCCGATGAGGAACTGACTTATATGATCAAGTTCCAGTCTGCATATAACGCAGCGAGTCGATTCATGAATGTGATCAGCGAGATGACGGAACTGATCGTCACGGGACTTAAGTAAGTGGTGATTTAGGGAACAGGAGGAGTAAAATATGCCATCACAATTTTTCGGACTTAATATTGGGGCAAGTGCTCTGTCCTCATTTCAGACTTCGGTAAATACGACTGCCAACAACATTGCCAATGTGCAGACGAAGGGATATACCAGACAGACCACGACACTGCAGTCGACGGATCCGATCCGTGTGTACAGCCGCTACGGAAGTACCGGAACCGGTGTAACCGCCACTGCGATCACACAGGAGAGAAATCTCTATTACGATACCAAATATTGGCAGAACAGCTCCAGCAAGGGTTACTATGAGCAGAAGCTGTACTATCTGTATCAGGTGGAGGACGTGATCAAGGATGACAGCACACAGACGGGATTTACATCAATTTTCTCCAAGATGTTTGCAGGACTTGATACCTTAAAGACGAAGGGAGAAGAAGTCAGCGTCCGCAACCAGTTCATCCATCAGGCACAGAGCTTGTGTACGTATTTTAACGAGTTATCCACAAACCTGACGCAGATGCAGGAAGATGCCAACGAGGAAATCAAAAGCAGTGTGGAAACCGTGAATGCAATCTCACAGAAGGTTGCCATCTTAAATAAAGAGATCAATATGATCGAGGTCCGCGGCGGACATGCGAATGAGCTTCGCGACCAGAGAGCGAACCTGATCGATCAGCTTTCCGAACTCGTAAATGTTGAGACACAGGAATATGAAGTACATAATACATACGGACAGAACCTTGGCGGAACGAATTACCGCGTGATCATCAACGGACAGGTTCTGGTCGATGGAAACGATTACCGGACATTGGACTGCAATACGTCCGATTATAAAAATAACCAGAGTGATGCGGACGGATTGTACTCGATCGTCTGGTCCGACACCGGGATGGATTTCGCGGCGACATCCGGTACTGCGGGAGGAAGCCTTAAGGCGCTTTTTGCAGTAAGAGACGGTAACAATGCGGAGAACATGACAGGAACGGTAGACAGTGTTGAGAATACAACCGATGCGGATGGCGCGACGCGCAGCAGTATCACGATGACGTTCCCGAGCACAACCGATATGAATGCAGTTAATCTGCCGGATAACGGAGTGCTTACGATCAATAGCCGCCACTATAACTATGATAGCTGGGAGGCGACAATCGGTCCGGATGGTATCACGAGCATCAAGTTCAATCTGACCGAGGAAGTTCCGGCGGAGCGTGCAGCGAATATGGAAGGATCGCAGCTGGTCTGCGGCGAGACGGTGGATGCGCTCGGCGTGCCGTATTACCAGTCACAGATCACGGAATTTGTCCGTAATTTTGTGAAGATGTTCAACGATATTGAGAAAAAAGGCGTGGACCTCACCGGAAGTCCGATGGGCGCTTTCTTCGTTGGACAGACTAAGGCCGGCTATACCTACGATGCAAATGATTTTGATGATAAAGTGACAACGGACGGAACACCGTACACGATCAGTTCGAAGGATGACAGTTATTTCCGTTACACCGCAGGCAACATCGCAGTCAATGCGACCTCTCTGCAGAATCCGAACTATTTTGCAACATCATCCGAGATCGTTAACGGAGAAGCAAAGTACGATGTAGTCGAGGAACTGCTCAAGCTGCAGAAGGACGTAACCATGTTCCGTGGCGACAATGCGGAGTCCTTCCTCGAGACGTTATTGTCCGATATCACCGTAGATGTCGACAAGACGAACATCAGTTATAAGAATTATTACAATCTCCAGACTGCGGTAGCGAACCAGAGAACTTCCGTATCCGGCGTCGACGAGGATGAAGAGGCATTAAACCTGATCAAATTCCAGAATGCATACAACCTGGCATCCAAAGTAATTTCCGTAATGTCAGAAATGTACGACAAACTGATTAATGAAACGGGTGTATAAGCCGATGTATAATATAACGAATAAAAGTGTAATATTCAGGAGCAATGTCATGAGAGTGTAATTGCGTTATGCTTGCATATAAGCAATTACAAGTCTCATGATATTGTAACTCTGAATAGAGTTACCTCAAACGATATGAGCAAAATGGTGAGCAGCATAGCTGCGACTGACAGCAGCGCTGGCAGATTTTGCGAATATGAGTTGAGGCTCCCTGTAAAGAGCAAAAGGGGGAATACACATGCGTGTAACCAACAACATGATTACCGCCAACACTAAGTCCAATATCAATGGCAACAAGGTGCTGGTTGACAAATACAATACGCAGATGACGACGCAGAAGAAAATCAACCGTCCTTCCGAGGATCCGGTTATCGCAATCCGCTCGCTGCGTATGCAGACAAACTTAAGCCATATTACACAGTATCTGGATAACAACATTTCCGATGCGAATGCATGGCTTGACGTAACCGAGACTGCATTAAACAACATGAAGAAAGTCCTGACCGATATCCGTACCCAGTGTGTCAACGGATCAACCGATACACTGACCGCAGATGACCGCCGCACGATTTTAAAGCAGCTGCAGGCGATGAGCGATCAGATCTACAGCGAGGGAAATTCGGATTATGCGGGACGTACCGTATTTACCGGATACCGTACTTCCTCCCAGCTGACCTTTAAGACGGACGAGAAGGATACGACATATAATATTGACCAGAAATTTACTTATCAGGATCTGCAGGAACACCGCTACTATTTCGGTGAGACAGACGTCCCGGCAGATGCGAATACGGAGTGTACGACTGAGGTCGGAACTCATACCTACAACAGACTGCGTCTGGCATATGATGGCATAGAATCTTTTGATAAATTCTCTTACACAGCGGGCGGCAACACCACCGAGATGGAGCTGGTATCCGCGGCAGACGTGGCAAACGGAGCGGATCCAACCGGCAAAATCGTTGTATATGATAACGAGGAGCAGTGGCGTCAGGCGACCGCCAATGGGGACGATGCCATGACACTCGGCGATAACGACATGATCTTCTTAAAAGATACGGGCGAGCTTGTGTTAGGCAAGGAGATCGCACATACGATGGCACAGACCAAGGCAGACTTCAACATGTCCTATACGAAGACCGGTTTCGATGCAGGAGAGGCAAGACCGGAGTACTATTATGACTGTAAGATGAAGACGCCGGACATGAACGAGGCTGTTGTCTATACGAAGGAGAATCAGCAGATCTTATTCGAGATCTCAAGCGGCATCACACTTCCGGCAAACACACAGGCAAGCGAAGTATTTGATACAAGCATCGGCCGCGATGTCAGCGAGATGATCGACATCGTAAGCAAGGCAATTGATGCGAACGATAAGGTTGACAAGATCAAGGCAATGATGGAGCAGGAATCGTACGCAGACAAGGATTCGCAGAAGGTACTCCAGACGTATCTTGATGCAGCACAGAAGGAAGCGGATTACGCGAACGACAACCTGAAGAAAACCTACAAGCAGTACATCACGAATTTTGACAATTACCTGAATGATGTGAACGATGCCATCACGAATATCGGTAGTTTACAGAACCGTCTGGATCTCACACAGACCCGTGTCGAGAACCAGAAGACAACGGTTGAGGAACTGAAATCCAGCAATGATGATCGCGAGATTTCCGACATCATCATCGACTATACGGCATCTTACAATGCATACACTTCCAGCCTGACCGCAGCAGCAAAGGTTGGAAAGCAGACATTGCTTGATTATTTGTAAAAAACTGAAAGCCGGGGGCAAAGCCGCGGAGCAGCGGCCGGACAATCCGGCTTTGGGTTTTCATAAATTCATCGCGGAGCGAGAGGAGAATGACCATGAAGGCAAAAACAAGAATTTTTGGCGAGATTGAGATCGCAGACGACAAGATCATTACCCTGGAAAAAGGAATGATCGGATTCCCGGACCTGAACCGGTTCGCATTAATCTTTGACGAGGAGAAGCAGAAAAAGCATAATTCCATCATGTGGCTGCAGTCCATGGATGACACGGATATCGCATTTCCGGTTATGGAGCCACTGGCAGTCAGAGAGGACTACAAACCAAACGTAAACGAGGCGATGATTGCACCGCTCGGACAACTGAATGAAGAGAACACCTACATCCTCGTAACCGTAACGGTTCCGAAGAAAGTCGAGGATTTTTCCGTAAATCTGAAAGCCCCGATCATCGTCAACATGGATAACCACAAGGGAGTCCAGCTTATCGTTGAGGACGATTATCCGGTAAAATACAAAGTATATCAGATTTTAAAAGACAAGAAAGAAAAGGCAGGTGAATAGATATGTTGGCATTGACAAGAAAGAAAGGCGAAGCCCTTGTAATCAACAACAATATCGAGATCACCGTGCTTGAGATCCGCGGCGATCAGATCAAGATCGGCATCTCGGCTCCGAAGGATGTGCCGGTATACCGCAAGGAAGTATATTTACAGATCCAGCAGGAGAACCAGGCGGCTCTCAGCATCGACGGACTGGACGCTTTAAAAAATATTATGGGATAAAATGCATCGGAGGGTTAACTTTTACAGGAATCCCTCCGATATTTCTTCTAGGATAAAAGGATCAGGTTCAACATAGTAAGTTGCATGAATGAAAACAGGAGGTCATCATCATGGGAATTGAAGCAATCAAAGGTGCAGCAATGACATATCAGGGAAGTACGTCAACTGCAGAGACAAGAGAAGAAACAAGAGCAAAAGTTGAACAGACAGAGAATGTCGGCATCTCAAACAACATCGCAAAATCAACGGTTGCGTTAGACACAAAACAGACAAGCGGCGAGGGAACCGGCAGCAATGCCCAGCAGCAGGATCAGGACAAGCAGAATGCCCAGATCAAGAAGGCTGTGGAGGATATCAATAAGAAGGCCGTCAATTCGGAAGCAATCTTTGGTATCCACGAGGCAACGAACCGTGTAACGATCAAGATCGTAGATAAAGACACCAAGAAAGTCATCAAGGAACTCCCGCCGGAGAAGACCCTGGACATGATCGCAAAAGTCTGGGAGATGGCAGGACTTATGGTAGACGAGAAGAGATAGGAGGAAATCCCTATGGCAATGAGAGTATCGGGTATCAATTCCGGACTGGACACGGATGCGATTGTTCAGGAACTGGTATCAGCATATAGCCAGAAGACCGAGAAATATACAAAAGAACAGACCAAATTAGGCTGGAAGCAGGAGATTTGGAAGAACTTGAACACGAAGGTGTACAGCCTGTATAACAGTGTTGGTAAGATGCGTTTTTCCAGCGCGTACAGTTTAAAGAAGACGACTGCGTCGGATACGACCAAGGCATCTGTGACTGCAAGCAGCGATGCTGTCAACGGAACCCAGAAGCTGCATGTACTGTCGACCGCACAGTCCGGTTATCTGACCGGCGGAAAGCTGGCACTCCGCAAAGAAGTGACAAAGGATGACGGAACAACCGAGCTTCAGAAAACAGATGGCAGAGATGAGAATGGTAACATTATCAAGATAACATCTGAGACAAAACTGAGTGCACTTGGTTATACGAATGGCAAAGACACAACATTAGATATCCATACAACGGATGAAAAGGGACAGGCGGTTACTAAGAAGATCACTCTTGGTAAGGATAGCACAGTACAGGATGTGGTAAGCGCACTTCGCGAGAACGGGCTGAATGCAAGCTTTGATGAGAACAACGGTCGTCTTTTTGTAAGTTCGAAAGATACTGGAAAAGCTGCTGATTTTACGATCAGTGCATCGACGACAAAGCAGATTCCAAAGACGGATGCTGACGGCAATTTCGTGAAAGACAAAGACGGTAAGGTCGTTATGGATGAAATTGAGATGTCGGATGAGGAGAGCGCATCATCAAAGAAGCTGCTTGGTCTGCTGGGTCTCGATACCGTGAATAATACTTATGACAATCAGGCAGTCAAGATCGATGGCCGCGATGCGGTTATTTCGTTAAATGGTGTAAAGTATACGAATACCACCAATGAGTTTTCCATCAACGGACTCAATATTTCCGTAACCGGTGTTACGGACGATGTGGACGATCCGGAGAATGTCGATCTGTCGACGCTCGATGACAGCAAGGCAATTACGATCACAACTACGACCGATACACAGGGAATCTACGATAAGATCAAGGATTTCCTGACGGAATACAACAATATCATCAATGAGATCACCAAGCTTTATAACGCGGATTCCGCAGGAAGCTACGAGCCACTGACCGATGATGAGAAGGATAAAATGTCCGACACAGAGATCGAGAAGTGGGAGACGAAGATCAAGGATTCACTTCTTCGCCGCGATAACTCCTTAAGCTCCATTATGAATTCTATGATGACATCCATGTCAAGTGGAATCGAGATCAATGGCAAGAGTTATTCACTGTCCAGCTTCGGTATCCAGACACTCGGATATCTGAATGCTGCTGCGAACGAGCAGAATGCTTATCATATTGATGGTGATGAGGATGATGAGAATACATCCGGCAACAAAGATAAGCTGATGGATGCAATCACGAAGGATCCTGACACGGTTGTCAGCTTCTTCCAACAGCTCAGCAAGAACCTGTATAAGGCAATGGATGATCAGATGCAGTCCAGCAGCCTGCGTTCTCGTTATAAGATCTACAACGATAAGGAATTGGATAAGGAGTATTCCAACCTTGCCAAGACCATCAAACAGTGGGAAAGTAAAGTGTCCGATAAGGAAGATTACTATTATAAGAAATTCTCTAATATGGAGACCGCTTTATCGAAGCTGCAGAGCCAGACAAGTTCGCTGAGTTCTATGCTTGGAACGAGCTAAAATATAAGAACATTTTTCGCACACAACCGATTCGTGAAGGAATGGTTGTGGCGAAACGATAATCACACTTCGTGACAGAATCGTAAGAAGTTAAGGAGGAGTTGCGATGATCCAGAATCAAGGCTACGCAGCGTACAACAACAGTAAAATACTGACTGCCTCACCGGCAGAATTAACATTGATGCTCTATGACGGAGCAATCAAATTCACCAATATTGCGATCATGGCGATCGAGAAGAATGATATCCAGAAGGCACATACGAATATCATTAAGACGGAACGCATCATCATTGAGTTCCAGTCGACACTGGATGAGAAGTATCCGGTAGCGAAGGATTTCAATGCCGTATATACCTATCTGATCCGCCGCCTGCGCGATGCGAACATTAAGAAAGATGCCGAGATTCTGGAGGAAGTGTTAAAGCATCTGCGTACGATGCGTGACGCATGGAAAGAGGTTATGGCAAAGACTGCTAACGGAACCAACGTGGCAGTATCATAGCAGGAGAAGTATATGTCAGAAACATATTTAGCAATCATGCTCCAAAGCCTTAAGAAGAAGGAACAGGTGCTGGATGAGATCATCCGTCTGAATGATCTGCAGAAGAAGCAGCTGACCGATCAGGCAACTCCGGTCGATGATTTTGACAAGACGGTGGAGGACAAGAGTGCCTGCATCGACCAGCTTGATCAGCTGGATAGCGGCTTCGAGAAGCTCTATGCGCAGGTTCAGGAAGAACTGCAGGCGAACAAGGAGCAGTATGCCGACACGATTAAGGCATTGCAGAAATGCATTCGCAGCGTGACGGACAAAAGTATCATGATCCAGGCGCAGGAAGCGCGCAACAAGGATCTGATGATGCAGAAGTTCACAACGGTAAGAAAGCATGCCAAGGATGTGCGTGCGAACAGTAAGGCGATTACGGGATATTATAAAACCATGACGCATTCGGGATACATGGACTCAAGATATATGGATGGTAAGAAGTAGTCGCAACATGATATGGTAGCAGGGAGAAAATTTAAATTTTCTTCTTATTTTGCTATAAAGTATCGGGGATTTTCTCCGATATAGAAAGTAAGTAAACAAAGAGTTGTCTTTGATTACGGTACCGTGATCGATAGCTTGACGGAGCGTACGGCCGCCAGGATAGACATCACAAACAAACAACGAACCGCAAGGACGCGGGGGACAAAGATTCAAGGAGGAATTATTATGGTAGTACAACACAACATGCAGGCGATGAACGCCAACAGAATGCTCAATGTTACAACAACACAGCAGTCAAAAGCAACAGAGAAGTTATCTTCTGGTTACAAGATCAACCGTGCAGCAGATGATGCAGCAGGACTTTCTATTTCTGAGAAGATGCGTAAGCAGATCAGAGGTCTTGATCAGGCTTCTACAAACGCTCAGGATGGTATCTCAGCCGTACAGACAGCTGAAGGTGCATTAACAGAAGTTCACTCTATGCTGCAGCGTATGAACGAGCTTGCTACTCAGGCAGCCAACGGAACAAACAGCAGCTCTGATCGTTCTTCCATCCAGGATGAGATCGATCAGTTAACCACTGAGATCGACCGTGTTGCTGAGACAACAAAGTTCAACGAGACTTACCTGTTAAAGGGTAACGGAAAGACATCTGACGTTAAGATTACAGCTAAGGATGCCGGTATCGAGGGAACTCTTACCGGTGTTGGTACTGGTACAGCTACTTTCACAATGAAAGCACTTAAAAACGGAGAGTCTATTACAATCGGATCAAAGGGATATACCATTGGTACGACAATTAATATCGTTAAGACAAAGATTGCTGGAGCTAAAGCTGCTGATAAGGTTTCCATTAATGGTACTGAGTATACTGTAGCTGCAGACGATGGAAAGAATGTAGATCGTACAGAGAACATCCTTTCAAAGACAGATCTTCAGGCTCTTGTAAATGATGGAGCAAAGGTTATCGTTGGAACACAGACTTATGTCGCTATGACTGAGGCAAAGGGCAAGAAAGACGGCGTTGGTGACAACGATGCATCTGTTATTTCTGCTAACAAGGCTTATGAATTGATTAAGAATGAGCTGATCAAGGCAAGTTCTATCGGTGCAGATCCGGGAGCTGAGGCAAAGATTAAGAGCGATACTTCATTTAAGGGTAAGGGCGCTTATAGTTCTACAAATACTCAGATTTCGTTCACAATTACAGAGGGATCAAGAGAAGTAACTCAGGGACTTCAGATTGGACTTCATGTAGGTGCTGACGCAGACGAGAATAACAAGATTTCTTTCACTGTTGATACAATGGATTCTGCAGGACTTGGTGTTAAGGGATTAAACGTTGTAGATAAGACCGGTGCTAAGGCTACTTATGCTATCGATTCTATCGCAGATGCAATCTCTAAGGTTTCTGCTCAGAGATCTTCACTCGGTGCTGTTCAGAACAGACTTGAGCACACAATTAACAACCTGGACAACGTAGTTGAGAATACTACAAGTGCAGAATCACAGATTCGCGATACTGATATGGCTGAGACAATGGTTGAGTACAGCAAGAACAACATTCTTGCTCAGGCCGGCCAGTCAATGCTCGCTCAGGCGAACCAGTCAAATCAGGGTGTACTGTCCTTACTTGGTTAATTGCTGTTTGCTATTCATTGCTATACTACTATTACAAAACTGGCGACGGGTTGCTCCCGCCGCCTTTTTGTGTTGAAGCATAATGTTATAACATGAAATAGCCGATAAATATATAAACAGTTTGTATCATGTTAATAGTTACGATACGAGAAAAGTGTAACAAGCATTAGGGAAGGAAACGGCTGTATGAGAGAGAGTATGAAAGAAGACATTTTACGGTGTTTTCAATCGGTTTACGATGCACATACATATATAGAACAATTGGTTCAAAATAGAAAGTATGAGGAAGCGAAGGTTTTGCTTGCGGATTGTCAGAATGTTGTGGTTCAGATTGGAACAACAGTTGAGAATTTTGAAGCAGACAATACTTCGGTGGTACCTTTACTGGAGGCATATTGCGAAGCGGTATATCAGGTATATTCGACGATTGTAACAAGTGAGCATATAAAAAAATTTTTGGATCAGGTGTTAGGTAAGGCGGAAAAACGGATTAGGGAAGATATAAAGCCCAAGAAAGAAATTGTTTTTATGCCATACAAAAGCTCAATGTGGGACTCGCTTGAAAGTATATGGAAAGCGGCAGACGAGGATCCTGATTGTGATGCATATGTTGTTCCGATTCCATATTATGATCGAAGGTCGGATTTCTCATTGGGAGCGTTTCATTATGAAGGTGTGGATTTCCCGGATTATGTTCCGATAACAAGTTATGAGGCTTATGATCTTCAAAGTCGTAAGCCGGATGTAATCTATATACATAATCCATACGATGAGGGCAATTATGTTACTAGTATTGATCCGAAGTTTTATTCGGTAGAATTAAAAAAATATACGAAGTGTTTGGTCTATGTTCCGTATTTTTTGGCGGGGTATTATTCAAATAAGCAATCAGCAGAAAGAAGTATTCCTCTTTGCATCAACAATGTGGATATATGTGTATTGCAAAGTAAAGTGCAAAAGGTACTTTTAAGTGCTAATCAGAAAATTGCAAATAAAATGGTAGTATTAGGATCTCCGAAAATTGATCGAATTGTGTCTCCAATAAAAGAACCATCGTGTTTGATAGAAAAAGAAAAAATCATTGGGAAAAAAGTAGTGTTAGTAAATACTTCTATTTCTCGGATTTTAAATGATCAGCAATGGTTTGAGAAGATGGATAATCTTATTCAGATATTCAAAACGCGATCAGATCTTTTTATGCTATGGCGTCCACACCCATTATTGTTTACAACAATAGATGCGATGCTTCCTGACAAAAAAAATGAAATGCACTCGGTAATTAAAAATATTGATGATTTGGAAAATTCATATATAGATAGGACCGCTTCTGCGGATGCGGCGATTGCTGTCTCGGATGGACTTATTAGCGACTATAGTTCATTAGTTTTACAATATACAGCAACAGGAAAGCCGGTTTTGTTAACAGTGGGAACATCTGATTATAGAAAAACAAAGTTGGTTTGTGGAGATTATTTCTCGAATTATTTTATACAAGACGGAGTGACTATAGAAGATTTCTTTACGGTCATTGAAAGTGGAAACGATTATAAAAAAGAAGAACGAATGAAGTTTTTTAAAGAATCTATTGTAAATATAGATGGAACTTGTGGAACAAAAGTGCATTCTTATATAAAAAATCAGCTTAGGTAAGAAGATGAAATTTAGACAAGATGAATTGGATAGGATACATAGTGTCCAGTTGGAGATGTTGATCGAATTAGATAGAATCTGCAGAAAATATAACATTAAATATATCATTTCAGGTGGGACATTGTTAGGCGCGGTCAGAGATGGTAAATTTATTCCGTGGGATGATGATATTGATGTGAGAATGGATCGGGCAGAATACATAAAATTTACTGCAGTTTGTGAGAAAGAACTCGATAAGGATAGGTTTTTCTTCCAGGATCACAATACAGATCCAAATTATCCTTGGTATTATGGCAAAATGAGATACAATCATTCTCATTATACAAGGGTAGGGCAAGAACACTTGGGCATGCATGATGGTATTTTTATTGACATTATGCCTGCAGATGGGGTGCCGAATAATGCTTTTATAAGGAATCTAATTATTGCAAAGTGCTTTGTCCTGAAAAAGTTTTTATATTCTGCAGTGGGAAGTGTATACGAAAGAAATGGATTTGTTAAAACGGTGTACCGTTTGATGAATCTGGTTCCTAAACGATACATATTTAAGAAACTTGATAAAATTTCCGAACGATATATGTCTCCAAAATATGGGGATGTCACGAGTTATTCTTTTGTGGCATGTGGGCAAAAGCAATTTACCAAAAGAGAATGGCATTTTGACTGTGTGGAAATATCGTTTGAGGGTATATCTGTTTTGGCACCACGGGCATATCATGAATGGCTTGTAATGACATATGGGGATGATTACATGACACCGCCACCTGTAAAGGATCAAGTTGGGCATAATGAAATTTCAAGATTCAGTATTGAGGAGGTAGAAAGATGAGGGCAATTTTATTAGCGGCAGGAAAAGGAACAAGAATTTCAAGAATGATTGAGCCGATACCGAAATGTACACTTCCGATTAAGGATGTCCCGCTTATTCGGCATACGGTTGAAATGCTGACGGAAAAGGGAATGGATATTACGGTTTGTGTAGGTTATAAAAAGGAACATATTTATGAGGCTTTAAAGGGAATGAAAGTCGATTATGTATACAATCCGTTTTATGATGTTACAAACAGTATTGCGAGTTTATGGTTTGCCAAGCAGTATTTAGAGGGCGAGTTATTGATTATGAATGCAGATGTATTTTTTTCAGCTGAAATATTGGAACTCATTCTGAATGATAATCGTGATAATGTTTTGGCGATTGATAAGACAAGAATTGAATTGGGCGATTATTTCTTCAAGACATCGGATAATGGTTGTTTACGCAAATATGGAAAAGAGTTGCCACTGAGAGAAAGAAGCGGAGAATATGTTGGAATCGCTAAATTGTCCAACACATTTGTTCCGGTGTTTAATCAGAGATTGGACAAATTAATCGATAGTCAGCAACATGATAAATGGTGGGAAAACGTAATATATTCTTTTACAGATAATAATGAAAAATCTATTTATACGATCGACGTAAATGGTTTGTTTTGGGCGGAAATTGATTATTTTGATGACTATGAGAGAATTTTAAACTACTTGAAACGTCAAGAGAAAGCGGAGTGAAAATATGCAGCGAGAGATTACAGCGGATGAAGTTAAGCTCATGCAAAAAATCCAATTGGATATATTGAAAGAAGTGGATCGGATTTGCCGATTGGAGAATATTCAATATGGAATAGATGGCGGAACTTTGCTTGGGGCCGTTCGCGGGGGTGGATTTATTCCCTGGGATCCGGACATTGATGTAATTATGCTGAGAGATGAGTATGAGAAGTTTTATCAATCATGTCTAAAGCATTTGAATACTGACAAATACTTTTTGCAGGAGGAGAGGACTGATCCGGATTACCGATGGGGATTTACCAAAATCCGGAGAAAAAACACAAGCTTTGTTCGTTGTGGACAGGAACATCTGAAGATGTGTAATGGAGTTTTTATTGATGTTCTTATTATGGATAATGTTCCGGATCTTTTCTTTGCAAGAAAAATATATGAATTTTTTTGTTATTGCTGTCGCTTTGTGATGTGGTCAGAAGTGGGAAAATATAGTGAATCCAATACGATTAAAAGGATATTGTACAAGGCAGCAAATCATATTCCGTTAGAATCTGTTTTCAAAAGGCTTAGAAATGTCAGAAATTATTGGAACAGCAAGGATACAAAACTTGTTCGATATATGACCTGTCGATATACCTATAACAAAAAGCTAGAGGGAATTCCGAGAAAGTTTTTTGGAAAATATCAAAAATACAAATTTGAGGATTCTGAATTTCCGGGTTTTTATGAATATGATGCGTATTTGACGTTGTTGTATGGAGATTATATGACACTTCCGCCGATAGAAAAGAGAGTAAGTCATATGCCTGTTACGAAACTGGAACTACTTGACGAAAGTGAGATTTAGGTGATTGGAAGGGATAAAATGGTAAATGTATGTATAATTGGTGCAGGAAATGTTGGAACCGCTATTTTAACGAAATTGTGTCAAAAAGAAAAACTGTTCGTGACCATTTATTCTACTAGAAAACAATTATGGAATGATATTATATGTTATAGAGGAATGGATTCTAGGGGAGAGTGGAATCAAGTCTCAGGGTTTAAGGTAACAGATGATCTGAAAGATGCTGTTCAGAATGCGGACCAAATATTTGTGACTCTTCCATCTTTTTTAAGGAAAAAATGCATTGATGAAATTAGTGATTATGTTATGCCGGATACACTTATAGCCTTTGTACCGGGATGTGGCGGCGCAGAATTTTTTTGTGGAAAGTTAATGAATAAGAAATGCAGAATTATTGGATTTGATCGTGTGCCGGCTGTATCAAGAGTGAAAGAATATGGAAAAAGTGTTGAATTTGAATGGAAAAAGACGTTGAGAATGGCCAGCTTGAATGTAAATATGAACAATATTAAAGCTATATGTGAAGTTTTATCAAAAGAATTCGAAATTCAATTTACACCATTAGATAGTTATATGTCGATTACGTTGACTCCGGCTAATCCGATCATGCATCCGGTAAGATTATACTCGATGTTCAAGGACAAACAAAAAGATTCGATTCTTGATCGTAATATTCTCTTTTATGGGGAATGGGATGATGATACATCCGGATATCTTTTTCAATGTGATGAAGAATTGCAGAAGTTATGTGATGTGATAGGCGTGGAAGATGTTATTTCGTTGAAAAAGCATTATGAAGCAAACACACCTGAACAAATGACACAGAAAATGCATTCTATAGTAGCTTTTAAAAAAGTTCAATCACCTATCAAACAAGATGAAAATGGTAATTTTAAAATAGATTTTGATTCAAGGTACTTTACAGAAGACTTCCATTATGGCCTATTTATTATTAAAGCATTGGCGGATATCTTCGATGTAGAAACAAAGATGATAGATACCATTATTGCATGGTATATAAATTTGACGGGTGAATCAAACGATTATTATAATCTTTTGAAAGACAATGGAATAGAAACTAAAAATGACGTATATAACCTTTATGGTTTAAGTGAGAGGTAGAATATAATGTATTATGTAAATGAAAATGTAAAAGACTTATATAGAGTAAAGTGTACGGATGACAGAAGCAATGTTTTAAGACTGGATATGAACGAAAATCCAATCGGTCTCCCCAAAGAGTTTGTTGAGAAGGTGAAGGATAAAATTACACCGGAATTGTTGGCAACCTATCCGACAAAGAAGGAATTGATATCAATAATTGCAAAACATAATGAGCTTAACGATGAAAATATTACAGTTACTGCCGGATCGGAAGAAGCTATGAGATTGATTTTTCAATGTTTTGGGCAGCAGGGATGTTCGCTTCTTACGGTTATGCCAACATTTGAAATGTATGATGTCTATTCCAAAATGTTTGGGATGAATCATGAAACAGTACAATTTGAAGAAGATTTCTCGGTCAGTGTGGAGAAAATTCTTGAAAAGATTAATGATAATACAGGAATTATTGTATTACTTAATCCGAACAGTCCAATCGGAACTGTGTATTCAGAAACTGAATTCGAAAAAATAATTGAGAGAGCCAATGAGGTTGATGCAATTGTTGTTGTGGATGAGGCGTACCATTATTTTTATCCAAGTACGGAAATCGGATTAACAAAAAAATATAAAAATCTTGTTGTCCTAAGAACTTTTTCAAAACTGTGTTCCGTGGCAGGATTGAGAATCGGATATGCTGCGGCAGATGCAAAAATTATTGAGTATATTGAAAAGGCAGAATCTACATTTAATGTAAGCAATGTTTCGGTTCTGTTTGCAACAGAAATATTAAAGAATCCGAAGCTTATGGAAGATTTGGTTGAAATTGAAAAAACAGGGCACACTTGGATTGCAGAGCGGCTTAAGGCAAATGGGTATAAAGTTTTTTCCGGAGAGGGAAATTATGTTTTGTTTTATCCAAATCATGCTTCCGAAGAACTTGTGAACAATCTGAAAGCGAAAGAAATTTGGGTAAGAGATTATAAATCCGGAATTCTAAAAGGATGGGTTCGTATATCGACCGGTGATATATCAGCAATGAAACGCGTTTGGAGAGAAATCGAAATTTTGGACAAACGTAATTAAATGTCAAAGTAGAGATATATAAGAAAATGCAAAGACTCGAATGAGTGAAATTCTAATATACAAAGGTAAATATTGATATTAAATGTTGGAGGATGGGAATGCAGGGAATAATTCTTGCCGCTGGAATGGGTAGCAGATTGAAGAAACTCACACAAAAGAAGCCAAAATGCATGGTTGAAGTAAGTGGAGTTACATTAATAGAACGTGCGTTAAAACAACTGGACAAACTTCAACTTAATAGAATTGTAATTGTTACTGGTTATTCGAGTGATATATTGACAAATTTTGCAAATGGCCTTGATATTGTTACTCCAATTGTATATGTAAATAATGATATATATGATCAAACGAATAATATTTATTCTTTATATCTTGCAAAAGATTTTCTTGAATCCGACGATACGCTTCTTTTAGAATCAGATCTGATTTTCGAAGAAGGTATTTTAGAAAAGATTATAAATGATAAGGAAGAAAATTTGGCACTTGTAGATAAATACGAAAGCTGGATGGATGGTACTTGTCTGATCGTTGGAGAAAACGATGAAATAGAATCTTTTGTTCCCGGAAGGAAATTTGATTTTACCAATTCAAACAATTACTACAAGACAGTAAATATTTATAAATTCAGTAAAGACTTTTCCCGCAGATATTATGTGCCATTCCTTGAAGCATATTCAAAAGCTCTTGGTTATAATGAATATTATGAAGAAGTTTTAAGGATTATTACGATTTTAGATAATCCAATAATAAAAGTGAAAAAGTTAAACGGAGAGCTTTGGTACGAAATTGATGATGAAGCGGATCTTGATATCGCGGAGTCCTTTTTCCCTAAGGATGATTATGATCGCCTTGATAAAATTCAGTACCGATATGGCGGGTATTGGAGATATCCGAAATTGACTGATTTTTGTTGCCCGATTAATTCTTTTTACCCGCCACAGAAAATGAAGGATGAAATAGTTGCAAGTTTTAATTCGCTTGTAACGCAGTATCCATCAGGAAATGAAGTTAATAGTTTGTTGGCAGGTAAAATCTATGGAATAGACCATAACATGGTCATTGTAGGAAACGGAATACCTGAGTTAATTAGAGAGATTATGAATCAAGTACATGGAAAGGTAGGGATTATTCAGACCGCATTCAATGAATATACAAGAAGAGTGCAAGGTGAAAAAATTGTTTATACACCGGATAGTGAAGATTTTTCTTATACAGTTAATGATTTGATTCGCTATTTCTCAAAACGAAGAGTGGATTCACTTATTATTTCCAATCCGGATAATTCAAGTGGAAATTTTATTTTACGTAATGACATGGAACAACTTGTTCAGTGGTGTGATAACAATGGCATTACAATTGTGGTGGATGAATCATTCATTGATTATGCAGAATGGGGTTATTCATTACTTGAAGAAGATGTACTTGCCAAATATAAAAAATTGGTCGTGATAAGATCTATATCGGAGCCGCATGGAATGCCTGGAATCAGATTAGGCATTCTTGCATCGGCGGATCAAGAAATCATAGATAATATAAGACAGAATATTTCTATTTGGAATGTTAATTCCATTGCCGAATTTTATATGCAGATTTTCGAAAAATATAAAAAACAATATTTGACATCGCTTGCTGAAATCATAAAAGAACGAAAAAGATTTATTGAGCAATTGTCGCTGATCAAAGGCATTCATGTTATTGAAAGTCAGTCGAACCATTTAATGGTTGAAATTACGAATGGATTAACAGCAAGGGATGTTACGAAGATGCTCCTTAATGAGTGCAATATATTAGTTAAAGATCTTTCTGTCAAAAGAATGAATATTAATCATCAATATATCAGAATTGCAATAAGGTCTTCAAAAGAAAATGATAATTTTGTATGTTGTCTTACAAATGTGTTGAAAGTAGGTAGTTAATTATGACAGTTGATAAAAATTATTGTATGAGCTCTTATCTTACATTACGCTATATAGACGATAAGAATAAAGTCTTTGCAGAGAATATGCGGCATATTGATTTTGAGCCGGTATCTCCGGACAAACAGGTCGCATGTGATAGTGCAGAAAAAATTGAACAGGAAATTATAAAATCTTTAGGTAAATTAGATTTATCGCATGCGGCTATTTTACTTAGCGGAGGAATGGATTCTGCAATTCTTGCATCCTATATGCCGAAGGGAACAAAAGCATATACGGCAAAGTGTGATACTCCGAATGCCGTTGATGAAACGGAACGCGCAAAGTTTTATTGCGCGCAGTATGGACTTGAACATATTGTTGTTGATATTACATGGCAAGATTATTTGGACTGCATTGATAAACTTATGCTTTCGGATGGTTGTCCTATCAGTTCGAATGAACCACAGGTCTATAAACTTGCCCAAACAATTAAAGCGGATGGATGTAATCTCGTTATAATCGGAGATAATGCTGATATGGCTTTTGGTGGCATGAGCGAACTGATATCAAAAGATTGGAAATTCGATGATTGGAAAAAACGTTACACATATCTTGATCCTAAGAAAGTTCTTAAACATCCGGTATCAATGGATCATGTATTTGAAAAATACAGACTTCCTGACGGCTATGTAGATTATATATCTATGCTTAATAATGAATTCGCAGTTACATCGACGGGGGCATATTTTAATGCATTTAGAAATGCGGAACTGCCATATTATGATCCTTATGCGTATATGAAGATGGGAAAGCCGCTTGACCTTGACAGGGTTCGCAGCGGTGATTCCAAATATCATATTCGTGATCTTTTCCGAAAACGTTATCCAGGTAGAAAACTTCCGGAAAAGATTGCTATGCCTCGTGCGGTTGATGAATGGATGGCAGACTGGAAGGGACCGGAACGTGATGAATTTATACCAGACTGCACAGAAGGAATGACTGGCAAGCAGAAGTTCCAGGTTTTTGCTTTGGAAAGATTCTTAAATCTGATAGAGGGAAAATATGATTATTAAATGTTCAAATGAATGGAAAAAGCGTATCTTTTCTTATATTGGAAATGATTATGAAAAATGTCTTTACATATATTCTGATCTGATCAAATATGGTATGGATTCTGAATCCGTTGCTGCCTGGGTTAATGTAATAGATGACAGTATAAGAGCCGTTGTAATGAAATATCATAATGGAATGCATATTTATTCGCCGAAACTTGATTATAATAAGGCAGAATTAGTAAATTTGATCCGAAAAACGAAACCATCTATGGTTTTGGGGGTCGAAACTGTTATTTCAGATATTGCAGATGTGTTGCATGAGTATGATAGTGAATATGGATATATAAAAAGAATGAAAAGAGATATGGATGCCTATGCGTGCGATAAGATAAGAATGGCAACTATAGAAGATGTGGCATCACTTACGGACATGCTGATGTCAGATAAAGAATTTTCGGAAGGCTATACTTATGAAGAAATGTATGGACAGATATCTGAGAGGATATTGGATGGTTATGGAAAAACTTTTTATATAGGTGATAAGAATGAAATTTTATCACAACTTGGTATTGCTGCACAATTAGACAAGTTTGTGGTAATATCGAATGTCTATACAGCAAAAAAATATAGAGGACATGGATATGCATCCGGTCTTTTGGCTTATGTCAAACAGATCGCAGAAGGGAAAAATGTATACTTGTTTTGTTATGGTGATACATTGAGTAAATATTATGACAAGATAGGATTTGAAACCGCTCAACAGTGGGGAAAACTTTTAATAAGGGAATAAGAGATAAGGGGTAATAGTATGATTTGCCACAATTATAGTACAACAATATACAATTTATTGAATCAAAAATATGATCAGGAAAAATGGAATCAGAAAAATATAATTATATTAGGGTTTAATGTGATTGGTAAGGTGATAGCTTCTTTTTTTGAATATAATAAGCCAATATCTTATGTTATAGTAGATAATCGAAAGCATGGTGAGTATTTTTATGGGAAGAATGTAAAAAAAGCGTCTGATATTATTACCTATGAAAATACGATTATTATTAATACATACATTAATGAAGCTCTTAAACAGGAAATTTTTATAGATAATCCGAGGCTTGAAGCAATACATATTTTAAATATGTCTTGTCTTACTTGGGATTATTTTGGGGATGACTTAGTATCCGAGTATGTCACAGAGGAACTTACTCTTGGGCAGGCACATAAAGAATTGCTTAAGATGCTTAAGGAGTTTCATGTTTTCTGTGAAAAATATGAAATAAGATATTTCCTTGATTTTGGGACTCTTTTAGGGGCAATCAGGCATAAAGGCTTTATTCCGTGGGATGATGATGTGGATATTTCGATGCCAATGGAAGATTATGAGCGTTTTTGTCGTCTATATAGCAAATATGGAAAATATTATTTTGATAGTATAGACAATTCAAATAATAAATATCCGGCATTACATAACTTATCAAAAATAAAATCATCTGAGATTGTGACAGAATATCACCATTATCCAGTATGGGCTTTGACTGGTGTATGCATAGAAATATTTCCGTTATGTGCATATCCGTCAGATGTGGAGGGGCAATTTGCCTTTCAGAGGGAATTTGAAGAAGTAGGAAATATATGGAAAGAGAAGGTTGTTATTCCATATGCCACCGAGCGATACAATGGAGATGAATATTCCAAAATATGTAATGCTATGAAAAAAATGCGTATGAGGTATCCATATGGTAGTACTGGGTTTGTTAGCCCCGCCTATTTTGCAGTACCTAATAAGGCTGCTTCAAACAATAGGGCAATACCGCAAGAGTTTTATTCCAAAGCTATACTGACAGAGTTTGAAGGGGAAAAACTGTATGTGCCGGAAGAATATGATAAAATATTAAAGATATGGTATGGTGATTATATGAAGTTGCCTCCATCTGAGAAAAGAGTGCCTCATAATCTTGACAAGATTTATCGTTTGAAGAAGGGGCTGCAGCTTTATTAATCTAAAGCTAAACAAGTGAGTGTATATGATTTTCCACCTTGATATGACGTAATATCTTTAAAATTTGGTTGCTAGTTTTAAAATTTTTTAAATTGGGGGTTAAGTAATCGGCAAAGAACCCGATATAAAGAGTAACCAAGTAAAAATGGTGTCCAGCAAGCACTATTTGAGACGTCTAGCAAGCGTCGAACGGAAGGCGTTCAGCAAGCGCCGATATTATCAAACAGTAACCAAGGATGTTACATAAGATTCAAGGAGGAAACAAATAATGGTAGTACAGCATAACATGCAGGCGATGAACGCCAACAGAATGTTAAACGTAACAACAACATCTCAGTCAAAGGCAACCGAGAAGTTGTCATCAGGTTATAAGATTAACCGTGCAGCAGATGATGCAGCAGGACTTTCAATTTCAGAGAAGATGCGTAAGCAGATTAAAGGATTGGATCAGGCATCTACAAATGCACAGGATGGCATTTCAGCAGTACAGACAGCTGAAGGTGCATTAACAGAAGTTCATTCCATGTTACAGCGTATGAACGAACTTGCAACACAGGCAGCGAACGGAACGAATAGCAGCTCCGATCGTGAAGCAATCCAGAACGAGATTACACAGCTTACAACCGAGATGGATCGTGTTGCTGAGACAACAAAGTTTAACGAGACATATCTGTTGAAGGGAAATGGAAAGACTTCCACGACTCAGGTCAACGCGCATGATGCTGGTATTGAAGGAACCCTTACAGGCGTTGGAACTGGTACAGCTACTTTTGTTATGAAGGCGTTAAAGTATGGTGATACCATTACAATTGGTTCTAAGGGATATACGATTGGAACAACCGTTAGTGCAATCGAAAAGGTAATGGATGCTAAACTCACGAAGGAAGGAACAACGCTTACAATTAACGGAACGGAATACAGTGTTGTTACAGATGCTAAAAATGAGGATATGGCAGAGAATAAATTAACTGTCAAAACTTTAAAAACTCTTGTATCAGAGGGAGATAAAGTTGTTGTTGGTACGCAGACAATGGTTGCGATGCTTGATAAAGATGGAAATGGAATCGGAGATAATGATGCTTCCGTAATCTCAGCGAAGAAAGCGTATAGTTTAATTGCAGATGAATTGCGTAAGGCAAGTTCTGTAGGTGCAGATGCAGGTCATGAAGCAGAGGTTTCAGATAAATTTGCTAATGTAGCTAAGAAGAAAGCTGATTGGAAAGATGCAGAACAATATGTTGATGGAGCAAGAACACAGGTTACCTTTGTTATTAAAGAAGGAACTGTAGATGTAACTCAGGGATTACAGATGGGACTCCATGTAGGCGCAGACGCAGATGAGAGTAACAAGATTACCTTCACTGTTGACACAATGACTGCGGCGGGTCTTGGCTTACAGAATCTGAGTGTTGTTGATACTACCGGAGCAAGAGCTACCTATGCGATTGACGCAATCGCAGATGCAATTCAGAAAGTATCGGATCAGAGATCTGCACTTGGTGCAATTCAGAATCGATTAGAGCATACAATCAACAACCTGGATAATGTAGTTGAGAATACAACATCTGCAGAGTCACAGATTCGTGATACCGATATGGCTGAAGAAATGGTTGAATACAGTAAGAATAACATTCTTGCACAGGCCGGTCAGTCTATGCTTGCACAGGCAAATCAGGCTACACAGGGTGTTCTGTCACTGTTACAGTAATATAAAATAAAATCATAGAGGAAGAGCGAAGACCTCGCTCTTCCTTTTTTCAATTTACAGGAGAAGAAATATGGGTAAGAAACCGATTTTGTCTATTTCAATGTTAGTGTCGGATCGTCCGGATACTATTGAAAGATGTCTGGACTCTTTAAAACCGATTATAGAGGCAATCCCGAGTGAGCTGATTCTGGTAAGTACAAGTAAAAGCGAACAGGTTCATGCCATTATAGAAAAATATACCGACAAGATTGTAGAGTTTGAATGGTGTGATGATTTCGCAAAAGCGAGGAATGCAGGTTTGCGTATCGCGACAGGAGAATGGTTTATCACCTTGGATGACGATGAATGGTTTGTAGAGATACAACCTCTCATTGATTTCTTTCGAAGCGGGGAGTATAAAAATTATGGATGCGCAAATTATCTGGTTCGTAATTTTTATGATCCGCAATATCAATACTATAGTGATGCATGGGTATCTCGAATGATTCGACTTTCAAAGGATACTCATTATGAGAGCAAAATTCACGAGTATCTATATCCGGTGGAAGGGGAGTGCAAAAATATTGAAGCACTTGTGTATCATTCCGGTTATATTTTCGCAAGTGAAGAGGCTCGTTTAGACCACTTTAAGAGAAATGAGCATTTATTGCAAAAAATGATAAGCGAGGAGCCGGATCGACTACGATGGAGAGTGCAGTTGCTGCAAGAATATCGGTCAGTACATGCTTATGAGCAGATGTATGAAGAAGGTATGCGGTGCATAGAACGGTTTCGAGACAAGAATAATACAATTGACAATCGTGATATCGGAACGTTTTATGTGGCAGCGGCAGAGGGAAAACTCTTCCTGAATGATGAAGATGAGGCATACCAAATAGGAGCGCTTGCAATCAAAGATTCCCGTACTAGTGAGTTATGTCATGCGTATGTTATGCTTTTATATAGTGTGATTTTTTATCGCAAGGGAAAGTGGGTAGAGGCAGAGCATGCAATCAAGACCTATTTTCAGATCGAAGAGTATTTGAAACAGAATCCGGAGCGGTTTGAGATCCAAAAGGGAGCCTTGTTGGTCAGTGAAGCCTACGATGAGATGGCACTCAAAAAGATTTATTCGATCCGGATTGTTTGTGGATTTAAGAAAAATGATACAAGCCTGTTAAAGAAATATTTTAAAGAACTGGAATGGGAACAGGATAGCGTTTATTTGATGGATGGATTCATGCGGCATCTTGTCGACGCTATGGCGCATTTGCAATACGAGGAGTATTTTGTTGAGGTATTATTGCTTGCATGGAATCATCTGCAGTTGAGGAATGCTTTATTGGGTGAGGTGGCACCGTATGAAGAGAGTGATCCGGAAGGATTCAAACAATTGCTTCGGTATTTATCACAATTGCCGGCGGATCATTGGTATTTATGGTATGCAAAAATATTAGTGATTGATGCGAAGGCGGATAAAGAATTATTTGCACAATGTGTAAAGTCATTGTTGAATACGATCTCAAATATTTTTTGCATGCCAGATTCGGTTGTTCGGAAAGCGAACGATAATCATGTTGATTTGGAAGAACTATATCTGCAAATTCCGTTGGACAAATGGGAAGAACATTGGAAAAGGTATGTTGCTGAGAATGGTCGGCAGGCAATACAATCTGTAAATGATGCTATTGAGAGAATGCAGACACATCAGGATATTCATTATGCTCTTTTAAATGTGAGAAGTGCGGAATATGGCGCATTTGGCGGTTGCGATGAGTCGGTTGATTATGAAGATATGCGTCGTAATCTTGAAAAATTTGCAAATACAGCTATCGATTTTGTCCAGAATTATCCGGATCAACAAAATGAATTGGGAGAAGTAGCGCAAGAGGTTAATCGTGCGTTGACACTGGAGAATGAAAATCCCAAAGAGGCAATTCAGTGTTGGGGCGACATATCGCAACATGTCCCGGAATATGCCGCAGCAATCAAGCGCTATTTGCTTGCTTTCAACAATTATTATCAGAATCAGGAAGTGCATGCAAAGAAGGAAATGGAAAAACTGAAATCAAAGATTATGGTTGAGGTTCAAAAGTGCATGAGTAATCAGGATTATGCAACGGCGTTGACAATATTAGAGCAATTAAAGCAGATGATGCCAGCTGATTTGGATGTGGCAGAGTTGATTTTGCAGGCAAGAATGCTATACATTAAGCAAAACATTTAGGAAAGGAAATGTGTGATGGCGCAGACTTTACTTACAATATCCATATTGGTATCAGGAAGGGCAGAGACGACAGAGCGTTGCCTTGAATCACTGCGCCCGATCATGGATTCGATTAGTACAGAATTGATATTGGTTGATACCGGTTGCGGTGATATCCTGAAGCATAAATTGGAAAAATATGCAACGAAAATAATTCCTTTTACATGGTGCAATGACTTTTCAAAGGCCAGAAATGTAGGATTGAAAGAGGCAACAGGACAATGGTTTCTCTATTTGGATGATGACGAATGGTTCGTAGATTCGGAGGACTTGATAGCATTCTTTAAAAATGGGGGCTATCAGAAATTTACATCAGCAAGTTATATTCAAAGAAATTATCTCGATATGGAAGGAAGTCAGTACACCGATACTAGGGTGGGACGTATGGTACGCATTACACCAGAACTTCACTTCCAAAGCAAGATCCACGAATACCTTACTCCAACCGGAGGTAGACATAAGAATTTGGCATCCGTTGTTGAACATTATGGATATGTGTATGCTACGGAAGAGGATAAGCTTGCACATTTTAAACGTAATCAGACATTACTTGATGAAATGATTAAAGAAGAACCTGACTGTCTGCGATGGAGATTACAGCTTTTGCAGGAATATCGTTCTATTGATGATTATGATATGATGGAAGCGTGTGGGAAAGCTGGGGTTGCTATGATCAATCAATCTATGACATCAAAGGATAAGGAAGCGTGTGTATATATAGGAAGTTTTTATGCGGCACGCATATTAGCTGCTGATGGAAAGAACGATTATGATCGTGTTTACAAGCTGTGCAAAGAATCAATGACTGACGAAAGAAATACAAGACTATGTAAGACTTTTTTGAATGAAATGCTTGCCAAAGCATGCTTTTATAAAGGGTTAAGAGAATCGGATAGTCAAAAAGCAAAGCAACAATATGGAGAGTCGGAGTTGTATGCACAGGAGTATTTGAAAGAAAAAGAGTATTTTGAATTGCATCTGGATGAATTTTACGACCAACAGGTCGCGCCGTTTGTTGGAGAGTGTCTTGACATAGTGAAACAGAAGGAAATTTATTCTATTCGAATTTGCAATGGACTGAAAATGAACAGTACAAATAATCTGAATTTGTATATTGCGTCTTTGCGTTGGGATGAAAAACATGTGTATGTATTTGAAGAGATTGCGGATATATTAATAGAGGCAATGAATCATTTCGGATCTTTGCATAAGGACGAAGAGATATCAAAACAAACAGATTTCGATACATATGCCCAAACTCTAACCATAATAAATCGTCAATATGCATTGTGGGATTATTTTTGTGAATTGATTAGTAAGTACCAGTGCGAAGGCTTGGATATGAACGGTATTATTCGACTTATTGGTGTGGTATTACCTAATGAGGTAGAACAGGAAAATAATTCGGACGAAATGGAACAACTCGTGATACAGATTAAGCAACAGATTCGATTACTTATTACAAATGGAATGAAGGATCAGGCAAGAGTTGCGATTGAGCAGATAAAAAGGTTAATGCCGACGGATATGGAATTGCAGGAATTAGAAAAGTTATGCGATTAGATTACCAAATTATGACACAAAATTTGTTTATTCTTTTTGGCGATTTTGTCAATTGATTTATGGAAAACTTTCTCGTGAAAATACGAATGCAATGTTTCGCGATTATTCCGAGTTTTTTGAAGAGGATTCTCATGATGGACAGGAAGGCATCCGTTTGAGAGCAGGAAAGAGCCGCAAGGATTAAAGGATCCTATTTATGGATATATTCAGATTCCTATGAAATATATGAGTGGAATTGTAGACAGTGCGACGTTCCAGAGACTGCGGAGCTAAGGGACTATTCCGGCAATCGTCCTTCATGCATGATGCTCAATTCCCCATAGACCTGTCCCCAGTTCCGAAGCGTTGCTGTCCACGTTTTCGTTGCCTCGAATTTAGCCAGATACAAGGCTTTCAGTAGTGCAGTATCGCTCGGAAAATAAAATGTCGGCTGCCAGATGGCAGCCGATTTTTTACCATTTTGCCCTTGTTCGCTCATGGGAATCCCTAAGCCTTTGCAGGAATTTTGTATCCTGCTTCGAGCATTGCTTTCTCAAATTGGTCGATCGACATTTCGGCTTTCTGTGCACCGCGCATAGCGGAATAATCTCCTTCCTGTACAGAAGAGAAGATTTCGTTGAGACGTCCTTCTTTGCGCCCCTCTTCAATATAATCTGAAGGTAATGTTAAAATATTTCCACCCATAATATCACCTATTCCTTTCCGGACTTCACTATCCTTTGGAATGATATAATCTGCAATCTCCTGTATTACACAGATCATATTTTGATAAAGTCCTGACTTCTTTTCTTTTTCGGCAGTCTCCATAAGCAGCTGATTAATTTTGCGATAGTCTTCTAGCAGCTGTTCTACTTTCTTTTCGTTCGTTTTGTTGCTTTTCAGAAAGTACTCATACCGCAAGATATGATACGGCAACAAGATGAGAAGTTGTTTTTCAAACAACGCATTTACCGTGTACTTTTGTGCGTGGATAATCGGCACCTGATAAGTAACCTGCTGTCCGTCCGCGAACTTTACGATTGCGGTATGATACTCCGGCAGATGACGATGATTTCGCACGTAAAGAACACAGGACTGTGGAAATTCAATCTCCCAGATATCCTCTGCCTTTGAAGTATGTTCCAATGCAATTGAGATATCGTACTCAAACATACGGATTACCATATCCGCATCCCGCTTGGATTGGCACTCTATATGGTAGAGATGCGGTCCGATGCGAATAATTGAGTCGGTAATGATCTTGCCATACTTCTCGTAATGCTCGTTTCTCAGTTGCTCAAAATCAGTATCCTCGCTGTAATTCGTGTGAAACACTTCGTTGATCAGCGGGATAAGCAGTTGTGGCATCTTCTGTGCGATGGTTCGAAAGACATCATCGAACACAGTGCTGTGGACTGCATTTTCTTCCTGTGTCGTTTCTACGCTATTAGCGACAGAAGGAAGAGTTTCTTTCGTTTGCTTCATTGTATTCTTCTCCTTGGTAATTATTAATAATGGAGACGATAAGAATACAATGCTTTGGATATCTTGATTATAGCATACACGAAGAATTAAGCAATCGTATTTCTTTTTGTCTCCAAATATTCAGTTGTGAAAACTCGGGTATTTTGTGCGTATGAATTTCATGCACATCTATGATTTGCTAACCGACTGATTTCATCGGTTATGATCTGTTTGAGTTTTGTAGTTACAGAATAATGGACGTAACGAGTTCTGTCAACAGAAAGTTTTGGCTGCAAAAAGTTATAAAGAGTTATAAAACAAATATAAAGTTATAAAGCACAGTAAAACATTATCTCGGCTGAGGCGATAAGACCATTGCTTTTTGCTGTTAAGTCATGGTATCGGTTAGGAGTAAAATCGTAATCAGGAGGTATCGGATATGGATAGCATATTTCACAGAGTAAGTATTCGTAAATATAAGGAACAGAAGGTAGAACAGGAGAAGATTGCGCATTGCACCGGAGTATTTTGAGATTGATATGAGTGCTGCGGTGGAAAATCTGCTTTTACAGGCAGATGCGCTCGGTCTTGGTGCTGTGTGGATGGGAATTGCTCCGGATCAGGGACGAATGGATGCGGTACGCAAGGTGTTAGACATTCCGGAAAATTTGCATGCATTTGCGCTGGTTCCGTGCGGATATCCGGCAGAGGAGCGGGCACAGGAGGATCGATACGATGTAAACAGAGTGCATTATGTCGGATAAGGCTATAAAGTTAGAGAACCGGCTGCCAGGTGGCAGTCGGTTCTTCCTCTGTCATGCGTTCGTAGGAATTTTGTATCCTGCTTCGAGCATTGCCTTTTTGAATTCCTCAATAGACATGCCAGTATCTTTTGCACCATCTTCTAGAGATACGTTCCCTTTTTGGACATATGAAAAAGTTGTTTTTAGTACGCCTTGTTCAATGTAATCTGAAGGTAATGTTATAATATTTCCACCCATAATTTCACCTATTCCTTTCCGAATTTTGTTTTCTTTTGGAATGACATAATCTGCAATCTGCTGGATTAAACAAATCATATCCTGATAAAGTTCTGACTTCTTTTCCTTTTCGACAGTTTCTGTAAGCAACTGATTAATTTTGCGATAGTCTTTTAGCAGCTGTTCTATTTTTTTCTCATTCGTTTTGTTGTTTTTCAGAAAGTGTTCATACCGCAAGATATGATACGGCAACAAGATGAGTAGCTGCTTTTCAAATATGGCATTCACGGTGTAATTTTGTGCATGAATAATCGGCACCTGATAAGTAACTTGTTGTCCGTCTGCAAACTTTACGATGGCGGTATGAGACTCCGGCAGATGACGATGATTTCGAACGTAAAGAACACAGGATTGTGGAAATTCAATTTGCCAGGTATCCTCTATTTTTGAAGTATGTTCCAATGCGATTGAGATATCATACTCAAACATCCGAATTACCATGTCTGCGTCTCTTTCGGACTGACACTCTATGTGATAGAGATGCGGACCGATTCGAATGATCGAGTCGGTAATGATCTTGCCATACTTCTCATAATGTTCATTTCTCAGTTGCTCAAAATCAGTATCCTCGCTGTAATTCGTGTGAAACACTTCGTTGATCAGCGGGATAAGCAGTTGTGGCATCTTCTGTGCGATGGTTCGAAAGACATCATCGAATATCGTGCTGCGGTCTGCTTTTTCTTCCTGCGTCACTTCTTGACTAGTGACGGATGGAAGCCTTTCTTTCGTTTGCTTCATAGTATCCTTTTCCTTGGAAATTTATTAATAAAGGAGATATCGAGAATACCTGTTTGTTACCCCAATTATAACAATATGCAATGAAATAAGCAATTCGTTATTAACAAACAATCAACTCAATAAACTCCAGTATTTAATTGTGAAAACTCGGGTATTCGTGTGCCTGAACTTCTTACGCACCTATTGATTTGCCTAACCGTGCAATTCCTTCGGTTATGATCTGTTTGAGTTTTGTAATTACAGAATAATGGACGTAACGATTTCTGTCAACGGAAAGTTTTGCCCCCAAAAGTTATATGCAGGCATGTATATCTTTTCTGTTGAAAAATTTGATTTGATAGCTTATTATGTATGAGAGCAAATCGGTTTGTAACCGAAGCACTTACTTAGAGAAAAGCTGCCCTGCAGGCAGCGGAAGGAGAACATTATGAAAAACAAATTTGGCATCAAAGAAGTTGTTGCAACCGGTATCGGTACAGCGTTGTTTATTGTGCTGACAAACGTACAGATTCCTCTTGGATTTATTCCAAACACATCCTTACAGCCAAGAGCGGCTCTGCTTGCATTCTTTGCAGCAGTGTTTGGTCCGGTTGTTGGCGGAATTATGGGACTTGCAGGACATGCGATCGGAGACGCGATCTTCTATGGTAGTGTATGGTGGAGCTGGGTATTCCCGGATGCGGTATTCGGCATTGCAATCGGTCTTTTTGCAAAGCAGTTTGCAGTAAAAGAAGGCGGATTTACCAAGAAGCAGATTGTGAAGTTTAATGTGGTTCAGGTGATTGGAAACCTGCTTGCATGGGTAGTTGTAGCGCCTGTATTGGATATTCTGATTTACGCAGAGCCTGTAAAAAAAGTATTTGCCCAGGGTGCAGCAGCTTTTGTAGCAAATATTATTGCAGTTGGCGTATTGGGAACAATTTTGACCGCAGCATATTCTAAGATTGGAGCAAAATCATCCAGTCTTTCAAAGGAAGATTAAGATTTTATGGAACCAATTATCGAATTTAAGGATTATTCTTTTAAATATCGATCACAGGTAGAACCGACTCTTCTGGATATCAATCTATCGATTTATCCGGGGGAGAAGGTTTTGATTGTGGGACCATCCGGTTCGGGCAAGTCGACACTTGCCCATTGTATCAACGGGCTGGTTCCATTTTCATTTACCGGTGAGAGCACGGGAAGTTTGAAAGTTGAGGGGCAGGATCCGAATGAGCTTGGCCTTTTTGGACTGTCCAAGTTGGTCGGAACCGTCTTGCAGGATACGGATGGGCAGTTTATCGGACTTACTGTGGCAGAAGATATCGCTTTTTCTATGGAAAATGATTGTATTGCGCAGGATGAGATGCTCGAGCGTGTGGATCGTGTCGCTGAGACGGTGGATATCACGGATTTCCTGGATCATGCGCCGAATGAGTTATCTGGAGGACAGAAGCAGCGTGTGTCGATGGCCGGCGTCATTGTCGACGATGTAGATATTCTACTGTTCGATGAGCCACTGGCAAATCTGGATCCGGCGACCGGTAAGCGTGCGATTGATTTGATCGATCGTATTCATAAAAAGAACAATACAACAATTCTTATTATTGAACATCGTCTTGAGGATGCGCTATACCGTGATGTGGATCGTATTATTGTAGTTGGAGAAGGCAGGATTGTTGCTGATCTGAGACCGGATGCGCTTCTTTCCGGTTCAGTTTTGAAAGAACAGGGAATTCGTGAACCGCTTTACATTACCGCATTAAAATATGCCGGATGTCAGATCAATGAGGCTGATCTGCCACAGCATATTGAGTCTATGAACCTTGCGCCGTATGAGGACAATGTCCGGAATTGGTTTGGTAAGGTGAAATTAAATAAGAAAGCACCGGACGGGGAGCCTATGCTTACGATACGCGATCTGAGTTTTGCGTACACGCAGGGGCAGCCTGTTCTTTCGCATATAGATTTTTCCATCTCCAGGGGGGAGATGGTCGCGCTTGTCGGCAAGAATGGCGCGGGTAAATCGACACTGGCAAGCCTGATCTGTGGCTTTATGCAGCCGGATGAGGGGGCGATCTACCTAAATGGAGAGGACTTGTCCGGATATTCCATCAAGGAGCGTGGAGAGAAGATCGGTCTTGTGATGCAGAGCCCGAATCAGATGATCTCTAAGCCGATGATTTATGACGAAGTCGCATTGGGGCTTCGTGTGCGCGGTGTCGCAGAGGAAGAGATTAAGGAGCGAGTGTTTGAAACGCTGAAGATCTGCGGATTATATCCTTACAGAAAATGGCCGGTATCAGCACTCAGCTTCGGTCAGAAAAAGCGCGTGACCATTGCGTCCATCCTTGTGATGAAGCCGGAAGTGTTAATTCTGGATGAGCCGACTGCCGGACAGGATTATCGTCATTACACGGAGATTATGGAGTTCTTGCGCAGGATACATGAGGATCTTGGCATCACAATTATAATGATCACACATGATATGCATCTGATGCTGGAATATACAGACCGTGCGATCGTGATTGCGGATGGAAAAATGCTTGCAGATGATACTCCGGCACATATTCTGACAAACGAGGAGATTTCTGATCGCGCTTATCTGAAAAAAACTTCGCTTTATGATTTGGCGCTCCGTTGTGGGATAACAGACCCGACAGCTTTCGTGGAATGCTTTATCCAATATGAGAGGGAGGTGGGAAGAGATGTCTAGATTATTAACCTATGATCCGAAGGACACCTGGATCCACCGGCTGAGCGGTATCACGAAGCTCATCTTTTTTCTGGCATGGTCGATTGTCAGTATGATTACCTATGATACAAGAGTTCTTGTTTTCATGCTGGTGAGCAGTCTGATCATTTTCCGGGTGTCTAAGATTGAGTGGAAACAGATTTCAACGGTATTTAAATTTATCTTATTTTTCCTGTGCCTGAACCTTCTTGCAATATTTATCTTTTCACCATACGAAGGCGTGAAAATTTATGGAACAAGAACAGATCTGCTGCATATAGCAGGTAATTATACGATTACAACGCAGCAGCTTTTCTATGAACTGAACATTATGATTAAGTATTTTACGGTTATTCCGGCGGTCTTAATGTTTATCCTGACGACAAACCCGAGTGAGTTTGCGGCATCAATGAACAAGATTGGGGTCAGTTATAAAATCAGCTATTCGATCGCGATCGCGCTCCGTTATGTCCCGGATGTGCAGGCAGACTTTACGAAGATCAAGCATGCGCAGGAAGCGCGTGGTATCGAGATGAGCTCCAAGTCGGGACTCATCGACCGTATCAAAAATGTGTCGGCGATTCTGTTCCCGCTGATCTTTACCAGCATGGATCGCATCGATGTGGTTAGTAATGCGATGGAACTTCGTGGCTTCGGCAAAAACAAGAAGAGAACCTGGTATTCCGGCAAGAAGCTTACTGCCAGGGATATCACGGTCATTGTGGTTGTGTTCGTATTTGCGGTGGTCAGCATGCTGATCACATTCGTAGATGGCAGCCGGTTCTACAATCCGTTCATATAGAAGAATATTGGAAGATAAATTTTTGTATGATTCATGTGACAGTGCACATACTATCCAAAAGATAGGAGGCTGTCATGGGAAAAAAGAAAATTACGAATGCGCACGTTTCTCTATTAAAAGGTACGGATGCGGATCCTTATACTGCAGGTCCAAGATACTTTTCGGAAGAAGACGATGAGATTCCAGCAATCCGCCAAAGTAGTATGTACAACGATCATGATCGTGCGAGAATCGATAACAATCAGTTTTTTGAGACGCGGAGTAATCCGCTGAGCAGCAAGGGTAATTAAGATATGGGCGAGGCAGAGATGCCTCGCTTTTTGCAACAAAAAGCTGCGTTCCTATATCAATCAATAGGTGACGCAGCTTTATGCATATCGATCCATCATCATTCCGGAATAGATGGAGCTGACATAAGGTGTCGCAAAATTGTGTCCCGGATTCTTGTAAGCAACCACCACTTTATTGACATAATTCATCGGATCCACCGCGATGTTCTCCGCTTTCTTTCCAAGCGCATCACGGAAATCCGCAAGTGTCTGGAAGGTCTGATCCGCACGGTTTGGCTCAACGGCATTCGAGAGAATGTCGCGGTCAATGGAAATCGATCCATCATCGGCAACCATGAGACCGATGTATTGCAGCGATGCCTGCTGGGAGCGTGATACCGAAGCAATGTCCTTCGTGAGCCGCCTGCCGCCGCTTCCTTCGGTGTCTGCATACGGATCACTTGTTGTCAGGATGTGATTGTACGCATCCACGAGTGTCTGTATATTATCAGCGATCGCGTCTGTATTTGCTTTAAATCCGATCTGTGTCGCTTTGTCTCCGGTTGTTCCTTTGAGCGTGAGCTCGAACGCATTATTAATCGAGAAGGTATTCGACAAGGAAGAGTGCGCGTTGCCATTCAGTGTGAAACTGGAATTGTGCGCTTCTTCCGCAATCTGGTCGATACCTAGTATTTTCATGGATTCGACAGAACCCGCACTCGCGTCTGGTGATATGGTAAAAAGCGCCTTCTCATTCTCGCTGAGTCCGGTCTGTACAGAGGTTAGTGCTAAGGCGCTGGAGCCTTTGCCATCCGAGCGGATCTCTGCGGTAATTCCAAGATTGGAACTGTTCACAAGCCGCGCAAGCTTCTGTTCAATATCCAGATTTGTCTCCTCGGAATTTACATTATATTGGAATTCGTATGCTCCACTCGTCGTATTGAGATCAAAAGAGTAAGATCCCGGGCGGAGCGAATGTCCGTTATCCTTTAAGTAATTGCCTTCATTCACCTGCGGTGTCGCAAGCTGCTCAACAGAGATGGAGAAGCTTTCTGCCTGATTGGATTCGCTTCCGTCACCGATGTAGGAGACACCCACTTTATCTTCATCGGAGGACACTGCAACCTTCTTCTGGAAGGAGTCGTTGAACGAACCGTAACGATCCGACAGGGATGCAACCACGTTCTGGATCGACTTGGCGCTCTCCTTGATATCGATCGCGTATCGCTTTGCTTCCTCCGGATCCGAAATCTTGTACAGAGGGGCTTCTTTATTCTTTTTGACGATCTGGTTGTAGATCTTGCGCAGATCACTCTTCTTGTGCGAGTCGTAGCGCGAGACTTCTTTGTTCGCATACGTTGACATATAGTAATTGTATGCGCTATCGATACGTGCCATAAGATTACCCCTCCTTTCCTCCGTGAAACCGGGCATAATGTATGTGTTGAAAATAAATCCATTTATACATATATATTATATCGAACATATTTGCCGCATTCAATAGCAAGATGCGTGAAAAAAGCTTTATTTTCTTCTATATATAGTGTATTCTGTAAGAAAAAGCGTCATTTCCCTTGAGGAAAGCGCTTTTTCGCGAAAAAAGTTGTTGACGGACCGGTGAAATCGTGCTATTCTATGAAAGCTTGGAAGTAGGTCTTTTTTTTATGCCTTTTTTTAGGCAGCAACACAAAGAATTAAAACGGAGGTGGAAGTTGTGCGCACAAAGATTACATTAGCTTGCACAGAGTGTCAGCGTCGTAATTACAACATGACAAAGGACAAGAAGACTCATCCGGACAGAATGGAAACCAAAAAGTATTGTAGATTCTGCAAGACTCATACAATGCACAAGGAAACAAAGTAGTCTAGGACAGAGTAAAGGAGTTACGAAATGGGAAACACAGAGAACGTTGAAAAGGCTCCAAAGACAAGCTGGTTCACTGGTTTGAAGGCTGAATTCCGTAAGATCGTTTGGCCGGATCAGAAATCAGTTGTCAGACAGACTATTGCGGTAATTGCTGTATCTGTAGTTACCGGTCTTATTATCGCGTTGCTGGATTGGCTGATTCAGTACGGCGTGAATTTCCTTGTTGGTTTAAACATTTAACGGAGGCAAAGTGATTATGGCAGAAGCGAATTGGTATGTAGTTCATACCTACTCAGGTTATGAGAACAAAGTCAAAGCGAATATTGATAAGACAATCGAGAACAGACATCTTGAAGACCAGATTCTTGAGGTTCGTGTTCCTCTCGAGGAAGTGACAGAAGTCAAGAACGGAGTGAAGAAACAGGTTTCCAAGAAGATGTTCCCTGGCTATGTTCTGATTCATATGATTATGAATGATGATACATGGTACGTTGTCCGCAATACGAGAGGCGTGACTGGGTTCGTTGGACCGGGAAGCAAGCCGGTGCCACTCACAGATGCTGAAATGAGACCGCTTGGAATTAAGACGGAGAACGTTGTTGTGGATTTCGCAGAGGGCGACATGATCGTAGTTATCGGCGGTGTCTGGAAAGATACCTGCGGCGTAATTACCGGCATGAACCACAGCAAACAGACAGTTACTATCAATGTAGAACTGTTCGGTCGCGAGACACCGGTAGAAGTAAGTTTCGCAGATGTAAAGAAAATGAATTAAGGAGGCAATTCCAATGGCAAAGAAAGTTGAAGGATACATTAAGCTGCAGATTCCTGCTGGAAAGGCAACACCTGCTCCTCCTGTTGGACCTGCTCTTGGACAGCATGGTGTCAACATCGTAGAGTTCACAAAGCAGTTTAATGCAAAGACAGCCGATCAGGGCGACTTAATCATCCCTGTAGTAATCACTGTATATGCAGACAGAAGCTTTAGTTTTGTAACTAAGACTCCTCCTGCTCCAGTATTAATTAAGAAGGCATGCAACATTAAGTCTGGTTCTGGTGAGCCAAACAAGACTAAGGTTGCTAAGATCACAAAGGCTCAGGTTCAGGAGATCGCTGAGTTAAAGATGCCAGACTTAAATGCAGCTAACCTTGAGTCAGCTATGAGCATGATCGCTGGTACAGCAAGATCTATGGGTGTTGAAGTAGTAGACTAATTTAAATTTGAAACTAGTGGGAGGGCATTTCCTACCCGAAAAAGTGACCTATTTCCCCTTCGGGGAAAAGGCTGGGTCATAAGTGATCAGCCAGCGGAGCTGGCAGCTTATGACATATACCACAAGGAGGTTTATATTTCATGAAAAGAGGAAAGAAATATCAGGACGCTGTAAAGGCATTCGATAGAGCAAATCAGTACGATGTTGCAGAGGCGATTGATATCGTAAAGAAGAATGCTACAGCAAAATTTGATGAGACAATCGAACTTCATCTTAGAACAGGTTGCGATGGTCGTCATGCAGAGCAGCAGATTCGTGGAGCTGTTGTTTTACCACACGGAACAGGTAAGACTGTTAAAGTGTTAGTTTTCGCAAAGGGAACTAAGGTAGACGAGGCACAGGCAGCAGGAGCTGACTACGTTGGTGGAGAGGAATTAATTCCGAAGATCCAGAACGAGGGATGGTTAGACTTCGACGTTGTCGTTGCTACACCAGACATGATGGGTGTTGTTGGTCGTTTAGGACGTGTCCTTGGACCGAAGGGCTTAATGCCAAACCCAAAGGCTGGAACAGTTACTATGGATGTTGCTAAGGCTATCAACGACATCAAAGCCGGTAAGATTGAGTATCGTTTGGATAAGACAAACATTATCCACGTGCCAGTTGGAAAAGCATCCTTTACAAGTGAGCAGTTGAGCGACAACTTCCAGGCTCTTATGGGTGCAATCAACAAGGCTAAGCCATCAAGCTTAAAGGGTCAGTACATTAAGAGTGCTACATTGACATCTACAATGGGACCTGGCGTAAAGCTTAACGTTGTTAAGATTGCACAGTAATATATCATAACAGGAACATGATCCGGAACGCTTTGCATCACGGTGCGGATGCTTTCCGGAAGATGATTCTTGTTGAAGCGGCAAACGCTTCGAAAGAACCAAGACAATCGGATAAGACTTACACAAGCAGGTTTTTTGCGGAAAAGTCTTGACAACCGCAGATTACCATAATATAATAACGAAGCATATTGCCGAAGACAGTAGGTCCCGCAAGGGGTAAACGAGAGTGCCTACCGAGGGAATTCTGATGATATAAATCATAAGATTATTACCCTCTGTCATTAGGCAGAGGGTTTTCTATTATACCTCAAGCATATATGCGGAATCGTATGCTGTAAGGCATGCGGACAAATAAAATAAGGAGGTAAATAAATCGTGGCAAAGGTAGAATTAAAGCAGCCTATCGTTGATGAGATTTCTGCAGTGATCAAGGACGCACAGTCAGTTGTAGTAGTTGACTATCGTGGACTTACAGTTGCTGAAGATACTCAGTTACGTAAGCAGTTAAGAGAAGCTGGCGTATCTTACAAGGTATACAAGAATACTTTAGTAAGCCGTGCAGTAGAAGGCACTGAGTTTGAGAGCCTTAGGGATTCTCTTGAAGGACCAAACGCATTCGCTGTATCAACAGAGGACGCTACAGCACCGGCTAGAGTATTAGCTGAGTTCGCTAAGAAGGCTCCAAAGTTAGAGATCAAGGCAGGTGTCGTTGAGGGAACATTCTATGATGCAGAGGGTATGAAGGCTATCGCAAGCGTACCGAGCAGAGAAGTTCTTCTTTCCAAGTTACTTGGAAGCTTACAGTCACCTATTACCAACCTTGCTCGCGTTCTTAACCAGATCGCAGAGAAGGGTGGCGCAGCAGATGCAGCCGTAGAGGCAGCACCAGCTGAGGAAGCAGCTGCAGAGGCAGAGGCTCCGGCAGAAGAAGCACCAGCTGAGACAACAGCTGAATAATTAAAACATTCAATAATATTTCAAATGGAGGAAAAAATAATGGCAAAGTTAACAACAGCAGAGTTTATCGATGCGATCAAAGAGTTAAGCGTATTAGAGTTAAATGACCTTGTAAAGGCATGTGAAGAAGAGTTCGGTGTATCTGCAGCAGCAGGCGTTGTAGTAGCAGCAGCAGGCGGAGACGCAGCAGCAGCTGAGGAGAAGACTGAGTTCGATATCGAGCTTACAGAAGTTGGACCAAACAAGGTTAAGGTTATCAAGGTTGTTCGTGAGTTAACAGGTCTTGGACTGAAGGAAGCTAAGGACGCTGTTGATGGAGCTCCTAAGGTAATCAAGGAAGCAGCTGACAAGGCTACAGCAGAGGATGCTAAGGCTAAACTTGAGGCTGAAGGCGCTAAGGTTACTCTTAAGTAAGAAAAGCGTAATGCTATAATAACCCGGAGCAAATGCTCCGGGTTATTTTTTCCTATCTCACCACATGATAAAAATTCTTTCAAATTTTTCTTGCTTTTTCCAAATGTTTGTTGTATAGTATAGGTTGCATTATTATGGTGCACTAGGCATTTCCATGCTCTTTTTTAGGAAAGTTCCTATGATCAATAATAATATCTAGAGTTACTGACTAGATGCAAATAAAAACGAGAGGTGAAACGTCAATGGAGAAAAACAGAATACGTCCAGTCAAGGCTGGAAAAGGCATGCGTATGAGTTACTCAAGACAGAAAGAGGTTTTGCAGATGCCAAACCTGATCGAAGTCCAGAAGGATTCCTATAAGTGGTTCCTGGATGAAGGTCTCAAAGAAGCTTTTGCAGATATCTCCCCGATCGCAGATTACAGCGGTCATCTGAGTCTGGAGTTTGTTGATTTTACATTATGTGAAGACGATGTGAAGTATACAATTCCGGAATGCAAGGAAAGAGATGCAACTTACGCAGCCCCTTTGAAAGTCAAGGTTAGACTTCATAACAAAGAGACAGATGAGATTAATGAACATGAGATCTTCATGGGTGATCTTCCTCTGATGACAGAGACCGGTACTTTCGTAATCAACGGTGCTGAGCGAGTTATCGTCAGCCAGTTGGTTCGTTCCCCTGGTATCTATTATGGTATTGCTCATGATAAAGTGGGTAAGACTTTGTATTCTTGTACCGTTATCCCGAACCGTGGTGCATGGTTAGAGTATGAGACGGACTCCAATGACGTATTCAGTGTAAGAGTAGATAGAACCCGTAAGGTGCCGATCACAGTGCTTCTTCGTGCACTCGGAGTAGGTACCAACCAGCAGATTATCGACATGTTCGGCGAGGAGCCAAAGATTCTTGCTTCTCTGCAGAAGGATCCTGCAATCACCGAGCGTGAGCCACAGGGAAGCTTTGAGGCTGGTCTGCTTGAATTATATAAGAAGATTCGTCCGGGCGAGCCACTTTCGGTTGAGAGTGCAGAGAGCCTGATTACTGCAATGTTCTTCGACCCTAGAAGATATGATCTTGCTAAGGTAGGTCGTTATAAGTTCAATAAGAAGCTTGCTCTCAAGAACCGTATCAAGGGACAGGTTCTCTCAGAGGATGTACTTGATCCGTCTACAGGAGAGGTCATCGCTGAGGCCGGAGCTACCGTTACAAGAGAGCTTGCTGATCAGATCCAGAACGCTGCAGTGCCTGCAGTCTGGGTTCAGACAGAGACTCGTAACGTAAAAGTTCTTTCTTCTATGATGGTTGATATCACAAGCTGGATTCCAGAGATCGAGAATCCGAAGGAACTCGGTATCACGGAGCTTGTATACTATCCTGCTTTGAAGCAGATCATGGAAGAGAACGAGACTCTTGAGGAGCGTATTGAGGCAATCAAGAGAGATATTGCTGACCTGATTCCGAAGCATATTACAAAGGAAGATATCTTTGCTTCCATTAACTACAATATGCATCTGGAGTGGGGCGTTGGTTCCGATGATGATATCGATCACTTAGGAAACCGTCGTATCCGTGCGGTTGGTGAGTTGTTACAGAACCAGTACCGTATTGGACTCTCACGTCTGGAGAGAGTTGTACGTGAGCGTATGACAACACAGGATCTGGAAGGAATTTCTCCACAGAGCCTGATCAATATCAAGCCTGTTACCGCAGCTGTCAAGGAGTTCTTCGGATCATCCCAGCTGTCACAGTTTATGGATCAGAATAACCCGCTTGGTGAGCTGACCCATAAGAGACGTCTTTCCGCATTAGGACCTGGTGGTCTGTCAAGAGACCGTGCCGGATTCGAGGTACGAGACGTACACTATAGTCATTATGGACGTATGTGCCCGATTGAGACGCCTGAAGGACCGAACATCGGTCTGATCAACTCTCTGGCATGTTACGCCAGAATTAACGAGTACGGATTTATTGAGGCTCCGTACCGTAAGATTGATAAAACAGATCCTAAGAATCCTCGTGTCACAGATGAAGTTGTCTACATGACCGCAGATGAAGAGGATAATTACCATGTAGCACAGGCTAACGAGAAGCTGGATGAAGAAGGACATTTCGTACGTAACTCTGTATCCGGTCGTTACCTTGACGAGACACAGGAGTATGATAAGACGGCATTCGATTATATGGATGTCTCTCCTAAGATGGTGTTCTCTGTCGCTACAGCATTAATTCCGTTCCTGCAGAACGATGATGCAAACCGAGCGCTGATGGGATCCAACATGCAGCGTCAGGCAGTGCCGCTCCTTACAACCGAGGCTCCTGTAGTAGGAACCGGTATGGAGACAAAAGCGGCTGTCGATTCCGGTGTCTGCGTTGTTGCTAAGGCTGCCGGAGTTGTTGAAAGTTCAGAGTCTAATCGAATTGTGATCCGTGAGGAAGACGGAAACCGTCGTGAATATATTTTGACAAAGTTCTCTCGTAGTAACCAGTCGAACTGTTATAACCAGAGACCGATTGTCTTCAAGGGACAGAAGGTTGTAGAGGGCGAAGTTATTGCCGATGGTCCATCTACATCCAACGGAGAGCTTGCATTAGGTAAGAACCCTCTGATCGGATTCATGACATGGGAAGGTTACAACTACGAGGATGCTGTACTTCTTAGCGAGCGTTTAGTAGAGTACGATGTATATACATCTGTTCATATTGAGGAATACGAAGTAGAATCCCGTGATACCAAGCTCGGACCGGAAGAAATCACAAGAGATGTTCCGGGTGTCGGTGATGACGCGTTAAAGGATCTTGATGAGCGTGGAATCATCCGTGTCGGTGCTGAGGTTCGTGCCGGTGATATCCTTGTCGGTAAAGTTACTCCTAAGGGAGAGACAGAGCTGACAGCAGAAGAGAGACTTCTTCGTGCTATCTTCGGTGAGAAGGCACGTGAGGTTCGTGACACTTCTCTCAAGGTTCCGCATGGTGCATACGGTATTGTTGTGGATGCTAAGGTATTTACAAGAGAAGCCGGAGATGAACTTTCTCCTGGAGTAAATGAGTCTGTTCGTATTTATATTGCCCAGAAGCGTAAGATTTCAGTCGGAGATAAGATGGCTGGTCGTCATGGTAACAAGGGTGTCGTTTCCCGCGTTTTACCAGTAGAGGATATGCCTTATCTTCCAAATGGTCGCCCGCTTGACATCGTATTGAATCCACTTGGTGTGCCTTCCCGAATGAACATCGGACAGGTGCTTGAGATTCACCTTAGTCTTGCAGCAAAGGCGCTGGGATTTAACATTGAGACACCAGTATTCGATGGCGCACGAGAGATTGATATTCAGGATACTCTTGAGCTTGCCAACGATTATGTAAATATGCCGTTTGACACAGAAGAAGCAGCAAACGGAGAAGAGAACTTCTACGATAAGTACAAGGATACACTCCGTGAGGATGTTATGGATTATCTGTCTGAGAATCGTGCGCACAGATCCGTATGGAAGGGTGTTCCGATCGCTCGTGATGGTAAGGTTCAGTTACGTGACGGTCGAAGCGGTGAGCCGTTCGACGGAAGAGTCACAATCGGACACATGCATTACCTGAAGCTGCATCACCTTGTTGATGATAAGATCCATGCCCGTTCAACCGGTCCTTACTCATTAGTAACGCAGCAGCCGTTAGGTGGTAAGGCACAGTTCGGTGGACAGCGTTTCGGAGAGATGGAGGTTTGGGCACTGGAAGCATACGGTGCGGCATATACTCTTCAGGAGATCCTGACCGTTAAGTCCGATGACGTGGTTGGTCGTGTTAAGACATACGAAGCAATCATCAAGGGAGATAACATCCCTGAGCCTGGTATCCCTGAGTCCTTCAAGGTACTCCTTAAGGAGCTCCAGTCACTTGGCCTGGATGTCAAGGTTCTCGACGAGGATCGCAACGAAGTTGAACTGATCGAGACAAGTGAGTACGGTAATACCGATATTAACGCAATTATCGGCAACGATAAGTATGATGCGTTTGAAGATAGCGAGTCATTCGAGAAGCACGGATTCACAAAGCAGGAGTTCGATGCTGAGAACGAAGAACTTGTAAACGTTGAAAAAGAGGAAGAATTTGATGATTCTGACGAATTTTTCGATGATGCTGACGAAGTTCTTGATGAAGAATAATTGGGAAGGAGAGTCATACAATGCCAGAAACAAATAAAGTGGACACAAATCAGGCTATGCAGTTCGATGCCATCCAGATTGGATTGGCATCGCCTGAGAAGATCCGTGAATGGTCACATGGCGAGGTTAAGAAGCCAGAGACAATCAACTACAGAACATTAAAGCCTGAAAAAGACGGTTTGTTCTGTGAGAAGATCTTCGGACCGCAGAAAGACTGGGAGTGTCATTGTGGTAAATATAAGAAAATCCGTTATAAGGGTGTTGTCTGCGACCGTTGTGGCGTAGAGATCACGAAGTCCAGCGTTCGAAGAGAGCGTATGGGACATATCGAGCTGGCTGCTCCTGTTTCCCATATCTGGTATTTCAAGGGTATCCCATCCCGTATGGGACTCATCCTTGATCTGTCTCCACGTGTGTTGGAGAGAGTTCTGTATTTTGCATCTTATATTGTATTGGATGCAGGAGAGACTTCTCTGTCCTACAAGCAGGTATTGTCTGAGGCTGAATATCAGGATGCCTGTGATAAGTATGGAAGAAGCGCATTCCGTGTAGGAATGGGTGCAGAAGCAATCCATGAACTGTTAGAGTCTATCGATCTTGAGAAGGATTCCGCAGAATTGAAGGCAGAGCTTGAGAATGCAACCGGCCAGAAGCGCGCACGTATCATCAAGCGTCTGGAAGTTGTAGAAGCATTCCGTGAGTCAGGAAATAAGCCTGAGTGGATGATCATGACTGTAATTCCGGTTATTCCGCCAGATTTACGTCCTATGGTTCAGTTGGATGGTGGACGTTTTGCAACATCCGATCTGAATGATTTATACAGAAGAATTATCAACCGTAACAATCGTCTGAGAAGACTTCTTGATCTCGGGGCTCCGGATATCATCGTCCGCAACGAGAAGCGTATGTTACAGGAAGCAGTTGATGCATTGATCGATAACGGTCGTCGTGGACGTCCTGTTACCGGCCCTGGAAACAGAGCACTGAAGTCTCTGTCTGACATGTTAAAGGGTAAGGGTGGACGTTTCCGTCAGAACCTGTTAGGAAAGCGAGTTGACTACTCAGGACGTTCTGTTATCTGTGTAGAACCAAAGCTTAAGATTTATCAGTGTGGTCTTCCGAAGGAGATGGCAATCGAGCTGTTCAAGCCTTTCGTTATGAAGGAACTTGCTGCCAACGGAACAGCACACAATATCAAGAGTGCCAAGAAGATGGTTGAGAGACTTCAACCGGAAGTCTGGGATGTTCTTGAAGAAGTCATTAAGGAGCATCCGGTTATGTTAAACCGTGCCCCTACACTTCATAGATTAGGAATTCAGGCGTTCGAGCCAATCCTTGTAGAAGGTAAGGCAATCAAGTTACATCCGTTGGTATGTACCGCATTCAACGCCGATTTCGATGGAGACCAGATGGCTGTCCATCTTCCACTTTCCGTGGAAGCACAGGCAGAGTGTCGTTTTATGCTTTTGTCTCCGAACAACCTGTTAAAGCCGTCCGATGGTGGCCCGGTAGCCGTTCCTTCACAGGATATGGTACTTGGTGTATACTATCTGACCATGCACAAGCTGGCTGATTATAAGGATAAGAAGGGTGCCGTAGCAGTATCGGATAAGATATACAACGACATTGATGAGTTAAAGAAACTCACAACTCCGGATTCTAAGACCGGCAAAAGCGAACTCGGATTATATGATCTGATCTGGTTCGAAGATACGACCGATAACAATCGTCGTGTATTATGTAAGCCGATGGATCTGTTCGGTTACCATTTTGGTAGCATGAATCAGGCATTACTTGCATATGAGAATGGTGAGATTACTCTTCACCAGAATATTTATGTATACCGCAAGGTAACACTTGAGGACGGAACTGAGGTTGCTGGTTTCGTATATACAACATTGGGTCTTTTGATCTTCAATGAGATTATCCCGCAGGATCTTGGATTTGTTGATCGTAGCAATCCTGAGAATGCATTAAAGCTTGAGATTGATTTCCGTGTAGGTAAGAAGCAGATCAAGCAGATTCTCGAGAAGGTTATCAACATCCACGGTGCTACAAAGACTGCAGAAGTTCTGGATGATGTCAAGGCAATGGGGTACGGATATTCAACCCGTGCTGCTATGACCGTATCCATTTCCGATATGACGGTGCCACCTCAGAAGCCACAGATGATCGAGGATGCACAGAATACAGTAGACCGCATTACAAGACAGTATAAGCGTGGTCTTATCACAGAAGAAGAGCGTTACAAAGAAGTTGTAGAGACCTGGAAGGAAACCGATGATGAGCTGACAAAGGCACTTCTTACCGGACTTGATAAGTACAACAACATCTTCATGATGGCTGATTCCGGAGCCCGTGGTTCCGATAAGCAGATCAAACAGCTTGCCGGAATGCGAGGACTTATGGCGGATACAACCGGTAGAACGATCGAGTTGCCTATTAAGTCAAACTTCCGAGATGGTCTTGACGTACTCGAGTACTTCATGTCTGCGCATGGAGCTCGAAAAGGTATGTCCGATACTGCTCTTCGTACAGCCGATTCCGGATACCTGACAAGACGTCTTGTTGATGTATCCCAGCACATGATCGTTCGTGAGTCTGATTGTTGTGCAGGAACGAACCGTGAAATTCCAGGAATGGTCGTTAAGGCATTCATGGAAGGCAAGGAAGAGATCGAGAGTCTTGAGGAGCGTATTACAGGACGTTTCTCTTGCGAAGATATCAAGGATAAGGATGGCAACATCATTGTTAAGGCTAACCATATGATCACGCCTCGTCGTGCAGCAGCTGTTGTAAGCAAGGGCGTTGATGAGAAGGGCGAGCCGATCACAAGTGTTAAGATCCGTACAATCCTTACCTGCCGTTCTCACATGGGAGTATGTGCAAAGTGTTACGGTGCCAACATGGCAACTGGTCAGGCGGTACAGGTTGGTGAAGCAATCGGTATCATCGCGGCACAGTCCATCGGTGAGCCTGGTACACAGCTTACCATGAGAACGTTCCATACCGGTGGTGTAGCTGGTAACGATATTACACAAGGTCTTCCTCGTGTCGAGGAAATTTTTGAGGCCCGTAAGCCAAAGGGTCTTGCAATCATCACTGAGTTCGGTGGTATTGCAACAATTAAGGATACTAAGAAAAAGCGTGAGGTTATCGTAACCAATCCGGAGAATGGGGATACAAAGACATACCTGATTCCTTACGGATCACGTATTAAGATTATGGATGGAGCAGTACTTGAGGCTGGTGATGAGCTGACCGAAGGTTCTGTAAATCCACACGATATCTTAAAGATCAAGGGCGTTCGTGCCGTACAGGATTACATGCTTCGTGAAGTACAGCGTGTATATCGTCTGCAGGGTGTAGAAATCAACGACAAGCATATTGAGGTTATCGTTCGTCAGATGTTACAGAAGATTCGTGTCGAGGAGAATGGAGATTCCGATCTGCTTCCGGGCAGCATGGTAGATGCACTTGATTTCCTTGAGTTAAATGAGAAACTCGAAGAGGAAGGCAAGGAGCAGGCGGTTGGATCACAGGTACTTCTCGGAATTACAAAGGCTTCACTGGCAACGAACTCCTTCCTGTCAGCTGCATCCTTCCAGGAGACCACAAAGGTTCTTACTGAGGCTGCAATCAAGGGCAAGATCGATCCATTGATCGGTATGAAGGAGAACGTAATCATCGGTAAGCTGATTCCGGCAGGAACCGGTATGAAGAGATATCGTAACATCAAGCTTGACAGTGATGTCAATGAAGATGCAGAGATGTCATTCGATGATTTTGATGACTTCGATGATATGAGCGAGGAGACAATGACTGCAGAGATGTCTTCCGAGCTTCATACAGAAGAAGCCGAGTCTGAAGCAGTTGCTGCTGAAGAGACAACAGAAGAATAATTTGTGGAGTTTGTCCATAAGATAATCCATAAAAGAGTAGGAAAAGGTCGTAGTGATACGGCCTTTTTCGTTGCTTTCTACCAAGTTTCGCTTTTTCGCAGAATCTGCTTGACAAGCGGGATAGAAGTTTATATAATATTTTAGCGTGCATTAGAGTGCGCATTTTACAATAATTACAGGAGGTGAAAATAATGCCAACATTCAACCAGTTAGTAAGAAAAGGACGTCAGACTACTGTAAAGAAGTCTACAGCACCTGCACTTCAGAGAAGCTTTAACTCTCTGCAGAAGAAGCCGGTAAATACTTCTTCTCCACAGAAGAGAGGTGTTTGTACTGCTGTTAAGACAGCAACTCCTAAGAAGCCTAACTCAGCTCTTCGTAAGATCGCCAGAGTTCGTCTTTCCAACGGAATCGAAGTAACATCATACATTCCAGGAGAGGGACACAACTTACAGGAGCATAGTGTTGTTCTGATCCGTGGTGGCCGTGTTAAGGATTTACCTGGTACACGTTACCATATCATCCGTGGTACATTAGATACCGCTGGAGTAGCGAACAGAAAGCAGGCCCGTTCTAAGTACGGCGCTAAGAGACCTAAGGCAGCTAAGTAATTTATTTAGCGGACGAAGTATCACAAACAGAACTAAATAGTAGTGTTGGGATTATTTAATTCACTTTCACATAAAGTGGAAGCACAGTTTGCTGTGCTTAGTCGCCTTGGGCGATAGTTCCGCACGAACACATTAGAAAGACACATGTGAGTACCGTTGAATTAATCTCTGCTTTAAGGAGGGACCCGCTTGCGGGAGGATTCCTTAAAGCTAAAACTAATTAATGATTAAGGAGGGAAGTAACGTGCCACGTAAAGGACATACTCAGAAGAGAGACGTGTTAGCAGATCCGTTATACAACAACAAAGTGGTTACCAAGCTTATCAACAACATTATGTTAGATGGTAAGAAGGGTGTCGCTCAGAAGATCGTATACGGCGCATTTGCTAAAGTAGAAGAAAAGACAGGAAAGCCTGCACTCGAGGTATTCGAGGAGGCTATGAACAACGTAATGCCAGCCCTTGAGGTAAAGGCAAGACGTATCGGTGGAGCTACCTATCAGGTACCTATCGAGGTTCGCCCGGATCGTCGTCAGGCATTAGCTCTTCGCTGGTTAACAAATTTCTCACGTGCTAGAGGTGAGAAGACTCAGGAAGAGAGACTCGCAAACGAGATCATGGATGCTGCAAACAACACTGGTGCAGCAGTTAAGAGAAAAGAAGATATGCACAAGATGGCAGAGGCAAACAAGGCCTTCGCTCATTACAGATTCTAATAGGAGGAAAAAATCTTGGCTGGAAGAGAATATCCACTTGAGAGAACCAGAAATATTGGAATTATGGCTCATATCGATGCTGGTAAGACAACATTGACCGAGCGTATTCTTTATTATACTGGTGTAAATTACAAAATCGGTGATACTCATGAAGGTACTGCTACCATGGACTGGATGGAGCAGGAGCAGGAAAGAGGTATCACAATTACTTCAGCCGCTACGACTTGTCACTGGACTCAGGAAGAACTTACAAAGCCTAAAAAAGGCGCTCTTGAGCATCGTATCAACATCATTGATACTCCAGGACACGTAGACTTCACCGTTGAGGTAGAGCGTTCACTCCGTGTACTTGATGGCGCTGTTGGTGTCTTCTGTGCAAAGGGTGGTGTTGAGCCTCAGTCAGAGAATGTATGGCGTCAGGCTGATACCTACAATGTACCTCGTATGGCATTCATCAATAAGATGGATATCTTAGGTGCAAACTTCTACGGAGCTGTTGACCAGATCCGTACAAGATTAGGAAAAAATGCTATCGTACTTCAGTTACCAATCGGTAAAGAGGACGATTTCAAAGGAATTATCGACCTTTTCGAGATGAAGGCATATATCTACAATGATGAGAAGGGTGACGATATCACAGTTACTGATGATCTTGGAGATATGGCTGATCAGGCTGCAGAGTACCGTACAGAGCTTATTGAGAAAATCTGTGAGTTAGATGACGATCTCATGATGCAGTATCTTGAGGGTGAGGAGCCATCTGTAGAGGATATGAAGAAGGTCCTTCGTAAAGCAACATGTGAGTGTACAGCAGTACCTGTATGTTGTGGTTCTGCATACCGTAACAAGGGTGTACAGAAGTTACTTGACGCTATTGTTGAGTACATGCCGGCTCCTACAGATATCCCTTCAATCAAGGGAACAGATCTTGAGGGAAATGAGATTGAGAGACATTCATCAGATGAGGAGCCATTCTCAGCACTTGCATTCAAGATCATGGCAGATCCATTCGTAGGAAAGCTTGCATTCTTCCGTGTTTACTCAGGAAAATGTAAGGCAGGTTCTTATGTATTAAATGCAACAAAGGATAAGAAAGAGCGTATCGGACGTATTCTTCAGATGCATGCAAATAAGAGACAGGAATTGGATGAGGTTTACTCAGGTGATATCGCTGCTGCTGTTGGATTTAAATTCACAACAACAGGTGATACAATCTGTGATGAGCAGCATCCGGTTATCCTTGAGTCTATGGAGTTCCCGGAGCCAGTTATCGAGCTCGCTATCGAGCCTAAGACAAAAGCTGGACAGGGTAAGTTAGGTGAGGCATTAGCAAAACTTGCTGAAGAGGATCCTACATTCCGTGCTCATACCGATCAGGAGACTGGTCAGACAATCATCGCCGGAATGGGCGAGTTACATTTGGAGATCATCGTTGATCGTCTGCTTCGTGAGTTTAAGGTAGAAGCAAACGTAGGTGCTCCACAGGTAGCATACAAAGAGACATTTACAAAGCCTGTTGATCAGGAATACAAATATGCTAAGCAGTCCGGTGGACGTGGACAGTACGGACACTGTAAGGTACGTTTCGAGCCAATGGATGCCAATGGAGAAGAACTGTTCAAGTTCGATTCAGAGGTTGTCGGTGGTGCTATTCCGAAGGAATACATCCCGGCTATCGGCGAAGGTATCGAGGAGGCTACTAAGGCTGGTTCCCTTGGCGGATTCCCGGTTGTTGGTATCCACGCTACAGTATATGATGGATCTTATCATGAAGTCGATTCTTCCGAGATGGCATTCCACATTGCTGGATCTATGTGTTTCAAGGAAGCTATGGCTAAGGCAGCTCCTGTATTACTCGAGCCAATCATGAAAGTAGAAGTAACTATGCCTGAGGAGTACATGGGAGACGTTATCGGAGACGTTAACTCTCGTCGTGGACGTATCGAAGGTATGGATGATCTGGGCGGCGGTAAGATCGTACATGCATATGTACCACTTGCTGAGATGTTCGGATACTCTACAGACTTACGTTCTAAGACTCAGGGACGTGGTAACTACTCTATGTTCTTCGAGAAATACGAGCCAGTTCCAAAGAACGTACAGGAAAAACTCCTTTCTAACAGGGATAAATAATTAAAATAATTGCAATTCCCCTATTTTATGGGGAATTGCGGTTAAAAATAGCTTGAAAAAGCGCTGATTATTTTATATAATCTAATCAGTCGGTTTATTAACCATAACAACAAAAACAAGCCCTTGAATGGGCATAAAAATGAAGGAGGACATTTCAAAATGGCAAAGGCTAAATTTGAAAGAACAAAACCACATTGTAATATTGGT
>ERZ1026846.28-NODE-28-length-105285-cov-113.067120_pt1 | contig 105285 bp, 129 predicted proteins | sample MGYA00380153_ERZ1026846 | MGnify/ENA primary metagenome ERZ1026846 (study PRJEB33269, sample SAMEA4719789) | human gut metagenome | biome: human-associated habitat; feature: organic feature; material: feces | place: Cameroon | collected 2013-10 ...
CAGCGAGATACAGCACGATACAACACCATACAGCGAGATACAGCACGATACAACATCATACAGCGAGATACAACACGATACAGCACCATACAGCACCATACAGCGAGATACAGCACCATACAGCCCAGAAACGACAAAAAACGGGCTGCAAACTAATTGCAGCCCGTAAAGCCGTGAACGGTTAAAACATTCTATATAATTCATTATACATATTATATGTATTATCTTGTTTCAGGTACTCAAGGAAGGCCGCGGCGCGCTTTTTTGTCATAACTTTGTAGTTATGCAAAGTTAAAAACACTTTCTTTGCAACCGCTTTTATTTCCTCGATAGCGTTTAAAATTACGCTTTGAATTGCGCTTTGATATTGGTATCGCTCCCACGTCCTATTGTAATAGCGGACCTTTGCCCGGCCTACTTTAAAAGTATCATTTTTATATAATGTTACTTCGTGGCCCCAACTGTTTCGTGTTCTCCACGACTCACAAACAAACGTAAATTTAACGCCGTTAATAACTTTGTTGTATATCATAATATAATGTATTTAAATTTGTTGGATGTAAGGACCGGCGGCGCCGGTCCCCTGGTTAATAATTACAGGGCAATAGGTTCGCCCTTTGTAAGGTCAAAAATTGCGATTTGTTTGTTAATACGTCCCAGCTCTATTGCAGCGGCTAAATCTTCGACTATTACAGTAGCATCAAAATAATACATATTATTATCTGTATTGTACCAGCCGCCAAACGCATTAATTTCTGGATGCTCACTAACGTATTTAACAACGTTTGCCAGACCTTTAAGACCGAAAGAATTTTGTGTTTCGGCAACGGCAACGGCGTAACCTTTTTTTATAGGCTGCAATGTTGCGGCGTTTACTGTAAAACCTTCTTTGTTGTTAATCGCTATTGTTGCAAGTGCGATCAAAACGGATGTTTGTTTTTTATTCATAATCTTTGTATTTTGTATGTTATTAATTCGGTATCTTTTTTTAACTGATGCAAAATTACAAATAAACTTTGAAATCACCAAATAAAAACAAAGAAAAATTTGTTTTTCAATTAGAAAACTTTGTTTTTGCCTTATTTATATATTAATAAGGTATAGAATAATTACGCCCGTGGGTGCCTCCATCTCAGGCACGCCCCCGTGGGTGTACGTTCGCATATATGGAAAGTTATGACTAACCGACGCTACACCAAGGGTCCTCAGTGCGGCGGTCGGTCCTCTCTGAGGTCGAGCCGTTCAAATCAACACCTTTGCTCTAATCCTTAAAATTTTACATAGTTTTACGGGTAGCAGCCTACATTCTGCTACTTTCAAGGAAAACCAAATTACGACAGTTATTTTGGGGATAAAACACATTAAAACGCTCATTTTTAGTACGTTAAAACAACCAAAAACTATACTAAAAACACCATATCAATAGGTCAAACTTACACAAAACAAACGAAATACGCACAATGTCCTGTGCATAAAAACAAAATACCTTAACTTTGCGTTATAAACAACACAAAACACTATATATATGGTAGACATCGAGATAAAGAAAGACGGGCGCAAGGTGGTACAGCCATACGCTCCCGTTACGGAACTGAACATTATGGAGACCGTTCATCGCAAGGGCTTCACCACTCAGCAGGTGGCAGAACGCCTGGGCGTGACCAAGGCTGCCGTGTCGCAAATGACATCGGGCAACCCTACGCTCTCCACTCTCTACAAGATAGCATGGGCAATAGACGTTGACCCTCGCGACTTCTTCTATCGCATGGCTCCCGACGGCACAATCATCGAAGAACCGAAGGTGAGCTTTGAGAAGCTGAAGGAGTATGCCGAGCGCGAACGCTTAGGCCCACTGTTCGCGCAGACTCCGCAAGACGCACACAAGGTGTTGGTATGCCCCAACTGCGCCACCGCGTTTCTCGTCACCAATATTCCACGATATGCCGAGGAGAAGAATGATATAAAGGTATAGATTATTCTTCAAACTAATGAATATAACAAAGGGAAATTTGATAAAACGAATTTTTCTCGCAATTTTCTTTGTTTGTCCAAAGTTTGTTTGTATCTTTGCATCACTTTATAATACTTTACAGAACAAAAAACTCAAAATCATTTCTCAAGATGAAAGAAAGAAGAAACAATCTCCGCATATCTGCGATAATGAAAGAGAAGGGTCTTACTCTTCCCGACCTCGCAGCGAGAATAATCATAACCGATAAGGATAATAACAAACGAACATTGACCCCTGCTGCTCTCGGAGCACGCATAAACGGCAATCCGCATCTGAGCAACTTATATGAAATAGCCGATGCACTGGGTGTAAAGATAACCGAATTGTTCCCGCCAGAAGACCAATGTACGAAAACTCCTGTTGCGGAGTTCAAGATACAAACCATCTGCCCGTCGTGTGGCGCAAAGATAAGTGCAAGCGTGACGGCGGAGTAAAAGATATTAGCATAGTATTTTGCTATGTTATTAATTCGGTGTGTGCCGTTGTCCGTGAGGATAGCGGCACTTTTTTCGTCCTACGGACATAGCAAACAAAAAACTCCCACGGCAAGTTCTCGTGCGCCTACCGTGGGAAGTGTTCGCATTGGCGGAGAAGCTTTAGGCTTCCAGCTTGCCGTTGCCTTCTGTGCCGCCACCCTCAGTAACGGTGCCGCCACCCCCGGTAGTAGAACCGCCACCTGCGGCAGCAGAGCCACCAGCAGTTACGCCCCCCGTGATGTCGTTGCCAGCGAGCATCACCTTGAGGTCGTCGGTGACGAGCGAGCGCATGTAGCTGTACGGGTTGCCAATCTTGTGCTGCGCCTTGTACGCCTTCATCACTGCGAGGTAAGCATCCGTACCCCTCGCCGACTTGTCGGACGGACGGTTTTGCTTCCACCAAGCCGACGCAAACTGCGACTTCTTCTTGAAGGTGGCCTTCACCGCCTGCTGTTCATCACTGTTCGGCTGTGTGCATCCATGATACCCTGCCGAATACATCTTGCCTGTGTGCTTGTTGACACCGATATAGGTGGTGTCCTGCTTGCACAGTTTGCCACTGATAGAAGTTATCAGATGGCTCGGAACAATTCTTGCCATAACAACAAATTTTCCGTGAAACATTACCCCTAAAAAGGGGCGTTAACTAACTCGGAGCAAGTCTACTGAAAGTCTACTGAAAGTCTACTGAATGTCTACTGAAAGTCTACTGACGTTGCTCATGGTATAAAGGTACCAAAAAGGCGCGTGAAACATTGGACATGGTGGAGAGTCATCGAATGAATCGAATGAAACGGATTTGAAGTTTGTTTTCATTTGTGTCATTCGATGACAAAAAGAAAAATCCGTGAAATCCGTGAAATCCGATGTAAAAACAAAAAAAATATTGTACCTTTGCAGACAAGGATGTGGCTCTTAGTCACATATCTGTAAAGTATTAAAAGTTGGGCCGCTTTCGTTCGTGAGGATGGAAGCGGCTTTTTTAGTTTTGAGTTTTGAATTTTGATTTTTGAATTGTCGCCGTTGGCGATTTTGAGTTGTTCAGTTTTGATTTGTAACTTACTAAATCAAAATCAATTTTTAACAATTCAAAATTCAATAATTCAAAATGCGCATAGCGCATAATTCAAAACTCAAAACTCAAAATTCAAAACTCAGCGAAGCGGCCCGCTTCCCACCGTCTCCTCGTCTTCAGTCCTTCCATCTGTCTGCCCCCGGCATACACCCACTTCAAGAACTCCGCCTGAATAGCCGCCACCGACTCCTTCTTCTGAATCCTCTTGAACAGCGTAGACCCCTTGAAGGCCCCCGTTCCAAGGTTGAAGCAGAAGTCCGCACAAGCGTCAAACCGTCCTTGCGTCTTGCATATCTCCGGCACAGCAGACAGAAAGCTCTCTATCGGCTCCAAGTCCTTCCGCAGCCACTCCTCCGCCTTCTTCTTGTCGCACACCGTGCGAGCCGTCACACCCTTGGTATGCCCATACCCACACGTCCACACCCCAGCAGGGCATCGGTATGCCTTAGCCCGATACCCCTCGAATTGCTTGAGTTTATCAATCAATATGTCGCTTGCTTTCATAATCAAAAATTAATTCCTAATAACAATAGTTCCGCTCTCATCATCAAACTCCACGCTAATTTCCTCGCATCTCTCCGCCGCCTTGTTAGCCCTCTGCGTAGCCGAGTCCGCATCCGTCTTAGCCTTAACAGCGTTGTCCGCAGCGGTCTTCGCCTTAGCCACAGCATCGTCCGTCGCCTTGTCGTTCTTCGCAATAGCGTCCGCCGTCTGCTGCTTAACCTCGGTTATAGCGGTTGATGTCTGCTCCTTAACCGCGGTTATGGCAGCGGTCGTTCTCTGTTCGGCGTCCGCAGCAGCCTTGTCAGCCTTGTCAGACGAAGCGTTAGCCCTCTCCGTAGCCACATTCGCCTTCTCGATAGCCTCGTTTGCCCCCGTTATCAGGTTGCCAAGTTCCACCGTAGGAGGCAGCACCACAACAGCCGTGTCCATTTCCACGCTGTCCTCGCCTTCCTGTGGTTCAAACACCGTGTCTCCCTGGGCATTGTTGTCCACGAGCTGTATCTGCTCATACTCATTGCTACGCCACGAGCAGCCGAACAGCTTGCCCTTTACCTCAAGCGCATACGCACCCAGGGCCATTTCCGAGCTTTGCACCCTCACCTCAAGCAGCGAGTCGTCCTCCACACCTATCGTATACTCCATCTTTCTTCTACGGAAGGCGTTTACAAGGTTCACCTCAATCTCCTCGCAAGCAGGTAGGGGAAACCTCTCTTTTTCTCCGCCCACAATCTTCCTTACCGGCACTCTCAACGTAAAATCGTTACCTCTTACTATCTTTTTCATATCGATCTGTTTTAATAACTAATAACAAGTTCGCCATTATCGGATTCAAATCCAATATCCACTTTGCTTACACGCCTTATCTGCTCCTCCCATTCTTCTCTCGTGCCTGCATATCCTCCCGCCTTGGCCACGTCATAAGCGTCCTCGCCTCTGAAGTCCTTACCCTCGACACGATAGCATTCTTGCGTGCCATCCGCTTTAGGGCGTATCAAGAGCAACGTGTCACCCGTCTGCACCTTGTCCGTTGTGGGCAAGCTCAGCACATCTATAGTCTCAATAGTTGCCATAATTCAATTTGTTTTACATGTTACACCAATAAGTCAACAATACCAACAATATCGCCGTAAACTCAGCCGTAAACCAAGGCTTGCTGTCCTTGTTTATGCCTACCAAATACACGCCGTACCAAGCCAAGAAAGCAAGCACCAGCCTCCAGTCCACCGTCAAGCACCAGCCTACACTCGCCACAGCCGACACGATAGCAGCACCCTTATGCACTGCTCTTTCGCCTTGCTCCAGAAACCTCGGCGCAGCTCCCACGAACATCAGTCCAGCACAAGCAATGAACGCCAGGCATTGCTCGCCCAATCCGCTGTCGAGCAAGCATATCATCATCAGCATGCCGAACATTATCATCACCACCTGAAACACCCAACCCTTCTTGCCAAGCATGTAGTAGATGCTGCTCATCATCTCAGGTGTCTCCTTTTTATTATCTATCACTAAACACAGCATCGCAAACATCAGCAATGCCGCAATAAAACTTAATCCAATCATAATGTTTAAAATTAAAAAAGTAAAAAAGTAAAAGAGTAAAACGTTTAAGTGAAGAGTGAAAAGTGAAGAATCCATGTGCTTTTGCTTATTGCGAGGATTTTTGCGCTCTTTTAACTATCGGATTTTTCACTCTTCACTTTTCGCTTTTCACTTAAACACTCATTTCTAACATCTTTGGATAGCCTGCGGTATAGTCATACCCCAGCACACTCTCCACCGTGCTCATTTCCGCTACAGCCTTCTTGTGTGCAGCCGTAACATTGAAGCACTCCAGGGCATACATCTCCAGTGCCGAGAGCAACTGTATCGCCTTGTCGCACTCCACCACCAACTTCACCTCGCCAAGCCACAGTGTAGTTGTAGGCTGTCCCATCGCCTTAGCTATCGAAGTAGAGTTCATCAGACCTACACGAGTAGCCTTGTCCAGCCACACGCGCTGTCCGTTGAGGATAAAGCCGTTAACAGCAGATGATGTGTCGTGCTTCTCTATCTCCGCAAGCACCATCTTCTGTGCGGCAGCAGTCAGAGCTGCCTCCGAAGTCATGCCGCCCGTCTCCAGACGTACACCATCATACACCCACACCTTACGTTCTACAGCTTCGGTAGTCGCCATACCGTTCTCGTTAGGCATACCGCCCGAAATCTCCGTCTCCTCCTTGCCGTTGATAAGCAATAGCACAACACCCTCACCAACAGTCAGTCTCGACTGTGCCTCGTCAAAATAATATTTCTCCATAATCTTTAATTTTTAAGAATTTATCCCTTTTTATAATTCTGATTACTCCAAAAGAGCCTTTTTACCTTTTTACTCTTTTACCTTTTTACTTTTCAAATGTACTGCATCTGATTTGTCGAGCCTTCAAATATATATCCGCATTCGTCCACGATACGAACATCCTCAAGAGGCAACAGATTCTTCTTGCCGTATTCCTTCTCGGCTTCCACCATCCACGCCACAATGCCCATCATGCCACCGTGCACCTCCCTTGCCACAGTCTTGCCTGTCAGTTCTCCGTCGTCGGTCACTTCCGGCATACCTATCAGCATCTTTATCCAGTTGGGGTCGCCCGATTTCTCGCTCTTGCGTATCTCGTAGTCAAAGACAGTAAATGTCTGGCCGCTACGCGCCAACTCCAGTGGCTTGATATTCGGAGCGTCCATTTTGCGGTCTATGCGAATCTTATTTGTCAGTTCTCGTAGCTTCATTTCTCTCTCAATTTTTACCATCTCTCCGAATCCGTCAGTATGTCGCATCAGCCCGAAGTAACTGCCCCACGACTTATTGCTGTCGCATTTTCTCGCCCTTAGCAACGTGTCTTTGCGTATAAGGCAATAGCCTTTGTTCGTGTCGGCAACGTGCTTGCCAGCATTGCGTATTACTCTGTAGCCGCAGAAGTCAACACCTCGTTTGTCGTTGATATTCATTACCCTTGTGTCGCCACGCTTCGCCCTCATCTTCAGTTCATACCACCAATACTGCCTTATCCTCCACTTCATCCGTTGCGCTTCCTCCCTTGTTCGGCAAGCCACCATGCAATTATCAGCATAGCACAATCGCCATTCGGTGTTTCTACATAGCCATTCGTGAAAGCGCAGCATCAGTATATGATGAGCAAGCGGACTCGTCGGTGTGCCTACAGGCAGTTGTCCGCCAACAAAGCACAACTCCACGGCAAAGTCTATCAGCCACTTGTCGCAAATAAGATATTTCAGCTCCTTACGGAACGCGCTCGGCTTCACGTGCATATAGCATTTTCGTTGATCGGCTGTCACAATCCAGTTCATTTCGCGTAGGTCGTAAAACAGGTGCTTCACTCTTGGTAGCACATAGTTGCTTTTCAGTTCCTTATGCTTAGCCGATGGAGTTATACCACAACCTTCTTTGCAGTTGAGCGACACCAGCGGGTCGCGCCTAAGATATATCGGCTCCAGTTTATTCTTTAGCAAATGTTCGTACACTAAAGTTCTGAACGTAGGAGCATCTATATGTCTCACCTTCTTGTTGTTGTTCACTTTGGTCAGCTTACGATACTCGATGTCTTTACGCCAACTTCCATCTTTGAGACGTTGTTTAATACTTGCGCAGAACCCGTCTACATCCTTCAATGCCTCCTTTACTTCCGGTCGTTTCTTTCTGCCTTTTGCAGCACTTTCAACGGCCTTCTTAAAGTCGTCAGCAACAAAGGGTATGTAGTTGGGTCTATGCACGTTAATAATATGTTTTGTGCGGATTGCTCCGCTGTTAATAATCAGTGTCGGGCTAAAGAGTTGACGGAAATGTCTGTCCGTCAGAATGTCTCTCGGTCACGTCCGCTGCATCACGTACAGCCATCGTGCTACGCTCACATCCCTTGTCTTTGATATTCTCTGCTTCTCCTGAGCGAGAGTGGTGCTCCCGTGTTATTAGTTCTGCATCTTTTATGATGCCCGACGTTGGGCAGAAACGCCATTATTCACGTTCGTATTCGATGTCGAGTTGTTCGCATTGAGATACCGCGCGGAACATTTCGAATTGTTCGCATTGCCACGCAAACGGACGGCTCGGGAACACCAACCTCTTTAGCCATCTTCTATAAGGATGGCATCACCTCTCATGCAGGCTTCAGAGGCTTCGGCCCTCATGCCGAGCTTGTCCTGGTTTTGAGGAAATATCTTCTTGTCTTTCTCCATTTTCTATAATTTCTTTTAACATTTGGATTTTTCACTCTTCCCTCTTCACTTTTCCCTTAGCAAGAGGGGCCCGGTTGCACCGGGTGCCCAACGTTGCACTAAGTTGCACTTGGCTGCGCCCTATTGCACAATACGACACTGGGCAGAAACGCCAAAATACACGCCCGTAGTCGAAGCCGAGCGGCTCGCATAGAGAAACCGCGCGGAACAAGCCGAAGAGTACGCAGCGCCACGCAAACGGACGGCTATGCGAACGCGCTGGTTGAGAGTAGTACTCCAGTATGAAAATGCCCACGAGTAGAAGCATTGCCAACTGCTAAGATTTCCTCCATCGGCAATCTTGTATGGAATATACCCAAGTCTATTCTTACAGTAACCGTCCGACAGGATAGGAGGACCGAAAGTACCAATCTTACCATACACCGCCTCGAAGCCGAATGTGCCAAGATTGTTCTTGCTAACACCAGACTCATTCACCCACTTTGACTGGTTGGGTTCAAGATAGAAGTCTATATAGTTCTTTAACAGCTGCTCGGCATTGTAGCTGCCGTTGGTCTGCACCTTGTTGGTGCCCACCATCTCACAGCCGCCTCCCCAATAGGCGAAGACATCACCACTAACGTTCATGCCGTGCATGAGGCTCATTCTAAGACTTAGCTCAAGGTCGTATGTAGCAAGCGTGTTAGCGTCTTTGTAGCCCTTACAAGTGCCAATATTCTTACGATACACCTTACAGTTCATCACTCCATCAGCCAAGCCCTTTACGCCCGGTATGTTCTTATAGCGGTATGTTACGCCATACGCCTCATACTCGGTGTTCTCAGCAATGCCAAACTCTGCAGCCCACGATGCTGCCATCTGGCTCTCCATGCACTGCTCCTTTGGACGATAGAAATTTATGAACCACGAAAAGTTATTCTTTTCCAACTTTTCGTTATGTCCAAATGGTGTGCTATCGCCAAAACCGCGATATGTCCATTCTTCCGTGCCCTGTTCCTTGCATCGCACACCGCCATTGCCGAGCCATGTATTCTCCGAGTTGCAAGCGTCATTATTTGATATGCCCGAACCAAAAAGATTGTTATCGTGCAAGTACTTAGTGCCATACAGCAGTTCCATACACAGTATAAAGGTGTTGACACCATGAAAACCTCCCTCGGCAAAGGGCAGTGGCGCGTTGGTGTCAGCATTGTTGGCACGTGCCTTTTGCATGTCGCTCACCTGACTCATATCCGATATGCGAGGATATGTTCTGCCATCGTTTACGTACATTGAGCACATACTTTCGCCAGCGCCGCTTGGTCCGTTAGTTGTTTTTGTATCTCCCACCGCATAGGCGTAGAAGAAGTTGCGAGTCTTGTTGCCTACAGTCGTAACGGGGCATGGAGCAAGAGCCGTGCCCAATAGCGGGTATTTGCCCGTATCAATGCCGTCATAGCGCACCTGGCGCTTGAAGATACCCGTCAATACCTTACCGCTCACGCCAGTCTGACGGTCTACTGGGTAGAGAGTATCGTAGCGACCTATCATCACCGAATACTTTGTCTCGGTAGTCTCCCAAGGTAGCAACTGACGCACCTTGTTACCCTCGCCGTCGTACAAGTCTACCAAGCCGAGCGAGTTGTACACCTCGGCAGCGTTATATGGATGCGCACCAGCCTTGTCAGTCACTACCACACCATTCTTCAATGTCAGCATCTGTGTATGCTCCGCATCAGTATAGAGTTGCACGTCACACGCAGCACGCGTTTCTTCCGTGATACCCACTGTAGGCGCAAACGCACCCGATACAAAACGGAAGTGGTTGTTGTCCATCAACTGACCTACTGGATGCGTAGCCTCGCCCGCATTGTCGGTATGGTCGATAAGGAACGGATGCCATTCGCCTAAGAACTCCTTGTTGCCCTTGCAGTTCTTGAAGTGAGGGTCGCCCGTCACCTCGTCGTTCTCACCTACATAATAGTCCTTCACACCCTCCTTAAGTTCGGCTATGTCTGCAGTGTTCTGCTCCACCTTCTTCGCCATCTCTGTTGCCGCAGCCTGCGACATCAGCTCCAAAGATTTCTCGGCTCCAGTTCTGTCCGTCACCTTCAGTACGTTGTCGTCACCAAGCACAGCGTTCACCTTCTCGGCAGCAGCGGTAGCGGCGTTAGCCGCAGTCGTTGCTGTCTGTGCTGATGATGTAGCTGCGTTGGCAGCCACCGTAGCCTTTTTAGTCTCGGAGACAGCCGTACCCGCCGCCGTCTTGGCATCCATGGCCGCTTGAGCCGCTTTGTTGGCGGTAGTCGCAGCAGCGTTAGCAGCCACCGTCGCAGCAGCAGCAAGGCTCTCCGCCTCGCTAAGGTCGATACACTTGTTCCACCACGCCGTGTCCGTAAGCGGATGCCCCACGTTCTTGCCTGTCGCAGCGTCCACCTTAACGCTCACCCACACCGCCTTGCCGTTCGAGATGTAGTCAAGCCTCTTGTACTCCTTATCCGCGACCCATTCCGAGCCAGCCGGTGTAAGCAGCACCTTAATCCTTTTCTCTGTTTTTTCTGCCATAGTTTTATTTGTTTTATAAAGTCCAACTTTTTAATCTATTGTCACGTTGCCAAATCCGTTATCAGGAAACACATACACACCGCCACCATACACAGTGCTAAGAACCTTTAGCTGCGACGTACTTGCTAAAGCTGATGTACTAAGCGTCATATAACCGCCAACCGACAACTTAGGTACCGACTTAACACCAATTGGTCTAAATTTAGTGTTGTCTCGTGTCTGTGCGTCCCAAGGCAGATAAGTGCCTTTGGCGAGATTGGTAAAGTTGCCGCTGAAATCAACTTGTATCTGGTTACTCGTAAAGTAACATCCATCTGCCTTCTCCGTCTGTGCCTTATTCAGTCCATATTTGGCGTCTTCTATTACGTCACCATTTAAGCGAGGAGCACGATATTGATACAACTCTACACTCTTCGTTACGCCAAGGTTCACTCGTACATAGACGTTAGGCTTACCCTGCAAGCCAAAGAATTTGTTATTATCGGCTGTTATCCACAAATAGCCATCCTTCTTCTCCGTGTAAGGAGATACAAGTCCAGCCGCGTCAATATCGATAAAGGCGGTACGTGTCATCGTAGAATCTGATACGTCAAGTTTAGCAATTCCCTTCGGACCAAGGTCGTACAATAGATTACCGTTATTGTCGTAATACCCAAGTGTGGCATATCCATTATCGTCAAGACCGAAGCGGATATTAGCCACACCAGCTGCGCCGAAGATTTGCACCATGCCATTCTCTATTCTTACCTCTATTCCGTTCTTACCTTTGGTTTGTAGGCGCTGCGCCCTAACAAGTTGAGCGTTGATACCGCTCTCGTCGAACACCGCCACATTTATGCCTTTAGTTGTTCGGAACATCGTTTTGTCGGCTGTCAATATAATCTGTCGGCTCGTAATGTCAATGCCCGCGTCAAGCAGACTGCCAGCAATCGACTTGTCTTCAACGTAGCCAGTCTTCTCGGCACGATACTCAGTTACTGTAGCACCATATTCCAATTTTGGTTGCGAGAGATACAGCTTGCTACCTTTCATGGCGCGGAACAATACGTATATAGGCAACTTGTCGCCTACAACTCGCCAAAACACGAAATATCGTTGCCATGATGATGTTAAGACAATCGCTGCATTACCGTCCGCACTTTGATTGCCCGATGCAAATCCACTTGCCTCAGTAGCAATAAGAGGTGTACCGTCGTTGTATAAGAAGGTAGTTACCTTGCCAGTGCCCTTAGCAACAAACGACAACATATACATCTGTCCCTGTTTAATCAGGTTCATTCCCTTCAAGTTCCACCGTATTGTGTTTACTTCGGCAGATGTCGCGTCGGTATACAATGTAGCATAGCTGCCATACTTGTTCGCATCACCTTCTTGCAACAAGGATGTATGCGTACTGTCTACAACAAGAGGGTCAGAGTTGTATATAGATAAGGTGTCTGGCTTAACAAGGGTATCGGTGTTGATTAACAAGTTTCCGCCTATGTACCCTCTGTCTTGTTCCGAGAGTGTGTATCCCGCATATTCCTCACCTTCGGCTATCTGCGGACAGGCTATATAGGCTATCTTTGTGCCGTAATAGAGGAAAACGCAATCTATGTACGCTGTGTTAGCGTCAAGGGTCAATGTCTCGGCAGCAAGCATCCATTCGTTAGCTATCATGTTCTTAGATAACGAGAACGGTATAAAAAGGTTCTTGTTTAAGTCGGCCATACTGCCGTTGCGTTGTAAGATGTACGCATTAAAGTCTCCATCGCTTACCGCTCCACTGCATTTCAGCATTGCGCTAACAACATACTTGCGAGCCTCCTTCACCTTAACACGTATAAAATCTACGCCACGGTTGCTGCCACTCTTTCCCTCTATCACAACCGAGTTGTAACCATTGTAGTTGTTAAGCACCGAGATATATGGTGTATACGCATCGTTGCCTGTCCAGTAATCGGTTTTCTTCTCGAATGCGCTACCCGTAAGCAGATTGTGTCTGCCCACAACAGTCTCGCCAACCTTCAGCGAAATCTCCCGTGCGCTCTGCTTGATGGTCGAAGTATACTGCGTCAGTTCGTTTGTAGTCTTCAGCGGCAGGGCGTTGTACTTGTTGCTTATCTCTGTGTACTTCGACTCCAGGCTCTTTTGCGAAGTCACCAAGCCACCCCACACAGCGCTCACGCTCACGCTGATAGGCAGGTCCACATAGCACATCTTGCTGTTATACACGCACTTCACCGTGACGCTTGCAGAAGTTCTGCTGATAGCCCTGCCGTCAATATTGTCATGAGCCACGTTCTTCACCGTCACAGTGCTGCCCGATATTGTAGCCGTGCAACCCACAGTCGAAGTGATAGAGTAAGTACCCGTCACCTTACTGCTGCCCTCAAGCATCGTGATTGTGGCTGTATTTCCACTCGTCGTGTCAGCCATAGCATTGCCGTTGCTATCAGTCTTAGCCGAAAAAGTCAGAGCAGCAGGAGAGAACGAAGCCGACACTGCATCCTTGCCAGCTGTGCCAGTCGGTCCTTGAGGGCCACGGTCACCTTGCTCACCCTTATCACCTTTCTCTCCTTTAAGTGTATGACCCTCGGGGGTAGGGCGAGTGTTGGAAGGCATGGCTGATTGAGAGTATTTTCCCGACTGCCAAGTGTAGCCATCTTTATATATTTTCCACGCTGCGTTATATGTAGAGATTACACGATACCTACCACCGCCTCGAAGATATAATATAGGTATGCTGCCATAACCTAACTGTTTGTAGCTTACGGGCGAGACAGAGCAAAAGTTGAAGGTATCAGAATAGATGATTGTCTCTGCATGTGTAATGCCCCAACCTGAAGCTTGTGTGTCAATATGGAAATCTACAGAAAAGCCTAACTTATGAGTAGACCATGAAGGCTTGGTGCCGCTATTGAGATTCACCACCACCTTAATGCCTGCAAAACCATTATTTGGCAATCTTTCTCCCACAACCGTGTACCATGTATTCTGGTCGTAGGTTGCAGCCGACAAGTCTACCCACACATCCTGCTGCCAGTAGTCCTTACCGTCAGTACCATCCCTTATCGCCGCTATCGTTATCTGACCCCTTGCCAATAATGTTGCCATACACTTTCATCTTTTAGTTTACAGAAAAAATAAGGGTGAGGTGCCCTTATTTAGACACCTCACAAGTAAATGTACCTCTGCCGCTCACGTCAGCGTTAGCCACGGTGACGTAAGGCTTGGTCGAAGTACTTACTGGACTTGACGTACCGTTCCAGTTGGTAGCAACACCGCTGGCATTGTACTTCGTCCACTTGTACGTGAAGTTTGAAGCATGGTCGCTGTCAGCCTTCACCGTAGCACCATCCTCCACCACCTTGCCGTCTTTCCACACACGGGCGAAAAGCTCGGTAGACTGGGCACCGTTCACAATCTTGTCGCCAGTGAGTGAGTAAACCTCTACGACATAAGGGTCGCTCGCATCGAAGAACGTGACGATAGCGCTGGCGGTATCACCACCATCCTTGACAGTACAGCGGAAGGTCTGGAAGTTAAGCACGTCATTGGCACTCACGTTCAGAGTGCTCACGCCACCCGAAGTGCTCACGCTGCCCGAAGCCACGGCGCTCCATGTGCCGGCACTGATATTCAGCACCTCCCAAGCCATAGAAGTCAGAGAAGTGTCCTGCACGTTGCCACGGAAGAACTTTGCCACGGCACGCAGCGTCTTTGTGCTGTTGGTCGAGTCGAACGTGTTGCCGTCGGGAGTCTCAATCTGCACAGTCTGGAGCGCACCGCCACTCTTCGCCAGCGAAATCGTCTTGTAGCCGATGCACGTAGTCGTAGCCTTAGTCTCTGGGTCAGTGTATTTGCACGACCATTCGATGTTCTTCACGCTGCCGTTCTTGGCGATGTTGCCGGTGAGGTTAAGCTGATACGACTTGCCGCTCACTGGGGTAGCAGCCGCACCATCCACCTTCCACGACCATCCCGTACAAGCCGAGGTCGGAGCCTGGTCGGTAGCATTGCCAGTCACGTAGACACGGGCTGTGATAACGTTAGGGCTACTTGCCGAATAGTTCGGAGTGTACACACCCGTGTCGGGAGTATAAATCTGAGTCTCGCCCTTAGAGCACTGAGTGAAACACTGCACGGCCTTGCCGTCATTTAGGTCAACGATAGTAATCTGACCATTAGCCAATACTTTTGCCATAATCTTATTTTTGAATTAAAGTTATATTATTTACTATTAATACTCTTCGTGTCTGATATGTACACACGACACCCGAATTGCGCCTGTCTGTCCACATCATCACGTGTGATAAGACACGAGCGCCCCACGCTCTCATGCAGCCTATTCCATACAGCATCGTCTTCAGCGTCGGCCGACTTTCGCCACCATAACCATGCACTGTTGCCAACAGTGTCACTGATGTCTTCGCCGTTACACAGAAGCGTAGCGTTGAGCGTCATTTTCCCCGATCCGTTTATCATCACCGTGCCAGTGTCGCTCGTTATCATCACCTGATAAGCAACACCGTCGTCGCCCTTCTCTCCCTTCTCTGCCTTCATCACCAGCTGCCAGTCGGCATTGCCCTCCTTAGGCTCCGTAGTGCTGCCGTTGATGTTAGTACACAGCCACACACCGTTGCCGTGGCTCACCTGGTCATAATAGCCGTAGCTCACGCCACTCTGCCACTCGCCTCTATAATTGACAATATGGATAATGTCACCCGTCGGCGACACCCACTCGAACGACGTAGATACAATTCTACTGCCCTGAGGCGAAAGATAAAACACCTCACAGCCCTCATGCGTATATCCCACAACGCCCTTATACGCCACGATGCGAGGCGTATTCGCACCAGTAGTCTCCAAAATCATGACACCCTGACGCTCACGCTCGTTAGGGTTCTGGTTGCCGTCAAGCACTATTGTGTCGCCAGCCATGGGCACGTCGCTGCCCAGCTCGCAGTTGTCCTTCGCAATCTCAATCCATGCGAACTTCTTGCCGTCATACAGCTCGTTGCCCAACTCGTCAGTCAGCGCCACATTCTCCTCACTTACAGCAGTCACCAGTCGCCACCACGAGCGAGTCGGCTTCTGCTTGTTAGCCAATCCGAACGTCTGGCAGCGAGCCTGGTCGCCCACACGCCACATGTTCTGCGTCGCCGTAGTGCCGTCGTCAGCCAACAGCCAGCAGCGCCAGCCCCTCAACTTGCCAACCTCTGCATACAGCTCCTCGGTTTTGAATATCTTGCTCCCCGAACCGCTCAGGTACACATTGCCCCCGGCATACGACAGCTTCCTCACCTCCAGCTCCTGGAATACAGCCTTGCCCCACACCTGAAGGTCATTGATGTCAAGCCTGAACTTGCCGTCGCCACGGTCAACGATGCCGAAACCCTGCTGTGTAGCCCCGTTGTAGCCAAGCGACACGATACGTCGCAGTACAGCATCCACCATCTGCACGTCCCCCAGCACCGCATTTCCATTAGCGTCAATACCTTTCACACCGTTGCCCAGCTTCAAGCCTTGCATAAAGCGGATTATTCCCTGCGCAATATCGTCATTAATTTTAGACAAAGCCTGACTCGCAAGATAGTTTGGGGTAACAATTTTATCTACAGAGTCAAGTGAAGTTGAATCAATGGCCACTCCATTCACCTCACCTTGATTCTCAAAGGCTATTTTACCTCCGGACATGATAGTGAGGGTCTTCGCGAAGAGTTGGCGGAATTTGGTGCCTGCCTTCATAGTGATGTCCTTGAGGAAGGTCACGATACCATCTGAATAGTTATACCACTCGCTTTCATTGGGGATGGCGCTGATAGCTTCGTCTGAGGACAAGTAGCCATATACAATTCTGCCGCCTTCCTTCCAATCGCGCTGCACCGTGCCATTATCGCCCGACGAAGTGATGATGCCTTGCAGAAATATGTAGTAGTATTTCTCGTCGCCTATCTGCTCTTCTTTTTCATTCTTGCCGTAGATGTCTATCTGTTCGGACGGGAATACTATCCATGCCGAAGCCGTGAGCGTCATATCGCGAGGAATGGCGACATAAACATATTTCTCGGTGTGGGTATTGAATACCGTTGCAACAGCCTGCAAAGGCCAGCGTCGGTAGTTGTGTCCGGCATCGAAGCCGATAATGTCCTTGACGTACACAAGTATCTGGGCACCGCTTACGCACGATGCCTGGATATAGTCGGGATAGCCAAGGGCATTTAGTTCAATATGCAATGCCGAGGGCGAAATCCAATAGTCTTTGGTTGTCGCTTGTGTCATATATTATGTCGATTTTCTATTGCGAATTTAGGAAAAAGCATTAGCATGATGCGGACATACCCTAACGCAAACGACCCCAAGAGCATGGCTTGAGGTCGTAAGAAATATAGAGATGAAAACTAAAAGACTTATAGCTTTGTGCTACCACAGAAACTGAGTCGTGCTGTGAATGATACGCTGTATATATCGTCCTTGGTATCGTCGGCATATTTTATGGTCTCTTCCGACTCGATGGTACATGGCAGGAACTTGCCGTTAATCTTCAGCCATACGTGTTCGGACATGAGCAATTCGTGAAGATACCAAGCGAGCCATGCTTCATCCAACGGGTCGGTCATATAGTTCCAACCTTCCATGTTACCCTGCTTGCGTACTGTCGACCGAGAGAAGGAGTGCAAGGTTTCCTTGCGTGTCACGATGTAGTTAGTGGCTTTGATGTCTACTTCCTGTGCATAACTCTTGGGTATGCTGATGCTCTCAAGCACACCGAACGAGTTGATGAAGCGAAACTCCGTGCGACGTGCTGCCTCGGAAGCAGGCAGGGCAAAGAGCTGCTGTCCGCCTACGGACTGTGCGCCTTCTGCCGTTATGTTGTAGGCTTTGGCTTCGGGAGCTTCCCATGTGGCGGTTGTGAAGTCAACGGCAGGAGAGTATGGCTCTACGTAGATGATGGTTTCGCCTACACACGCCAACTGTGGTATGGTGGTAGGCTTGCGAGTCATTCGGCTAACGGGCATAGTGTCTTTTGTAGCCATAAGTCGGTCGTAGTCAGAGAATCCACCGAACAAGGTTTGCTTCACGTCCTCGCCAGCGAGATACGACACGGGTTCCGACTTATGCAGTTCGCCATTAGTCATATACTCGTCGTATGCCGAAACATTGAATTTCACTACTGGCATAACACCTGGCTCAGGCGAATACTCATAGGAGTCGCGGAAGGAGCGCAGGGCAGACGAAATATCTACAGTTATTGGATTGCCTTTTTCGTTGTTTATAGGCTCGGACATCTTTATTGTCTCGTATTTGCCGTCACTCATGCCACTCATGCGACACTTCACCTCGAATATCATACGATGAAACGAAGGCGTTTCTTTAAGTGCAATAGGCCATACGATGAAGACAATAGGATTGCCATTAAATACCGAACCTGAATGTAATCTAAGTAAACTTGCCATTGCTTCAGTTATTATTTAGTAGTTATTATTTAAATGCTATAAATTTCAAGCTCTACTTCTCCCATTCCTTCCTTTGCCGATACGTCAGCATTTACCTTGTTGATAAGGCATTTCTTTCCGTCGATGGTCCACCACTCTTTCCAATGATTCTGAATATCGGCTATCTGAGCTACGGAGGCAAGACACTTGACGTAATACTTCTTGCGATGTAGGAGAAAATAGATGTAATCGACGAGGAACACGTCTACGTAGCCGCGGTTCTTTACCGACGGGGTGTTCACCACAAGCGGAGCATCTGCCCATTCGGGCTGCACCCAAGCACGAGGCTTCAGGGAGAAACGCTCCTCGTTACCGTTGTCCGGCTCAATGCCGTTGTAGTCGTACTCTACGCCGTAGGGGTCGATGGAGTCTGTAGTCAGAGCATAGTCGCCAGCCTTTGTGCGCCACTTCGAGTTGCCGAATCCGTCATAGTTATATTCGTAGGATTCGTGAGTGGAATCCACACCACCACCACGCATGATAGCGATAGACAAGCCCCAGTCGTATGACTGAAGGGGCGAGTTGCCATCGTCGGTGGAAGAAGGATCGTAGCTCTCACGCAGCGAGAGTTCTTCGGTAACGTAAAAGTCAGCCACCATCGACGACATAGTGTTCTTGATGTACTGCTTCACAAACTCATGCTCCATATCCTCGTCAATGAGAGCTGCCATCTGAGTCTTGGCGTAAGATCCGTTTATCTCGCCAAACTCATATCCGCTGTATTGCTTGCCCACCTCGGCAGGTTGCTTTGTGTTGTCAGTGGCGCATTTGCTGCCCGTGCTTGACGATAGGGCTTTGCGATAGTTGGCATCCACCATACCAACGGGAACGAACGATGACTTAAATTCCTGAATAAAGTCTTCGTTTATTGTCGAACAATCACCTACTTCCACTCCCTTCATGGCTGCCACCTCAAACAAGCGAGGCTCCATATTGCTTGCATCAGTAAAATTCTTGTCTATCTTTACACGATATTTGTTGCCCGTCTGAAGGTCTACGAACACGCTCATTTCAGTATTCTTGACACGATGAATGATGTCTTTATATGTAAGACTCGTCACGGTGTGGTCTTTAGGGTATTCGATATAGTCGTAATCGGTATTGAAATCCTTAACGGCATTCTTTACGTTGTCTTTCTGCTCTTTCGCCTCACTCTCGGCTGCATATCCGGCACGTACACCGGTTATCTTCTCCGTCATGGGCACCATAGACAGCACTTCGGCATGGAAGGTGCGAGGGTCGGGATTCTGCTTGCGGAACACGTCACGGATAAGATAGGCAGTTACCTTCTTCTGCTCGTAGTCGTAATGAAACTTAATGCCGAACTGCTGCTCAAGCGAGTTGATAACATCTGATACCGACTCAGCAGGGAAGTTCTGCTCATTGGCATACATACGGAAGATACTTGCACTCATCTGTGCCGACTTGATGGTGCTCTTACAAGTGATGCTTGCCACTTTATCGGTGCCTACAGTGACGGTGGTCCAACTATCATCTTCCACCGTCACAACCTCGGTGTCCTTAAACACGCCTTGGTTGTAGAAGCTACCATCATACGGCTTCTCTACTACCTTATACGTCACCTTGCGATACTTCACCTCCTGAACGCTCTTGTCTTTCGGATTTTCAAGTTTCAGTTTGCCGCCACAACCGCGCGAACTGAGCCATGCGTTTACATCATCGAACAGATTAGCAACGTCCTTTTCGCTGTTGGCTTGTTTCTGGAAAAAGCCAACCTTCACGTCGCCCTTTTTTTTCAGTCCGGCAATAACCTCTTTATCGTTCTCCTTGTAGGTTTCCTTGGCATAAAGCGGTTCGATGTTGTAGGCGCATTTTGTGGTGAAGAAGCATAAGCGGTTCAAGTCGCCGATGGCTGTAAGAGCCGAATTGTCGAACTGTACGCCAAGATGTTCAAAGAGACAGTCGAGGAAGAACAGCACATAGAAGCAGATGCCCGACTGCGGGCGGTCGGCATCCAATACCCATACAGGACCACGGTCTTCGTACATTTCCTGCTCCAGTGTGCTTAGGTTGTTCTCACCATCACGACCGGTGATAGAATTTACTACGTCGGATGATGTTTCTCCTTTTTCGTCAATATCGTAATGCTTATAGCAGACACGGGCATTGCAGTATGGCTTCAGAGGGTAGGGGTCGCTTACGTTGATATATGATTTCAGCACTTCGGGCACCTTAACTTCGTTGCCGCGCGGATAGGTGTAAGTCTTCTTCAGCTTGGCTTCGTGATTGTTGCCTTCCTCCACACATTGTGCCGGGTAAGAGAAGCCGAGAGCTTGCGGAGAAAAAGATGCTTCGGTTTTGTCTTCGCCCACCGAACCATACTTCTTATTGCCTTTCTTGCCTTCGTATTTTATGACAACGCTCGTGTTGTAGGTCACGCTCACATCCACCTTATCTATCTTCTCGCCTATCAAGAGTTGGTCCTTATATTTGGACGGTATAGGCACTTCGTTACACTTGAGGTCACTAATAAGGTCGGAAAATGATTGTATGCTTGCATCGACATTAAGTGAGAGGGAGTCTTCCAGTCGCTCGTCTCCCTGGATGATGGATGGGCCCGAGGCGAGGGGCACACCGTCGGCAATGATTTGCATCGGAGTGTGCTCGTAGCTCATGGGGCGGATGTCGCTGCTGACATCATCCACGTTCTTTAGGAAATGTCGGTTGCCTTCGATGGGCAGCTTCACGGGATAGGAGAACATCTCGATGTCGTTGAACAATGGGTTGCTCAACTCTATACTGATGGATGCGTCTTCCTTTAGGGCGAGCGGCTTGCCGTCGGCAAGAATTGTGAGTTTGCTGTTCATGTTGGTTGGTTGTTATGATAAGCCTTACTGGGCTTTTCTGGGCCTTTTTAAGACTGGGAAAAATTAAACTATGATGTGGGCGTTGCCGTAGAGCGTGATGTTACGCTCTGATGCGGCATGTACCTTGGTGTCGCCGTAGGCTTCGAGCTTGCGGTAGGAGAGGGCCTTGATGGTACCTCCGTGAGCCTCGCACGTTACGCTGCCGTTAAGCGAGGCATTGGTGGAGGTCCATAGGCGGGAGTGTCCGAAGGCTACCGTATGGCCCTTGCTGACGTGACCATAGGAGTAATCGTAGAGATTTATGATAGCTCTATCGTTCTTCTCGCTATACACCTGGGCGTGGTCCCATGCTCGAACCCATGCCTTTCCAATGACGTAACACTTGGCGTAGTCGTTTATCTCAACGATGTGGTCATAGTCGGTAACAATAACAAGGACGTACTCGGGGGCAGTCTGCGGACATTCGTTGACGTAGATGCCAGCTGCGTTCATTTCTTCCTTTAGTGAGGGGTAGAGAGCAGGAAGCAGTTCGTTGATGATGTCGGCGTATTTGCTCTCAACGAGGTCTTCCCAATTCGCACGCCACACAGACATGAGCTGACTGATATTTTCGGTGGCAAGCATGGCACGATAGCCTTCGGCACAAGCGTGGCGGTCGTGGCAGGCATGGGTGCAGATTTGTTTGAGTTGATCGAATGAGGTCATGGATGGAATTTTGAGTTCTGAGTTTTGAAATTTGAATTGTCGCTTCGCGATTTTGAATTATCAATTTTTGAATTATGATTTATTCTTAGCTATTGGATTCTTCGTTCTTCACTTTTCACTTCTTCATTCACTTTAAGGAGAATTGCCTCGTAGCCTTTCAGTTCATCCTCGGTCACGATGTCGGCGTAGTCTTTGCGGAGTTGGGCTATGCGGTCGGTAAGGCCTTTTACGCGGGCTTTAGTGGATGGCTTGTCCTTGCGCATGATATACTTGATGAGAGCGTCGGCTTCGGCTTTGTGCTTGGCTGCTGCGTCGCGAGCGGCTTTCACCTCAGGGCGGTCGTTGGCTATCTTGTCGGCTACCGACTGTGCGAAGAGAGGGTCACGGGAGAGTGCCTTGTCGTAGAAAGGACGGAACTGGGCGCGTAGGTTCTGCGGTGGCACGTTGCACGCTTTCTCTATTCGGGCGATGTATTCGGGGTCGCCGGTGCGCGGTGATAGGCGAAGGTAAGCCTCGCCAATTTCGCGGTCAACGTTGATGTAGATGCGAGGCAGGATTTCGCTTTCTATCTTCACGGCACGGGTGGCGAGAAGGGCAATCTCTTCTTCGGTGTAGATAGGTCGACCAGCCTTCTCGTTGGCTTCGGCCATGGTCTTGGCTTGCTCTGCCTTTGCTGCCATCTCGTTGCGCAGGGAGCGCACGGTGTTGACTTGTTCTTGCAGACGTTCGGAGAGGAACGGTCGGAGCTGCATGAGGTTGGGCATGGTGGACGCAATGGTCTCGCCGTTGGGGTTGGCCACGATGCCGCCGTAGGTGAGAGGCTGCAAGGTGAGGTCGGGCTGCAGGTCAGGGAAGAGCGAGCGACGCGCTTCCTCAAGAGCCTTCTCCTTCTGCTGCTCGGCATAGAGTGCCTGTTCCTCACGGGTGGGACGACCGACGTGACGCTTTATCTCCGTGCGAGAGGTCTGCATGGTTTGCAGATAGGTGAGGAGCTGACGCACACGACGATGGTAGTCGCGGAATCGTCGGCTCTCCTTAACGAACGACGTTGCCCGTGGATTCTGCTCGAGAAGAGTAAGACCACGCTCGAAGGCTTCACGCTGGTCGGAGGTGAGCATACGAGCGGAGAGGGCAGGGGTTAGAATACGAATTATTTCTTCCATAGTTATTTTTTGTTTTGCCGACGAATAACTTTAATACAGCAATGGCGACACGAATATCTTGCTGTCAGGTTGGTTGTTCTCGTAGCCTTTGCTTGTTGAGTCGGTGGTGTTGGTTGAGGGCTTGTCTGGGGTGGTGTTGGCAACGTCCGCTGCCTTGCGCATTTCCATGAGCCGGAGCACCGAGGTGCGTAGGGCGATGGCTTCGTTGTGGGCAGCGGCTCGGCGTGCCTTGTCGATAGTGAGTATTGTTGTGCGCTCTTCGAGGTGGGCCACCATCAGGCGGCGTACCTTGCGAAGGAGTGGCTTGTCGGCAGGGTCGTCGGTATGGAGCAGACGCTGCACCGTGTCCTCGCCAATAGCCTCGCTGATGTATTCGTCTTGAATGAAGTGGAGGTCGGGCAGAAGACGGATGAACTTCTCACGGCTCTCGTAGATGTCGAGGTAGTGCTGAAGGTCGGCACATGTGGCAATGAGGAGGTCGTGGTGGAGGTAATAGTATTGACTCTCCTGCCACAATAGGCTTATCTCCTCAATGGTCTTGTGCTCCTCGTCCTTTGGTTCGGTGGGTTGCTCGATGGTGTCGGCATCGGCGATGGGTGCGGGTGTAGCCATCTTCTTAGCCCAACCTTCGAGCATCACGAGCATTTGGTTGAGCGACACCATTGCCTCGCGCTTGTAGCCTTGCACTCCCTTATCGAGGAGGTCTTTGGATGCCGTGCCATAGTCGTCGCTTGAAGCCACGTTGATGCCAGTGCCGTTGATAGAGAGAGCCTGTGTATAGACGAAGCGCGACATGGCATCGTATGTCACCATGCGCTGTGCCATAAGCAGGAGTTGCATCCAGGGGTGCTGAGTGTTCTCGCCGTTACAGACTGCCATATAGAAGTCGTCGGGCGAAACGGTCTGATAATACTCGCACAAACGGTTGTAGAGCGAGTCGCCCAACTTGTCGCGCAGAAAATCTTTCTCGCTGTTGTCGAGTATGCCTTGAAGAGAACTTATCTCGTCGATGGCGTTGCTGGGAATGTGGAGCCGAAACTCCTTGGTTGTTGATAAAATCATACGCTATGCGAATTTTGAGTTTTGAGTTTTGAATTGTCATCAAGCCGATTAGGAATTACTCAATTTTGAATTATCCAAGTCTTTTACATTCCAAACTGTTTTTTCAAGAAACTGTTTTTTTTGATAAACTCTTCCATCTCCTGCTCCGAATGATAGCCTTCCCAAAACAAATTGGTATGAGAACCTAAGCGATGGTCGTCAAGCGACGTTGGAATAGAATAAGCCGTATATATCAAATCGTAATGACGGACATAACGAGTGCGCTTTTCTGGCTCGCTATACAGTTTATTTATCCAACCGTCGTTGTCACACTCACACCACTTGTTGTATTCATCGTTTTTCAGATTAGCGTCAATACCTATTGCTGTATGACCGCTACTACCATTCGTGCCAAAATAGACAATCTTTGCCATAAGAATCACTTTATATAGTTTTTCTGAATCAGAACAGCTTGAGCTGCGCTTGCTCCAACTTGATGCGTTTGCAAGCCTTGTCGTAATACTCCTTGTTGAGCTCGAAGCCGATGAAGTTACGCTTCTCGCGGATGGCTGCAATGGCGGTGGTGCCGCTACCCATACAGTTGTCTAAGATGGTGTCGCCCTCGTTGGAGTAAGTGCGAATGAGGTACTGAATAAGAGCTACGGGCTTTTGAGTGGGGTGCATATCAAGATTCTTTTCTTTGTCGAAGAACAATACAGATATAGGATATTTCTCAGTTGATGCTTCTTTTGAGCAGGTCTCAATATTATAATTGCCATAACAGACATTACCCTTTGCTTTTCCGTGTTTATGCCCTCGTGAGTGAGTGGGGAAACCTTGTCTCATCTGCGGATTGTATGTAGGTAGCGCACGATAGAACACAGCAATATCCTCATGGCTCCGCATAGGCATTCGCTTCGCATTGAGAAATCCTGTTGGTCGGTCTTTTTGCCAAATTAGATTATATCGCCATGTGTCAGGTTGTGCCATCATTAGCTGTGCCGTAAACATTCCTTGACCGAAGAGAATAATAGGAGCGTTAGTTTTTGCTATTCGCCAGTATTCTTTGAATAGAGGCTCCATCGGGATAATGTTATCCCATCGTGCCTTTTCATTGCCTTTGTTCAGAACTTCATACGGCAAATCGCACACAATGCAATCCACGCTCCCGTCTGGAATCCGTTTCATTCCTTCGAGGCAGTCTTCATTATATATCTTATTCAGTTCTATCATTCTCTATATCATTTATTCGTTACTATTCCTGCTTCGTAACCCCTGTTTTCGAGTTATCCAGCGTGGTGAGCACTTCGCGGTCAATCTGCCACACCAGGTGCGAGTCCCACTTATTGAATTTGCTTATCACCTCCAGTGGTCGGAGCATGAGCTGCTGCAATGGTGCAAACTGTATCTGCTTAACGAGGAAACGCTCGCGAAGGTCGGTGCCGCCCGATGATGTAGCGTCGCCTGGGGTGTTGCCTATGAGTTTTGAGTCCAAGCCCATGGCGAAGAAGATGATGGATGATATTTCCTGGAGCTCGGTCTTCTCGGCTTGCGCTTGCGAGTTGGCCTTGCTCTCAATCTCCACAATCTCCCACGCCTTGTGCTCCTTGCCGTCCAAGCCAGTGAACACGGCAGAGATAAGAGCCTGACCTGCGTTGTCGGGATTAGACAGCCAGCGGTTGATGTCGGTGAACACCTCCTGCTGTATCTGTGCCATCGTCTTGCTCTTGTTCTCGCCCTGCTGAGTGTAGAGGTGCTTGAGATATTCCTGATGAATGTATATGACACGACCGATGATATTGCTGTTGCGCTTGCGAGTGAGACGATCGTCAACGATGGTGAAGGCATACTCAAAGATGCTTCCGGCAAAGATGCTGTGCCAAAGGGCATCGGCATAGTAAGGACCGCCGAAGTCGCGTGGCGACATGATGAAGCGTGTTGGGCGGTTCTTGCGGCTCACCCGCTGCTGACGAGCCTCACGCACATGGCGGTTGAGGTCGGAGACGGCTGTGTCGGCAGCGAGATAAGGCACGGCAGCAATGCGACGGTCGGTTTCGGTGAGCGTCTGTGTGGAGTCGAGCCATTGATTGGAGAGGTAGGCATAGTTGATGCGATACTGACTATCCATGCGCTCCAGTCGGGTAGTGAACACCGAGCGTGGCTTTATGCCGACAATCTTCGGGTTCCACTGCGACGTAGGCACGGGGCGACCTTCAGAGTCCAACTGGCGTTGGTTAAGCTGCAACTCGCAGAAGCATTGCGACATGAGCGACATATCGCCTGCCATCTCAAGGTAGGTCTTGTGAAGGTCGTTGTTTTCAACAAACGCCTGCAACTCCTCATCGGTGCGCTCCCATTCTTTCAGTGCCGCCTTGAGCGACTTCATCTCTTCGCTGTCTTCACTATCAGAATTGTTCGCCGATTGTGAGAGTTGATTAACCGATTTTGAGAATTGGTTATCCGATTGTGAAGATTGATTATCCGAATCTGACATTTGCTTTTCCTTAGCCTTGAGGTCGGCTATCTGCCCGCGGAGCAAGGTGCCAGCCGAAGGGTAGGGGATAGACTTCTCGGTGATATTGCCACCGACATACTGCGTATAGTGATACTTGGCGCATGGTCCGCGACCCACGAGAATTTTTTTCACGAAATCCACTCCCGCTGCTGTGAAGGGCGACATCTTGGAGAGCAGATACACGAGGTTGGGCAGTTGGTTGCCCACTCCCCACTCCATAAAGCCCAATCCCTTAGTGCCCACACCTTCGGGTTTGGCTTTGTTCTCGCCGCCCGACGAGCCGAACACAGCGGAAATCTCCCGTCTTGCCGCATTGCCTTCTGCTCCGGGCATGGTAGCCGAAGCCGTGAGTTTCTGGTGAACGTACTCGCCCCACGAAAACACGTTGCTGCCTCCCTGCTTGGGCGCACAGAACGCGCCAGGCAGAACGGCCTCGTAGCCTTGCGACTGAAGCTCCTCACTACGCTGTTGGAACTCGCTGATGTTGCTAACTGTTGTCATTGTGATAAATATGTGTTTTGTTGAATGTCTATAGCGCAAAGTTAAGGAAAGACGGGGAGAAGGGGCGGACATGCTCAGGGTGGGAATAAACAAAAAGCCCTGCTATCCTCACGGACAACAGGACCATGCCTAAAGTAAAATTTGCGAATGAAACATCCAGTCAAAGTATATTGTTAGTTGCGCCCGTCTACATGTCGTAGTCGCACATTTCGTTGGCCGAGCACAACTCGTAGTTCTCCACGTTCTCAATCACCATATCCTCATTACAGAACTGCTTGATAATGATTTTGCGGTTCTTCAGGTCGGGGTGTACGCTGCGGATATTGTTGTTAGAGATCCATATAGGGTGGTTGGCTTCCTGAGTATATACCACAAGATACCACGGACCGGTCTTGTACAACTCCATTGCAACGCCAAACTGAGACGTAACAGTAGACGAAGCCTTGTCGATAACCTTCTCAAGGAACTCCTCCTGGTGCTTCCGTCCGAACTTGTCGAGCCAAGAGGAGAAGATGGAAAGCACGAAGATAATCAGGAGGATTATTAACGCTGAAATAATTGATACCATAATCGTTATTGTTTTAATTGTTTATCGTTTGATATTCCACATTTGCTCAGCCGGACCAACGAGCACGTCTATGTTTGCGCCCTGCTTCTGAGCCACCGTCTCCACCCATTTAAGCTGAATAAACTGCTGCGGACTAAGATTCATTTCGCTCATGTATGCCTTGTCGGCAACAGCCTTCTGACGCTCGGCTTTCTCGCGTGCCAACTGTACCTCATATTCACGTTCCTGCGTCTGCTTGGCCTGCACCATCTTAGCCGTGCGGTTCATTTCGGCAAGCTGCTCCTTGTTGGGCGTTGCCTTGCCGATGATTACGTCCTTGATGATGACGGGCATAGGCTTGTGCTTGGAGAGGGTAGCAACGTAATCCTGCATCTGCTTCAGAATCTTCTTGTCGATGGTACTGAGCACTTCGCGGTTCGACATAAGGTCGAACGGACTGTACTGCGAGATATGGTCGCGCACAAGGTTGCAGAAGTAGTTGTAGAGGTTGGTGTTAAACCAGTCGCGTCCATAGTTCTGAAGGAGCACCGGCGAACTGCCTTGCTCCACCTGAGTGACGATGACGGAATGGAAGTCAAGCGGTGTGTTGTCGTCGGAGAAGATGTCGTCAAGAAACACCTCATGGCGCACAGGCACAATCTTGAACGTCTCGGCGTGGGTGCTCATGGCACACCATGTCAGACCACTCTGCACTGGGTCGTTGTCAACACCTCCGTGTCCGAAGAACCAAGGCTTCTTCACCAACACAGCTTCCTCGTCGGCATCGGGCGACACGAAACGGCACGAGGATAACGTCACTACTGCGACAAACGCAAAAAGAATTGAAAATAATTTTCTCATAAATTGTTGTTGTTTAATTGTTTGTTGTTATTTTGTCTTTGTTTCTTTCAACATATATTTATAAGAGCCCAACATGTTCTCCCCGTCCTTCTCAATTTTCCAGTCGAACCCTGCCGCCTGCACGCTATGCACAAAGGTGTTGTAATCGCGGTCTTCGATATAGGGAGAAATATTCTCTTCTTCAAAGACAACGCAGCGAGGGTTGCGGTCGAGGTCGATGCGAAGTCGTTTTTTGCCGAGGAAGTCGCAGAACTTAGCCGTGTCGATAGGAGCTTCAATATGCAGATTATAATGCCCCTTTCCGCTTATCCAAAGGTAAGCATAGCAATATAGCTGTTCTTCTTCTGCATCGTATCGCTTGGCGCATACAATGCAAGTCTCAGAGCTCCCGAGTGACGAGATTGCGTAAAAACGTCCGTCCTCGATATGGTTGAGCATGTATTCGCGACGCTCTTTCGGAGTGAGGAGCACGGGAGGCTCCGGCGGACATGTGGCTTTTCCCTGCTGTTGGCATCTCTTCTTTTGCTTTGCCTTCTTTTCCCTCCAGGTACGAAAGAACTCGCGCAACAGCAAAATGAGACAGGCGATAAAGGTTACTACTCCTATCACGCCCATTATGCACTGGAAGAAAATTCCTATGCTGTAATATCTCAATAAGATTGTTTCCATTGTTCTCTATTTTGTTTGTTGTTAATTCCTAAAATCATTCCTTACCACCCACACGCTCAGTCCGATGTTGAGCAGAAGCATGAGGATGATAATGCCCCAATATTGCTTGTCGCTCAGTTCCACCGAGAGATACTTGAAGTCAGCGAAGTTCTTACGCTTCCATTCCTTCTGCACGATAGGCTCTATGTAGGCGGCAAAGGCGCAGAGGTCGAGACGATGCGACATAAACCAGTCGCGGCTCTTTACCGAAAGCACGGGCGAGTCACACCACGAGAAGGCATCGCTCCACACCACGCGGTTACGGCTGTCAAGACCTACGCACACCACAAGCTCGTTCTTGTTGCCACCCTGCCAGTAGGAGCGTTGGCGGTCGGCAATGGATAGCGGCTTGTTGCGATAGAAGAGCAGATAGAGGCGAAACTCCTTCTTCGGTCCGTATTGGGCGTTGAGCACACGGATGGCCCGCTCCTGACGGGCAGAGAACTTGGCTCCGATGATAGGGCATTGGTCGCGCAAACGTATGTCGGGATAGTCGTAAAGACCGATGCGCCGAGCCTCCTTCTTGCTGATGTCCTCAAACTTAAACACCGAGCGCGAAGCCTTCACCTTGTTTTCGTATTCATGGCTGCGGGTCACGGGGTAGAGCTGGGCGGTCTGTCCGTTCCACTGGTATTCGTAGGCATCGCCATCACGGGTGTAATAGTCACGGTGCATATCCACAAACACCGACGGAGCCTGCAAGCGGTCTTTCATTGCCGAAAACTCCTGACTGGTGCAATCGCGCTCACGTCCCGAATGGTCGTAGTAAGACCATCGCTCAGAATGGTTTACCGTGACGTAATAGGTTTGGGTATGCCGATGCCCTTTTGAGTCTCGGTAAGAAGACGTGCGTCTTACTCGCTCATTCCACGGCTCATAATAGCGTATCTTCGAGACGTAGCTGCCCAAGTATTCGGTGTCGCTCGACTCTGCTCGTTCAAATGCCCATATCATCGCTGCGCCCACAAGGAGCGAGGGGACGATAAGCACGGCGTGCTCCCACCATGTAGTTTGCTTGCGGAAGAACAGCAGCAACACAGCCGACACGAAGAAGGGGATAAGGAAAACGAGTAGTTCCATAAGCCTTTATTGCTTCTTGCCGAACAGATCCACGTCGTTGTCCTCGCCCTCAATCATCACCTCCTTCGAGCGCGACGAAGATATAACCTTATACTCGATAGGCATGGTGTTAGACACAAACCATCGTGCCGGGTAGGTGCGAGTGAGCGTTTCGTGCTCACGGATAATGTCGAGCATACGTTCCTGCGAGGTCTGAAACTCGGTGCGCTGTATCTCGATGGCTTGCATGAGGTCGCGGTAGAGCGATACATCAAAGTTAGGGTTGCTCTCCTTTATCCATTTCATCATCGTACCCTGGTCGTTCTGATAGCGTCCGGCAATGAGCTGCGGATAAATCTTCTCGAAGGTCTGCTTGTACTCGTCGGTGACCTGCGCCTTCTGCTGAATGATTTTCCACATCTTGTCGTGAACGCCCTCAATCTTTCCACGCTGCGCTTCGGCTTGCTGACGAAGGGCAATCTCACGGTTGTTATAACTAAAGTAGGTGGCTACCAGTGAGCCGATAACAATGGCAACTACAAGTAGTATGGATGCCGTAATAATGTTTTTTGTTTTCATTGTTTTGTTGTTCTATAAATCCGTTAATAGAAAGAAATGTGCAGTGGTTGAGTTTTCCTTCTCCTCGCTCGTCTGCACCAGAGCCCGTTAATTACGTTGCACGGAGTGACGACATGCGGCACACTGAGTACGGTCCCTTGGCCTTCGGGATGAGTTTCTTTGTCACCAGATGAACCAGAAGAACCAGATGTTAGTCTCATTCGTATCATTCGATGATAAACTCTTGCGCAAAACTTTCAGGTTCTTCTGGTTCATCTGGTGATAAATATCACAGCCGTTTGAGAAGCGTGCAGCATTTATAGTCAAAAACTTTTTCTACATAACCCAACCTTTCGTACCATTGCAACACCCACGGAGGAGAGTCGCGTCCGTCCCACGATATTGCGACGGTCGCTATGCCGCAACGCTTCAGTTCACTTTCGGCTGCCTCCATCAGGAGTTTTGCCACCCCACGGCCACGGTGCGTTTCGCCCACCCACAGCGAATAGATGAGAGCGTCTGCCTCGCCATCCAAGGGCTTGTCTTCGGAGAGCTTGGGGATGAACACCTGTATGCTGCCATGATGCTGCTCGTCGGTAATGAGTATGCGAGTGGAGTCTTCCCAATGCTGATGTTGTATCATAGATGAAATATTGTGTTGTGGGGTTATCATCGGATGAAACAGACAGAACAGAAAGACTGGCGCAAACTGGGCAAAATCTGTTTCTTCTGTTTCATCTGATGACTTAAAAGCCGATTATGCGTCAATCTCGCCGCCACCCGTTGTGCCGCCCGGCTTCTGCTCGCCACCCGTGCCTGGTGCCGAAGGAGCATCCGTTGCAGCAGCCTCGCCCACACGCTTGAACGAGCCGTGCTGCGCGAAGGCAGCGTTGAACTTCTTGGAGAAGTCGATGGCTACGCCTGCGGTGAGGTCCTTGGTGGTGAGGTCGGCGGCGGTAATCTCGCGATTCACGTCAACTTCCTCGCCCGCAGCCTTGCGAGCTTCGAGCTTCGCCTTGAGCTGACTCTGAGTGAGCGAACCGCTGACGGTTGGACGTACCACCATGCCCTCGGCAGACACCTGCACCTTTGTGCCCAAAGCCAACAGAAGCGGCAGCTTCTTCTCCAACTGCGTCATCACGTCCATCACGTCCGCTACGCCTACTGTAGAGTCCTGCGCCATGTAGTCGCAAAACTCGGTGAATGACATCTGCTGCAAGTCAACGATCTGTGCGCTTGCCAGCTTTTCCTGTGTGAGGTGATTCACACGAACTGCAATTCTTGTTTTAATTGCCATGTGTTAATAAACTGTTTGGGCGTTAATACTATCCTCTATGTTTTTACCCAATTCCACAAAGAAGCTTTTTGCAATGTGCTAACACTTTTCATCAAATGTGCTAACACTTTTCATCAAATGTGCTAACACATTGCTTTTTCCGACTACAAATGTAGGGGGAAATATTTTAGCGGTACGGACATGCTCTATAGCTCCACCAATACCTTGATTTCTCTATCACCCCCCCCCTTGTGTATGCAGCGTGGGCGAAATTCCCTTTGCGGAATACACGCGACGGCTCTGCTCAAACATGCGGTCGTAGGGTGGGGTCTGCATCATGCCGACTACGAGGGTGTGTGCGGTAGTTGTCATCGCTTTGCGGAGCCTATCCTCACACCATAAAGCACCTGTCGGCAGATTACGCCGAGACCGTCAATGACACCCAGGCAAGAGTCACATTCCAGACAGGCTGTAGAGCATACCGCGGGGTAGCCTTGAATGTAGCCGCAGGACGTTCCTTTTTCCATGTAGATTTTCTTTTCCTTTACGAAGGAATGGATTGCTTTTGCAAAACGCTTCAGTTCTGCGTTCTCTCTTTCCAGTTTGTCGCAATGGTCGCGCATCTGCATCATTTCGCCGAGCGTCTGCTTTAACGGGTCTTCGTCCTTGCGCTTCTCCATTCCGCGCAACTGACGCGCCACGTCGTTGTAGTCATCCGTGAGCTGATGCACACGCTCCGTCATCATCATGTTCTCTGCCTTCAAGTCGGCAATGATGTAGGCCAATGCCTCCATGCGGTTGTTTGTTTCTTTTTCCATAGTCTCTATTGTTTACGGTTTTGTTATGTTTTTACTCATACTCTATCAATATTGCGGGTGCTTTGATTTTTGAACTTGTGCCATGAATGATATTGCCTACTCCCTCCTTGTGGTAATGCGTGAGGATGGTTGCGCATACTTGGGGGGGTGAATTTAGAAGATGCTTGCTAATCATACTCTATCAATACAATGGTGTGCTGTCCGTGCTCGTCGTAGAGTCCAGCCCATCCGTCGTAGCGTGCGGACAGGGCGGTGGAGTACCCCCCCCCGACGTGGGCAGAGACGCGAGAGGCGTTGCACGAAAGGGATTTGATTATACACAGTCGGGATTATTAAATATGCCATTAACGCCTTCAATATTGACGATGTTTTTGTCACTGTCAAAATAAGTAGCTGAAATCTCGTCGTCATTGACTGTTACTTCAATTTCACCATGCTCCTTACGCAAAAACTCAAGGCGGTTTATAAGTTCGTTTATATTCATATTAGTTTCTTACTTTATAAATACTCTATATATACCATATTATCCTTGCCTACTGACGTAAGCGTGTTGGTTGTACCCTGTGCGTTTATCTCCATGCGCTGACGGAAACGACCGCAGGAGGGATGCTTGCGGTCGGACGGGTTATCGGGGTCGCGACCTCGGAAGGCTGCTATCTGAATGTTACGCATAGGAGGTTGTCTTTGGTTACTGTGCTGATGGTGTTGCTCCACGGCTGCAGACTCCAATCATACCTTGACAAATTTCACAATCAGACAAAAGATCGCTATACGCTGTTAGGGCCTTTTCTATTTGCAATATCCTGTCACACAAGCAAGATTTCCATCTAATGAAATCTTCTTTAACTTCGTTATTTCTTAATGCTTGAATAAATTTATCGTAATAAGAATTTTCCTCTCTACAATGAGACAGTTCTTTCTCGGCTAAAGAGATTCCCTTCCTTACATTCTTCTCAAAACCCTCAAGCAAAAGAGGAAAAATAGAACCCTTTATGTTAAAACTGAATAAATTTGCAGTCCTACGAAAATCCAATAATGCTTGTTCTATTTCATTATCATTCAAATTTATATGATACATTTTTTCCTTTGCATCAAAAAAACACGTTATGTGTCGCACAACATTTTTTTTCATATTCATTCTATTTTATACAATGTTCTATACATATTCTATACATAACAAGTTGTCTTTTGTTACCGTGCTGATGGTGTTGCTCCACGGCCACGGACTGGGACGATGCAGCTTGTCTTTGTATTTGCACCCCCCCGGTCGCCATGCTCGCGGCGGTAGGCTTTCGCCTCTTCGGTGCGGTAGTGGACGAGGACGGAACGATTAATCATACTCTATCAATATTTTGGGTTTATCCACATCGTGACCCTTACCTCCCCCGGCTATGCACAGGGCTAAGCCGTGGGGCGAAACGACGATGCCGTTCTGCGAGGGGCTATAGGAGCCGAGGATGATGGGACGAGGATTGTTCATAATTCTACTGCTACAAAGAATACGTCGCTGCAATCGGTGCGCGACATGATGGTTATTGCTATGCCGTGAAATGCTCCGTTGAAACGTTCTGCACTGAACATAGAGGCAGGGCAGGTGAGCAACCTACCCCGTCCAATCATATCGGCTATGATGCGGATTACACGGTCTGGAGGGTTGTTAGTTCTCATTCCTTCTTCCTCTCCATGTTCTCCTTGAACAATTCATCGAAACCTTCGCAAGGGAATGTATGATACTCGCTGAAACTTGCAAAGTCGCTGTTCAATACTTCTCGCTCGTTCTCTATACAATTTTTCAGTTCGTCCATTTCCATTTCCCATCCGTTGAGAGCGTTCATGCGTAGCGTGAGCCACGTCTTTAGGAACATCGCTGCCTCGTGTGTCGGTGGCAAATCAAACTGCACGAATAGGGCGTTGTCGGAGTCGTTTGCCTTGAGAAACTTGCTCACTGCATCGTCCTTGAGGAAATAGCGGTCGGCTACCTCTTCTTCCAACACGTCCTCCAGTCGGGTGCGGAGCTCGAAGGGTTCGGGAAACTGGTAGTCGAAGGCTACGTCCTTGCGCATGGAGATACAGAACACACGGTCGCGGTTCTGTGGCACACCGTAGTTCTTGGCATTAAGGCGAGCCCAACGTGAGACGTAGCCGAGCGAGGATAGTTTGTCGAGCCACTTCTGGAAGTCGGGCATGAACTTCTGGCTAACCAATGCCGCCACGTTCTCCTGCAAGAGATATTTGGGGCGCAACACCTCCACGGCATCTGCCACTCGCCAAAGGAGTGCGCTTCGGGTGTCGCTGCCCTCCTGAAGGCCCATCTGCTTGCCGGCTTACGAGATGTCCTGACAGGGCGAGCTGTAGGTGAAGAGGTCTACCTCGCGTCCCTGGAGCGAGCGTTTCACGGCGTGCCAGTCAATCCTGGTGATGTCACCAAGGGCACAGTCGGCAAACTGCGGAAAAACGAGGTTGTGCATCTGACAGGCGTATTTGTCGATGTCGCTCCATCCCTTGCACGTCCATAGGAAATCGGGATGCCATTCCTTCAGCACGTCGGCAGCCATGAGTTGCGAATCGTAGCCGGAGAACGTGGTGAGGAAAATCTTTTCCTCAGCAGCGTCGGCTGCGGTGGGCGGCATGGCGGGCAATGAGTCTTCGAGATCGTCGAAGAGGGATAGCTGCTTTTGCTTGCGAGGCTTGGACGTGGGGTAGAAAAGTTGCTCGTAGATGTGGGCCAACACGTCCACTACGATTGAATTGCCTGCTTGCTTGTATTGCTGTGAGGCAGAAATCAGCATCACGTCTTCCTTGTTTTTAATCCTGTCAAACCGTACAGTGGGAAAATATTTGCCTAAAACGCTTTTCATGCGTTGCATTACAGAAGCTACTGTGCTTTGCATAATGGCAATTACGTTGTCGCGAACGCCCATCAGTCGGAAACACTCTTTGGGTGTGAGCTTGCGGATGGCGTAGCTCTTGATGGTGCGGTCGGTGAAGTTGAGTTTTGTGATCATATTGTCTTTTATTCCTTTTATAATTCTACAAACACACATATTCATCCGCTTGCTGCGGTCAGAGTGTAAATGTTCTATAAACCTATTCAGTTACTCTTTTCACTATTTTCAACTTATACCCGGACAAATCTGAAACGTGTTTAAACTCATACGACACGGCATCTTCATAATACGTCACATCACCATCGGTCATTATTACTTTGATGTCATCATTATCCAAGAATGAAACAACCTGCTTGACCTCCGACTCTCTATGTAAATCACATCCACCACCTTTGGTAAAAACACACAAGAAATACCCATCACAATTCTGATATAATATTTTTCTATCATCATTTATCTCTTTCTTTTGTTTTCGCTCCGTCCACCAAATATAAGCCGCAAACACAATTGCTACGACAAACGTAAAAAACATTGAAGCGAGCCAGAGCCGCCAATCATTCGTTATCATCATAAATAATAGTTTTATTGTTATCTTTAATTATTACTACGAAAGGATTTCTTGCCTGTCGGTCTTCCGTGACATCTTCCTTCCGCTTAAAAACGCTTATCTCTTTGCCAATACCGGCATATTCACTGACATCATCAGTAGGCACATTTATAGTCCCCAATAATTCTTGCTGATCCAAGAATTTGTTGAAATCGTCCATATTTTTCTCCTTTATAATTCTACAAACACACATATTCCTCCGCTTGCAGCGGTCAGAGCGTTCACCAGTTTGCCACCCCCAACCGTTCGACTGCGCCTCAGAGCCGAGGAAGGATAACTTAGGTCGGCGGCTCCAGGGCAAGGGCAGTCGGCATAGCCATGCTCGGTGGCTTGGCGTATGCGAAGAAACGTCTCGCCCTTGCAGTCCACAATCTGAAGGAAGGATCGGTCAGAGGTGGAGTAGATGCGGTAGAGCGAACCGTCGGGATAGCGGCCATACAGCTTGCCGTCCTTGGTGATGGTGCCACGCTTGTAGTGAGGGTCAGTCATATCAAATGAACCATTCGGGTTCCAAATTGGAAATATAGCAATAACGCTTTACGTTGTTAGTGCTGATGAATAAATGCCAATTTTCATCGTCATGGCTATAATGGTTGTGTACGAAGAATTTTCCATCGTGACACCAACAGAGAAGTTGACCTATGCAATGAGGCTTTTCTGTAGCAGGGTGCCACAACTGAACGATGTTGCGATACACGGCTGTAATATCCATCGTTACACTTTCCGACGGTTCATCCTTGAAACTTACACTTTGTTCGTCAGATTCGATGCAGATGCAAGCTTCCTTGGTTGAGTGTGACATTAAGGTGGATGCTTTATCCGACATTAACAGCACATCGGGCAGTCGTTTTTCTCTTTTCATAATTATTTGAGTTTTTATAATGTTAATTATTCGTCCGCTTCCACCACCTTCAGCCCATGCCTCACAGCCGTTGCCTCGCGCTTTGCGGAGCGTCGGGTCTGGCTGTCGTAGCAAACGATGTAAGGGTCTCCAAGTGGGTCGGCAAAGTAGTTGCACTGGCGTATCATCATGCTCTTGTGGTTGTGCGCAACATGCGTGAGATTTTTCAAAGGGATGCGGTAGGTAGTATGGCGTTCGAGATCGTATTTTAAGCGCAGACGCTCCTTGTGCCACATCTCCTTGCGCAGCTCGCTAATATCTTGCGCGTCTCTCTTTAGTCCGAGTTTACGCTTGAAACGTTGCAAGGTAAAGAGCTTTATACCGAACAAGAACATCATACGACGGTTGGAGGTCTTGGGGTAAAGCTCACAAAACTTATCTTTCAGTTCTCCCTCAAGATAAAACTCCATTCTGCCTGCAGGGGTCTTTCGCATGGGAATCTGCCACTTGGCGGGAGTGGTGGGTTTTGTCGGGGTCTTGGCGTAAGCACGTACTCTATTATTTGTTGTCATACGCTACTCGTCTTTATCTTTCGGCTTTTCAATCAAGAACCCGATGCTGGCATGAATGTTGCCAAGTTTATACCACTTTTGACTGATAGTCATTACGTAGCTGCTGAAGGCTTTATCTTCAATTTCCAACTCAAAATCCTCATCGGTATCAGGCTCGCCGTGTCTTACGTAACCTTTGCCAGGAGTATAGATTAGACGATGATAACCACCATTTTGACAGAGATACAGACCGCTGTCCTCATAATCCGAACTCCAAAATTCCGGCTTATTTATATAGCAGAGCATCACATCGCCATCATAGATAGGGATATGTGATTTCTTGTCTTCGTTCTCGCCTACATACTCCCTGGCATCAACACAATCTACCTGTCGGGCGGTAGTCATCAATACATAGCCATTCTTTATCATTTCGGCTATCTCGACAAACGTAGCCTGCCATTGTAGATCAAACTCCTTCTGGACACATTCATCACCTTTTTTAAATATGGCAAGGATTTTTGATTTTCCATACTCACCAGAAGCAGAGGTATCTTTGATAAGACTATTCAGCGTCTGTAATTTGCGAGCTTCCTGCGCCATACTTATCATAGTGTAAAAATAGTCGTCTGATTTATCGTTGATACACCAATACTGCCCGGAAGCCACCTTGCGCAGATAGGCGTACATGTCCATCGCCTCACGCTCCGAAATGTCATGCTGCATACATACAAACTTGTATTGGTCTGGATAAAAACCTTCCACCAAATTGCAGAATGCCTGCATCTTTTTGATGGTGATTACATATTCTTCTGTTTTCATACGCTAATCTTATCGAATTTATTGCCAATAACTTTGCACTCAACCGTTCCGTCTTCTTTTATAAAAAAATGTAAAGGGTCAACACAGTCTTTTCCGTTAGAATTAATATAACGTATAGCAAAATTTCCTTTAAAGAAAACGATTTCACATTTAGACTCTCCTTCGAGTATATCGCCTTCCCAAATCTCATTGCCTTCACAATCTGTCAAACCTGTAAACTGGCAGACGGTTTCAGGGTCAACTGCAAAATACAAAGGAGGTCTTTTAATTCTTGAGATAAAAGCTTTGCCTTCATTGTTTCCTCTATAGTAGCCTTCCAACCACTCGCCATTGTCAAGACGCTTGCCCTTAAATTTGATTGTTCTCATTGTTCTCTATATTTTCGTTAATACTTTATCGCTTGCTATGATTTAAGAAGATTGTAGCAATCCTGCAATTCCTCGTCACATTCGGGTGGCAGAAGTGTGTGTACCTTCATGCCGTTGTTGTCGATAAGAGGTTTGGCTAACGGCAGTATTGCGTGCGGCTCTTTGTGCCACTCTATAACTGTTCCGTCGTTGTATATTGTAGGATTGTAATCAGATCCATACTTTAGCAAAAAGATAAGTTTTTGCTGCATACAATACTTCAAATCAGACCATGACTTGCTACGTCCCAAATAGCCATTCACGACATATCCTCCGGCACAATACTGATAGGAGATACCATCGAGCCGATGGGAGTAGAGCGTGATGCCGGCTTGGGCGCAATAATACCTTAATGTCGCCCTTGTTGCATATCTTCCCATGATTCTCTATATTTTCATGAATACTTACGATAACGCAGTATATTTTTTACTCTTTCGCTTTGAAATTGTATATAGGTTTAATGCGCTTTTTTATTTCCACAGTGTCGGCTATAAGCGATTCAATTTCTTCAGCCGACTTATAAGCCATTGGTGACTCATCGATTGTTGACTCGCATACCGATGTAGAGTAAATGTCGTGCATCTGCTGTCGGTATTCCTCCATGCTGAGTTGCTTCTTGGCCGCCGAGCGCGACATTAGTCTGCCTGCACCGTGCGGAGCCGACTGAAGCCAGTCGTCGTTGCCCTTGCCTGTACACAGAAGCGAACCGTCGCGCATGTTCAGAGGGATTATCAGAGGCTCGCCACGCTTTGCGCTCACAGCTCCCTTGCGGATGATGCCGCCGAAGGTGTCGATATAGTTGTGTACGGTAGTGAACGAGTCGCCCGACACCTTTATTCCGAGACTCTTGACGATGGTTTGCGCCATAAGTCGGCGGTTCACCTCGGCGTACATCTGACACATGCGCATGGCACTGAAATAATTGCCAAGCGTAGGACCACTGATGTAGGTCATGTCCTTGGGAACTGGCTTCAGTTGGCGCAACGTATCTTCTATTTCATCCTGTCTTCCAAAAGCCTTTAACGCAGCGATGATGTTATTGCGCTCCATGCTGTTGTCACACTCCTCTACCGCCAACTGCTGATAGTGGTTGCATACCCTCACGCCCAAATTGCGGCTACCCGAATGTATCACAAGATACTTGCGTCCAATGTTATCCACGTCCACCTCGATGAAGTGGTTGCCACCGCCGAGGGTGCCGAGCGAGCGCATAGTATAGTCCATATCGAAAAATCGCTTCCATGGAGGCAACAGCGATGTGATTTCGTACTGCATAAGGTCAACCAAATCCGAAGTCAAAGGCTTCTCGTGCACGTTGAATCCACTTGGAATGTTGTCGTTGATGATGCGGTCGAGCAAAGGCAAGTCGATGTCTGAAAAACCCAAGTCTACAACGTGCATACCACAACCAATGTCAACACCCACGGTGTTGGGCACCACCTTGCCACGGGTTTCAATCACAGTGCCTACGGTGCATCCCTTACCCGCATGACAGTCGGGCATAATGCGAATTTGGCAGTTGCGATAAGCCTTGCTCGCTGCCATCTTTTCAATCTGTTCCTTTGCCTCAGACTCAATGGTCTTTGCGAAAATCTTTACGTTCTTCATACTCTATATTTTCGTTAATACTTACTTTGTTTCTCTCAAATCCTTCACAATCAAATCGGATAAATGATTGTCAAGTTCCTCCACATTCTTCATCCACTTTTCTATCTTTACCCTACATACAGACGGGTCGTATGCTGAAACTTCATGGTTGATTGCGTTTGCGGTTTTTGGTGGAGCGAATGGATTATTTATCAGTGAAAAGCAGACAACATCCGCACGACTCATTATGTTGGCAATAGCATCCTCGATGGAGTCGAATTTACCCATAAAGATTTGTCCAGGGGAGAGTTCCACTAAAACACATTTCTTTGTGGCGCGGTCCTTGCCGATCATTACGATGCAGTCGGGAAGGTTTCGACGGTTTACCTTTATATACATACGCTAATCTATTAGTTCAAAATCATAAACGAATACATACGGATTGCTCTCCCATGTGCCTTTGCCAGAGATGCGGTCGATGAGGGATGCGTAGGCATCCTGCGGAGTGCGAAACCAGGAATTGGCAAGACCGTGATACCAATAAGTCGTACCTTCAAGTCCTACGTCTCCAGCCATCCAGAGACCTTCCTTTAAGCAATCCTCGCTTTTTATTTCTTGCAAACGCTCAATACGAATTTTGGTTATACAGATATGATGGGGCATATCTTCGGCACGAACAAACATTTTGTTATTCCAACCGATTTCCTCTTTGCGAGCCATACAGTTTGCCCAATCTACTTGAGGCGTAATGTCGGCATACGATTGCGCAATAGCTACGGTCTCGTTCTTTTGATAGCGCATCACTCTGCGATTGTATATGAATCGCTCTCTTAAATCAGGATTTAATAAAAATCGAGAGTAAATAGTAAAGAGCGCCCCCAACGTATCGAACTTCTTGATGACTTTAAGCATCTCCTTGTTGGTGATAATTCGCCTTGTCTGCGTCTTTCGCTTTGCAAGCACCGCTTCAGTCAGTCCGTACTTGTCGTTGAACATAATCTTTTGCATACTCTATATTTTCGTTAATAAGCCATTGGATTTTTCGCTTTTCCCTTTTCACTTCGCGTTGCGAATCTTCTCCATCTCCTCATTCTCCTTCGAGATTCGTTCCAAATGCTCCAGCACAAGCGAATATGACTGATTGTTCACCTGGTCTTCGGTGAGCGAGGCGTATTTCTGCATAGTGGCGATGGTGGCGGTGTATATCTCAAGTGGGGTGGACGGTGGTTGCGTGCGGTCGATCTTCTGCACCTTGAACACATGAGGATAACGCCGTGAGAGGGTTTGCATCATGCCGGTCCACCAGAAGAGGATGGGTTGCCACTGGTGGTCGGGGAAGTGGCGGAAGAGTGGGGCTTGGGTGTCGAACTGGCGGGTGTCGTAATGGAAATCATGTACCTTCAGGTTGGTGTTGGTGTCGATGAAGTCGATGCGACGGTTGAAGATGGTGGCGAGGAACATAGAGCGTGCCTGGTCTACGCTGTCGGCTTGCAGTGCTATCTGCTCGGCCGTGAACTTGCCCATCTGCTTCATCTTGACAAGGTTGTTAGCGAGCGAGGTGTATTGTCCCATGAGGTCAGAGGCAAAGCGATACTGCTGCCAAGAAAATCCGTCCATATCCTGCGCCGGACCTTCATAGTCGGTCTTGCGACGTAGCAGACCACGCTTGTTGCGTAGGCGAAGGGTGGGGTAGGGAAAGCGAGTGAGGTGAGCACCACGCTCGTTGTCGAGCCAGTCGAGCAGTCCGGCACCGGATGCAAGATACTCAGCCGAGTTGCGGTCGTCGGTCTTCGGCTTTGGCGTTAGCCAGTAGTTGAGCTGCCATAGGTAGATGGGGAAGGTTTCTTCCTCATGTTGCTTGCGACGGAAGAAACGGTTGCGACGACTTGGGGTGGAGAATCGGCAAGTGTAGTGTTGCTCTTCGAGAGGTTTCGATTCGTCTATGCCTTCCACTATCTCCATGCCCGACAGGACAAAGAAGCACGCTATCTTGACATTGCGCATGTCGAAGGGATGATAACGGTCGGCTCGCTCTATCTGCTCAAGCATGATGCGGGAGACGAGCTCCAACTGCTCGGTGCTGCACTCGTTCCATGAACGGGGCAGCGTAAGGTTGATGTTTCGTTGTGTCATATTTTCGGGTTTCTTTCATGAGCAAAGGAAGGAGTTTTTAATTTGGTGGGGCGGACATGGAAGGGAGCGTATAAAGCGAAGATACAAATGAAGCCACTCTGCGATTTGTGTAATTGGCGCAAAGTGGCTTTGAAGAAAACAAATGTAAAATCCAAAATTTAGAGCGTAGCGTGCAGAGCGTTATAGTCCCACACCTTAGTGCAGTCGTCTTCGCAGGGCTGCCAGTCGTCATCACAAAAGTAGAAGGCGTAGGCTGCTTTGATTATCTCATCTTCGTTCATGCAAGCGCAAAGGTCGGCATACATAGAGTTGAAGGCGACATATTTGTCCCATGCGTTGACGTTAGCGTGAAACTTCATACCCTTAGTCAGCTCGTCTACCTTGATACGAGTCCAGTGTGCACCTCCGTCGGTTGGCGTACCCTCTTCATCGTACATGCCGCTATAGACAAGAGCCTTTACATCGTGGTTGGCCATCTTCTCAGAATAGTGCCGTCCGTAGAGAACGGCGTGCTGACGGCGCAATATGTGCCAGTAGAGCTTAGGGTCGGTCTGCTCAAGCGCAAGGAGGTCGGTAGAGAGAGTTTCTACTGCTGCCCACATCTTCTTCTCGGTAGCCATGCCGTTGGCACGAGCCTGTTCAATCATCTGTTTGTAATTCATATTGTTTGAGTTTTATATGTTTAACATGTGGGGCAAATACCCCGAAAATGTGGGACAATCAGGCTTTTTTGCACTGAGACATGCAATATAGGAAAGAATGTCTGCGCCTCGGGCTTGCTTTCTGCCTTTGCCTCAGTGGTCGAGGCGGTCGGTGGTGTGTCTTTCTTTTTCATATAGCTTTGTGAATTTACGTTGAAGGATAAGCAGCAACAACACAAACCAGTTTGACAGATACGCCACCACAATAGCCGCCAGCGTCGATGTGTAGACATCGTGGCCGAGGTAGAGCAATGCCGACATTGTAACCCAAAAAGTGAAACACTGAGGGCATGATGCCACCTTGTCAACAACATGGGCAATGGCTTCGGCCAGTCCGAGGTGTTGGGCAAGCGTGGCAGCTATCATGGTGGCTATAGCTATCAGAACTATCATGGCTTTATGTAGTTACAAGGGTGAGCGTTACGGGGCAGTCGGAAACGAAAGTCTTGGAACAGCTGCAGCACGACATGCGTGCTATGCCGTTCTGGACGGTTCCCACTGCTATTGTTGCCGAATTGATGGCGGTGGCGCTGAACACAGGAATGGTGAAGTCTTGCGACACCACTTGTGAGCGTGTGCAGCACGAGCCGCAGTTGCAGGGGATGTAGTTTATTACGCCCTCAACGTGAATGACGATGATATACTGTGAGGTGCCTACGTTGGCAATGCTCTTGACGGAGAACTTCGGAGCGAACACGGGAGTCTCGTCTACACAAGCCGGTGTGCAGAGCTGCTGTGTGATGTTGACATCATAATATGGTGCGGCTGCGGTTGCACCTGCCGCAAGTGTGGCTATGATGATAGCCGGAATGGTACGTTTGTTCATAATGGTTTCTGTTTTATTATAGCGACGATGCTTGCCGCCGCTGGTGTTGTTACTCTGTTTAATGTTTTACATGATAGCCTTGCGTCTGCTCTACGGGAAGGTTCTTGTCAAGAAGATCGGCAAGCTCGTTGAGGTCTTCCTCCTCAAACGTCACCATGCCTTCGAGCACAGACAGCGGTCCGTTACCGCGCATCTTCTCCACTATGTCATGTGCCATCTGCGGTATGCTCTCTTCGGGTATTTGGCCGAAATATCGGGCAAGCATAGGTGCGACAAGCGAGTTGACGATGGGTTGGATAAGCGGCTCGATGTCTTTCTGTAGGGCATAGTTGCCACTGACAATGCCTAACGAGCTGATGGTGGCTTGCAGAGACTGAAGCATGGGTAGGCGCATGAGGTTGCCTGCGGCTATCTGCGAAATGGCGGGTCGTGCCCATTCGGACACGACTGCCGCCAAGATTTGTGAATTTTTGTATTCCATATATATAACTGGATTACGTCATTCTCCTACTGATTGCATCCGCAACCGCAACCAGTCTGGCATACGTTGGTTGAAGGGATGAACAACTTGGTTACGCTCGACAACGATGCCACCTGCGACTTGAGCACGTCGATGCTGGCGTTAGCAGCCGCATTGTAAGCCATCTGCTGTGCGTTGACGGCTTGCTGCGCATCCTTGTTAGCGTCTACCTTGTCTTCTACACGGCGCAACTTCGTGTCAAGATACTGTGTCACTTCAACGAGCTTCTTATCAGTGTAGTTCTCGCTCTTCTGAATTGCGAGTTCGGTCTTCAGAGTGCTGTTCTCCTGAATGAGGTTAGTCTCACTCTTAGTTACGAAACGCGCGTCAGGGTCGGTAGGATTGGCTGTCATACCGTTGTTCCTTCCAATGCCCAGAAGCGAGGCGCTGCCTCCCAACAGGCTCGTTGCCAAGCCTGCGATGCCGAGACCCAAGGCTGTGTTGCCGAGTCCCTTGCTGGCAACATCATAGTTGCCGTCGTTAGTTTTAATCTGCATAGTTGTTTGTGTTTGGTTTCGTTCATTATTGAACTTATTGCAAAGGTATGAGAGAAAGTGGTGGGAGCGAAGTGTTTCTTATTAAGTGTTCTTGAGGTGATATAACGTATAATTTCGACTAATACTTAAATAAAAAAGCCTCACGCTGCTAACGTGAGACTCGGTTCGGTATAAGAAAATCTAATGACTATCAAGGTGGCGGTGTGAACTTCCCTTGCGACTCTTCGGCTACGGAAATATATGGCACTACCTCGTCGCGGATGATGTCGAGGAAGAGTTGTGCGGCTCGCTTCTTTGGTACGTCCTGCATACAGTGGGCGTTGCTCATCAACTGCTGTTCGATTCCTACGATTGGACGTGCCACAAGGGTAGGGTGGTTGCGCAGGTAGAGCTTAGGCATAAAGGTGACATACTTGGTTTCTTCCACCGAAGCAAGAGCTTCGTCGGGGTCGCTGATGATGCACTTGATATTGAGCTTATATAGGTCGCGCTGTATGTATTGCTGAAAAGTCTCAATGGCACGTTCGCCTATGTCGGGCATGATGATTTGGTGCTTCAGAATGTCCTCATACGACACCTTTGAGAGCGAGGCAAGCGGATGGGTGTCGCGCATGACAGCATACACATTAAAAGGTATGCAGGGTCGCGACTCTATCCCTTCGTGGCGGTATGCCATATTCATTGTGAACGCAAGGTCTAACATGTGCGCCCTTAGCGATTGGTTGAGGATGTAGGCTTTAGTAAAGTCGGCATTGATACGCACGTTGGGGTATCTCTCCATAAAAATCAATGCTGCCATGCGGACGTACGGAGCAATAAACGAACCTACGCCTATACGCAGTTCGCCGGTCATGCAGTTGTTGAGGGCGTTGATTTGCTCTTTGCAGTCCTCGGTCTGTTTCAGTATTTCTTTTGCACGAGGCAACAGGGCTTCGCCGCTTTCGGTGAGAGTAATGCCGTGTGATGTGCGGATAAGCAATTTGCAGCCCAACTCGTCCTCCAGGGCGCGAATGTGCTGGCTTACCGCCGACTGGGTGACGCAACAACGTGTGGCAGCCGTACTAAACGACTTTGTTTCGGCGACATAAACAAAGGAGCGTAAATGTCTTAATTCCATAAACTCTATATTTTTAGTTATTCTACATTTACAATAATGTAATTAAAAAAGCCTCTCTAATTGCAAAATTAACAATAATTATTTTATTTAGTTTACATTTGATATTAAAAACGCTAATTTTAGTATTATTTTGTCAGAATACTAATATGTATATAATAAAAAATCCCTGCATCTATACCTTTTATATATAAAGGATAGATGCAGGGATTTGTCGTATAACAAAAAATCTTTCTCGTATGAGCGATTATTTCTTGCTCTTCTTTGCCGTTGTTCCTTCCTCTTCGTCACTTGTGCTGAAGAAAGAAGAATCGGCATTGTCGAGCTGCTGGGTGGCGATATTGCTTTCGCTCTGAGTGTCAATATCGCTTACTCTTTTTTTGAAGCGAGGAGCGAGTCCCAACCACCAGTTTCAGGCTCTGCAATCTCATAGCGTCCGTATGCTGTGGGCTGGAGAGTTCCACTACAAACAACGCTACGTTCATCGTCAGATTTTTTGCCCGTGTCGCCCTTAATGCCACCGGAAGCGTACTCTACCTTATGCTGAGGATCATACACGATGATGTTCTTCTCACCATCCTGGAAGATATAGCCAAGGTCGAGGTTGTTCAGAGCACGCCCCACTTCTGCCGACTCTGCGTTTACGCTTTCAAGCACAAAGTCAATTTGCTGTTTATAACCGCCTCTTCGACCAAGTGACTCAAAAGAGTGTCCCTGGCTACTATCCTTACACTCGAATTTGTAAAGACCCTTACCTGTGTTGAACGACTCAGAGGTCAATGCAGGGTAGATGTTCTTTTCGGGCTTCAAGGGAGCTTTAAGGTCTGCCTTATTGAAGACGTATACATTGACACCAAGACCACCAAAGTTCTCCAGGCATTCATTAGCTGCGAGGACGTCCTTAATCTCAGGACATGTTGCTGTTACTGCCATATTCTTATAAGTTTTTGTGTTGTTGTTTGGAAGAGAAGGGCGACGGGTTAGCGTATTCCGTCAAGTCAGCCGCGACCGTCGCCCTTTAAAAATATAGAGTGAAAGAAACTCCGTTAAGGATTAGCCGTTCTTCTTGAAGAAGGCTGTCAAGCCCATGCTCATGCCGGTGGCAGTGATTTGGATCTTCTTCTCGGTAGAACCGTTGCTCCAGTTCACAAACTTGTAGTTGGTGGTGTCGGTAGCCTCGATAGAGAGAATCTGATTTACAGTAGTCTCAACAGGCTTAGAGTAAGCAACGTTGTTCACCTTCACTGTACCGTCGATCTTGCCAGTGTCTTCGTCAGAATGGGCAATGGTAATAACGAGGTTTGTGTTGTCGTAGTCACCTGCAAGGAACTCTGTTGGAGCAAGGGTGCCATCCGACATACAGAAAGCATACTTGAACGGATTCTTGATGCCAGCACCCTGGATTGACTGAATCTGGAACTGGATGTCGCGCATGTCATCGTCGGTACCGACCTTAACGCCTACATAAGTCTGGTTGCTCTCGGTGTCAACACCGTAAACAAAGTTCTTGTCGATAGTAGCGTACATGCGGTCGCCCTCACCAAAGTCTGCAACGGGACAGATAGTAACGCGAGACAGTCCGGGAAGTTTGAAGTTGCCGCCTACTTCATAGTCAACCTTGAAGTTGCCATGGAACTTGTTGGCATAGCCGGCTGCGATGTACTGTGCTGTGAGCTCGCTCATGTAGACACGAGTGTTGGCCTTACGCAGACGAGCGTCCCACTTCATGTGCCAAGCCAAGAAGTTGTCGTAAGGTGTAGAGTCGTTGTTGTCAACTGGAGCTGTGATAGCCTCGCAAGGAACGAGGTTGCCGTTAGCCTCTGAGATAATACCATCCTCGATGTCGTGCTTGATGCAAGTATGGAAGCCATCATAAAGGGCCATTGCCTGGTCACGAGCGGGAACGTTTTCACCACCCTTGTCAAGGTCGATGTCGCCATTCCACAAACATGCTGTAAGGTTGTCGGCATAGTTACGAAGAATTGCCTCAGTTGCTGCAGTAGAAAGTGGGTACTGACCCTGTGCGTCTGTACCGAATACTGTTTCTACATAGCGGTCAATCGAATCGGTATAGTGATCCCACGCGAGCTTCACGGTAAGTGTACGCTCCTTGAGGAATCCTGCCTCGCTGTTTATCTTTGTGTGAACGTCCTTACGTCGGGTTGTGCCACCCTTGCGGAGAAGAATGTGGAAAGTACGCTTGAACTGAACACCAGATACGATGTCAATACCAAGGCGATCCATCTCTTCTGCATCAGTATAGCCAGGACCCATGAGGATTTCCTTGCTCACCTGCTCGGCTACATGCTGAAGCGCATCCTTGCCGATAAAATCTTTTGGAAGTGTTGCCATAGTTGTTTGTGTTTTTGTGTTGTTGTTGTGTTGTCTATTTTTGTGTTGGTTGTGGGCTTGGTAGGGAAATACTATTCCTCACCACGCATAAATCGCTGGAAAGCAGCCTTCCGCTCGGCGTTGGTCTTGTACTTGCTTCCGTCAAAGGAGCGCAAGGTCTTGACCTTTACTCCTTCGCCATTGTTCTCGGGAGCCTCGCCGCTGTTCAGCTCTTCGCCAGCCTCATTGGTGAGGGCAGCTATCTGAGCCTGCTTGTCGGCAATGGTCTGCTCGGCTGTAGCAAGCGCGTCCTTAGCAGTCTGAAGGTTTGCCTCGGCATCAGTCTTGTCGGCTGTGAGCTGGGCAATCTCCTTGTCCTTTGCCTCGGCGAGAGCTTTCAGCTCGTCGTCCTTCTTGGCAAGAGCCTCGGTGTGCTGTGCGTTAAGGTCGCTTAGTTCTGTACTATGAGCCTCGTTAGCCTGGGCGAGTGCGGTCTCCGCGACTTCCTTTGCTTCGTTGGCTGCGTTTACATTGGCGGAGAGTTCATCGAACTTGCCCTGCAAATCCGCGAGAGCGTTCTCCGCTGCGGTGGCTTTCTGCTCGGCATCAGTCACCTTCTGCTCAGCTTCCTTCATGTGGGCTTCGAGAGAGTCAAGAAGCGAGGCGTTCATATACGCGCCCTCCTCAGTAACGGCAATCTCACCAGCCTGCAATCCACAAGCTTTGCAAATAAGAGGATATTTCTCCATATTTATATTAGTGTTTGTGTTGGTTGCTTCCGGTTTCTCTGGCTCTGGCTCATTCTCCGGCTCGTTCTGTGGCTCAACCGTCTGTTCACGGTTGATAAGTTCGGCTCTACCATCATAAAGTTCAAAGGCATGTTGCACCACTCCCATAAATGATGACTGACCATCCATCAGAATGCCCTTCACGTCCTCGGCATTAAACACCTTGCCATGCAGATGTTTGTCGGTAGCATTAGGGCAAGCTTTCTTTACGTCGGCACGGAACTCAACACCAAGATCAGCAAGTTCCTTGATAAGTTCCTTGTCATCATCCTTATTAGCGAGGTCGCGATAAGCCTTGTTTTTGTCAAACGACTTCGGATCATAGAGCTCGTGATAAGTTTCATCGGTAAATTGGTCTACTGTGCCATCAGCAAGAGTATAGAACGCTGCCATTACACCGATGCAACCAACCTGGTCTTTTGGATTCATGTAATAGCGTTCGTCGCAAAGCGAAGCGAGGTACATACCAGCCGAAGCGCAAAGACCATCAACCAAGGCTATAACCTTCTGACCCTTTGAGTGGGCATAGTCGATAGCAAGAGCATAATCGTTCTTTGCCCAAGCAGAACCGCCAGGAGTGTTGATGATGAAAACGTGACCGCGACAAAGAGGATGATCGGCTGCTCGCATCATCATGTCGCGATGGTCGATAGAGCCATACGAACAATAGCCGCCGTTGCGAGTGATAGGGCCGTCAACAGTAAGAACCGAAACGAAAGGAAACGTCTGCGCATCCTCGTCATCAGCAGGGAGGCCCAGACACCAGTTGCCTCTCACCTGCTTGCCGTCCTCTGAGATCTGATATTCCTCTGGATAGTAGGTATTGCCCTCGGCATCTTTTGCTGTGACATATCCGCAATTCTTCTCCGGCTTGCTGAAAGCCGCATGAGTGTTTAGGTTGTGCTCAAGCGACTTGCGAATACCATGCACGAAGTCGGGACTGACCATCCACTTCTTCTCGGTTAGTATTTCAAATAAGCCTTTCATTAAAAATAAATGTGTTTAGTTGTTGTTATCCTGAAAAATCAATCTTTTTACCGACTGACTATGTTGCGGAGAAGGGACTCGAACCCTCGACCTCTTGGTTATGAGCCAAGTGAGCTACCATCTGCTACTACTCCGCTGTGTTATCCTTATGCAAAATTAAAGACCGTGGTTTTTAACATTAGGACAAAAAAAGCCGCCATTCTCACGAATAGCGGCTCTAAACAGTATAATATAATGTATCAGAAAAATGGTTGCATAGCTTTACTCTCGAAGCGTGATGGGTATAGGCTCCGACAGGGCTTGAGTGGTGGCTGTGACGGTTCGTGCCAACTCAGTCTGACTGTGGTCCGTGGTGCCACCAATACCGAATGTATGGGGTAAGGTATAGCACAACAGCAACGAACCGTCCATCTTGCGCAATACCACAAGATACTCCTTATCACGCATATTTCGGTACGCTTCAGCCACATTTTCGCCTCCATTTGCCACATTAGCACTAATATTATATGTATATATAGTGCCATTGCCCTGTTTAGCGAATGTCATCTTCACTTTAAGATTCTCTACAATAACGTAGTTTTCGCCACTCGTAGCCAAGCGTAAAGTTGGCTCGGCGGGCAGACTACAATTATTAATATATAACACTTGTGCCATATTGAACGGCACGGGGATTACACAATCTTCCTTCGGGTAAAACATTACATCGGTAATGCCTTCGAGGAATAATTCTTTACATTTATCGGGTAGTTGCATTTTTGTACACCTAAAACGGTTGTTTTTTAACTTGTTTTAAACTTTGATTTAACTCTTGTTCACGTTATTCTAATCGTCAAACAATATATCGTCTACGCAATAACGCTTTTCACTATCATCTATATACTGCATATCCGCACATGAATAAGCTTTGAAATTGCTATGATTCGAAGTTAGCCATCGGCTGATGATGCGACGCAAGGCGTCTTTTTCGCTCTCGTTCTGGTCTATGCCGTAACGCATCAAAAAACGCTCAAGCATAGCTGTTTGACGACGGAAAATGATACGCTTATCGGATGTGCAATAGTCAAATGTAGCTAAAGCCCATTCTACAACACTGCGCTTAAAATCATCGTTCAGCATGAGAAGCAACTGACGGATGCCGCGCGTACTAAGATTCCATACCGGCGTAACCTGACGAACTACGTCAATCACCTCTACCTCCGAAGGCAACTTTATGCACAAATAGTCTTCATTGTCACTCTTAGCGTAATCTTGTCTTCCACTAAAACGCTGAACCTCGCCAAAAGACAAGTATTCATGCGGATCGCGCTTTGTAACAACTTCACCACCATTGGGGTGTTTGCCCTGCATCATGTTGCGCCACTGCTGGTGTGAGAAACATTGTGAATTAACTTTTTGCGTTACAGCAGGGATATTGGTTATATGCTTGCGCAAGACAAAGTGGTGAGGCATGTAGGGGCTAAACACCAACGGCTCGTCCTTGGCAAGCGTGTGCTTCGGGTCGCGATTGCGGAAGAACTGGCAACGACTCGTAGGTAGGCGAAGGTAAATGTTAGGCATAGTTATTGCTTTTGTTCGGGCCGTTTATATTGGCTCATGATTAAATCAGTGGCATTGAAGCTATAGCACAATGCGGCATCGGAAATATTGTTCGACTTGATTTTGCAAGTCACCTTCTCAATCTTCTTTATTTCGTTGCTATCGAGACGGAGACATAATTGTGCAACATCAATGTAGCAGCCACCAGTTTTAGTGTGACCGACAAAACTTTTGTCGAACTTATCATTACGACCGAAGAACTGATTAAGACCTTCTATGAGGTCTTCTTCAGTGTATTTGGGCGAAACAGGGTGCATCTTGCGATACTTTGCAGTATAGGTCTTCAAGCGCTTATCAATATAATTATAAATCGAGTCAGCATATTCATAGAACAATTCCCCTTCAGGAGAATCCATATCGTTGGGTAATGCCGAACGGAAATAGCCTCTAAGCTGATGGAGAACATGAGTAACGGAATCAAACTGATTGAACTCAATATTACCCTTAAAAATATCAAGCATATCTCCACGAATGTCAGTGGCAATACGGTCAAGACATTCGGCAAGGAACGTCAGACGGTCGAGCCGAGCGGCAAGTAAGTCTACCTTCTCCTTCATTCCTGGCTGCGAATAATCAACACTATACTTCAGCAAAGTAGAGAACGTCATGGTATCATAGCTAACCTCAGAGTGCAAATTAACTTGCACCATAGAGGCATACATAATGTCAGCCAATCGACGGTCGTGTTGCTGAATAACTCGAAACAGATTATTCATTTCGCTTGTACCTACACGCATACGATCGCCTGTTGCAACAAGGCGATTGCGCTTTCCTACAGCATCAACGTAGTCGGGATTGTGGAATAGAGCATAAAGCGACTTTGCATATTTTTCTATAGGAACATCCCTGAAATCGAATTGATAAATTGTAGGTTGCTGGCGCACAAAATCCTCTCGGTCGGGAAGCGGTTTTCTACTCATAATTTCTCCTATTTATCATAAGGTGCATTATCAATTAAATACTAACGCTCGTCACCATCGCCGGCAATGACATTTCGCTGCTTGCGAGAGGCAAGTTTTGCGAGGTTCTCTTCAGCCACTTCTTCGAGCGTAACGCCCATCACTTTTGCCAGTCCGGCAGTCTGCCAGAGAATGTCACCGATTTCAGAGAGCATAAGATGACGTTCCTCGTCACTGACGTTCCACACCTGCGTATGCAGAATTTTGCCTTCCTCGTCGCGTTGTGTTGTGGTTATATGCAGCTTGCCCTTACGCATGTGCTTGCCGGCTTTGCTTGCAAACTCGCCAACCTCGCCTACGAGATTGGCAAGCATATAGAAGAGATTGTCACTCTCAGGCATACAAGTACTCATTGCCTTGTCCTGGTATTCGTTTAATGTTAAATTTGCCATGATATATATTGTTTGAATTGTTAATTAAATTTCAAAACTCGGAATATACTGCCGCATTCTCTCATTAATGATTCTACTGATCTGTTTTGCTACGATAGAAGCGTCAGGATGTGCGATTCCAGTTTTATTGCGTAAGCGCATATCCAAAATATGCTTCCACTCACTAAGAGTGTATGTATAACCACAAATGGTATAGGTATTAAAAGTTAGGTTGCCCCTTGCATCTTCAGGTTTTAGACCTGTAAATATCAAGAACTTATAAACCTTCTCTGCCACCCAATAGCCAAAATGAGAAGCCCAAAGTTGATACCACTTAGCTTGTTCCTCCCAATGTGGGCGACAAATTTGCACACCATCTTTCCGTGAAAGGTTTACATAACGTGTACTTTGTTCGGCTATACAATTTGGCGATTTTCGATTATACGACTCTCCTTGTATGCGTTGCGTTGTGACTACCAGCGTCATGCGGATAATGGAAAATGCCTCCTCACACTTATACTTTAAAGCCTTCTCGATAAACTCGTCCTCGCTGACACCATACGGGCTAAGTGCATCCATCAGGTTCTTGTTCTCAAGCAGGAACTGCATATTAGTGCTAATCCATACTTTGTGATTCTTTGTGGCATAGTCGATGTAAGGTGAAGCATTCAGATACGCCCAGATGTAGTTAGGAAGGCCCTTTTCATTAGGCATGAAAAAGTAGACAGTGCCGTGGCGATACATCGAGCGATGTCCGCTTTCCCAGAAGCCTTTACAGCGTTCTTCGTCGCGCTTCTGAATGAACGCTTCCACTTCCTCTTCAGTCATTCCTTCTTCGGGCTGCTTGCCCTTAGCTTTGTAGCATATTCTGCCCACTCTTGCTATATGTTGTGCAAGAGAGGTCTGCTGCCACCATTCTACTTGCGGTTCGGTAAATTTCATTGTTTATATATTTAAACTTTAATCAGTAAAATGCGGGGGTTTTGGATCATAAGGATCAAGATGTTCTTTGACAAACGGCATGTGGCAAACGCATCTTGCTACCTCAAAGCACAGATTTTTTAGGTTCATACAGAAGTCATTGTATATACAATAATCATAGTCATTATCTGCGGTCAACTTCAGACGTTCTTCGTCTCTCAATATCCGTGAAAGTTTAACATCTCTTGTCAAACGTGTCACTGCTGGACTGAAGACGTAAATGGAATAGACCGTAATTTCGGGATGATGTTTTTTCAAGTCAACCAGCCCTGCTTCATCTATCACATAGATGGCTATATCTTTTATTTGGTCTACCATAGTCCAATACTCATAGCCGCCATATTGCGTATAAGCTAACATCTTTTCGCGAGGTACGTCACATTTGTCTACAAAATAATAATCCTCGCCGGCAACCTCGCCAAAACGTCTCGGTCGTGTGGTGTAAGAACAGATAACAGGCCAGTCGGTCATCTTCGACATCATCTTTGCCACGGTATCTTTGCCCGCACCACTCGGACCTGTAATTGTAATTAGTTTCATAGAGTATAGAAAACGAGGTGAGCCACATTCTTCATACGGCACTTCTGTGATAGTGATGGCGATAGTGATAGCCACCGCAGTCGGGTGATAGTGATAGCGAAATAGAATATGTTGACTGCGGAGTGATTTTTGCACAAAACTTGCTCTAACCAGCTGAGCTACATTTCTTATGGAAAGAAAAGATAGGATTCGAACCTATGACCTCGTGAGACACGTTTCGGAAAAACGCATGATTCACTAAAGAGAACTCCGTATGCTATCCGTGTGAGAGTCAGTTTCACGGTGCAAGACCTTCAGTCTGACCTTACCCACCTCGTATTATTTATTATTTTATGTTTTACAAACCGTTGACCTCCGCATATATTCCCTGGAGATCGTTAGGGATGATAATGCGTAGAGAAGTTATCTCTTTGATTTCCTGCTGTTGCCACTCAACGAACATTGTCTGTAATCTCGACATTTCAGTATCGAAAATATTTATCTTTTCTTGATACTCTGCATATTTTTTCTTGTATTCAGCCAATCGCTTGCTGTACTCTTTTTCGGCTTCCATGCGGAAACGATGCTCAATGCCATTAAACTCAGCTTGCAATGCCCGATATTCGCCCTGAAGCTGGAAGAAGATTGTATTCAGTCGGTCAATGGTATTAGGTTCAACATTATAAGAGAACACAACCATATCACGGCCTTCTCCCTCTATCTCTGTAGGATTAGCCAGACGGTATGACACTCTCTTTAATGCCAGAGGCAATAGCCCGTCGGGATGAATATACTTACCATATACCGCCATCTTGGTTTTCAACTCAATATAGCGGTTGCGATCCTTTACATTCAAAATCTCATTGCCCACCTTATCAATATCGGAGACCGGATCAGGAACCACTGGCTTTTCAGGAAGAGTAATATTGTGTTCGTCAGCCCACACCATGAAGTTGCAGTCTTGCACGGCCTTCAAACCTTTCTCGCGTTCGTTGATAGCCTCACGCAGCCAACCGATAAGGGCATTACACTGAGCTACACGACGTATAACATCGGGAATAGCATCAAGAGTATCAAGAGGAGCTTCCACAATCGATGGCTGTGCATCGCCAAGCAGACGTGCGCTCTTGCTATAAAGACGCAAGGTGTCAGCCTGCGCCGATATTCGCTGCGCATACTCCTTGGCCATGTTTGCAACATGATTTGCAGATGTGGATGTCAAGCCTTCTTTTGCAAAAAATACTTTATTCATATATATCGTTTTTATTGGATTTTTGACATTAAAAAATCAGTGAATAACAAGTGAATATGAAGTGAATACGCAGTGAAGGTGTTTTAGCCTTTCAACTCACTCCAAACTCGCCTGCAAATATGCCTATATGTTTCCATTCCAAGCTCTGTTTTGCAGGCATGAATTAGGTAGTTATACGTCACGGTCTTACTACTGCCTAACTGGGTCCATTTCACGTTTGTCTGACCTTCGTTATATTTCTGACTACATCGTGAGAGTTGATGAAACAAATCAAGACCGTAGGGATGCGAGCGCAATGCCCAACCTACCTTGGTCCACTCCTCATAACTCTCGGTGATATTTTTATGATTGGCTACCAACTCCAGCACAATAACCTCTATCAAGCGGTCTTGCACTCGCTGTTGTTCCCAAAACTGCGCTCCACCTTCATCATTGTAAGTAACCCCACCTTCAGAGCGATACAATTGTCTGAATGCTTGCGGCGTGATCTGAGGCATATACTCAGCCAATCCTCGATACGGCACCACCCGCTCGTTTATATAGATATGTTCAGGATCATCCCATGACGCAAAGCGCACACGACCTATATTGCTGCAAGCCTTGTCGAGCGTAATGCCCATTGCGGCGTATTCTTGCAAAAGAGCTTTGAACTGCGCCTTATGTCGGTCGGGATAAGCCAAGCGCACCAAGCCAAAATATCCGCTACCCGAGCATGACCGCATGAGCAGACCTATTTCTGGTCGGAACTGACAAACCATGCGGATGTTGTCGAAGTTGCTCAGCTGGGTATTGTCTGCCAAGTCGATGTCGATAGCGAGCCAGCCAGTATGTTGCTTCAGATGGCTCTCGCGTCGGCTAACCATGACACGCTCCCCAGGATGGGTAAGACTGTCGTCTTCATAGAGAGCAAACAGTCCGCTAAGAGTTGCACCTGGCAACATTTTCTTTGTCTTGATGTACTCAGGCATCTTCTTTGCCATACTGCCAAATTCCTGACGCATGGCACGCAGCCGCTGCACATACGGCTTCCATCTGTCCGTCAAGCAAAACTCGCGGATAGACATCTGCTGAATGCACTCGCCCGTTTCTCTATCAACGAAACGTCCTTCTGCATCGGTAGACTCTTTATAAACTGAGCAAATCTCGTCGAACATATTATTATATGATTGATAAAACCGTTGCAAATTTAATAATTATAATTGATTTAACCAATTCTTACTATTGTTATTAACTTTTATTTAATATCAGTAAATACTGTCTATTGTTTGAATGTTTCAACAACGAAATCCATCTCTGAAATTTTGAGCCTTTAAAAGTCCAGTTTTTAGTTTTCGAGTCCATTTTTTCAGAAAATGTCGAAAAATGAAAAGTTCGTAATTTTAAAAAACGCTTCTGCTGTCCACCCAAAATCCACCTCGTGACCGCCCAATGAATTTTTCAAAAAGTGATTTAACTTTCTGATTTTCCGATACTTATCTATTAAAAGTTTAAAAATGGGGTAATTTTTTATATACCTATACGAGCGCAAAAGACAAAAAATATATAAAGAATAGTATAAATAAGGCTTTTTAGAGCGTTTTTCGTCCGCTGTCTGCCTTTTTTCCTATCCTATAACCTATTAAAAGTCAACTATTTACGCCATAGGCGTTAATGCTACTAACTATATTGTTAGGGTTGGGGAGTTTTGAAAATAGGGAAGAAAGGAAATTGGCGAAATTTATATAAGGTAGTAGCCTTAATTAGTAGATTTTTGGACTTTTAATGAGTAGACTTTAGATAAAGTCCATGATTATTAGGTAGTTACGGAAATTCGCTGTTTTGGACTTTTGGGGACAAAAGTTTATTCTTGAACAAGTAAGAAAGTGGAAGAAATGCGAGTGAAGTGCAAAAGAAAAGGCCGCCTCGCCTAACGGCGCGACGACCTGATAAATGCTTCGCTAATTGCGAAAGATAGCGCAAGGAAATGCTTTGCTGCTTGCGGAAGGCTATTTGTTCTTCATAAACTGATTAGCCTTTGTCATGCTGTCGTAGAGTTTGCCACGGCCATACATATCAATCTTTGCCTCGATAGGTTGCTCCAGGCGCTGCAAGAGCGTGTTTACGGCTTGCAGAAGGGCGACATTGGTGCTTGCTTGGTAAGACACCATTTCGTCGCTTACGGAAGCTCCTGCGGCTACTGTGGGGCTTGTTTCGGCTATATTGCCAGCGTCGTAGGCGCGGCGACCTGAATAGTTGCGGTCATAATTGACGAGAGCCTTGAGCAGTTGCGGGTTGTTCATCATCATTGCCTGAGTTGTCTCGCGTCCGATTACCAACTCGGGACCATTCTCGGCTACCAACGAGGGATGACCGTTGATGGTGGTGGCGGTTGGATGCGTAAGGAGCGACACACCGTTGTGGGGCTTGCTGTCCTCGGTTGCCCAATAAAGACCACCATCGTTGCCGACGAACGGACGAAGGTCTTGCACGTTGCCGGAATCATAGGTGAGCATACCAGAAACGACCTTAGTATTCTTTCCCTTGGCATTCTCGTTTTTAGACTTGTCGCTGCCACCTATCTTGCTGATAGCGAAATTAAGCAAGCCCATGAGAGTTGCCATCATTGCACTATAAGCAATAGGACCGGCAATAGGACCAAGAGTGCTGACACACCATCCAAAGATACCTGCCGAACGAAGGGCTGCCATCACTTGCTGGTGAACACCTTCGAGCTGTTCCTCGGTCAAATTGATTGCTTGCTGCGCACCAATCATTGCTGTTCCGTTAGCGACCTCTGCTTGGAGTTTTGCTTGCGCAAAAGCCTGCTGCATAAGGAGCAACTGCGTATAGTGAGCCGTGGTCTGCGCACGGTCTATCTGCTGTTGACTAATAATCTGCAAAGTGTTGGTGGCAAACGCTTTTATCATCTGCTTTAAGGCTGTCTTCAATGCCTTGCGTCCTTCGGCTGCGTTCTCGGTCATAGTTGCAAAAGCATCGCCTACTGACTCGCCAAAGGTTTGCAACGGTCCCATGAAAGTAAGAAGAGAATTGTACTGTTCAAACATATCTCCCGTGAGCTTCTTTGCATAGTTAGCCTGTTCTGCCATGATTGACTTTCGGGCATCGGCAAGCTGCTGCTCGGTGGCGTTATGCTTTTCGATGAACGTGTAATACTGCTGAGCAAATTCCATGCGAGCCTTCATAAGTTCAAGTTCAGGATCGGATGCTAACACCGACTCCATACCCATACGCTGACCGGCATTGCGATAACTGCCCTTGATAGCCACCTCCTGCTCAGCACCAGGCAGAGCCTTCTGGTAGTTCTTATAATAATCAGTCTTAGACCAAGCGTAATCATTCAGCTTCTTGCGCTCGTCATCTCCCTTCTTGTTTGCCGACTCGTATTCGTCGTTGTACTTTATCAGTTCGAGATAAAGAGCCTTGAGATTTTGCGCCGAGAGTTTTGAAAAATCGAAGCCCTCATTGGCTACAGACAGGAACTGGAGGAACTGATTCTGAAATTCCTCGCTTTCCGGATTGAGACTATACAGTACGGTAATAGACTCGCGTGCCTTGGTGGTCAACTTGTCAAAAGCTGTATTCATCTTTTCAAGGCCTTCGGGAGAGTCGGTACGAACGTCCTCGGCTGGCTGAAGAAAACCTAAGCGGTCGAAATTGCTACGGGTGTTACGGTCAACAGCACCTGTATAGTCATGCTCGTTCAAAATCTTCTGTATCTCGCGCTGACGGGCAAGCAACTTCTCTGCTGCCTCGCGCAATTCCTTAGAGCCATTGGCAAATATCTGGTCGAGCAATGCGCCGAGGTTTTCTGCGAGAGTTTTATTGTTTTCGCGAGAGAGGTCGCCGGACAGTTTGGTGAACAACTTATGAAGTTCGCCAACATCCGCTTTGCCAATCGAATCGAGCAGTTGCTTAGAAGTTTCCTCATCGTAAACCATCACATCCTCATCCATGTGGGAATAAAACTCTTTCCAGCCATCGCCAAGATTAGCGATAGACTGGCGAGCCGTACCAAGAGCACGATCCATTTGCGATTGCAGATAATCCAACTGTTCCTTCTGTTGTCCTTCGCTAATCTTTTCGCCATCGGCGTTCATCTGAGCAACCCATTCCAGGTATTTGCGCATTTGTTCCTCATAGAAAGCCTTGATGTTGGCGATAAGCGCATTGGCACGGTCTTTTGCTATGTTCTTTTCATCATGGTTAGGATTACCACCGGAACCAGTGTTGCCACCACCAACTTTTTTACCTTTCCCGCCAACTTTCTTGCCATTAACAACAAGTTTTGCTCCAAATTTTTTATATAACGCTTCCTCTTGCGCAACAATATCATCATATTCACGCTGGGCTTTGTTACGCGCCCACTCTGCCGCAGACTTTTGCACTGCTTGTCCGGCAGCACCTGATGCCTGACCAGCCACCATTGCGCCGCTGGAAGTAACTGGTGTTGCTCCAAAATAATTTTTCGAAGACTTCGCAAGTTTTTTCGAGTCAAGAGGATGTGTAGGGTTAGGTGTACCGGAAAAGGTATTTACATTAGTATTGGCATACGCTTCTTCCTTCTGCTGAAGTTTAAGGATAGCATCAACTTTTTTACGTCCAAGTTCAGCAAGTTTAGCACGTGCACCCTCCAACTCATAGAAACTCTGCAAACGCTTGAAGTTTTCCCCCCAAGCCTTAGTATTCTCTTGAACAGCTCCTGTCTCCGAGTTAATCTTTGCGTTAAGATTAGGAATAGCGCTATTCAGCTTTTCCATAGCTTGACGACGAAGATCCATAGAGGCTGTAGTATCGTGCATCACGTTGTGCAAACTCTTCAAGGATTCTTGCTCCTCCATAGCTCTGCGCTTGCCTTCCTCTTGAACCTCATTCAGCACTCGCTGCCCTGCTGACACCTGATAAAGCGAAGCCGACCATTGAGCGAGTTTTACAACAAGAACTCCAGCAAGACCAATAAGACCGCCCATCACACTCATCTGTCCCACAAAAGACAACTTCTTGAAAGACGAATACATCACATTCCATGCGTTCGCAAGAGACATTGTTTTGCCAGTCAACCCAGTTGTAAGTTCTGCTAACTTAGCAAATGCACCGGCTACTCCTGCCGTACCCAACATAGTAACGAGCGTCGGCAACATACTAAGGAACAGCTTCATTGCGGTCATAAGCAGCATAATAAGCATACGCACCTCGGTCATAAACGTAATGTTATGAACGAGAGCGTCCATCATTTCATACCATGCCTTAGCCAAATCGCGCACCGGACCACTTGCTGCATCTGCCGAAACAAACTGTTTCTCAAAAAGGTTTGTAGCTCGCTCCATATATGCCGTAGCGGTCTCCTGCTGCATTTCATACTCCGTAGTAACAGCCGTACCCTCATTGAAAGCCTTGTTAGATTCAGTAACGGCTTTGTCGAGCATACCTACTTTTTCTGCCATCGTAACCATGACCTTAGTAAGACGAGCACCGTCCTCAGAGCCAAGATCCTTGAAAAGAGAGTTTAGTGCAAATACGTTCTTGCTTTCGTGCATCTTATGGAATATAGTTTGAATGGCTTCCATACCTCTACCTTCCTCAACCATCTTCTTCAACGATCCTTGTGCAATGCCAAGGTCTTTTTCTATTGAAGAAGTTCCCTTACGCAACTCTACCACAAGTTTACCAAACGCAGTAGCTGCCACTTCGGGCTCAAGGGCCATGGAGTCTACAGCAGAACCGATAGCGAGAATGTCAGGTGTCGTAAGGGAAGCTGCATCACCAAGCGCAAGCAAACGGTTGGAGAAGTCAACGATTTTGCCCGAACTGGCCGTAGATGTAGATGCCAATCGGAAAATGGCAGAGCCAGTTCTCAGCATAGCATCTTCCACGCCATACTTATCTATAAGGCCCGACACCTCAGTAATCTTAGCAAGAGCCGTTAACGCTTCATCGCCCAAATCCTCTTTCAATGCGACGTTTACCTGGTCGGCGGCACGAACGAAACCTGCTAAATCTTTAGTTGTAACGCCAAGCTTAGCTCCCGCATAGGCCAAGTTGTTTAGCTCTTCTATGCTTGTACGGGTTTCAATTTTAGAAAGTTCCTTAGACAACTGAGCCACGTCTTCTTGTGAACTTAGCGCAACCTTGCGGATATTGGTAAGCTGTTCTGCAAACTTGGCGTTCAGACGAAATATATCAAAGAGATATGTCTTGAGCATATTGAACGCTGAAAACAATCCGACGTATGCCGTGAGATTTTTCAGTGCTGTCTGCCATGCTCCGCCCTGCTTGTGTGCTGCGCCCGTCGCCTCGTCGATGTTCTTCTTCAGTTCTTTCATCGACTTCTGTCTGTCAGCAAACTCCTTGCTCTTGGTGTTGATTTGGTTCAGTTCCTCTTCAAGCTGTTTGTAGGCACGGCGCAGTTCGTCGAGGGAGGCCTTACCCTGCTTGCTACGGGCGAGAATGTCGTTAAGAGCCGACTGCGACATACGGGTGCCCTTGAGCGTCTGTTCGAGCATGGAGTATTGGCGACGGAGGTCGGCCACAAACTTGCTGCCGGCAGGGAGCTGTTGTATCTTCTGCTGTATCACTTCCATCGTGCGCTTGATGTCTTCGCCCGAAGCCTTGTTGGGAGCAGCGAGCACCTGCTTCATCTGTTTCCAGCTCATTGATGTTTTCTGAGCCTTACCCGATACAGCCTCCAGTCGCTTTTCTATCTCCTGGAGCTCTTTGTTGTATTGCGCAATGTCGCCAGTATTTCCTGTAGGAGTATTGTCACGAGCCTCAGTAAGCGTGGTCTTGGCTCGGCGCAAATCGGATGCCGAAGCGTTTTGACTGGTTACAGTCTGACGAGCTTCCACAATACCCATCTTGCCCTTGCGTCTATCTTCCTCGGCCTCAAGCTGCTTCAATGTAGCAAGGTTCTGCTGATACGACGCATCCGACTTCTGCAGCGAGCCTACGAGGTCGCGCTGTTGCTTGATAGCCTTGTCGAGCCATTGGTCTGACTGGTTCTTTACATTCTTCAGTCCGTCGGCTATCTTGACATACTGACCTTCAAGCAGACGCACCTCATCGCCTATCAGCTTCATCTTCTTTCTTACTTCCTCTGCTTGCTCCAAGTCGTCCTCAGATAGCTTTTGCAGTTGACGACGACCATCGCCCAAAGCCTTGCGAAGATTCTGAAGTGAGGTGGACGTAAGATTTTGAAGGGCATGGTCCAGACGTTCCGTGTCCTTAATAACATTCTCGTGTGCCGACTGCAAGGCATCATACACTTTCTCCAGTCCGGCTTTCTGCTCCTTAAAGTCGGGAGCGCCCTTATCAAGATTGTCTATTTCCTCTCTTACGGCCTTGGCTTTATCACGCAGAGCTTCAAGCACCTGGATGGCCGCCTTGCCATTCATAGAGAGGATTATTTCGGTCTTTAAATTTGCCATAATCGTTTTTATGTTGAATTAAAGTTAGAATGTAGATTTAGCGTATTCGCCAAGTCCTTCCAGTGCATAGATAATTTCAATGCCACCTTGATAACCGTAGAAGTCAGCAAGATAATTGCGATAGCGGTCGCGCAATCTGCGTATGGTTCGCATGATGGCAGGACGGTGTGATTTGCCTTGTTTGCGGTCCCACTTGCCACGAATGTATCGTTTGGCGTTCTTTGCCGGACGTGCTCGGTCTACGTCTTCCGCATGAACATGAATTTTGCCCGTCAAGCCTACACCAAGGTCAACATATCGCAAATAGTCGTTATAGCGAATACCCACCGTGAGCAATCCTTTTTTGTCGTCGGCTTGATAAATATGTCCCTCAAACGACTTAGCACCCTCGCCAGTGGACCACCACATACCATGTTCCTTGCGGTATTGGTTAATCTCCTCATAGCCTCGATAAACCTCAGTTGGATAAATACGCTGTGCTTGCATATTCTTCTCAAGGTCCATAAGAGTCTGGTCGAGATACAGCGGAGCTACCCGCGACAGAGGCGCAAAAGGTTTTTGTACGGGAGAAATGAAACGTGCCATGCCCTACCCTCCTATCCTTTCAAGTCCTCTTTCGGCACGATATACTTGCCGTTGCTGCCACATGCAAAGTTGTAGAGCGGTTGCAGGCTTTTCCAGTCCATGCCCACCACGAGCCATTGTCCGGCGTAGATGTCGCCCACCAAACCGAAGGAGATGCTGCTGGTGTCGATGCTTTGCAGCTCTGCCATCACCACGGCATCGTCGGCAAAGCTACGCTGGGTGTGGGGACAGCGGCCTGTGCGCTTTACCTCGATAAGCCATGCTATGAGATCCTTGCAGTAGTCGGTGAGGTCGTTGGCCGTGCGCTCTATCTTGTTGCCGTCGTAACGGCCAAGGGTCTGCGGCGTGTCCTTTACCTTGGCGAGAAACCACACCTGGTGAGAGACAGACACCTTCTTTGCGTCAACGAGTTCGCCGGTGGTCAGTACGCTGTATAGCATACACGGTGAGTGAACGATGTTGGCGTTACGGGAAAAAATGTTCTCAAGGTCGATGTAGCGGATGCGGAAGAAACTCTGGTCTTCGAGGCGTTCGCTTTCGGGTTTGTGAGATAGGGGCTTGTAGATGGAAGCCCAATGCTCAAGGATATTGCTTATTGTCATAATGCTGCTTGTTTTTTTTACATCGGATTAATCGGATTCAACGGATTCTTCTTTCGTGTATGTGGCGCAGATAAAATCCGTTCAATCCGTTCAATCCGATGTAAATTTTTATTCTTTCGCGGCTTCGTCCGCTTCCTCCTTATCCTTCATCAGCTCTTTCAGCTTCACATTGAAGTGTCGCTCGGTCTTGTCCGCCACAATCTTTTGCAGCACTCTTGCCCAAGCCGCACCGTTGCAAGTGCTCTCGTTTTCGAGTATGCTGACGAACTGCACCAGGCAGTACATGGCGGTGAGTTGGTTGGCGAGGTGGGTGTTCATGTAGCCAAGAATATTGCGGTCGAGATACGAGGCAAGACAGATGCACATAATGAGCACGGAGAAAGTCCACACCATCTTTGCCATCTTTTTTGAACGCAACTTACCGTCCATCTTGCACTTCGGGTTGCGCTTTATCTCTTCGCGGTATCTTTGGTAGATGCGTCGGTTGCATCGCCATGCCGTATAGCAGTCGATGATGAGGGCGAAGAAGCACACGGTGATAAAATTGATAGAGGGTTCGATGTGAACCCACAGCAAGCCGAGCACTGCGGCAATGGCTCGCGAGACATAAAAAGGATTGTTCATGTTTTGTGTTGTGTTTTGTGTTGTTGTTGTCCTGAATTTTATGCAACAAATTTACTGATAAACTGCTACGCACAGCGGACATGAGTTTAAGTGAAAAGAGAAAAGTGAAGAGTGAAAAATCCAATAGCAACGAGAGCACATGGATTTTTCACTCTTCACTTTTCACTCTTCACTTTAAAAAGCACATGGATTTTTCACTCTTCACTTTTCTCTTTTCACTTAGCTATTGGATTTTTCACTCTTCGTTTTTCACTCTTCACTTAAACTCATGTCCGCACGGGGGACGGGGAATATTGTAACTTTGGCTATATAAAAAAAACAAAACTATGTCAGGAATCACGCAAAATACATTGGCCCGCATCGACAAGTGGCTCTCCTATGGCACGAGTATGCAGACGGCGTTCCCAAAACTGGAACAACGCTACCGGATGCAGGTCTGCTCAGAGTTTTACAAACGATGGGTGCAAAACAAGGACATCGATCCTCGGACGGTGTGCCGCAATATTGCCCGACGCGACTATGAGATGTTCTTCAACCAGGCTGCGCAGGGCAACAAGGAGGCGCAGGTGTATGTGCTTGCGCTGAAGATTACACTCGACGACGAGGGTAATATCTGTCCGCGCACAGTCACGGAGCTCAACAACGACGTGTTGGTGTGCAACCACCTGATACGTTTCTTCCAGACCGACGAGAGTCCGCGCCACAAGTCTATGTATCTCGGATCAGCTGAATGGCTCATCCGCACGGGTAAGCAACAGAACAACGATCGTGCTGTGGCGAAGGGCATGGAAGCCTTAGCTAATGTGTATGGCAACTTCCAGGAGGAGCGCGATGCTACGGACGAGATGCCGGACATGAGCCGCATTGCCATCACGCAGGACGTGAGCATCGTGAAGCGCGACCGTGTGAACTACACCGAGGAGGAGAAGCTGCGCATGGCCCGCAAGTATGGTCTTACTGTCAAGGACCTGCAGGAGATAGAGGACGACGAACTGTTGAGTGGGGAGAAGCCGGAAGAGCCGGACTACTTCGAATATATGGAAAAGAAGGACGAGGAGGATGTGATTAGATACGGGTACATGAAAGAAAGCGAATTGAGGGATTCCGAGCCTACGGACGATGAAGAATAGGCATAACCTTATGAAGGTAATAGGCTTTGTTTACATACAACAATGGGCATCGTTTGAAAAACGACGTGCCGGCACTTTTTATCAAATGTGCCGACACCTTGAAAAAACGGAGGTTCGGACGATTTCATCAAAAGGTTCGAACGATTCGGTCAAAAGGTTCGAACCTCGACAAAAACATACCCATTGAAGGGTTGGATGGAAACCATTGGTGGTATGGGTAAAATGAATAACAAACCAAAGATATGGTAACAGAGGATTTACAAAAGAAAATAGACCGTGCCATTCGGTTGCTGCAAGGGGTACAGAATGGGTACGACGGTGAGATAGAGGTGGCGTATTCGGGTGGCAAAGACTCGGACGTGATTTTGCAACTGGCTAAGGAGGCAGGCATCTGCTTCCGTGCCATCTACCGCAACACTACGATAGACCCGCCTGGCACGATTGTTCATGTGGAGCGTATGGGTGCCGAAATACTCAGACCGAAGGAAACGTTCTTTCAACTCGTAGCGAAAAAGGGATTTCCTAACCGTTTCTCACGATTCTGTTGCGAGAAGTTGAAGGAGTATAAGGTTATGGATAAGTGCATCATGGGCGTAAGGAAGTCGGAGAGCTCGAAGCGCAACGAGCGATACAACGAACCTACGGAATGCCGTTTTTACGGTCGTAAGACGGAAGCCAATCATGTGGAAGCCATTTATCCTATTCTCGATTGGACGGACGATGATGTGTTGGCTTTCGTCGAAGACCGGCATCTGACACTCGCTCCAGTCTATTATACCAGTCGGGGGGGGGCAAATCGACGTGTCGAAACGCCTCGGCTGTATGTGCTGCCCTCTCGCCACAGAGCGCAAGCGCATCCTCTACTTCAAGGATTATCCGCGTATGGCACGAGCCTACCTGCGTGCCGGACAACGTTTTTGGAACAATCATTCCGAAGCAAAAGTCCGTCAACGCTACGGCAACGTGTACGAATGGTTTGCGCGTGATGTGTTCTTCCCTCGCGAAAAGGATTGGCAGAAGGCTAACGTTTCGCTGTTCGGGAAACCGGACTGGAAGGAGTTTCTTGAGAGGGAATTTGGCATTGACTTGACATTATAAACAATAATAAACAATGCACAACATGAATAACAACATAAAAAGAAAGGAGGATCACGATGGCTAAGGACTGGGGGCGGCTCTGCCTCTATATTCAAGGCGCTCGGCAGGCATCCTTGCTTATGCAAGGATTGATCAAAGTGACGTATTGGTAGGTTACATAATTAACGATTATGAAAAAAGAAGACAGATTTAGGATATACAACAAATACGATGGGCATTGTGCTTATTGTGGAAAGAGCATTGAGTACAAGGATATGCAGGTTGACCATCTTATTCCGAAGAATCGAGGGTGTTACTCTCGTTGGAGCAATAAGGAAGGAAAGTTTGTTGTTTTGCATGGTGATGATTGCATGGAAAACTATATGCCATCTTGCAGGTCTTGCAATTTTCGTAAGCGTGATATGAACTTGGAGCAGTTTCGGGAAGCTATCAAGGAACAGGCTAAGGGCTTGCTTAAAGGCGCAGCTAAATTTCAAGTAAACATGAGTATTGCTTATGGCCTTATCCAACCAGCGTTTGACAACCCTGTAGAGTTTTATTTTGAAAAATTTAAATAGTTGAAATATGATAGTTATCAAAATCAAGACATGGAAGGACTGGAAGAAGGACTTCATCGATTGGGTAAAAACACCCCGACGCACGACTTGTAAGGAGTATGTGAACTACATGGAGGTTTTGCAAAAACGGAATCTCTACAAAATAATAGATGACACTTGTGATAAATACAACAATATGCGTGAGGATCAAATCCAAGACATCATCGAAGCAGTTGAAAAATGCGTGGCTGCTTGTGCTAAAGAAACACGCAAGTTAATCGATGATTGCCAGCCCGTAAAATTCTTCTAAGGCTGTAACTTTCATTATAAGCAACAAATACTCTACGCAACATGAATAACAACATAAAAAGAAAGGACTGGGTAGGCGGTTCGGCCGCTGTGTTCAAGACGTTGGGCGCGAGCAACCATACGGATGCGGATAGGCAGCGGGAGGATTACTATGCTACAGAACCGAAGGCTACTGAATGGCTGTGCAAGCTGGAGCGGTTTGAGGGCAGGATTCTTGAACCGTCGTGTGGCGAGGGTCACATGAGTAGGGTGTTGGAGGCAGCAGGATATGAGGTGGTGAGCCGCGACCTTGTGGATAGAGGCTACGGCGAGGTGGCTGACTTTCTCGCTATTGATAATTTGGCGTGGGACGGCAACATCGTTACCAATCCTCCCTACAAGTTCGCGCAGCAGTTTGTGGAGAAGGCTCTGAGCATCATCCCCGAAGGAAAGAAGGTGGCGATGTTCCTGAAGCTGACTTTCCTCGAAGGCAAGGGGCGACGCGCTCTCTTCCGTTCTACCCCCCCCCATTCGTGTTTGGGTAAGCTCGTCGCGACTGAAATGCGCTATGAACGGCGATTTCGATGCTTACGGCAGCAGCGCAGCGGCTTACGCATGGTTCGTATGGGAGAAAGGGTATAAAGGCGAGACAACTGTAAAGTGGTTTAACTGACGGGAAATAGAACAGCAGAAAACACAAAACAACACAAAAACAATACATGAATAACAACCGACACAAATACTTCAACAAGGTTCCGCCGTTCAAGCCGGACCCTGAACACTACACACGCAAGCAACGCTCATGGAAGGCGAAGGAAGCTTACGAGACCGAGGATGATGCTTGGGAATATCTCAATCAGAATCCGAAGCTGCGGGCACAGGGCATGACAGCGTACCGATGCAGGACGTGCAACAAATGGCACATAGGACATAAGACACACAGCGAATAAGCTACACAACACAAAATTAGGATAACACAATGCAGCAAGCACATAATATATACTTAACTAAATTCCAGCAACAGTCGCTATACATGGGAGCCAAGGATGAGCGAGTGATTGCTGCCCGCCGTGTGGGTAAGACCGACGGCTTGGTGGCTCCTTACGTCTGGATGGCAAGCAACTCCATGCCTGGTATGCTCGGTGCATGGGTAGCTGTGTCGCGTCAACAGGGCTTCGGCAAGACCATCCCGAGTACGATGGCGGCCATGGAGCGTATGTTTGGCTTTACGCAGGGCATTCATTTTGGTTGGGGACGACCGCCGAAACATGCTCGTGAGAGTATCTTCAAGCCTAAGAACTACGACAATGTGATATGGTTCGCCAATGGAGCGCAATGGGTTCTTATCTCGCTCTCGCAGACCGCGAGTGCCAACAGCTACACTTTTAGCGCGCTTGTGGGGGACGAAGCGAGGTTCTTTCCGCTAAAAAAGGTAACTGACGAGTTGCTGCCGGCTCTTTCAGGCCAGACACATCCGTTGGGCGACATCAACTTTACGGAGTATAACCCCATGTATAAGAGCACACGCTTCCTCTCCGACGCTGCGCTCACAGCCAAAGGGTCATGGCTCGAAAGGGAGGAGGAGAAGTTAGACTTAACCGTTGAGACAGGTCCATTCAAAGGCAAGACTTACCGATGGGTACAAGAACAACTGGAAGATTATGCCAACAAGGTGATACGCTACAACGACCTGCTGTATAACGCCAAGAAGACCAATCACTCGGTTCATGTGGTGCCGAAGGAGCTGCGCACGATGATCCGTGCCGTGGCTCTGAAGATGATGAAGCATGAGGGGCAGTTCAAGATTATGCCCAACCATGGCCAACATATCACAAAGGGCATGGTTGAGATGGCTGTCAACTATAAACTCATTCCCCAGGACGATGCCGAACTGATTTATGATTACGAATACCTTATCACGCCGGAAGAGGATTTTGAGATGCTGATGTTCCTGCGGTCGAAGAAGTTCTCTGAAAACTATCTGCGAGAGCTGCGCCGAGTGGCTTTCTGTGTGCGACGTGCTTCATCCCTCGACAATGTGGATATTCTGGGTGAAGACTATATCCGCCAGATGAAACGAGATCTTCCACCCTACACTTTCGCGGTCTCAATTCTCAACATCAAGGTGCAGAAGTCTAACGATGGCTTTTATTCTAACCTCGACATCGATCATGTTCACGGTTATATCCCCGACGAGATAGACCCTTTATCGTCTGCAAAATTTTCCACGCAAAAGGTGTCGGGCATCATCGGGGGACGGAAAGTTACGAGCGAGAGCTATCAACCCGACTTTAAGGAGTTGGGCGAGCGCAACGACTCACGCATGGACTCCGACTGCATCAACTCCCTACCTTTATATATAGCCCTCGACTACAATGCCAACATCAATACCTTGGTGGTTGGCCAGATGTACGAGCGTGACGGCATGGAATGTCTGAACGTCATCAAGAGTTTCTATGTGAAGAACGAACGCAAGCTGCGTGAACTGATAGCTGATTTTTCGGATTATTATGCTCCCAAGCGGGCCATCAACCGCGACGTGACATATTTCTATGATACTACAGCAAAGCAGGGCGCGTCATACGCCACCACCGACGAGCGTTTCTACATGACCGTTATTGCCGAACTGGAGAAACACGGATGGAGCGTGACGAGCATCGACATGGGTGTGCCGGAGAAGCACGACATCAAACATAAGATTATAAATGACGGCTTGGCTCACCTCTCCTACCCTGCCATCCGCATCAACCAACCGAACAACCCGGACCTTATCATTGCCATGCAACTGTGCGAGGTAGAGATCTCGTATAAGGGTTTCCACAAAGACAAGAGTCAGGAGAAGAAGCCTGAGAGCGAGGACACGCTGCCCTTACAGCAACGTACCGATTTTACGGATGCCTTCGATACGCTGTACTTAGGTTGCAAGTTCTTCCGTGGCGGTGGCGGTTGGTATGTGCTGCCAAGTGGAAGATAGGGCGTTTTGAATTGTGAATTGTGCGCTAAGCGCATTTTGAATTATTCATTTTTGATTTTTTAGTTTTGTATAAGAAAGACGAAGGGCAGCCGTTTTACAACGACTGCCCTTCCAACAACCTAAATTTTACTTATATGAATGATTTTACTTCTTGGGATGAAACGATTACAAGAATACTGACAGTCTGCGCCACACGCCACCATTCGGCTGAAACTCTTCCTGCCATTCTCTATATTCTACGTCAAATTTTGCACCATAAAAAGCCAAACCTTCGAGAGATAGGCTCTTGATGTATTCCTCCTGCTGCTCACGAGTCATAAAGTCGTTAGGCATGAGGATGATGCGGTTGCTACGAGCATGGATAAAGAAACTTATTGCAAAATTTCTATTCTTCAGCATTTGCCTAATCGCTGCATAGTCGTACTTAGTTTTAGGCGAAAAGTTTATGCCGTTTACATGGGTACAGAATCGGTCGTAGTGCTTGATTATGTCCTCATTAGAAGACATCAAGCCTCCAGAAGTGTAGATGTAGAGCTGCTTGATATTAGGGTAATCATGGCGCAGATGTGAGCAAAAATCAAGAATACCATCCACAGCGAACGGATCTCCACCAGTGAGCATAACGGTATGTGCAGCCTTCAACTCTTCTACAGTCGCCACTGGCACCGTGTTGAGGTTGTATTGTTTGTTACAGCACAACGGGCAATTACAACAACACCATCTGGTTATCATCAAGTGTATGGCTCCCTTGTCAGCTCCGGGCTCGTCAGTATATTTACGTTTTGTTTCCATATTTTTTATTGTTGGAAATTAAAAAAAACAAAGGACAGGCATTGTCACAACTGTGGTTGCTTCATAAATGCCATCCAAATAGTGGTGTTTTTTGAGGTTGTGCGATGTCCGAGAATAGGTTTATAATCTTTTATTGCGCCAAGAATGTCACTAACCTTAATCTGTTGTTCGTTCCATTTGAATATCAAGACTCCGTAATCAGCCAACACTCTCATACACTCGTGTATAGAGTCGTTAATAAACTCTTGCCAATTATCTGGTAAAATTCCATATTTCTTATAGAGCCAAGAATTTAATCCGACATTCTTTAAATGAGGAGGGTCGAAGACAACCATATGAAAGGACCCATCAGTGAACGGCATATTAGTACAGTCAGCAAAAATATCAGGATTCACATCGAGTAGTCTGCCATCGCAAAGCTCTTCATGCACTTCTCTAATGTCCGCGAACAACACGTTCGGGTCTTTCTTGTCGAAATAAAACATACGAGAACCACAACAACAATCAAGGATTGGCTTCACATTCTCCTTAACTTCTTCCTTCAGCATATCATGCCGCAACCCCATGAGCCACGACTTAAGATTGATGTAACGATTGTTGTCGAGGTTGGCTTCACGCCACTCGGCATATTCGTCATAGGTGAGATTGTTCTCAATGATGCTAACCATATCCTCAGGATTCAACACGTCAACTTCCTCAAAGTCGCATGCTCCACCTACTTCATCGCCTATCCAAAACCACTTGCGGCAGCCGTCGAAGAGCTGTTCGTTGACAGCTTCTGCCAACTTATTGCAACTATCCTTGTACTGCTTTATAAATTTATTTAACTTAGGTTTCATATCTGTAAATTTAGTCTTTCGACTTTTGCCTTAAACTTTTCCTCTTCCGTTTCTGTGGCGGACCTAAAAATAATTAGCCGTTCTCTTGAATACGAACCATGAATGATCATCTCTTGGTCAATTAATAACGTCTTTGTTTTTAAAGATCCAAGAAGATAATAATGGACAGTGAAAGAGGGATCAACAGACAGACCTTTAAACTTCATTATAAAAGTTTTCATCTTGCCACTGTTCAAAAGAATATCTACAGCCACTATGTCGCCATCATTAAAATCAAGAATATCCCAACTAAGGCACGAAAAAGAAGGTAGTAGCATAGGTTCTCCTTGTTCAAAGTTGGCTAAATGTGCATCGTCGCGAAAAAGATAACTCTCATTGTCTTTTTGGTCGAAGATGTTTACTACACAAATTCCTGAATCATTCACGTCGGCTACCTTTACCCAACCTAACAGAGGGCTATACAGCTTAGCACCTTCTGGCAAACTACGCAAAAAATTCTTTAGTTTTATATTTTGTTTCATATCTCATTATTTTAGAGAGAAACAATTAGGGGAAATTTTCCTTTGTTTTCCCCTAATTTCCTCTATTGTTTAATCTTCTTCATCCATTCGCTATCACTATCAAAATAGAAGCGGATGCCCATATATCGATGGTCGGTGTTCACCTTACCAGTCGTCTTATTGACATGATGTTTCTCGTTACAACGGCAACAGCGACCTATATTCTCTCTTGTGCCTTTACCAAGCCATTGATGTGCTCGTACAGCATCGGGAAGGAACAGCCATTTGCCATCATCCATAACGGCGATTATCGGTCGGCGACATCTACCTGCGTTGTCAGGACGAGTTGCCGGACGGAACTTATCAATATTCTTCCATCCCTTAGCACATCGTTTTTGTGCTCGCTTGGTCATATATTCGCTCCACTTCTTACCCTTGTTGTATGGCACGGGGCCCTTCTTAAACCGCCCATTCTTCACATTATAATCGGGCAGCACGGGCGGTAAATAAAGTTCGTCTCTTATCGGCATAATGTTTCGGATTTATAATAATGTTTTATCGTCAACCTTCAACAGCTGCTACGAAGTCGTGACGGTCAAGACTCAGGTCTATCATATAGTATATATTTAATGTCTTCGTACATTGCCATTTCTACCTTCTCTCCGTCGTAATGGCCGAGAGCAAGCAGATGACCGTCTTCTTTAGTTGCATCTTGAAGAGAGGGAGCATCGGCTCGCACAACGAAGATGTCAAATTCCTTGATAAACTTGAGCTGTTCAAGTGGGATTATAGGCATCTGCTCACGAGCGTTCTGACGAATACGTTGAAGGTCTTCCTTGGTGAGCATAGCGAACTGAGCCTGTGCCTTACGCACAGCTTCGGTCTCCACCTTCAGACGATGAGCTTCGTAGGCTTCTTGAACGATGTTATTGTTCTGCCACATGGCTACCTGGTTGAGAAACTTCAAAAAGCCGCTTCTTCCTTCGGCTAATTTCAATTTTACCAGAGATTCTTCAATGACAAGTATCTTATCTCGGCGCTGCCAATGTATCAGCCCGTGACGTTCAAACTCATTGAGAATTGCCGAGATAGCAGATAAGTCGCGCAACTCTTGCAACTTATTTTGCTTGTTTCTTTTAAATGGATTCCACATATATATTGTTTTAAGTTTATAATTCAGTGAAAAGAAATTCCTCTATCCTCACGGACCGAAGAATCTCATAATAGTTATACAAAAAAACGCATACGGCATATTCTCACGAACAAGCCGAATAATAATCTTCAACAAAAAGTGCTTTTAACACTTATCTGGTTTCACTAAACCTTTTAGCCATGAATATAAAATCTTTCAAATTAATAAAGAAAAAACAAATTGTATTAATGCGTAATAAATCTCGTACCGTCTACTTCCAGCACAAGTATATCGTTGACAACCCTTATCTCGCCACTCTCGACGAACTGCACCTTGCGCTGATGGCGGTCGATGTCTACGGCGAGACATACGCATGTACCGATGTCTACATGTCCGCTCTTGGTGAGAAACTTGATATAGAACGGCATACGCTGCACGTTCCTGGCTGTCTGCGGCGGATTAAAACCCGTGACCCGGCATCCCGTGCGAGGGTCATTCCACTGCCATTTCTCCATATATCGGCGAAGCTCGGTGTATGATTGCGTGGGTTGTCTCATTGTTATTCTTCTCTAAATGGCGGAAATTCAAGATGTATAAATCTGTCTATTGTCTTATCCTTTATCAGTTTCACGCCTCCGGCAAAAATCTTCTTACGCTGACGCAACACGTCGGGGAAGAGGATGTTGCGCAGTGGGTTGCCCCAGTCGCTTGTAGAGCTGAGCAGATGTGAAGGGTGGAACACGAGATTGTAGGACACGAGAGCCGCGTCGGTTTGAGGACGGTCGAACATCGGCCCATTGAGTGTCAGGGCACGGTCTTTGTTATAAAGCACCATGTGACTACTGTAAAAACTCACGTTGTCGCTCTGTGCGTAAATGATGCGGTCGGCGTATTCGCCCAGATGCTTATGCAGCAAAGAGTCGCATGAGTAAAGAGTGGATAGCACGAGGTGGGTTATCCATCCTCTCTCAAAGCATTGCTCAAGAAACATGAATGTCTCTTGTTTAGGCGAAGGCATGGTGAGCACCATGACATGAGGATCTATCACGAGGTGGCTCACTGCCTTATAGAATTTCTCCACTGTCACGTCGCCATGCGTGTAAAACGTGAGCTGACGGTGGGGAGCCTGGTTGACCGCCTTGGGCAGCTTATTGTCTACGCAGCAAGGCGGAATGAAGAGGAGAGTATCGTCCATTTTTTTAATTTTGAGTTTTAATCATTCAGCATCATTGGCATACACAATGTCATTACCTTTGGTGCCGGTTCGTCGGCGGTAATTACCACGGCGTGCGAAGCGTCGAGCAACTGCATCCGTATGGTGTCAGAAGGGATGGAGTTGATGCAGGTCTGGAAGGATGTAGACTTCAAACCAATGCGGAAATTGTCTTCACACTGGGCATCGGCTATGCACACCTGGTCTTCGCCCGATATGGCAAAGTCTGCGTCGCTTGCCGACACGGTGAGGAACTTGTCGTTCTTCTTTATCTCTACGAGGTTGCTCGCATTGCTTGAGAACAGACTTACACGGCGCAGGATGTCGAGCATTTCCTTCTTGTCGAACACTACATAGAACGGATTCGACTTCGGAATGGCGGAGTTGTAGTTTGGGTATCTACCCTCCATGTGCTTACATATCAATTCGGTGTCGCCTGACGAGAAGCGGATGGAATGCCCGTCGTTCTCGATGGTGATGTCCTCACTACCATCAAAAGCGGAGAGTGTGCGGAAATAGTTGCGGTGAATAAGCGTCTTGCAAGGTTCGCCACCACGGAAGAAGTCGCTACCTCCCTTTGAAGGGTCGTTACTGTGCATCGCCTTGACAAGCGTGTGCCCGTTGGTTCCGACGAACACCACCTCTGAACGGTCTTCGGCTACATCGATGCAGAGACAAGAGAGTGTAGGACGCAGAAGTTCGAAAAAAACGAACTTGTCAGCTGTGTCTACAACGGAGCGGAACAGCGACATTGGCAGACTGATTTTTGACGACTGCTCGGCTTTCGGCTGTACCATCTGGGGATAGTCGTTTCCAGGAAAGAGGTACATCTGCGCCTTACCTGGCTTTACGTTGTCCTCGCTGCTTGTGCAATATTCTACGGTGAACGACTGGCTGTTGTCAGGAATGTCGAATGTAACTACACAATCGGGCAATGTACCTAACAATGCGCTGAGCATCTTGATAGGCAGCACTATGTCGCGGTCGTATGTGCCGCTGCAAATGGTGAGCGGTGCCGGAATGGTGAGCTGTGCCTCGGTTGTTGATGATGTAAGGAAGAACTGCTCTCCCTTGCGTGTCAACAGCACGTTGTCGAGGATTGCTATAGTGTTCTTAGATCCGATACACTTTGCCGACTTGTTGAGGGCAGCGTGTAGGGCTTTGGATGATTGGGCTTGTAACTTCATGTTGAGTTTTGAATTTTGAGTTTAAGAACAACAGAGGACACAAAAGAACACAAAAACAAGGATTTTACGCCGAAAGAATCGGAAGGGACTAAACTCAAAATATACTTTTGCTTTCATACACCCTATTCTTTTGTGTACTTTTGTGTTTTCTGTTGTTTTGATATTTTTTAGAACGGCAAGGCCTCGTCTTCCGCCGAGTTATATCCGCTGAGGTCCGTACCGCTTGCCTCTGCCGGAGCCACATAGCCGACGGCTGCTCCTGCTGCCGCAAAAGTGGGCTGCGCGTAAGGCGAAGGCTGCTGCGCTGTTTTTGGCTGATAGAGCATTCCCATACGCCTGTTCATGCGACGACGAATAGCCTTGAATAAAGAAGTGTTCTCGTCAGATGGATCTTGCTCAGCAAACTCAGAATGAGTGCCCTTGTTTTCTTCAATCACCGCCTTAGGTAATTTTACAAAACGTTTTATGGCCGCTTTTATATATTCCAACGAGAACGAGTGCTGAAGTTCGTGAGTAGGAACCGAAACATTTTCATCGCCCCGCTCCTGTGCTGACTGACGGATTTTTGCCTTGTAGGCTTCATTAAGAGGCCATATCGCAACTCTCAGCAAAGCCATTAGACGATTGGGGTCGTGTGGTGATTTTTTGACGATAATCTCATTCACGTCTGTTGGAGCGCAATACCACGTGCGCTCTGGATTCTTTTTGTCAAGTCCAGTATAAATACCTGCCTCATTGAGCGTGAGCAGGTCGATGTTTCCATTGTAATTTGCCATTTTGTTTGTTATTTTATGATTTATTTTTACTGCTTATCCTTCTAAAAGAGTCTCGCCTTGCTGTCGCTCATATCGTTTACCGTACGCACCTTATACCATTTCTTTACTCGGTTCTTAGGAGCATACACCTTTGACAACCCGATAAAACTGCTGCAAGCGAGGTGCAACGGACTAATATTTCCACCGAACAGCGGTGAGCTCTCTTCTCTGCAACTGCATTTTATTTGGTCGTAAGAGATGCAGTTGTCGCACATGGGGGGGGTGAATGTTCGCATACGCTAATCTTTGAAAGAAAGTTACAAAAAATATTACTCTTCTACTGGAAGCCTTTTCTTTTCGTCTTTGATGTACTCATTGCAGTACTCAGCAGGAACATAGGTATGTGCATAGAACTGCGTAGCGCCCACAATACGCAAAGTCTCTCGGTCGTTATATACGGTATGGAACTTATGCTTGAGATAATCAAAAACGATATTTTTAGCTGTCACTACGTCGTATGCCCACACAACAAACATATCATTTTTATGTACTCCATAATGAAATCGGTCTTCCGGGTCGAAAACATCTGTATCTATAAAGTTGGCCTTTACCTTGAACGGCTCTTTTACGAGCGCATCAGGGTCTTTTTCCAGCTGATCTTCTTCCTCCTCAATGTCGGCATTTGTACGACCGATAAAATGGAACTTTCCGATTATCTCTGACTTTGTGATATACACATAGCTTGCGTCTGGAGAGTCAAAAATCTTGTTTACAGCTCCCTCCGCATAGTCAATAGCGCAATCTTGTGCTCCACGCAGAGAGTCGCTACGTACAATAAGCACAGCATTCTCGTTATTGCTACTACGAACAGTCACTTTTACATGAGCGAGACCAGGGAAATATTGTTCCTCTTCCGCACGGAAAGGACAGTCGGAGATTTCGACCTCATTAACGCCATCCTTTTTAAGTTCGTTAGCCAACTCGTAGGTGATAAGTTTTCCTCGCTCAAGCAATACCTCACAACGATCGATTGTTACAGTTTTCTTAGTGTCTTCATCTATAAAATCTTCGGTCCATGTACGGGCTGCTCTTTTTGCCAAATAATAGCCAATTGATTCTTCAACTGGCACTACTCTTGTCTTGTAATCCTTTCTTAAAATAATCTTTTCCATAATCTATAATGATTTAAAAATGTTATACTCTTGTTTTGTTGAGTCTTAGAACGGCATATTCTCCTCGTTTATATCTGGAACACTTGCCGTTGTGTTATTCGTTGCCGCAGGTGCCGACATTCGCCTGCCCTGCTTGCGTGTCTTGTTGTTCTCCCAGCGTTCTTTCTCCTCGTCGGTGAGCTGCACGATGTTGCCATCATCGTCACGGTATGGTAGCGGGTCAGGCTGCTCGGCAAAGTTTTTGGCAATGCGCTTGAGTTCCTTGTAGTCCTTCGGTATTGCGTCCTTGCCAGGGCGGTAGAAGAAGAATACATGCTTCGACGTTTGCAAGTAGCGGATACACTTCGGCTCGATAGTGTTGTCGTTCTCCCACTCACGACCGGTGAAGTATTCCTGCGTAACCCATGCCTGTAGCTTGAAGCATTTGCGCTGCTTGTCGCTCTCGTTCTCGAAGAGGTGTTTAGGATTGCACGTTATTGACATATTTTCACAATAGTCGTAAATCTTCTTCTTGAAGGTGGCTCGGCTATACTCCTTGCTCTTACCTTCAGAAGCATCCGCCCAATCGCGCATGAACTCGTTGAACATATCATCGGTGCATATCGGCACTCCGTAGACCTCATTGCGAGAGAAGAACCATTCGAAATAGCGGACAATGCTCTCGGTGAGCTTCTGTACCATCTGGCGGCGGCGCACATTGCCTTGCGGAGCAATGGCAAAGGTGTGATAGCGCATCAGGAACTGAACTGCAAGGGCGCAAAGGTAGATGGTCTGGTTGCGGTCGGTGTCGTCAATCTCCTCGGGCTTCATGCTGAAGTTCTTCATCAATGCAGATGGCAAGCGGGCTGCCTTGTGCTTCTGTGGATTGGCTCGCGCGAAACGATTTGAGAAGCTGACGAGGGGAAAACGTCCTACCGTAGAATCGTCATCATCCGACATCGGATAGTTGCAAGTGATAACACTCTTAGGTGCATCCTCCGCAGCGAACGTCACAGGGTCAACCATCTTTCTCTCTACAGTCAAGCCCGACGTAATCATGTTATAGAAATACTTCATGGGAAAAGCCTTTGGTTTGTCTTCCCAATGCAGTACTCTGTATTTGTATGGCTCAGAAGACAATTTGCCCAATTCAAACTTAGCGTCTGTGACTGAAACAAATCGCTTCATATCAACATCGAGCACATAAACAGCACTTCCCACCACCAATTTTACGATGAGCGACTTGCCCGAACCGCCAGTAGCCTGCTTTTCATCTGGAATGTCGTCTTCGAGGAAGTAAGGGCAAACGGGGAGCATACCTTTATCGGAACGATAACACAGACGACCGATAGCCGAAATCATATTGACGAAATGCGCACCTATTATGGCTTGTTCTTCATCCGTCAATTTCTTCTTGTTGCGTTGCGCTTCCTGTTCCTGTTCCCAAAGGACGTTTGAACAACCGCGCACAATACGCAGAATAGGCCAAAGGTCTTGCTCGCGCTGACCTTGCCAATCGACTACCCATCGGTAGGTTTGCGCCCATTCTTCGAGGTCGGCTTTCATCTGCCCTATCTCGAATGTAGAGAACACCAAAGACCCGTCCTCATTCTGCATCTTCTCCTTCTTGTCTATCGCTTCCAGTCGGTCGCGGTATTCCTGTCGCTCGGTTATGGTGAACGGTGTCTTGAAGGCTCTCATCGTGAAATCATACGGCTTCTTTGCAAGCGAGGGAATAAAGAAATTGATGTCGTCATACGACACCGTGCGGATGCTGTCAGGCGTTATCTTCAATGCCACATTGTTGAAGTAGAAATACTCTGTCTTGGCATCAAACGCATCAGCAAAGTTTATCACCATGCTCTGCAATCCTCCTGCCGACTTTTCCGTGAAGGCCTTATCCACCATATTGGCACAGTCGGACATCAAGCGTCGCTCGTTGTCACTATGTCGCCATGCCTGTTCTATATATTCCAAAAGCATTGTCTTTGCTGCCTGGATGATACTCTTTGCGTCGATATACTCCACAAAGCATTTGTTCAGGTGGATGTATTGACCAACGAGGTCGGTACTCTCCGGGTCTATCATTCGATAATATCCGTGAGCGGTCATAAATAGCCACAATCGCGTAGGCGATACCTTGCAGGTAGGTGGTTTAGGTTTTCCACTTCGAGGGTCACGCGGGTATTCTATCTCAAATGGCTCCGTATTCCTGGCTCCGCGCAATCGGGAATAGAGCGGAAGACGAAGATCGTGGTCGAACTGGAAGTTCTCTTCTGCGTTCATCGTGTATGTCAGCAGATAGTCGCGCACGCTTCGGGGAGAGCAGCCGTATAGCCATTGCCAGCGTCGACAATAACGCGAGCGGAAACCCTCGGGCAGCATTGCATAATACAACGAACTGAACTTGGTGCATATAGCTCCGCAGTCGCGCTGTGATGCAATGTCGTTGGGGTATAGGATGATGACGTGCTCGGCAAAGCGGTTCATCTTCTGATATTGCACAGCGCTGAAATCAAGATTCTCCCGTTTCCACTCTCCACGCTCTATGTACCAAAAATTTCTCCGTCCGATGGAGAACGCCACATGATACCAACAAAAGTCTTGAAAATGCTGGTCTTCTACCTTGTCAAGGCGCAAAGAACGCATAGCATAATACACGCTCAATGCGTCTTCGGGGGTGCGGCAAAACACGATGTTGCGAGCCTTTATCTCGGCGGTGGGGATGGTGTATTTCTCCTCTTTGAAAGTTCCTTTGCCCTTACCTTCCTTATCTTCTCTCTCTACCCAAATCTTCTTCTCTTCGGTGTATTTCTCTTCGGGGTCGTATTTGGCGATGGCAGCATGAACGGCTGTGTTGTCGCTCTTGCGATTATCCATTGCATGAACAAACACGTTGTCGCCCATGAGCCACTTGCTCACCTTCCTCACGCTATGCTCCTCGGCGGTAGAGAACACTATAGGTTCGCTTCCTACCATTGCCGGACGGAAGAAACATCCGTATGAGTTTTGCGGGCCTATCTCCTGCGAGGCAAAGCATACGAACAGCGGATTCCAAGGCGTACCGTGAATAATCTCGCTAACATGCTGTCCGTCGCGTATCACGTCGGGCAGCGTCACGCTCAGCAGGGAGTATATGCGGAAGTCCTTGTTGAGCATGTCAGGTGTAAACGTACAGCCAAAGCCGAAACGAGGCAATCCTTTGTCAAGCGTCACCTCACAGCCAAGAGAAGCAAGCTCTTGTGGCGAGAAGTCTGTCTTCGGCATGAAGGAAAACGTCTCGATGGTCTGCTGTGCCTGAGTACGATAGTCCATCTTGGCAAACACCTCTGGGAAGGCACGGCGCACCTCGTCGGTATCGCCATACACATCCCTTACGAGTCTTTGGCAGATACGCTGAAGACTATATCCGTGCATAGGAAGATTCATCTTGGCTGCATACAGTTCGATGGCTCCGTAGCCGGTCTTACCCGTGCGGGTGCATTTCCATTTCACGGCACCATGCTCTGCCATTCGGTTGTCGTCAACGCCCACACCCGAATACAGTCCACCTCGCTCATTTTCATAGATAATGAAGTGGGGTGTCTGCTTGACATCAGCATCCGCATCCTGTCCCTTCTTGCAGATAGGACAGAAACACGCGGTCTGACCCTCTATGCGCTGCTCGTTGGCGGGCTTCACGAGAAGGTGCAGGTCGATGTTGGCGAGACGATTTATGATAGGATGAAAGAACATAGTTTCCCTTTATTATTAAAAAGGAACAGCCGACGATGCGCCAAACTTCTTTAAGCCTTGCTCAGTCTCCGAGGCCTTCAGTTCCTTATTACTGGCGAAGCTTACTTATAGGAGGGCGTTACCGCTACCTCCATCGTCGTGCTGTCCTTTATTCTTTTTGTTTTACATTTGTTATTTACTATAAGTTCAGAAATGTCTCCGTGCGGAAGTGTCGGATGGTGCAGTTAGCCAAGTCCTTCATGCAGCTAATCAGCATCAGCACGAAATCCTTGAACGAAATAAAGCTCTCATTAAGATCGATTATCTCCACAGCCACACGCCAATAGCATTTGCCATTTTTCACTCGGCAGGAATGCTCATTTCTTACTATAATATTCCCTACATTGCCCTGCATCATCGTGAACAACTTCTGACACACATCCTTCACTAAGGCGAATGGAGCGTGGAAGAGCAGCACTTTGTTGTCGCTGTCATAGTCCCGCACAGTCTCGGTATAAGCTATGCGATGCAGATACTCCCGATGTGTAGGCCGTCCTTGCCTTTTGTTCCGGCGGTTGGGAATGTATGGGTAATTCAGATACTCGTGGTTAGGCATTATTACTCCGGATATTTCAGATGAGTCAATTTCTTCATCATCTGCCACGTTGAATATATGCTGCGCTTGCAGTCGAACACGGGGTCGTGCTCCGCACCCTTATCCACGTCCTTATAATCTTCCACAAGGTCATAAGCCTTTTCAGGATAATAGAACACACCACACGCATTGCATATCAGTCGGGCTGCCTCATAGAGAAATGTACGATGGTCGCGAAAATAGGTATAATTTACAGGGATGTTGATATTCAACTTATAACAGATGTTACGCAAGATGGCGATGTCGAAATCAGAACCCTGCGCCCAGAGACACACGTCCTGATTGCCATGCTCTTTTTTGAAGTCCTCTATCCACTCAAATAGGTCCTTAACAGCCACTTCGATAGGTCGGCAAGGCAACTCATAGCTGTCATTGCTTAACAACGAGGCTTTCGCTGCATCACTCTTTGCACCCCACCATTCTGCGGTCTTGCCGTCGAAAGTGAAGTTGTTGACGAACATACTACGAAGGTCGATGTGGCAAGAGAATACACTTGAAGGATCCTGTGTGCTACCATCTTTCAGATTATAAAAAGGAGATTTCTCGCTATCTCGCTGCCACGCCACGGCACCTATCGACATGACAGCCGCAGTAGGAGTCAGTGAACAAGTTTCAAAATCAAGCGTAATATCAAGCATTTTTTAGCGTATTTATAATTATTCGTTAGTTGTATAAGAAGTAAGAAGGGCTCGTATGCCTTCCTGCTCCCACGGTTTCCAATTATCGGTAGTGAAACGCTTTATCACGGTTGCCGCACTCATTCCCCGCTCATTCATATAAGCGATAAACTTGTTACACATGCCGGCGTTCACGCGTTTTAAACAAGAATAGAACATACCAGGCTCGTTGCTCTGCGCCAAAGTGTATAGATACCCCTTGTCGCCCTTCACCATCTGAGAATCTTCCTCGTCCACATATTCTAACAATGGCTGCGAAACGTCAGTCAATAGTAAGAATTGACGTTTACACTCATTGATGCCTTCTATCTCCCATTCAGAAAATCCTTTCTGAAAGAAACGAAGGTAGAAAGTGGCGAGAGTAAAGCCCTTCTTTGCCAAAGTCACATACAGAGACTTCTTGTCTTCAACCGACATGTCATCTGTCTGCAATGGTGTGTATGATTTTGTGATTTTTTCAACGATTTTCTTGGTCATCTAATTCTTATTTCTTAAATTTGATGCAAATATAATTCTTAAAATTGAAACTACCAATACTTACTGTTGGTTAAATCAATTCTTTTACATTTTTTAATAGTTAAATATTTCACATTAACACTTTCCGTTATGATGTATCAATACAATTTCTCTTTTCTGCATGAATGGCTCGAAGCTAATCCTGAAATCCCCAAAGGCGAAATTCTGCAAGCTCTCGGTGCCAAGTCTAACAATCGATTTAAGGCGTGGGTGAGGTGTGAGGGGCCAATGCCTGTAATCAGTATGCTTCGGCTCTGCAACGCTTTTCAGATTCCACTCTCAGCCTTCTTCCGCGATGTAGATGCTGGCACTGACGGGGCTGTCGTGCCGGGTATACCTAAACCTGACGACATTCTCGAACCTGCGCAAGGCTATGCCAGCAGCACCGATGAACGTCAGCACGGCGAACGCTCTATGCTCAACCCTCTCGATGTGCGGATTGTTACATCGGTGGTGCCTGGTGTTGTTATGAAACCGAAAGAGGCAACGGCTACGCAAGAGACGGCAATGCCGACAGCCGATGAAGCTGCCGTAGAAACGAAAGACGAAAGTCAGCCTACAACAGACAATATCAATAACGCTAACCTTGCAGCTATAATAGAATTAGAAAACAAACACATGGAGCAACAGCACCGTCTTCTCGATGTTATTGCCGAGCAGCAAAAGCAAATAGCTAATCTCACGCGTATGCTGAACGAGGCGAAACGCTACGACAATATGAATATGAGCATGAACGATGGTTATATGATTGCCGACCGACCCACGCGCGACTAACATATAGAAAAAGCGTTACCTATCCTCACGGACGGGTAACGCACAGAAACTAATCTAAACCTTAAAACTAACTTAATTATTAACCACTTAATAATTACTAAACTGACTGATTCTTATTTTTGCTCGTTTATCGCTGCCATACGGCGACGATAAAACTCTTTTTCTTCAATCTTCACGAGCGTCATATCGGCACTTACATACGGCACGTCCATATACCAGAATCCATGATGAAGGAATACGATGGGCGTTCTGTCGCCGAAGCTCATAGGCATGGGCGTATTATCTTTCGGACTGCGCCGCGGCTGCAAACTGAGTATGCTTATCAGCTCGGTTTCGCTCACAACGGGCAGTGCTGCCATTTCCTTTTCCAAGTCTGTGCCTTCCATAGGGAAAAACAACACGCGTCCATCGGGTGTCTCCTTTCTGTCCCATCCGTCACGCGCAGTGGTGTCGGCAAACTCCACAGCTCCCACTCCACCTGCCATGCCTTCTGGCGACTCGTAATAGTGTTCTGCACCCTGCTTCTGAGCCCACTCACGTGCTGTATTCATTGCCGAGTTACAGCGGTAAAAAAACTCCTTGAGGTCGCCTCCCATCTTTGTGTCGGCACTCACTTTGTAAAAATAATGCGGTTTTTTCATATTGAATTTTGAATTTTGAGTTTTGAGTTTTGAATTGTGCGCTATGCGCATTTTGAATTATTGAGTTTAGAGTTTAGAATTTAGAATTTGTATTTAGAAATTCAACTTATCAATTCTTAATTCAAAATTGGTTAATTCAAAATCGGCTTTGCCGATAATTCAAAACTCAAAACTCAAAATTCAAAAATCATCGTAGCGCAGCGTAGATGACCGGTTCTCCGCACTCGTCGTCCTTCATTCTGAACCCTCTCGCTGCCAACTCTTGCAGATATATCGACAACGGATCGCCCAGCGGGCACACAACGGCCTTGAAGTACGTGCGAAGCTGATAGTCGGTAAACACGTCGCAGTCCTCGCGCCAATGGTCCAACGGCTTATACTTATCGCAGAACGCCTGTATCTTGGCAGGGATAACGAAGTCTTGAAGCGTTACTTCCGACTGTTCCGAGAGTTCAACCATTCCTCTGTCTTGTCTTTTAGCCATGATAATAGTCCTAATATATATAATAACACAAATGCCCAAAACGCAAGTTCCTTCAGAGCTTTCCACATGAAGCTTTCAAACGAAGTATCTTTTATATCCTTAGTGTTTTTCTCCTTCACTACACCTGTGCTGTCATTTTTCGCCCAATGCGTACCGACATTCAGCCGGTTACTCAACACTAAGCTGTCTATTGTGTGCTGCATACGTGATATTACCGACTCTTGATGCTTCAGTCGCTCCTCGTATGAGCGGCTGCGCTCATAGTCCCCCTTTCGGTGTATCGTGCGGTCGGTGGTGGTGGTCTTGTTGCCTTGAGCGTCGGTGCTCTCGGTCACTCGCTCCTGGATGGTCTCCTCTCCCCTACCCTTCTCGCTCATAGTGCCGGACGTATGGCTCTCGTCTGTGGTAATAGACACGGTGCTGTCGGTCTTCACCTCCGACTTCTTTACGCTGTCCGTAATAACAGCCACCGTACTGTCACGCTGCTCCTCACTCTTGCTACCTTCCGTCTTCCGTGATGCAGCACAGCCCACGAGCATGATTACAGCCATAAGCCATAACATAATGTTTCTAATGTTTCCCATCTATATGTCTTGTTGGTTTCTGCGTACAAATTTAGAAAAAGTCGCCGATACTGACAGGACATACTAAAACACCGCCTACCCTACGGGGAGGGTAAGCGGTGTGAAAATTTTATTGTTTTACGATTTGATAACCAAAAGATATTGTCTTGCCGAATATTTTTACAGCGCATTTCTGTGCATGATTCAAAACGGCAACATCCGCAAAATGCTCTTCTATCATTTCTATTTGAGCCTCATTCATTACTCCCAGATGTACAGTACCATCTTTAAACGACATGTACGTAACCTTTCTCAAATCGGAAGCAAGATCCTTATCAATCAAACGTAAATACATCTGCCACTCATTTTCGCCTGGCTTCGACTTCACTTCTTCTGCTTCGGCAAATGCAAACGTCTGCTGCTGTGGCTCAGGCTTCGCACTATGCTGCTTTATCCATTGCTCCATAATAAAGAAAACGAAGTCTTCCATCGTTCCGTTCCATCTATGCGGCTGCTCCACCGCCTTTGGCACACCATTATAGGCATACGCCTTAAAGTCATTCCAAAGGTCTTCAGGAACATCAGCAACAAACACCTTGAGCCGTTCTTCGTCAAGCGTAGGATATAGCGACATTAATTTGGCGCACAAACGTTTTTCTGACGAACCACGATGCAACTCCAATTCTCGCGCCACACCCAACGGCGTTCGCTTGATATGAAACTTGATTTTTTCAGGATTTCCTCGTTTTGCACTACCCCTATAAATAGGCTCGTAGCCTTTTTTGTCGGGGTCGATGCACGCCAGCATTATCTCTATCTTGTTTTCCTCACACAGTCGTTCCATATCGCCACGCGCTACGTCCAACACCTGTTTGCGGAACTGTGAGAATTTTTGATATTTTTCAGTAGTAACAACCTTTGCGGGCTGTTCACTCTTTTCCACATCAACCTTAAACATTCCCAATGCCTCCTTTAGCTCACGATAATCTATAACAGGGTGCATCTGTCCCTTGCTCGCATACTTCATCAACAGGAGATAAAGACGCGATGTGTAAGCCGAATTGCAGAAATAGGCGATACGTTCAAGATGATTGAAATATCCGTCTGCCATATCAAACACGGCTTTTGCCACCTCAATATTGATTGTCACCTCAATATATCCGTCACGACGAAACTTGCGCACTTCCTGTCCATCCTCGTCTATCTTTGTATCTCCGTCTCCCGAATAGTTGAAATCTTCTCCTTCTCGTGATGTAAAGTTCTTCGGGATAAATATCTTGCTGAAGATAGGCATGTAGTCCTCACCTTTTCTGAGTCCTGTTTCAGGGTCGAAACGTGGCAGATGAAACTCTATCTTCTTCATTTGGTTTATCACCTTAACCGACTCGTCATAATGACTGCTGTCTATACCGAAGTCAGCCAGGCGCAAACGTATCGGTCCCATCTTCAACAGGTCTTCCTTCGTGATACCTCCATTGGGTCGTTCCTTGCTTATATAGCGGTGTTCGTTCAGGAACTTGGCAAAATGGTCTTGCAGTCGTCCACTTACCAAAAACATAACGTCCTGTTGTATGAGAGAAAAGCTTTTAGCGTATGATGTATAGTTGACAGGTGTGTTTATCCAGCGCAATTCGTTCAAGGCAAGTTGAAGTTTGCCTTCATTGTCTTCTTTTTTCGCTTTCTTTGCCATAACCTACGTTTTTATGTACTTAAACCTACTTTTTTATGTACCAACACCTACGTTTTTGTTTACCAACTCCTACGTATTTATTTACTTCGTATGTCCTAACTCATTGATTTTCAACTCCTCCAATTTCCCTTAATATAATATAACATAAACTATTATTTTAATCTTTCAAAAAAGAAAAATCTATAGTTTATAATTATATTATATTAAGGGATTTTGAGCACATTGATTATCAGTCAGTTACCTACAGTGAGGTAAACAAAAACGTAGGAGTTGGTAAACAAATCCGTAGGTTTAGGTAAACAAATCCGTAGGTATTGGTAAACAAATCCGTAGGTGTTACAAATCAAAAACAGCACACTTTTGTAGTGACTTGGTAAAAAGATTTAGTAGGATTTTACCTCACACATTACAAGTCTTCACTATTCATGCTTTCATGCTTCTTGTAGTTCTTTACGTCTGTGTATATTAAGTTTATACCCCAATCGGTGCTTAATATACCGTCAGGTCTTTTCAGACTCTGCATGATTATACCTAACAGCTCTGTAGAGTTTTCTTCTGGTATCGTAAAACTCACCCCTAAAACATCGCTACTGCTATCTTTGTCTATACGGTCATATACAGCTGTAGGGTATTTAGTGTGCAGCTTATCAGCAATATCCATAAACGGAGTCTTGGCTAATGCCAATGATGGGTAAGATATTTCCACGCCTACGCCATAAACAAGCCTGCTTTTTGCATTAAACATCACAACAAAACAAGCCTTCTCGCCCATGAATGTTCCCCGATAGAACTTAGACCCTGGGCTTAATTTTTTTGACTGTACTGCGTCATACGTCACGCCCTTAGCCTTCAGCTTCAAAGCAAAATTATCCACCGTTCCGTCTAATGGTATGCCCATGAACTTCATGTGCTGTTGCGCGCTTGCTGCCATGCATAAGCAAAGCGCGAGCAATACGGATATTATCTTCTTCATAATAGTTTGGTTTTAGGATTTTACCTCACGCATTACAAGTCTTCATTGTTTATATTCTCGCTCTTCTGGTAATTATCCACATCAGTGTACGTCAGACTAATAGTACAGTCGTCTTTGAGATAAGACTGCGACTTATTTAAAGTTTGAATGATAACACCTATCCTTTCTGTCTCTGCCTCGTTAGGAATATGGAATGTTACACCGTTAGTGTCACCATTACTGTCTTTGTTGGCTTCATAAATAGCCTTGGGGTATTTCTTCAATAATTGTTCGGAAATATTGACAAACGGAACGTGTGCCAATTCTACTGACGAATAAGACATTTCTACAAATACTCCAAACACTACCCTGCTCTTAGCGTTAAAGAACACCATAAACGTAGCTTTCTCGCCCATAAACGTGCCTTTATAGACCCTGACACCTGGTCCCATAGCTTTTGACTTCGCTGCATCGTACGTCACGCCCTTAGCCTTCAGCTTCAAAGCAAAGTTATCTATCGTGCCATCCAGGGGAATGCCCATAAACTTCATGTGCTGTTGTGCGCTTGCTGCCATGCACAGACAGAGCACGAACAATATTGATATAATCTTCTTCATAACAGTCAGCTTTAGATTTTACATTTTGTTTCTCTCTACAAATTCGTGTATTGCCTGTAACGCAAGATCCTTCAGCGTGCGACCCGTCTGAATCTTCAGCATCATAAGCTGCATGTAATCTTCCATCGGCACATTCACTACAATGCCGTTCTCGGTCTTCACTCCCTTCAAGGCGAAGCGGTCTGCCGTATTGTTCTTGCGTCTGCGTTCTCTTGTCGCTGCCAATGGCTTGTCTGCGGCTTCAGTCTTCTGCTCCTTACTTTCAAGAGGAACAGTAGATTCTGAGTCTTCTTGTTGAGTGTTGGATGTTTCTGTTACGGAAGTATTTTCGTCCTGCTTTTTCTCGTCTTCCGATTTGGATGTTGCAGGTACTGTCTCCGTAGCAGGTGCATCAGCAACTGGCGTATCAGTAGCAGGTGCATCATTTGTAGGAACTGCCTCCGCCTTACTCTCGCTATGTTCTCTTATCTCTTCTGAAGTCTTGGCAACCTTAGTCTTACCAAATACAAATGGCTTTCCCATATTTCCTAATATTTTAATCCTCGGTATAAGTGTCAACTATCTCCTGTGCAAAAGCCTCGTAGCTCTTTGCTGCGTCACATTCTGGCGCATAAGTAAAGATGTCCTGCATCATCGCCTGGGCTTCCACAATCTTTGTGCGACGCGGTATCTCGGTCTTGAACACATATTCTCCGTATTCGTCGTCAATGTGCTGTGAGAATCCTGCGCTTGCCTTTGTGCGCTTGTCAACCATCACTTTCAGCAATCCGCGAAGCTCAAGATTAGGATTAATCTCGGCCTTCACCTCCTCAGCCCAACGTATCACGCTCGATGAACCGAACGTAGGCAGTGCCTCAAGCTGCATGGGGATGATAATGCCGGTAGCCACCGACATGGCGTTTTTCGTCACAAGGTTCATGGCAGGCGGGCAGTCGATGATAACATAGTCGAAGGCTTCTATCACACTCTGCTCCCCACCCTGCTCCTCGGTCAGAGTCACGGGGATGGCAAACAGCTTCTGTAATACCTTCAAAGGGTTAAGCTCGCGCAGCAAGAACGGCTCAACGCCCAACATGTCCTCCGATGATGGCGCAATATACAAATTGCCGTGATAGTCCTGCTCGTCAACACTCACCTGATACACGGGCATGGCTGTCTTGTTTACCATCGCCTCGTACATGGTGCCGTGCTTGTCTTCACGCTCGCGCCAACCACACAGCAGCGACACGTTAGCCACCTGAGCGTCGAGGTCGATAATCAATACTCTTGTTTCTGGATTCAGCTTGATCAATCCGCAAGCCAAGTTGTGAGCTGTTGTGCTCTTGCCTACTCCGCCCTTGTCGTTCACAATGGCGAGAACTTCCTTTAGTCTTTCCATATTCTGTAAAGCTTTTAATGTTAATAATATCTATCTAAATACATAAGTACGAACATACTTAAATATCTACGAACCTACGAACGTATGTGAGTACGTAAATACGTGGGTACGTTAGTATCTTTATATCACGTTGCAAATTTAAGAATTATAATTCATATATCCAAACTTTTCAGCCTAAATATTTATATATCTATTTATGTATTTATTTACGTATCTATTTATATACTTATCTATCTACTTACGTACCTATTTAGATAAATACATACATAAGTAACTATGTTAATAAGTAAATAACTAAATACGTTCGTACTTACGTATTAACGTATATACGAACGTATAAAAGTATAAACGTATCGACGTACAAAAATATTTTAGTACAAATATTCAAGGATAAAGTTTAAATTGTTAATGAAATACTGTTCGATATGTTATTTAGAATGAAGTTTCTTGTATTGCTCATCATCGAGTTGCCCTTCCTCGTGCAGCTGCTCAAGGTAGAGTCGCGCAATGATACCCGTCGCATACTTAGAAGCCTCGTAGGCGAGTCGTAGGTTGTCGCCTTCAAGCAATCTGAAGTCCGAAGCTTCCCCGTCCTTCCATACTTCCACTTCTACTCCCGTTTTCTCGTCATCGCCACCTACAGCAATGCGAATCTCAAATTTCTGGTTTTCCATAAAAACTCTACTTTTTATTATGTTGTTTAGTTACCGTAATATTGATGCAATACCCGTCATCGGTCTCAATTTTCACGCCGATTTTATCTGCTCCGGCATTGTCAGCAACAACCTTTAAGTTGTCAAAATATTCTCCTACTGTCATAATTAAGTTGTCAAAATAAAATTCAAAATTGAATAATTCAAAATGCGCAAAGCGCATAATTCAAAACTCAAAATTCAAAACTCAAAACTCACTTACGCATTCCTCCCATTAGAGGCATGAACAGCACCGCTGCACCCGCGAACGCTACCATCACGATTCCCATTGACACAGCCAGCAGCACCGCCAGCGCACCCGCCAACACCTTCTTCACGGTAAGCCCCTTATCCTCCGCAGATGCTTCTTCCGTGCCTTCACGTTCCTCTCGCAGCGTCGGCTCACCTACCTGCGGATAGTAACGCTTGCGCTTCGGCTTAGGCTGGGGAACGGGTTCAGGTTCGGGCTGGGGTATAGGTTCCGGCTCTGCTTCCTGCTCCTGACTCTGATTAATCTCCGGTTCTATAACGTGAGCCCCATCTACCTTACCATCCACGCACACGATAACATCGCCGTGCAAGCTGACCTCAATCTTGCATCCTGGTGTGAGCTCCTTCTGGAGGAATGTGCGCTCGCTGCCACAGTTGGCATGAGCAAAACGGTGTCCATTCATTTCTACCTCGTCGAAGTCGGCTACATACGTCACCTTGCCCGTCTTCTCGCCTATCGTGGTATGGTGTCCGCGATATGTGGTAACGGCCTTAAATACGGGGCGAAACTTAAACGCGCAGTTGTACTTTGCGTCATGGTCGGTATAGCCTATGCGGTCGTAATAGTCGTAGTTATCAAACTTGAATACAAGTCCGTCGGTAGGGTAGGGCAGCTTTTCGCGCTCCGACTCGGCCGTGCACACTATGCGCTCTACGTCCTGCTCCAGTTCTGCATCCGTCTTGCCAAGGTCAAGGTCTGCCACAAAGCCCGAAGTTTTGAAGCCGTTACGCTCAAGAGCCTGCATAGCAGCGGCATGTCTTAACTCACTATCCATAATCAAACGGAACGGATGAAACTCCAGCCGGCAACACTCATCAGCCACAGCCACCTTCTTAGCCATGATGCCATTGCTTGTGGATCTTGGTGACTTGCCAGCCTTACTATAACGGGCAAACTCCTCCAGCGAGATAATCACCTCACCGCGCACCTCCACGCGGTCATACAGACAAAAAATTGCCACAACGTGAGGTACGCCCTTAACGTGCTTCATGTGCTCCAGGCAGTCGATACCATACAGCTCCTTGCCGTGTCCGTAAGTAGCTTCAGATAACGCACCGCGACGATACACAAGGCTCACCGTCTCACCGTCAAACTTCCATTCAACGTCCACCTTCGTGCCCTTGCTGCTGATGTTTGCAGCACGCTGCTGCGCTCTCAGGTATTTCACCACAGACTTTGCTTCGTGCAGCTTCTTCATTGAGAGGCAAGCCGTGCGACGTGCCACCGTGCGCTTGCCGTTGCCGTTCTCGCTGTAGCACTGCTGAGTAGGCGAGTCCTTCAGCACCTCGTCGGGATGCGCTTCCTCGTATTCCTGCAAAGCGAAATAAAGCGCGTCATATTCCTCATCGCTTATATTAGGATTGTTCAGGGTGAAGTACTTGTAATCATGCACCTTCACCTCGTCTACCAAAGCGCGGTAATCCTCAAAATTCTCAATTATTTTCATATTCTATAAAGTATTAAAATGTTATTCCTATTTGTTAATCCTCGTCTGGAGTAGAATCCTCGTTGTCGTGCCAGAAGTGCGAATACTGCACCATGTCAATGGCTGTTATTAGGTTGTCGTCCGGATAACACTCCTCGTCAAGTTTAAGATACATTTCTATCTCCTTGCCCGACTTGAAACTAACTGTCACGATGTCCTCGTCGTCCAAGTCTTTATGGTGGAGGTAATAGGCCACCTCACGAGCGTCAAACGTTATTATATGATCCTCAAGTGTTTCATCAACACCTGCGGCAATTCTCGCAGTTATAAATGGAGATACTTTATTTGTTTTCATAATATTTCGTTTTTATTATTATTGTTATTATTTATTTTCACTTCTCTACTTGCGCCAATACGCCTACGACTCGTGCTTTGTCGTCGATATACCGATTAACCAAGCAATAGTCACCCTCCTTCACCCGCTTGTAAGGAATACGCTTATAATCCCCGAAGCTTCCCGACGGTCTGTAATAACGTCGCTTACTTTCGTCTTCAGGGCATTCTGACGGTGAACTAATAACAAGGGAGCCAATGTTATTGCGGAAAACGCCATCTTTCCACGTTCCTTCCTTGTACACATGGTAAGTCTCAGGCTCTTTTACCTCCGACAATATCATATCACGAGCCTTCAATCCTAAGTCAGCATAAGGCTCGGTAAGGTCTACCTCAAAATCGAAGCAAGTGCCAGCGCGAAGAATGCACATCGCGTAATCTGTCACAGCACCTTTGCCTCCGCTTGTAACGCGCACACAGCGCATGGTATCTGTAATATACTTGCCGCCACCGTGTGCCATTATCCATTCATGCACATCGTCAGTCACTACATATTGTCGTCTGGTGCCGCCGATGGCAGGTCTGCCTGCTGTCCTCGTCGTTTTACTTTTTTCTGCCATAGTCTATAATGTAAATGTTTTATTTGTCGTTCTTCTCAATCTGCTCCAACTTCATATACACAAGCGTGTTCTTGTCGTAGTACTGACGTGGCGCAGACGATGAATAATAAGTGTTCTGACTCTCCTTGATACAAGGAGCAGCGTCCACAATACGCTTGCCGAAGCCCTGAATGGCGTGAGTCTTGCCGATGATGACAATGCCCGACTGATACGCCTCGCGCACCTTCACGGCAAAACGATGTAAAGCTGCTTTACTATTATTCTCCTCCTTCGTCACCTTTGCCAACACCTTCAGATGGTCGGTCGTTCGTGCTTTCGTGCGCAGCTCCACCGTGCCCTTCTTCTTGTAATTGACGCAAACGGCATATTCACCAGGCTTCAGTTGTTCCAGGTGCTCCTCCAGCAGGTTGTACCGCTGCAACACATTAATAGGTTTGATGCTCACGCTGTCCTTCGTGCCAGCAATAGCAGCCCTAATCTCCTGAGCCTCCTGTAAAGCCTTCGCTTTTGCTTCGACTTCCGCTTTCAGGCGAAGCTCCTCACGCTCGCGCTGTGCAGTCTCCTCGGCTATCTCACGATCCACGGCAGCGCGTATCTCAGCAACATCGTTGCCCATGTCCCTGCAAGCTGCCCAAAGACCACCACCAAACATATTATAACTGTTTATTAGGCCCTTTTCGTTGTCGCATTTCCTTCCGTCCATCCGAGTGACACGCAGCCTCCCCGTCAGCTCGTCTCGATATACAAGCATATAAGTAGAGCGCAGGTTCTTCGACTTCCATACTCTAATCTGTTCTGCCATAATAGAATTGTTTTCTAAATCTTTGTTAATAATACAGCCAATTTCTTTGTCTGTACCGTTTTAATTCTTATATTTGCACCTGTCTTCGGAGGCTTTTTAATCGTACCTTCATGGAATAGAAATAAAAAACAACTTCCGTTGACAGTCAATTCTTCGGAATTGTGGATTCAAACGCTCACAAAAGAGCTAATTTCTACTATGGTAGATTCGAGCCAGATGGCTCGCGTAGCCCGGCTTAGGTCGGGCTTTTTTTATTCCTCCTCGTCTTCCTCCTCACAAGTATTCTGATATTTGTCGCTGTTGCTCACAAGGTCATCAATAGCAGATTTTAGAGTATAATCCTTTTTGGGATAATAGGCTTCATCGCTTTCTAAATCATCATAGAAGTCGGATCCGCGTTCATCCTCAGAGGCTCTAAGTATACCTCCGTCAGGATCTAAAGAGAAGCCAAAGATGTATTCATCTTTACTCCAGCCTCCATAGATATTGATTTCAAAACCATCATAATCAACAGTAACATGGTCAATATATCCTATAAACTTTAGACCATCATTATCGCCAACACCAATATAAAGAATCCCTTCCTCGTCCTCGCGCAAATCATACCATGCTTCGTCCTCGTGATTCTTGTACCACTTAGACACCTCGCCGTCGTATTTAAAAGACGACCACAGATAATAATATAAACGATCTTCTAATATCTCGCTATCGAAAAGGTCTTCACCAAACTTCTTGTATTCCATTTTATCAGGCGAACTGTTTACGCTTTTCAATTCATCAAAACCTCCTATCTCATCTATTTCAAGCATATCTTATGACTTAACCGTGATGTCGAGGGCTGAATAAGTTATTTCCCTGATTCCACCCAATCCCCATAATCGGGCAGCTTATCTATAACGAGACCTTTCAGATCCTTCACGCCGTGCTCCTTGCACAGCCACTCTTCCAGGTCATCCCAATACTTCCACTCTCTTGTCACACCCGTCTGCACATCGCGCAGACGGAGCGTAACAAACAGATAGTCGTGTATAACGTCTATTATCTCGAACATGACGTTACGATTCTTCCTCAATATCCTCGTCGGTTTCCTTCAGTTCCTCCGGCAACCATGCCGGCCACCAGGTTACATCCATCGCCCATTGGAACATGTCTATGTCTTCCGTGCGATAATTCCAGTAGACGTGCAGGATCTTGAACACTTCCCAGGCTTCTGCGTCTGTCAACTCCGACAACACGCCCTTCAGATTCTCCTCCTCGGCTGCTGTCAAATCAACGTTCTTCTCGAAATCTGCCCAGTCGCACACCTCGGCGCACAACATACAAGCTGCATGTTCAGCATCCATGTCCGACAACATAAGGCTGTTGGTTGCTGCATCCATGGCCAACCAATATTTTTCGTTAGACAGTTTCCAGATTGCCGAGCGTCGAGCCTTCCAGTCGCTGAGAGCTACCTCCACATGGTTCTCAACCATCCAGTCGCCTATCTCGCGCATGATACGTGCCAACTTCATAACATCGCCAGGAGCAAAGTCGGCTGGTAGTTTTACCTCCTGAGTCTCGTTAAACAAACCTTCACGAAACTCAATCGCGATACCGTTCTCGTTGTCCGTAACCGTCCACATCAGATCCTTGCCCGATGTCAACCCAAATCTTTCTTTTGCCATAATATTTCTTTTTACTTTTTACATTTTTACTTTTCAATCATTCTCAGCTCCGCGCCCAGTGCTCCTGCTATCTTGTTGAGCACGTCGATATTCACGGCATACTTGCCAGCTTCCACGCTGCGAACGTTGGCGGTGGTAATGCCTGCAATCTGGGCGAGCTGCTCCTGCTCCCAGCCCTGGGCGGTGCGCATCGCGCGGATGCTCTCGCCCATGGACTTACGCTTATCGTAAATTATTTGGTCTTTTTCCATGTTGTCTATATTTTTGTGATTAAATTCAGTCTCCATAACGGAGGCTGCAAGGCTTAATGATTAAGTGCATACTCGATGGCCTGCTCTGCATAATACTCCACGCCAAACTGCTTGGCATACTTGCGAAGGTCGGCTATTGAGATAGATGTAGCCTTATGGCCTATAGCTTCCTCGTACTTGTTTTTGAAATCCTGGGTGCCGGGTCGGCAGTTACCAGCATTCAACGAATCGGCGAAGGTAATCTTCAAGCTGCCATTCTGCTTCTCTTCCTCACGTCTCTCGGCTCTCTTGCGCTTGCTCAATATGCGAGCCAGCTTCATTGCTCGATGCTCCTCATTGATGCGGATAGCCTCGCGCAAGCTCTTTGCCTCGATATGTTCGCCTCTTACCAGGTAGCCTGTATGTTTAGTGATGTCGGCAATAGAGCGTCCTTGTTCTATCCATTCCACCTTCATTCCTTGGCGGTTGAACTCGCCCTTATAGAAGGTAATCAGTCCGCCTACTACACACACTCTATAGCCTTTCTTGATATTCAAAACAAACTGACGGCGTATCATAGGGAATGAGCAACTACGCGAGTAGCCATCAAAATCTTTTTCTTCGTAACAGACTATATTATTCTCGTCGGCAATATGTCCATTGTGCTTATAGGTGTGGTCGCCTGTACGCAGGTGATAATCTAAAAATCCATCTACACTATAATTTCCGTCAATCATCATACTAACTCGCTTCTGCTCTACCTCGTACACCTTGCGAGCCTTCTCCTCGGCTCTCTCGCGTGCTTTCTGCTCCTTCTCCTGCTCCTTCTTCAGTTGCTTCTGATACTTGAGCCACACGTTTACACCCTCTTCAAGCGATAGTCCCTTAGTGTCTATATCCTTACATCTACGCAGAACGCCGCGTATGTACGACTGATATTCCTTTACTTTCTGGGCAACAACTGCCTTAGCCTCCTGACGTGTAGCGAAATCCGCGCGTCCCTTATAATAAGGAGTATCTATGCGCTGAATGATGACACGGTCAATGGCTTTATCACGGAGGTCAAGCATCTCGCTGCATGACTTACCCAGAGCGCGACGTATCATTTCCGCCGTCACCTTATAAGGATATTGGCTTGCAACGATGCTCTTCAGAAGGCTATCGTAGTCACTAATAAGCGCAACAAAGATGTCGTCGCCATTGTCTTCGAGATTGCGATAATCATAAAGACTCTTTTCACCGTAATATCCGAACTCGTCCTCCTTAAAGGTCTTCTGTAATACCTTATTATTAGAGAGACCAGCCGAGAATGAATAAACATCGAATACTGCTTCGCCAGGGAGCATTTTTATAAGTTGCCATATGTCCTCAACGTCTGTAATGTTTAAAACAGTGTTTACGCCAAAAGGCTTCATGAATGCGATAGAATCCTTCTTGTCGCCAAACTTCTCGATGAACTGTGCTTTGTTATAAGTCTTCATAATAATTCTGCCGCTTAACGGTTGCCGCCCGATCTAATGATTAATAATGTTTATTTCTTTATCTGATGCAAAGGTAGCGATTATATTTGAAATTACCAAATAAATGACGCATAAAATATATATTAATGCGTATTTTATTATTTCTTTACATCTAATATCGGATTCAGATGGTTTTCTGCTGTTTCTGCGTATTCCGCGTATTCTGCGGTTGATCATTGTCGCCCATCCAGGAGCTCGAACCTGGTGCCACGCCTTTCCGTGGTGGGCGTAGTGCTGCTCGCTATCCTCACGGACCGCCAACAGCTAAAAAAAAATACTTAGATTATGATTATCAAGATCCCGCCGAAGGAGTCGAACCTTCGCAAAGGGCCGTGCCGGGCGCGGGAAAGGCTTAGAGATCAGGATTGATAACACGTACATATTTAATTCCAGGCTCACACGACCTCCTTACTACAAGATTATGGAAGTAAGATCTTGCAATCGCTTCCAAAAAGACTTCTCTACCTAAATACTTCAAGGCTACATTTTCAGTCAAAGGCAAACGCAGACCAGAACAAAAAAGAACCGACTCAAATTCAAAATCATGTTTCTCGATCTCCCGAATGTCAGAAAGATAATAGTTTTTATTCATCAAGAAACGAATATCTTTTTCAGTAAATTTCATAATTTTCCGTTGTTTTTAAAGGGTTGTATAATATTCTTCTCACAATGATCTGCATGTGATGGATTTAACGTCGCAAACTTAATTCTACAGTTTCGCATTGTCGAATACACTTCTTTTTGAACTTGCAGCTGCTATACTTTTTCAGATATCTCAGCTCCTTGTCGGCTTCTTTCTCAGTATACTCTATTCCGTTATACTCACGCCAATCGCCTCCAATAAAGGCGTAAATGCTATAAAATTTTGTCATAATCCCGTCGTTTTTAAAGAGCCGTATAATATAGTGTTATCTAAGCTCGGACAATTCCAGATGTCCGTATATAAGTTTGTCCTGCAAGTCTCGAAAAAAGGTCGTTGCACATTCTCTCTTTTCGTCCTCTTTGAACGTCAGAATCTGTTCCTCACGCGACATGCTTTCATCCTCATACGCGAATGTGCCGTCTTTAATGCCGTCTATGATGGTCTTGTATAGCCGTTTGCAACCGGCCTTTGTAGACGCCCATGTGCCGTACAACTGAAAAGAAGCGTAAGACTTCCATTCGTCGCAGGTGCTCAGTATAATTATTCTTGCCATAGATCTTATGTTTTTAAAAAGTCCATAATATTACTTAGCCTTGTTGCACTCCACATCCGTAATAACTCTCACCTTAACGTGATAATTATCGGTTTGCTTAAAAGACGCATCCGTAATAGCTTTATATATTGCATTGTAGGCATGTATATTGTTGTGAAATATTTCAATAATAATCGTTTCTTTTTGTAATTTCATATTTTCCTGTCGTTTTTTAAAGGTTCTATAATATTCGTTTGATACCACACTGCCGCCTGTGCCATCGTGTCCTTCAGATCCTCTATTACCTGCTTGTAATTGTCCTGAGTGATGGCAATGTGCCGTTCTGGATGTTTCCCGTCGTGGTCGCCGCTTGCCAGATGGATGATGCAGAATGTGCGGTCCGTATCGTGATGAGCTACCATACCTCGCTCCTTGAGAGCTGCCACTGTGCGGTCGAAGTCTGCCGGAGTGGTCGGTATCACCTGCAACACGCTCCAGGGACGCTCCTGAGCCGTGAGGAGTGTTTGTCCTTCCTGCTCACTAAGCAGGAAGGAGTGAATTGTTTTAGATGTCTTCATACTGCAAAATTAAACGAAAGTTGGCGTATGTCTGCTTCTTGACGACTTTTTCTTCTACTTGCCTTGAATTTTACTTCGCGCATAATGGCATCCAGGCGTTGCTGTTCTGCCTCGATGTACCGTTTCTCCTCGTCAGTCAATGGAGGCGTTACAAACGCTTCCAGAGCTTTCTTGAAGCAATATTCGCTTACTTGCTCATTGCCGATAAAACATTCAACTCTTGGGTACGATCCGTGACGAAGACGTACCTTGCCGCCTTTCCACGTCAAATTGCCGATGGTGTAACGCTTGTAATACCACAGCAGACTGTGATAAGTCAGACCCCATGATTTTGCCCAATGTGCAGCGGCATTTGCGCTGTTGTCGTAATAGTTTCCTCTTCTTTGCGCCTCGCACTTAAACTCCTGTAAAGTCATAATCCTTAGTATTTTTAATGTTCTATAATAGGGGCAAACTGCCCCGTGATACCTTATTTCTTGTTTTCCGATAATACCGTTCTCACGCTATAATAAAGCGTGTTAAACGGATATTTCACTTCGTTAATGACGTACACCACCGTCGGCTCACTCATGCGCAATGTGTCGCGACACTCCACACGACCATACATGCCGTGTACCATTAAATTCAAGGCGCACATCTTGCAAGCAATAGGATCGCTGTCTTGTGCCACATACTCGAAGCGACGGCCGGCCGAATGGTCCAGTTTGCTTTTCTCCATATAATGTGCCAGGAGCAAACGTCCGCTACCTGCTGCGCAGTCGTTCACCTTGCCATGGTCGCCGGCTCCCAGACCGCTGATCTGTGCCATAAGGTCTGACACACTCTGAGGTGTGAAGAACTGGCCTGTCTTCGATGCCTTGCCGCGACTCAGATACATTTCCTCGTACAATAAGCCAAACACGTCAAGCCATTGGCCACGCTCCATCGCCGTTGCCACATCGTCGAGCCACTGGAAGGTGAGTCCAGCAAAGGCTGGATTTTTCTGAGTGCAGTTTAAGACATGCTGACCGGTTGTGCCAGTCTTAAAAGCGTCAATACTGAAGAACTCTATAAGATAGTCGCAGAAGTCGCTTAGAGCCATTTCCTGCGGTCTGTGATGCTTGCTTGCCTGTTCGGTCAATACGTCAATATATTTCTTCTTGTCCATGATTTTCTCAAAATTTTATGTGTTCTATAATAGGGCTGCCCTGCTGCCAGTGCAGCCCGTAAATGTTGGTTTAGTAGCCTTTCCAAAAATATGAGTGATGACTATATTGGCTCAATGCCTTCTCTTTGGCAAACTGGCGGAGCTCGTAGTCGTAGCCTTCCATTTCTTTCATTATCGCCTCCGCCTTACGTGCCAGTCGCAGATAGGCTGCATACTTTTTCTTTGAAGCCTTCAGACTCTCGATTTTGGCAAGTCGGTCGTTTTTGTAAAACTCTATAACGGCAACCGCTTTTTCAGCCTCCAGACGTTCGCCCGTGTTCCACTGCCAGTCGTTAGGATTCACCTCCTTCTTCTTGCCGGTGTAACGGTTTACGCCGTGGCTCCAGTCGGCGGACATTGAGACGTTAGGGCGATATTCCTCAATACGGCTATAATCGCTACACTCCAGCCAGAAGCGATAATCCCCAAACGTGCTATAAAAGCCCGTCGCCTCCTTCACTGCATCGTGGAAGCGTTTATTCAGCACCTTACCATCGAACTGTCGGCACACCTGAATAAGTCCGTCCAGGGCTTTAATTTCGAGCTGTCGGCGCTCTATCAATGCGTCAACGTGCTTACAATACTCCTTCACCTCGTTGGCCTTCTTTTCGGCTTCATGCTTTTTTGCAGCCTCCATAAAGTCGTCCTCCGTGCCGATGCTGTAGGCTTCTTCCTCCCTACCATTCTCGCGACTAAAAAGATGATGCACGTTAATATACCTCTGTGCATCCTCTTTAGATGCGAAGCAGCGCACACCGTCCATAGTTTCAGACTTCCACAGCCACACCTCGCCATCGTTGCAAATCGTTTTTTGTACTTCAGCAAATATCACTCTCATAATATTCTCAATTTTTTAGATGTTCTATAATAGGACTGCCCTGCTGCCAGGACAGCCCGTGAATAATGATTTAATAAGCCAATACGGCTATACGGTAGTATTCCGTTTCTCCTTCTTCAGGAATATTGGCAATACACATATCGCCTGTCGGTGCCTCGTAAATATACGAGCTGCCTATAATATCGTACACTGTAAACTCGCCCCGCTGTCGGCTGTGCTCGCCGCCGTTGGCTATACACGTGATGCCGTTGTGATAGCCTCCGGCTGGTGCCGGAAAGTCCCCACCGACCATTCTATCCTGGAGGAAGCGCGACGAGTAGCGGCTCGCCTCCTTACTCGTCAGTTTCAACGCCTGTGCCAGGAGTCGCTTTGCCTCCTTCCATCGTGCCTCGTTGAACATATCGCGACGTTGTGGAAAATATTGTGTGTCGTTAGTAACGTTGAATAATGCTATCTGTGCCATATCTGTAAAATTTTTAAAGTTGTTGATGTTTTTGTCTGCCTATAATAAGGCGTTTATTTAATACTCGATGCAGAGCAATTTTGCCACTACTGCTGCAATGATGTTGTAGCCGACGAACTGCCAGCCAGTGCACTTGATGGGATCGCCATCATCGCCATAAAAGCTGTGTTGTGTCCGGAGCCACTGGCGAGCCATTTTTAGGGCTGTCAGAACGTTTTTAACCGTGCGAGTGACAAGTAATACAACGACGGCAAATAAGGCCGCGAGAAGGGCACGGGTGCCCGTTGTGCGTGATATTGTGATAGTTGGTGCCATGATGATATATTTTTTAAGCGGTTTTATGATTCTGTTCCTCTACTTCCTGCCAGAGACGTTTGCCCGTCTTGCTGTAGCCGGCTTCACCGTTGAAGGCCTGCCAGGCGCAAAACATTTCCTCATCGCAATACTTTGAGAAGGCAATTTCAGCCTCGTTTTTCAAGTCGTCTATAATAGCCTCTATTTTGCGGAGAATGTGTGCAGCATGAATTTTGCTTAGTCCCTTATTATCGTACCAGTCATCGCGGATCACGTCGTCGGCTGTCAAATCATTGTAGTCATAATCACACGTCTCATAATAAAATTCTACCTTTCTGTAGGTCTTGATGTTTACAAACCAGTCAAAATTGGCTGCTTCATAATAACCAGATGTGCAGCCGGCTTGAATGGTGATGTCGATGGAATTGTCCCCGCAATTAATAGATACGGTCTTTTCTGAGAATAAGGAAGTAGGATAACTTCTGTCGCCGTCGCACTCCTTTATATCGTGCCAGCCCTTCGCCTTTAGCTCGTAGGCTACATTATCTTTGTCGGCATCATAATTAAATTCTGTGCCTATCTCGTCAAACTCGCCTAAAAGGTCCTGGTCGAGTTCGCGCTCGTCAATTTCCTCCTGTGTATAATAAACAGGCATGCAAACAACGAAATAACGTGAGGCGTTCTTTAATGCAAAATTCGGTGTACTCATAATCTAAAGTATTTAAAAGTTTGTGATGTTATATGTTGTCTATAATAGGGAGGCTGGAGCCTCCCCAGGGTGATGGATTAAGCGACGTGCATAAAGTCGTCCAGATAATAGCGCGTGCCATACACGGTGAAGTACGGACGCCATTTTTCAGGATCACGCGGGCAAGTGTATTTTATACGCTGCCAACGTCGCGCCGTATGTTCGTTTTTGCTGGTGCAGTCGCGCCACAATATCCATTCGCCGCCATCGTCTATAACATAGCAGATACCGCCATAATTATTAGTCTGAAGGTAAGCGCAACCGAACTTTGATAGCGAGTCGAACTCCTGTTGTTTTGTAATTCTTGCCATAATCTTTGTATTTTGTATGTTATTAATTCGGTATTTTGTTTTAACTGATGCAAAGGTACAAACAAATTTTGAAAGTACCAAATAAAAACAAAGAAAAGTTTGTTTTTTAATTAAAAAACTTTGTTTTATCTTGTTCGTACATTAATAAGGTGAAGTTTTATATAATAATCTATGTAAATCCCTAATATCTGTGATGCTCTATAAGAACCATAAAGAGCCGTTGGAAGTGGGCACGGCTGTAAGATCCCTAATATCTGTGATATTGTATAACGTGTATAACGTGTATAACGTGATGGAGTGGGGGTACGATACAGCGAGATACAGCACGATACAACACCATACAGCACCATACAGCGAGATACAACACGATACAGCACGATACAGCACAATACAACACCATACAACACGATACAGCGAGATACAACACGATACAGCGAGATACAACACGATACAGCGAGATACAACACGATACA
>ERZ1026846.29-NODE-29-length-105145-cov-18.486364_pt1 | contig 105145 bp, 85 predicted proteins | sample MGYA00380153_ERZ1026846 | MGnify/ENA primary metagenome ERZ1026846 (study PRJEB33269, sample SAMEA4719789) | human gut metagenome | biome: human-associated habitat; feature: organic feature; material: feces | place: Cameroon | collected 2013-10 ...
GTTTCTTATACCCTGCCAAGGGCTACGGGATTATTTCACTAACTTTCAATTTACTCTACAGAAACAGTATAGTAATAAATAGGTTGTCCACCATACTGTAATTCAATATCGCAGGCGGGATAAGCCTCTTCCAGATCCGCACGCAGCGCTTCCGCAGCATCCTCTGCCACGTCACAGCCGTAGTATATGCTGATCAGTTCGGAATCTTCATCCACAAGTTCAGCAATCATATCACGAGTTACTTTTACCATGTCGGTACCGACGGCAACGATGCCCTGGTCACCGATACCCATGAAGTCGTCTTTCTTGATCTCTTTGTCATCGATCACGGTATCACGCACCGCATAGGTCACCTGACCGGTCTTGACATTTTTGATCTCGCGAAGCATGGTCTCTTCGTTCTCTTCCACAGACAACTCCGGCACAAAGTTGATCACAGCAGTGATACCCTGAGGAATGGTCTTGGTGGGAATGACTAAAAGCTCCTTATCGGTCATCAGTTCCGCTGCCTGGTTTGCTGCCAGAATGATGTTTTTATTATTCGGAAGGACAAAAATGGTCTTTGCATTTACCTTGTCCACTGCGTCTAAAATATCTGCCGTACTGGGGTTCATGGTCTGACCGCCTTCGATAATATAATCTACGCCGAGGCTCTTAAACAGTTCGCTCAAGCCGTCACCTACGGAGACTGCCAGGAATCCTACCTCCTTGGCAGGCTGTGCAGCCTTCTCTTCCTCCGCCTTTTTCTGTGCCGCTTCTTTCTCGGAGAGTTTGAACAGTTTTTCCTGATGTTCCAAACGCATGTTGTCGATCTTCATATTGGATAATGCACCATACTTCAATGCCTTCTGGATTGCCAGACCGGGATCGTTGGTATGTACATGTACCTTGACAACATCGTCATCCGCAACACATACAATAGAATCACCTATGGACTCTAAGAATGCCTTGAAATCCATCTCTGCTTTTACATTAAAAGGCTTGTTTAACAGAATAATGAATTCGGTGCAATAACCGAATTTGATCTCCGCTTCCGCCTGTACTTCCAGAGAACTCTTGGTATCTTCTGCCTTGGCGGTCGCTGCGGGAGCTACGGTCAGATCAATTTCTTTGCCTAAAAATGCGTCATAGGCACCGCTTAATACTTCTACCAGACCCTGTCCGCCGGAATCCACTACTCCTGCCTGCTTTAATACCGGCAACATTTCGGGAGTCTGGCTGAGCACATAACGGGCGTGTTCGATGACAGTACCTAAAAACTGCTCCAGATCATCCGCACCGTCCTCACAAAGTTCCTTTGCCTTATCGGAAGCACCTTTTGCTACGGTCAGAATCGTGCCCTCTTTTGGCTTCATAACAGCCTTGTATGCAGTTTCTACCGCTTTTTCGAATGCACGGGTCAGAACAGGAATATCCAGAACCTGCTCTTCCTTAATACTTTTGGTAAATCCACGGAACAACTGAGATAAAATAACACCGGAATTACCTCTCGCCCCGCGAAGGGAACCGCTGGAGATTGCCTTACATAAAGCAGCCATATCGGCATCGTCTCCCAGTGCGGAAACTTCTCTTGCCGCAGACATGATCGTCATAGTCATATTGGTACCGGTATCTCCGTCGGGTACGGGAAATACATTTAACTCGTTGATCCATTCTTTCTTGTTCTCTAAATTCTTGGCGCCGGCTAAGAACATCTTGGAAAGCATCTTAGCGTCGATTTGTTGTAAAGCCACAATTACTTCCTCCTTAATCAATCACTCTTACACCTTCAACATAGATGTTGATCTTTTTGATCTCAATACCGGTAAACTCTTCCACCTTATACTTTACGTTGCTGATCAGATTGTCGGTGACAGCCAGGATGCTGACGCCGTAAGCTACGATCACATGGAAGTCCAGAACCAGTTTATTGTTGTCCAGGGACACGTTGATACCTCTGGTGATGCTGTCCTTTTTCAGCAGCTTTACCAGGCCATCTTTCATGCTGACTCCGGCCATACCTACGATACCAAAGCACTCTACCGCCACACTGCCGGCATACTGTGCAATGACTTCATTATCAATGACAATATTTCCCATATGGGTATTCATAGAAGAACCTTTCATACAGAACCTCCTTTATATTCGGATCAATTGTTTCTTCCGATATCTCCGGCCGGATTTTCCCGGACTCAGACATATATAAATGTATTTTAACAGCTTTGTCATGAAAAAGAAACATAAAAATAAAAAAAATAAATATTTTTTGCTTGCTTTTATTTTGTTTTTCTGTTAATATATCAATGTTGTGAGCATTTCACATATGTTTTATTAAAAATTTTGATTAAAAGTAAGCGTAAGATGCGCGTTAGATCGAGGAGGTGTCAAGATGGCTAAATGTGATATTTGCGGTAAGGGCGTTCATTTCGGTAACAACGTAAGCCATTCTCATAGAAGAAGCAACGCAATTTGGAACTCTAATGTTAAGAGCGTTAAGTGCAAGGTTAACGGCGGAGCTAGAAGAATGCATGTCTGCACCAGCTGCTTAAAATCTGGTAAAGTTGAAAGAGCTTAATCTTCTACGATAATATTGGATTTTAGAAAGCCAGAAATGATAAATTTCATTTCTGGCTTATTTTTTTACCAAAACCGCTCTTCCTGTTTTCTTTTTAAATACTCTTTGTTGATTTGTCCAGCCAGCTCTCCGTCACCGAAAAGGTTGTCCGGGTGAAAGATTTTGATCAGATCCCGATATCTCTTCCGTAAAGCCAATGGATTATTGACACCGCGAAATAAAAGCTGTACTACGGTAAGGGTATTCTCGGTGCCGTCTTCGTCAGAAGCTTTTGGACTGACCTCTTCTTCCCGGAGAAGTCGTCTCTCTTTTTCCAGCTTTTTCCGATCCTCTTCCAACTGGCGGAAGCCGTCCTGCAGAATTGCCATTTTTTTCTCAAAAAACAGACTTTCTTCTTTCAGACGTTTTCGTTCCATAACCGTACGACGGTTCAAAGCATCCAGTTCATCCCGGAGTGTTACACGTTCCTCGAGGAATTTGTCCTTTGCCTGTTCTAATTCGGTACGCTCCTGCTGCAAACGCATATTCTCCTGAAACAGCCAGAGCTTGGCTTCTTTCAGTTCCTCTGTACTTTCTGTCCTGATGATTTCTTCCCAATCAATCATGCTCAACCCTCTTACTCACAACTGCTGAAAAGATAATACCCTGCAAACAACAGAAGTGCCAATATGATCAATCCGATGAGCCGATTGTGGATCACCATCATCAACAACATGCCGATAGCTACAAAAAATAGAATCAGGCCAATGATTTTTTTCATAAAAGACCCGCTATTCATATTCTCATCTTATTATATGCAGAGTATAAAAATTATTACTTATCTTCGGAAGGCTTTTCTCCGTCTTCGGGGAATGCAATATCGACAACTTCGGCATCCGACATTCCTTCTTTTTCTTTCGGCTGGGTAAATTTATCTACAATATCGGGAATCATATCCAGAATCTTGGTAACAGTATCCTGATTTTTGATATTGACCAGCTTGGTGGAACCGTTTTTGATCACCAGTACGGCACTGGGAGTCATTTTACCGCCCAGACCACCGGCTCCGGATGCGGATCTTTTCTCGGAATTATTCCCCGCACCGGCTCCGACACCGAAAGTAACATCTACTAACGGTAATATAATGGTATCTCCGATCTTGGTAGCTTCGCCTACTACCGTCTTTGTGGAGAGCACGGTATCCATTCCTTTTAAAAGAGATTCCACAACCCCCTGAAACTGATTATCTTTTTCTGCCATATTAAACCTCCTGTTTTTAATCTGTTATTCTTTTTCTTTATTTTGAAATTGTCTGATTTTATGCTGCAATAGCTTAAGCCGCTTATCCATAAGCAGGCAAATGGTATGGAACAATACACACGCTAAGGTAAAATGGCCGGATGTTTTAAAATTACCCTCTAAAATTGCCTGTTCAAAATCCGGAGTGATACAGATGTCTTTTCCCAATTGAGGAAGTATCATACCGTAGATTCCGTACAGGTAGCCTGTGGTATCCGGTGATCCGGTGCCGATGCGGGCCGTAAGTTCCAGCTTTCGCGGACGTAATGATTTCAGAATATGACCGATGCGGTTTCCGGCATGCCGGAGTAATCCTCTGGTCTCCGGGTCATTCCATAAATCTTTATAAAAAGTAATGTTATTCAGAATATGTTTGATTTTATCACATATTTTACCGACTGTGTACCGGATTTTATTAAAAAAGCCTCTTTCTTTCGTGCTTTTTTGCTCCGGAATCGGTTCTTTCACAGATGGCTGCGAATCGGAAGCGGGAGGCACAGCTTCCTGTGGTATTTCCGTTGTGGGAGGAACCACTGCTTTTTTTGAGGACTTCCCGGTTGAAACGTGCTTTTTCTCTTTTCTCTCGTCCGAGGAATCATATACGGTAAAAAAAAGGATCTTTGCCAGAAGCTTTCCCGGCTGCGGATAATCGTAAAAGATTCGCACCAGACCGAATAACCATCGGACTTTTACGGAAAAACGCATTTCATCGACACTCTTCTGTCCGGATGCCTTATAACAAAGAGGGAAAAACAATACCAAAAGTATTACCGTAAGTGCAATCCCCAGAAGTACCAGCAACAGAATTCCTAAAATGCCCAATATTTTAAAAAGAATCGTTAACATAGTAAATACTCCCGAAGATTACAGTCGCCTCTGGCGTCCAGACATTCTCCTGTGATCTGTTCGATCAGCTGCAATGCCTCCTCATATCCCGCTGCAATACCAAGAATCAGAAATTCTTCTTTTTTGTAATGAGGCTGTATGAGTTGCCTGGCATCAAAAATATCTAGCTGATCGGCCGGGTTCTTCGCCGGAGTAATGAGATAGACATTTGCCAAAAGAGGTTTTTTTTCCAGTCTCTTTTTTAGTTTATCCAGTTTTTCAGATGCAATGCTTTCTCCCAGATAGAGATTGGGAGCAAACGTAAGCTTTCCTGCCATAAATAAATTCCTTTTTGTTAACCTGCCCTGCAGCATAGGTTATTGCTGCCAAGATGAGCTTATTATAGCATAGATTCTTCTATATTACAATTTTTGTCGCTTGACTTTTCCGGATGATATTTTATACTGTAATCAGTACTAATGAGGAGGAAAAACCATTGAAAGTTATAACGAAGATGGAGCTTCAGCCGGATATGGTTCTCGGAGAAGACATTCAGGATCAGAATCATGTCATTTATCCTGCCGGTACCACAGTAACTCCGCAGATCATAGAAAAATTAAAGCGATACAATCTGGTATGCGTTACGATTATGGAGGATATTGATTTCGCCACGACCCATTATGAGAAAATTCGCTTTGATTCCAATTTTAAGGCATTTGAACGTGCTTATCCGATTTTTCTGGCTGAGTATAAACTGGCCATGAAACAATTATTGGTCATGGGAAGAAAGCCGGCGGATATTTTTCTACTTACCATATATCAAGAATTATACTATTATATTACTTCCGGATCCGTATTGCTGGATTATCTGTATAACCTTATGCCAAGTGAGGATGAACTGACGTATACGCAGGGCCTGAATGCTGCACTGCTGGCAGGTACGTTCGCCGACTGGCTCTCTATGTCAGAAGAAGAAAAAAACACTTTGATTCTTTGCGGATTCTATTATGATATCGGAAAGCTGCAGCTTCCTTATGAATTGTTGTGGAAGCCGGGAAAACTCACAGAGGAAGAATTCAAGATCATCAAAACGCATCCGGTGGTAGGCTATACTTCCGTACGTAACCAGGATTTAAACGAACATGTTAAAAATGCAGTGATCATGCATCACGAACGTCTGGATGGCAGCGGTTATCCTTATCATATGTCGGGGCAGAAAATTGATGTCTATGCCAGATATATGGCGATCATTGACGCTTATATTGCAATGGCATCGCCGAGAACTTACCGCAACGCACTTACACCGTTACAGATTTTGGGGAATTTCGAAAAGAGTCTGGACAAGTATGATGTGGAATTGTTAATGCCGATCATGAAACGGATCGCAGACGCACAAATCGGTACCAATGTGCAGTTGAATGACGGAAGTGTCTGGGAAGTCCTGATCATTCATCCCAATAAGTTCTCCCGCCCGATTCTGAAAAATGAAAAAAATGAATTTGTGGATCTTTTGCAGAGAACCGATCTGGAAATCGTTAAAAACGTATAAATATAATAAATAAAAATAAGAAGCGGGAATAATCAATTCATCCATTGATTATTCCTTTTTCTTTCCTGGTATTCCGCATAAGCTTTTTCCAAAATCTGTTTCTCGTTGGCAAACTTCAGTAAATGATATGCTTCATGATATTTATAAAAACCGGAATCCGCAAAATATTCTTCTCTCTGCGGTTTACTGTAATAACTGTCGGTACTCATAAGATACCAGTGAACCTCTTTTGCTACCACATCCTCCGGTACGGTAAATGAATATTCACTTCTACCGACGTAGTCCACGATAAATGCCCGGGAACCGCTCTCTTCCAATACTTCTCTCAATGCGGTCTCTTCATGGGTCTCACCGGGTTCCACCGTTCCTTTCGGAAGAACCCAGCCTTCGTATTTGTTTTTGATATTCTTATAGAGCAGTAAAATCTTTCCGCGAAATATTACGACTCCGCCGCAGCTGATAGCCTCAATCATGTTCCTTAACCTCCGATTACTGTTTTTCGCTGAAGTACGCGTCAAAAATACGTCTTGCAATGGGCACGGCGTAATCTCCGCCGCTGCCGGCACCTTCCACAATAATGGTTACACACACTTCCGGATCTTCTGCAGGAGCAAATCCGGTAAACCATGCATGACTGTCACCTTTAATATTATTATATTCCGCGGAACCTGTTTTTCCGGCTGCGGTATATTCAAGTCCTTTTAACTTGGAAGCGGTACCCTCCTGGACCACATCAGTCATCAGTTGTCTGAGAATCGCAGACTCTTCTTCTGACATCAGACTGCCGTATTCGCTGGGTTTGAAACTTTTAATGACAGTTCCTTCATCATTCTCCACGTGATCGATCGCGTACGGTTTCATGAGGACTCCGTTGTTGGCTATGGCACAGGTGATCATGTTCAGATGCATAGGAGTAATCTGTGTCTTACCCTGACCGATGGAGGTCTGCATCATTTCCGCCGGAGGAGTATCATCGGATACCAGCGCTGAACTTCTGGCATAATTCAGTGTCAATGGCAGCTCTTTGTTAAACAGAAGATCATTTAATGTCTCCTGAAAAGCAGTCCGGTCCAGGCTCATTCCGATATTAGCGAAGGACGAATTACAGGATTTTGCAAAAGATCTGGTAAAATCCACCGTCCCATGACTGGAGCCGTGATAACAGCTGATCTTGCTATTGCCCAGGCGAAAAGCTCCGTTGCAGGTATAAGAATAATTTTGGTAGGTATTCGGATTTTCCCGAATATATTCCAATGCCGTCACAATTTTAAAGGTAGAACCCGGAGGATACAATCCCTGTGTAGCCCGGTTGACCAGTACGGTACTGGAATCGTTATCTACCAGATCCTCCCATATTTCTCCGATGGAATTGGGATCAAAATCCGGATGGGATACCATGGCAAGAATCTTCCCGGTAGACACTTCGGTTACAATAATGGCACCGCGATAGATATCCAGCTGATCATTTGCCACCTGTTGAATTTTAACATCCAGTGTAGTGTAAACATTATCCCCGGGATTCTTTTTTCCGGCAGTATCGTTTTTCACCTTGTTACTCAAGGAAGTATTTGTATTGATCAAATAATAATTGGCCAGCGCTTCAACACCCATTCTGCCCTGTGTGGAATAGCCAACAATGTGAGAAAACAGATTTTTGTAAGGGTAGTTACGGCTCTCTTCTTCCTCATCATTCAAGATTGTCTCCGCAAGTACCTCTCCGTCTCTGGAATAGATGGATCCCCGATAATTTCTCGACAACAGTATCTGCTGTCTTGAATTATAGCTGTTGTTGATCATGTCCTGTTCACTCGTGGCCACAAAATGTCCCAGATAGAGAAACAGACACAGAAACAGCACACCGACTGCACCTGCAGAGATCCAGATTTCCCGCTGGTTTCCCATACGTTTGTGATTTTGCGTTTTTTTATTTTCTGCCACTTCTGCGCTCACCTTCCTTTTGAAGCCGGATGTAAATTCCCTGTATAATGAAAAACATGATCATCGTAGTCATAACGGAACTTCCGCCGTAACTGATAAACGGCAACGTTACACCTGTCAGAGGGATAAACTTGGTTCCTCCGCCAACCGTCAGAAAAATCTGAAAAATATACATAATACCGATGCCATATACGATCAGCTGATAAAAGCGGTCGTGAATTTGTACCGAAATCCGCATCATTTCCAAAAAACTGCTGATACAGATCAGAATCAGGCACATTCCAAAGATAACTCCCAGTTCCTCACAAATGGATGAAAAAATGAAATCCGCTTCCACATACGGAATCGCGGTAGGATTACCTTTTAATAATCCCATGCCGAACCAGCTTCCGCTTCCGATGGCAAACAGCGACTGTGTGATCTGATATCCTTTACTGTCGATGTATTTCCAAGGATCCTGCCATGCCAGAACTCTGACCCGTACATGATCAAACAACAGATAGGCCAGATAAGAGGCTGCGCCTCCGCCGATCATTCCGGCCGCCAGATAGAGATAATTTTTCGTTGCGGCAAAAACAACGAATACAAAACCAATGAAAAAGATCAGCGCACTTCCCAGATCCTTGGATACGACCAGGACAACTACATGAGCTCCTGCAATCACAGCAGTCAGTAACACCCGCTGAAAGGACACATTTTCCCATAATGCACCCGCCAGGAAGAAAAGGAACAGGATCTTCACAAATTCCGAAGGCTGAAATGTAATTCCTCCCATGGTAAAAGATATTTTGGACCCATGGGTTACCTCTCCGAGAATCAATACCGTACTGAGCAGACCAATTCCCAGTGTTGCGTATAACCAGGTGATTTTTTTGAAAAAGTGAATTCTGCCAAGCAAAAAAGGTATAAAAAGCGACATGATCAGTGATACCAGAACAATCACATACTGTCGGATCGCTTTATCAAAAGAAAGTCTGGATACCATACATAAGCCGATGCCCAAAAGCATGCACATGTTATTGAGCAAAAGCCTATTGATATTCTCGTAGATCAGAGAAACCATAGTAATCGTTGCGAACAGAAAAATCAGTATAAATGCAAAGAAAAATAAATACTGAAGATCTCCGCCGGTAAGAGACAGATCCAAAAAACAAAGGACCTGTACCAGAAACATTAAAATATTCTGCAATATAAAGATTCCTTTGGAATATTCGCCCACCGGGTAGCGGAAAGTATAAAAACAGCTGCCGGTATAGAGCACCATAAAAAGGGCTATGAAATATTTAGATAATTCTATTACATATTCCTGCATGAATTAGGGATCCCTTTCTCTATTCTACGCCACGTTTTTCATGACCGGTGGTATATTCCGTATAAGGCAGATCCGTTCTGCTTCCGTAAAAATACTCCAGTACATTCCAAGTCTCATTTTCCGATTCTGTTGTAAATTCCAAACGACAACAAAAACTGTCCTTCCATTTTGCAACTGTTTTATGCAGGGAGAAAGGAACACTGTTATAGATAATATTATAGCAATGCGTACAGTTTCGCATTACCGGAAACACTTTATGGTAACGATCTGTCAGTTCTGTGATTCCGAAACCTTCCTCGCGGCGACAATGATCGGTAGTCTTCGTCACACAGTTAGCCGTCACCATCATGGGAATCCGACCGTACAAAAATTTCTCAGCAGGAAGAATCCCATTCACGAGCTGCCTCTGCTCCGCATAATTCAGTTCTAACGGCAGGCAGAATCCGTCCAGATAATCCGTCCAGAATTCTATACTGCGGCAATTCCAAAGATACAGACCATGATCTCCGTACCTCTTTTTTGACTGTAAAAAATCCCACTGTTGCAGAAGGCCAACGTGTTCGAGGGAACTTATCAAAAATCCGTCAACAGCTTCTAAATTGTCACGAATGCTTTTCTCCAACAATTTCAGATACCGACTGTCGCGTAAGCGAATGATTTTAGGCAGAGCGAGCACTGTCTCTGCTGAAATTTTTTTTAATATTTGTAAGTGCTCTGCGATAGTATCCCCCCAGGTGAGGAACAGATCACTGTCAACATAAATTCGTAACGAAGTATGTTCTTTCGTTTTTTTAAGAAAAGACGATCTCAGAAACCCGTTCCACTGCTCTGCGGTTCGGAGATATAACGAAAATCCACTTTGTTTCTGCATATGTCCATTATGTGCTCCGGTAATGTCAAAAGGTTTCTGTACCTCTCTTGTATAAGGGAAGCCGTTTGCTGTAATCAGTTTCTGCTCTAACAGCGACAGCCCTTTTCTCCGGAGCTCATTCATTGTCTTCAGAGGATAGAATGCATTTTCACTTACCCGGATATCCATGGTGCCATCTAAATGGAAATTACTTCCTCCCAATTTTCCCAATTGTTTGGAAATATTTTCCACAGTAATCGGCTGTTTTGCTGCTTCCTGGACGGTCTCTCCGGTAACGGTTACCTCTGTCTGATCACAACGAAGAGTCAGTTTAGCAACGGTTCCGGTGAGAAAAGAAGCCTTCATTTGTACCGGAAGTGTCAGATGTTTGTATAAATATTTTTCGCGAATCTGCTCCAAAACCTGTTCATCACTGCCACTGTAGGCAGGATTGTTCAGAGTCACCATTTCTTTGCCGTTATGTTTATGATAATAGCCGTTCTGCCGTTCGCTGCGAATATAAAGGCAGGATAACCGATGAAGGTCTTCCCCTGAAATGGAAAGCTTTTCCCCGGGCTTCTCATAATATTTATCAATATATTTCCGATAAACAGCGGTTACACCGGCGGCATATTCTGGTTTCTTCATACGACCTTCTATTTTAAAAGAATCGATTCCGGCATCTATCAGTTCCGGAATATTCTCAATGGTACACATATCCTTCAGACTTAAAGGATAACATTCACGGCGGTTACCACCTACGGTATACGGCAGTCGGCATGGCTGGGCACATCTGCCGCGGTTGCCGCTTCGCCCGCCCAGGATACTGCTGAAGAGGCATTGGCCGGAATAACAGTAACACATGGCACCATGGATAAAACATTCTATTTCCATTCCGGTTACTTCTTTGATACGACGAATCTCTTCCAGACTCAGTTCTCTGGCGGGTACCACTCTGCAGGCACCCTGCTTTTTCAGAAATTCTGCACCATATTCACCGGTGATCGTCATTTGGGTACTTCCATGTAGTTCCATCTGCGGAAAGGCATCACGGATAAAGGCAAATACGCCCATATCCTGAATGATGACACCGTCCAGGCCGGCGCGATAATAAGGCATCAGATATTCATAAAGCTCAGAGAACTCGGATTCTTTTACCAGGGTATTTACGGTAAGATATACTTTTCTGCCCATCAGGTGAGCATATCGGATACAGTCCACCAGTTCATCTTCCGAAAAATTCTCAGCATATGCACGTGCGCCAAATCGATTTCCTCCAAGATAGATTGCATCTGCTCCCGCGTGTACGGCTCCGTAAAATGCTTCCGCATTCCCGGCGGGAGCAAGTAATTCCACTTTTTTATTTCTCATAGACATCCTCTGTTGCGTATGATACACGCTTATACAAATAGCTGCCCGAAAACGGACAGCTATCAATTTATTTATCCTTTAGTTCTGTCTCCAGACGAACAATTTTTCTGGCATCTTCGTTCAACTGCTTCTGTAGCTCTTTTCCCTGTTTTTCCGCATTTTCCAACTTGATCTGCGCGGAAATCAGCTCATGCTTCAGATCATAGAGTTCCTTTTCTTTCCCCTGCAGTTCTTCCTCCAAAATGGAAATCTGCTTTTTGGCTTTGAAATAATCATCTGCAATGTTCAGCTGAAGCAGAACGCTCTGTCTGTCCAAAGACTGTCTTCGAAAGCTGTCCAGTTTCCCATACTCAGTCATTTTATTATTGATGTAGGAAGCAATCTTCTGCATGTAATCTTCGCTTTCATAGCCGCTTAAAGTAAATACTTTACCACCTATGAGCACTTCAGTATCTGTTTTCGGAGACATTGTCAACACCCCTCTTAACAATCTTTTGGAACACAATATGTGCCATCTTGTAAAAAATATAATACAAGATTTATTATATATCAGATTATATCGAGTGGCAAGCAAAAAATAACCAATTATGCGTTATGATTTTCTAGAGCTTTAACCCCAGGTGACGATAAGTCAGGTCTGTTACCACACGGCCCTTAGGTGTTCTGCTCAGGAACCCATTCTTGATCAGATAAGGTTCGTAGACATCTTCTATTGTGCCGGCATCTTCTCCGATGGCAGCTGCAAGGGTATCCAGTCCCACAGGACCACCGTTAAATTTCTCGATGATCGTCACGAGGATATTCCTGTCGATATGATCTAAGCCCATCTTGTCCACATCCATAAGATCCAGTGCGGTTCGGGCTACTTCTTCTGTAATGATTCCGTCGTATTTGACCTGTGCGAAATCGCGGACACGCTTCAAGATACGGTTGGCAAGTCTGGGGGTTCCACGGCTTCGCCTAGCCATCTCTTTTGCTCCGGCAGGTTCGATCTCTACATCCAGAATCCCTGCGGAGTGCATAATGATCTGCTGCAATTCCTCTATGGTATAGAATTCCAGATGATGGATCATTCCGAAGCGATCCCGCAGAGGTGCTGTCAAAAGTCCCGCCCGGGTCGTCGCTCCTACCAGTGTGAACTTCGGTAATTCCAGACGGACGGACCTGGCACTGGAGCCCTTACCGATCATAATATCAATACAATAATCTTCCATGGCGGGATACAGTACTTCCTCCACCTGACGATTCAGACGATGTATCTCATCCACGAACAGCAGATCTCCTTCTTCCAGATTGTTTAAGATGGCAGCCATCTCTCCCGGCTTCTCGATCGCCGGTCCGCTGGTCACCTTCATATGGACTCCCATCTCATTGGCAATGATCCCGGCAAGGGTGGTCTTACCAAGTCCGGGTGGTCCGTAGAACAGCACATGATCCAATGCATCCCCACGCTGTTTTGCTGCGGTAATATAGACCTTCAGGTTCTCCTTTATCTTGGACTGACCGATATAATCGTCCAGCGTCTGGGGGCGTAAGGAGCCTTCCAGCTTAATATCTTCTTCTGTGATATTTGTCTCTATCATTCTTCTGGACATAGTCGTTGCTCTCATTCCTTAAAACAATTTTTTCAGGGCAGCCTTTAAGATTGCTCCGGAATCCATGGCCTCTACATCTTCGATGGCATTGACAGCCTTTAAGCTCTCTGCCTGTCCGTAGCCCAATGCCACCAGGGCTTCCACAGCTTCCTTTTTCTTCTCGCTGTCGATATGCAGGCTTCCTGCGGTCAGGATGCCTTCCGCACCGCCTGCTGCAATCTCTCTGGAGATCAGCGTATCGTCAATGGATATCTTATCCTTTAATTCCAGGATCAGCCGCTGCGCCGTTCTGGTGCCTACGCCCGGTGCCTTCGATATCGCTCTGGCATCCCCGGACATAATGGCAAACCGCAGAGAATCTGCATCCATAACAGACAATATGGCCAGTGCTCCCTTAGGTCCGATACCGCTGACCGTAATACAGAGCTTGAACATCTCCAGATCACTCCGGGAGAGAAATCCATATAATAAAAAGGCGTCTTCCTTCACATAGGTATATGTATAGAGTCGGACCTGCTCTCCGATTCCGGGAAGTTTCGATGCCGTGTCCGCGGAGATCCGGACATTGATTCCGAAGCCGTTGACATCGATCACCGCGTTATCTACCGTAACATCTTCCAAAAAGCCATTTATATATGCAAACATGTATGTTAAATCCTCGTCTTTCCTGGCATACAAAATAATAGCACGTAAAATTCGGCTACGATATGTTTATCATACCATAGCCGAACATATGTTTCAAGTAGTTTTAACTCTGGATCTGTTTTAACTGGTAGAACTCTCCCTTCAGAGCCATCAGCTCATCATAGGTACCATATTCCGTACAATGTCCGTCGGCGATTACGGCGATCCTGTCAGCATCCCGGATCGTCGACAGTCTGTGCGCCACAATAAATGTCGTCCGCCCCTCCGTCAGATTGTTTAACGCCTGCTGGATCAGTTTTTCGGAGATACTGTCCAATGCCGAGGTTGCTTCATCCAGCACGATAACCTTCGGATCCCGGATCAGTGCTCTGGCAATAGAAATACGCTGTCTCTGGCCGCCGGATAGCTTGCCGCCGTGTTCTCCCACCATAGTGTCGAGACCTTTTGGAAGGGATGCGATCAAGTCTGACAGATTCGCAGCCTTGATCACATTCTGTAATTGTTCTTCTGAGACATTTTCACAGCCGTAGGTAATATTATCGCGGATCGTTCCGGAGAACAGAATGGATGTCTGAGGTACTACCGCTAAATGTTTTCTGTATGTTCTAAGATCGATTTTGCTTAAATCTTTGCCGTCGATCAGGACTTTTCCACTCTCCGCCTGATGGAAACCGATGACCAGGTTTAAGATCGTGGATTTTCCGGCACCGGACTCGCCTACCAGTGCAATGGTCTCTCCCGCTTTCACATGAAGATTTAAGTGGTTCAATACGTTATGCTCGTTGTTTTTGTAATGGAAACATACATCTTCAAAGTCAAAAGTACCGGTCACCTGCTCCAGTTTTTCCTTGCCTTCGTTATCTTCGATATCCTCAGACAGCAATACCTCACCGATGGAATTCACGGATTCAATACCTTTTGCAATAGTGGGCAGCAGGGTAACGATAGAAGATACCTGATTGACCACTGTAGCAAAATAACTCTGATACAGTGTGATATCACCGGCCTGGATCTTCCCGCCGATGGCGAGATATCCGGTAAATGCCAGGCAGATCACCTGAAAGATCTGGAATACCGCCCAACCCACCGAGCCAAACAGTGCCTGGATCAGATCCAGCTTATAGCCCTTCTCCGCCACAGCAAACAGCTGCCCGCTCATTTTGGATACTTCTTCATCCTCCAGGGCATGGGCTCTGGTCACGGGTACCAGTTCCACCATTTCCATGACTCTGGCGGAGGTCTCTTCCATTTCCTTACGGAACTCCGTATTTCTCTTCTTCATAATATTCCGGAAGGTAACCATGGTAATTGCCGCCACCGGTGTGGTCAACAGGAAAAATATAAATACGATGCGGCTCTTACTGATAGTGACCACCAGTGCAACCCCGATATTCAGGGCAATATTTAAAATACTTAAAAATAACTGTGTGGAAAGACCTTCCACTGCTTCCACATCGCGCATGATCTTGGACTGCAGTCGTCCGGACTGGGTCTCCACATGATAGGAAATGGACAGCTGCTGTAATTTCCGGATCAGTGCTTTCCGGAGTCCTGTCTCCGCATAGCGGGTCGCCAGGCTCTTATAGGAAGTGTACAGATAATTCATGGGAATATTTAGCAGGATCAGTCCCGCTTCCAGAATACTGTAAAATATAATATTCCGGAAAGTATCCGGATTGTGCGCCGTTACATCGTTAATAATATTCGCTGTGATGATGGGCAACACCCAGACACAGGCATGCTTTGCGAAGAAGCAGATCACTGCCATGACAAATTTATGATAATTCCCCTTATACAGATGCATCAGTGTCCGCAGGGGATGTCCCTGATTATTCCGATAGCATTCAATAAACCAGCTCTCGGTGTCCATCTTTTTTTTCGGAGATGTTTTTGCTTCAAAATCTTTCATATTTTCAGGATACCTTTCCTATTTGTTCGTTCCTTTCATTTTAGCGCAATTAATATGCGTTTTCCAGTCCGTTTTTGCGCTCTTCACCTATAAACAACTGTTTTTTTGCGAAAAAATAGGGCTGTGACAGAACTTTTACATTCCTCACACAGCCCTTTTCATAGCATTATTTTTTACAATCGATTAGTTGTTGATCAGCTTATCGTTCTCATTGTTCCAGCTGTAAAGCTTACGGATCTCTTCGCCGACCTTCTCGGAAGGATGCTCAGAAGCAAGCTTTCTCATAGCCTTGAAGTGAACCTGCTTGCCTGCGGGAGACATATCTAACAGGAACTCCTTAGCGAAAGTACCATCCTGAATATCGGACAGGATCTTCTTCATGGTCTTCTTGGTCTCCTCGGTGATCAGCTTGGGGCCGGTAATGTAGTCACCATACTCAGCGGTATTGGAGATGGAATATCTCATTCCTGCAAATCCACTCTGGTAGATCAGATCTACGATCAGCTTCATCTCATGGATGCACTCAAAGTATGCATTTCTGGGATCGTAACCAGCCTCAACCAGTGTCTCGAAACCAGCCTGCATCAGAGCACATACACCACCGCACAGAACAGCCTGTTCACCAAACAGATCAGTCTCGGTCTCAGTTCTGAAAGTAGTCTCCAGAACACCTGCTCTTGCGCCGCCAATACCCAGTGCATAAGCCAGTGCCAGATCCTGAGCCTTACCGGTTGCATCCTGCTCTACGGCGATCAGACAGGGAACACCCTTACCTGCCTGGTACTCACTTCTTACAGTATGTCCGGGACCTTTGGGAGCGATCATGGTAACATCAACGTTCTTGGGAGGTACGATACATCCGAAATGAATATTGAAACCATGGGCGAACATCAGCATATTGCCCTCTTCCAGGTTGGGCTCGATGTCATTCTTGTACAGATCAGCCTGCTTCTCATCATTGATCAGGATCATGATGATGTCAGCACGCTTTGCAGCTTCTGCAGCGGTAAATACTTCAAATCCCTGTGCCTCAGCCTTTGCCCAAGACTTGGAGCCCTCGTACAGACCGATGATAACATGACATCCGGAATCCTTCAGGTTCAGTGCGTGTGCATGACCCTGGCTGCCGTAGCCGATAATTGCGATAGTCTTACCCTCTAATAAAGAGAGATTACAATCTTCCTGATAAAAAATTTTAGCCATTTTCTTCTCCTCCGTTATGAGACTAAAGATTTATAACTGATAGGGATATTCCCTAGAGCTAACGTAAACGTGTGCCTAATCCTCGATATAAGTTACGTTCTCAATACCTCTGCCCAGACCTGTAATACCGGTTCTTGCGAGCTCCAGTACTTCGTACTCTTCTGTAAAACGCTGGATCAGTGCATTAACCTTACTGTGATTACCGGTGAACTCCACGATCAGGTTCTCGGCACCGACATCAATGATCTTCGCACGGAAATTATTTGCAAGGAATTCCACTCCCTGTCGTGTCTCCAGGCGCTTCTTGGGGTCAACCTTTACTTTGACCAGTACCAGTTCCCGATAAACGCTGTCTTCCGGATCCAGTTCCTTGATATCCCGGACATCCACCAGCTTCCCTACCTGCTTCTCGATCTGCTCCAGAATATCTTCATCACCGGATGTCACAATGGTAATTCTGGTAAAGCGGGGATCTGCTGTTACTCCTGCCGTAATACTTTCGATGTTGTAACCGCGTCTGGAAAATAATCCGGAAATACGGCTGAGTACACCCGATGTATTATCTACCAATAACTGAAATACTCTCTTCTGCATGCGTAAAATACCATACCTTTCGTATTTCTTCTTTCTTCAATCATGTGCTTCCATCACGAAACAGCGATTGTATTCTTAATATAGCAAGATGATTACAGAATGTCAATTAGTGAATTTAACATTATGATTGATGTATTTTAATCATCGTTTTCTGCACATTTTGATAATGCAAGTGTTCCGGTTCTGGCTACTTCGACGATACTGATCGATTGCAGCATCTTGATCAGAGTATCGATTTTCTCCGGTGAATCACATATTTGCAACATCATAAAATGTTTTGACATATCTACGATCTCTGTTTTCATAATGTCGCAAATTTCTATGATATCCCTACGATTATTCTTGTTATATTTAACTTTTAATAACATTAGTTCCCTGGTATAACACTGTTCCTGGGATAGCGTTTTTACTTTAATGACATCCAGCTTTTTATTCAGCTGCTTTTCAATCTGTTCCAAAGTACGTTCATCACCGGAACTCACGATCGTCATACAGGAAACCGCATGATCATCCGTCTCTCCCACTGCGAGACTGTCAATGTTAAAGCATCTTCTGGAAAACAGTCCGGCCACCTTGCACAGTACACCGGAACGGTTTTCAACCAGTACGGAATATATTCTCTTCATCTCAGTACAGCCCCCTTTGTTATTTCACCAGATCCATAGGATCGATCAGACATTCTAACAGCATCGTATTGTCTTCAGCCAGAAAAGTATCCAACACTTCGTCCACATGCTCCATATTATTCAAACGCAGATAAGGAATATCATAAGCTGCGGATAATTTCTCCAGATCGGGACTTCCCGACAGATCTACCACAGAATAATGATCTTTGTAGGTATAGTGCTGATATTCGCGAACCATACCGAGATAATTGTTTTTCAATACAATGATCTTGACCGGGATCCGATGCTGTCTGATGGTGGCCAGTTCCATCATAGACATCTGGAAAGATCCGTCACCGCATACGGCAATGACCTGCTTGTCCATCGCTGCTGTTTTGGCACCCATAGCCGCAGGAATGGAATATCCCATAGTTCCCATGCCGCCGGATGTTAAGAACTTCCCTTTTTTCACGATATGATAACCGCAGGACCAGATCTGGTTCTGTCCCACATCTGCGACATAGATGCCGTCTTCCTGCATTTTCTCGGAAAGTCTGGTAATGAACGCAGCCGGATCTACAAAATCGGGATTCGGGGTTCTCTTTTTCTCCATTGTGGAACGATACTCATTTAAGGTAGTAAGCCATTCCTCATAGTCACAACTGAATTCTTCCTTCTGGAAATCCTGAAAAATGTGTTTTGCATCGCCGACCAATGGGATGGAGGGACCGGCATTTTTACCAATCTCTGCGGGATCTACATCGATATGCACCAATACCTTATTCCGGGTAATCAGATCCGGCTGACTGACCGCACGATCTGCTACACGGGCTCCCACCATAATCAACAGATCCGATTCGTTCATGGCACGGTTTGCATATGCCTTGCCATTATTGCCCACCATTCCATAATACAGAGGATGTTCAGTGGGCATGACACCGATTCCCATCATGGTAGACACTACGGGAATTCTGTGTTCTTCCGCAAATGCCCGAAGCTCCTCTTCCGCCTCACTGAGCAATACACCGCCTCCGGCACAGATAATAGGCCGCTTTGCCTTTTCCAATTCCCGGATCACCTTTTTGATCTGTACGGCATGTCCCTTGACCGTTGGTTTATAAGTGCGGAGGTTTACCTCTTCCGGATAATGAAAATTCTTGATCGTGGCATTCTGAATATCAATGGGAATATCGATCAGCACCGGTCCTTTTCTACCGGTATTGGCAATATAAAACGCTTCCCTGAATACTCTGGGAATATCATTTACATTTTTTACCAGATAGCTGTATTTCACAAAAGATTCCACAGCGCCGGTGATGTCCGCCTCCTGGAATACATCGCTTCCCAGCAGTTCGCTGTTCACCTGACCGGTGATACAGATCAGTGGAATACTGTCCGCAAATGCTGTAGCAATACCCGTGATGACATTCGTAGCGCCCGGTCCGGAGGTTACCGCACAGACTCCGGGTCTTCCGGTCATTCGTGCCACACCGCTGGCAGCATGTGCTGCATTCTGTTCGGTACGGATCAATACTGTCTTAATATCGGAATCCAGAATACTGTTGAAAAAAGGACATATCGCCACTCCGGGATATCCGAATACTGTACTTACACCTTCTTCTTCCAGACATTTAATAATCGCATCTGCTCCAATCATGTCATTCCACTCCTTTATCTATACTCCATAATTTTCCGCTGTTTATTTTATTCCATCAGGCTTTTGGCCAGCTTCACAGCATCTGCTGCATCCTTGGAATAGCCGTCCGCTCCGATCTCATCCGCATATTCCTGGGTGATCACGGCTCCGCCGATAATGATTTTGGCGGTGATACCTTCCTGTTTCGCAGCGGCTACGATCTCCCGCATTCTCTGCATGGTGGTGGTCATCAACGCTGACAGGGCGATAAACTCAGCGTGATGTTCCTTTGCCGTTTCCAAAATTTTAGCCTGGGGAACATCCTTTCCCAGATCTATCACATGGAAACCATGATTTTTCAACATCAACGCTACAAGATTTTTACCAATGTCATGAATATCGCCTTCTACGGTAGCAATAACGACTACCGGCATTTCTTCCCCACTGTTTCCGGTCTGTAATAAAGGCTCCAGTACTTCAATGGAATTCTTCATTGCTTCTGCACTGGCAATCAGCTGCGGCAGGAAATACTTGCCCTGATCAAAATATTCTCCCACCAGATTGATAGCGGGAAGCAGAACCTGATTCAATAATTCCACAGGTTTTTCTCCACTCTCCAGTGCTTCGTTTGTTATTTTTACAATACCATTACGATTCCCCTTCAGAACTGCTGTTTTCAGTTTTTCCTGCATTTCATTGATCTGAGGGGTATCTTTCGAAGCAGTTACAGCAGACGGTACTTCTGTATTGTCCGTGGAAGCTGCCTTCGTTCCCTGTTGCTCCAAAAGAGCAAGTTTTCTGGATAATTCCGCTTCTTTTTCTTCTCTGCGCTCTTTGACTCCTCCGGCATATTCAATATAACGGAGTGCAGCCTCTTCTTTATTCAGGAGAAGATCGGTTGCCAGCGCACAGCTCATCAGCATCTCCTGAGAGGGATTGGCAATCGCCATCGTCAGTCCCGACTGAATCGCCAGCGTCAGAAAAGCGGTATTTACAAAACCTCTCTCCGGCATGGCAAATGAAATATTGGATAAGCCGCAAATTGTGGCGAAGCCGTTGCTCTTGCAGTAACGGATCGTTTCCAGCGTCTCCAGTGCAGCCTTTGGATTTGCTCCGACGGTTGCCACCAGACCGTCTACTACAATATCTTCCTTTCGCATTCCAAGTGAAAGTGCACGATCATAAATTTTATGTATAATCTCTTTTTTCTCTTCAATGTCCTTAGGCAGACCTGCATCCGATAAAGGAAGCAGGATGAACATTGCACCATATTTAGCTACAATAGGAAGCAGCTTTTCGAATTTTTCCGTTTCCAGAGACACCGAATTGACCAAAGCACGTCCCGGGTAATTACGAAGGGCGGCTTCCAGTACTTCCACATAACTGGAATCCAGTGACAGCGGAAGATTCGTCACACCGCTTACCTCCTCCAGCGCCCGGAGCATGCATAGCTTTTCATCAATACCGCTCATCCCCATATTGATATCCAGTACCTTTGCGCCACAGGTTTCCTGCTCTTCGGCGAACTGAATCACCTTTTCAAAATTGCCTTCCCGCAGTTGTGCCTGAAGTGCCTTTTTGCCCGTAGGGTTAATTCTCTCTCCCACAACGAAAAAACCATCCTCCAGCCCGAAGCTGTGGGTAATGCGTTCGGAGGTCAGATACCGGATGCCCTCCGGTCGTCTGGCTGCCGTTACCCTTGTCTCTGTACCAAAGCGGTCATGGATCTGTCGGATAAATTCCGGAGTGGTGCCGCAGCATCCCCCAAGTATGGTTGCGCCGGCATTCACCAGTACTTGCATTTCTTCGGTAAACTCTTCTGCTTCCATGTTATAGCAGGTAGTTCCGTTTTCATCCAGAAAAGGCAGTCCGGCATTTGGCTTTGCAATGATAGGTATCGTAGTAACGGATACCATGTCGGAGATGATTCCTTCCATCTGTGCCGGACCGGTGGAACAGTTCGCACCGATAGCGCTCGCACCCAGACTTTCCAGTACGACTGCCGCCGTTTTGGCATCTGTGCCGAATAAAGTTCTGCCATCCGCTTCAAAAGTAAGTGTAGCGATCACCGGAAGATCACAGACTTCTTTTGCAGCGATCAATGCCGCTCTGGTCTCTGCCAGGCTCATCATCGTTTCGACTACCAGCAGATCTGCTCCGGCATCCACCAGGCAGAGAATCTGTTCTTTATAGATAGCGATCAGATCTTCCAGCTCCATTTTTCCCATAGGGCGCAGCTGCTCGCCGGTCATGGTGATATCTCCGGCCACATAGACCGGATGTCCCGGAGTGTCCGCTGCAGCTTCTTTGGATATCGCCACCAGGTCATGGATCATAGAGGACATATTTTTCTCTAAATGATATTCTGCCAGTTTTACGCGGTTTGCTGTAAAGGTAGGTGCGTACAGAATATTGGTTCCCGCCTGCACGTATTCTTTCTGTAACTGTAGCATTACCTCTCTATGTTCCAGAATCCACTGCTCCGGGCAGACTCCGGAGGGCATTCCGGCCTTTACCAGATTGGAGCCGGTGGCACCATCCAGATATATGATATGATCTTTTGTGAAATCAATAAATTTTTCTCGTGTCATATTTCTCTTCCTTGTTTCTTAATTCTTTTAATCATACCACATTGTGCTTTTATTCGTAAAGGGGACGATTTAACATTATATGGTTGCGCAAAGTCTCAGAATATGATAAATTTTATGTGGATTAAATGATTTGGAGGATGATTATCTTGAAGAAAAAAATACTTGCCATTACCGCAGGACTTCTTACTGCCATGGCACTTACCGCTTGTGGAAAAGATCCTAAGCTGACACAGTTCAAGGGTGAAATAGATGCCTTCTGCACAGAAATCTCCGATATCGATACTGCCATCAATAACGTAGATGCGGAATCGGATACAGCAACCGATGAATTGCTGGGATATCTGGATCAACTGGATGCCTCTTTTCAGAATTTTGCGGAATTGGATTTTCCCACGGAATTTGATTATCTGGAATCTCTGGCAGATGAAGCCAGCGCGTACATGACACAGGCAGTGGAAAGTTATCATGAAGCCTACAGCAACGGCGGCTACAATCAATTGACTGCCGATTATGCAAAAGAAAACTACGCAAGAGCTTATAAACGTATTCAGATCATTATTACGTTCCTGCATGGTGAACAACCGGAAAATGTAAATCTGACCACTGCAGAGGAAACAGCAGATGCTGCTTCTACTACTGCAGAATAATACGTAAGAACAAGAAAATCCCCGATGCTGATGCACCGGGGATTTTTTTGTTCTTTTTTCTGATAGATGATTATTTTAAAATTTTAATCTGACCGATCAGGGGGACTTCCTTCTCCTGCTCCTGGCAAGCATAGATCAGACCCATGATCGAGCATACCGTCATGAAGATGTATAAGATACCACCAACAATAGTTCCGATCACAGGAATAACGCTGACTACACCGGCAATAATCCAACCCAGTGTAATAACCAGTGCCTGATTCAGGTGGAATTTAGCACCCTCTTTGTCACCTGCGCAAAAAGCAACAATCAGGCCAATCCAGGTGATGTAAGCAATAATACCCGTAGTTTTTTTATCCATTTTTTCTCCCTCCGCACTTTTGTGCTTAAAAATTCTGTATATGTAAAAATTGCAAATACAGTCATAGTGAAATATGAAAACCCAAAAGCCAAATGTTTTTCAAAATAAAATTTCCGATCATGATTGCGACAGCTGCATACAGATGCCACTCATGGAACTTCCATCCTTTGATCCCACCGATATGCAATCTGGCGAGAGTCTGTGTCAACATAAAGCCTCCAAAGATAACAACGGTATAAGGTACCAGTGGATGATACCAGGTTGCTGACAGAGGATGTCCTGCAAGCAGTGCACTTACTGCTCTGGTTCCACCGCAGCCGGGACAATAAAATCCAAACAATCGATAGACCATGCAGGTATATCCCTGCAGATTCGGAAGAACTATATGAAGATATAGATAGATTCCAATACTGCCGGTCAGAAGAAATATCCATCCTGTCAGATAAAGATAATCTTCCAGACTTCTGCTATTCTTAGTACATACTTTCATAGCCGTAACCTACCATAGCCATAGAAAATACTACTGCAAGAACGGTGATCAGGATTCCCAATACAATACCGACGATGGAGCAGATCAGTCCGGCTTTTGACAGTCCGCTCTTACCCTGCTTGTTGGCAAATACTGCGCAGATAATACCACCGATACCAAACAAAGCACCGATCCATCCGCTACAGCATCCAAGAACAATAGAAAGAATACCCAGTACCAGACTGATGATAGCCAGCACATTGGTATCTTTGTTCTCAGGTTGTACAGGTGTTGTTACAGCTACCTGAGGCTGTACATTAGAGGTATAGTCCTGATAATTGTTTGCAGGCTGTTCTGCTGCAGGTGTCTCCTGTACGGGTTCTGCTGTAGAACTTACTTCTGTTGCGGTAGTATCTACCGTTACGTTGTTTTCATTTTCAAAATTCTGTCCGTCCATTTTTTCCTCTTTCCGATCCTTTCAGGATCTTAGTTTATTTAATCTGCCAACGGGTTACCTTTACCATCTACATTGATCTTGCCTGTCAGGATCATAATAGCCTCTACCAGACTCCAGATCCATATACCTATAACCAGGAAAATACCAACTACAACACAGCAAAGAATATATCCAACAATGGTAAGCACAAGCTGTGTGATTGCTTTTCCGGTGTAGCCAAGATAAAAATTATGAACACCGAATGTACCCAGAAAAATACCCAGGAGACCGGCAACCAGTTTGGATTTTGCATCCGGTGCAGGAGCCTGTTTATTAGCTACGCCGCAGTTTAAGCATACTGCTGCATCCGGAGCTAACGGCTTACCGCAGTTATGGCAATAATTATTGCCCTGTCCCTTAGCTACGCCACACTTTATGCACATTACAGCTTCATCCGTCATATAAGGTTCGCCGCAATTCTTACAATAGTACATTAATTCTTCCTCCCTCTTATTATTTCCTATTTTATAAAATAATTTGAACTAACAATGTACATTATACAAGATGCTTGTATTTTTTACCAGTGGTATTTTCACATTATAAAAGCGGATAACGTGCAATTTTTATATAATAAATATCTTATTGCCGCTTTTTGTCAAACATCAGGAAGCATTTACGATATATTCCGCACCATCCAAGAACTGCCATTGTTGAAAAGACCGGGATCATATTATAAAGATACCGCGCCCTGGCTTCAAACAACATAACAAATAAAAACATACCGATAAAAATAACGATCATGGTAACAGAAATATTCAACAGTTCGGACGACTCCTCCCTAACAGACATACCATGCTTTCGAAATCCCGCAATTGCGTTCACCAGAACCAATGCCGCTTCTGCCAGAATTCCCAGCAGTACAAAAATCCACAGGCCCTGACTTACTGTCGTGAACCAGATATAATTACTGCCATCCAGCCAGTAGAAATTCCGCAATGGTTCCGTAAAAGAGCTGTCGGAAATCTCCGGATATTCCCAGGCCTGGAAATATCCCTCCTGATACCAGCTGAAGGTGCCGTCATTAAAATTCATGACCTGTTTGTGCAGCCAGAACCGCAAGGTCCCTATAAAGCCCCGGTCCTGCATTCTCCTGCGAATTCCTGCAAGTTCATATTGCATCCGGGAAGCCTTATCGGAACCGGCAAAAGACCGTACGATCTCAAGGCCCTCTCCGGAACAGGCTCCCGTGGTGTCCTCATTGAGACCGTTATACATATAATTGCTCCAGCCGATTTCCAGCTCCGGATCGTATTCGTAGTGTAATGTCTGATACATTCCCTGCCTGCACCATGCTGCAAGACAAAAGGCCATTACCAACAGTAACATCTTCCCTCCCAGTCCGTATAACCGGGAACGAACATCGCTCTCCTCCGAAACGGTCCAAAAAATATCAATTATGACGATCGCAATTACCGCCACATAACAGGTCGCTTTCATAATGCCGCTCAGGCATCCGAGAAACATAAGCAGGAACCAGAGAGCATAACTCCACCTGCTTTTGCGGCCTCGAACCATGGAATATAAGAAAAGGATCATAACAGGCATCGCTATGGTGCAGCCATCCGTATACGGAATGATTTTCCATGGAGAGATTCCCAGAAAGGCAATATTGAAAATCAGTGTTATAACAGATGTTCCCAGGTTTTTACTGACTCTGAGCACCAAAAGTACAGAACATAATACTGCCAGTGAAAGCATTACGCATTGGAACTGGATCCATATAAACTCCGGGTTATACGGATACTCTTTCATACCGGAAGAAAAGCAATACAGCTTATACAAAAGCCATGTAATGGGAATATTGTTGCTGTAGATCGTATAATAATCGTCATATCCCAGTTCGCCGCCTTCGAAGATCCAGCGTGCCGAATTGGCCACCATTCCGCAGTCCCAGCCGCCGTAGAACGCTATACATTTGGAAATATTGACATTGATCATATAAAAAAGGACACAGACCGCCACGGTAACGGCCATAAATACAGTTATTGTACGAGGCGTGGTTGGAAGTTTTCTGAGAAAATAATAAAGAATTCCAAGTACCGCGGCTCCCACGATCGCACATAAAAATAAGACCCTGTTTCCTTCCACGGTAACAATTTTGTGCATTGCATTATAATCTACGTTATTTCCGTAATAAATAACATAAAAGAAAACCGGAAGAAATAACAACAGTAAAAGAAGAGAGAAAAAAACTGTACCGATATATTTTTTCTTCATTCCGAAAGATTCCTTTCCAAACTTTTCAGTAATGTCTGCCGGGAAATATTGTAGCATTTTCTATAAATATTTACAATGTTGCCCGGATAAAATCTATCTGATAGATTTTATCTACCAATATCTCCGTTCCCTGTATCCGGAGGCTTTTGCTATTTTCGTCAATTTTTTGCACGCATCCTTCCAGAGTGTTGTAGGCACCGCCGTTTTTCCGGGTGTCCGGTACGAAATAAGTGATCTTTACCGTAAGTTCCTCTCTCATGTGCTGTTGCAGATAACCGATCTGCCGGTCAATCTCCTGCTTCCTGTCTTCATCCAGTTCGACAAAATGATCCGTCAGACGGGCCATTTCCTTCAGAGCATCTTCGTATCCTGTCAATGCCGCAAAGGGAGAAAACTGTGCCGCCCGGTCCTGCAACGACATTCTGGGGTGGGTGGCGGACACAGGATGCGGAAGCCGGAGCATGTCCTTATATTTCTCGTTCATTTTTTACCCTTTTTCTATGATTATTTATTATGCTTTGTGACCACCGATCTGACGATTCCTGTCTATTGTGGTAGCGCCCTCTTGTAGGTCGGCTGCCTTCAAAATGGCATTTTTTCCGTATTTGGATTTCACCCGGAGCATTGCTTCCTGCAAATGTTTTTCCTTTTCCAGACGTTCTTTTTCCTGCTGCGTCGTATCCTGTGCAGGCTCCTGTCCAGCATACAAAAGGCCTCCGGAGAACAGATCCAGCTGTTCGTAGACCGGCTCGTCCTTCACTTTGTCCGCATCTTTTAAATGATTGGCTGTCAGAGTGATCCTTCGTGTTAAAAGTGATGGATTCACGATCCGTTCATATAATCCCATCGTCGTCTCCGTGATCTTACTTAAGGATGCAGTCATTGTCGTAAGATTGCCGGTGCCGTGGGCATGTTTTGGTACGCTCCTGCCATAACGGTCTACCGTGATCTCCCCATGATAATGATCGGCAATCTCCGGTATCTTCAGATTATCAATGTCATAACCCACATTCAGTACGATCTGATCTGTCACCAGCTTTTTCGCCATCAGATCCAGGGCCAGCTGTTCAGCCATCTCCCGGACTATGATCTTCGTCTTCGTAAAATCCATGGCACAATGCAATACCTGCCCGGAACTGATACAGTTGGTCTCCGGCCGATAGGACTTGATCAGATCCATGGTCACCGGTTCATATCCCCAGGCATGATCGATCAGAAGCTCCGCATTGATTCCGAACATTTTATAGAGTAAATCTTCATTATAGTAATCCTGAGTGCTGCCGATAGAACATCTGGCCACATCACCCATGGTAAACATTCCGGCTGCTTCCAGTTTTCGACGGTAGCCAGTGCCAACTCTCCAGAAATCCGTCAGTGGTTTATGATCCCACAAAAGTTCCCGGTAACTGATCTCATCCAGTTCGGCGATCCGGACACCGTTTTCATCCGGCTCCATATGTTTGGCTACGATGTCCATGGCAATCTTACACAGATACAGATTGGTTCCGATTCCGGCTGTGGCAGTCAGCCCCTTTTTCTCGAGAATCTCCATTGCAATTTTGGACGCCAGTTCTCTCGCTGTCATGCCATAGGTTTTCAGATATTGTGTCACATCCAGGAATACCTCATCAATAGAATAGACATGAATATCTTCCGGTGCAATGTACTTCAGATAAATATCATAAATCTGTGCACTGTATTCTAAATATCTCGCCATACGTGGTGTAGCTGTGACAAAAGCTACCTCTAATTCGGAATGTTCCTGCAATTCATCCGCAAAAGAAGATTTTCCAGTAAAAGCTCCTCCGGGTGCCCTTACCTTCCGCAGTGCATTTACTTCCCGTACTTTGGAGATTACCTCAAACAGTCTTGCTCTTCCGGAAATCCCATAGGCTTTCAGGGAGGGTGACACTGCCAGGCAGATGGTCTTCTGCGTCCGGGAGGCATCCGCTACCACCAGGTTGGTGTTCAGTGGATCCAAGCCTCTGTCCACGCACTCCACGGAGGCATAAAAGGACTTCAGATCCATAGCAATATACGTATGTGATGATGTTTCCATAAATGCCTCCTTTCTGTGCTGCGGTTACTCATTACATCATGATTCGCACCTATGGTGCTTACCGTTGCTTCACAACGATCATGATCAAATTCGCCGTTCGCCAATTATGCAAGCATATTAGCTCCCTTGCGCTCATTATATTATAGCAGAATGTATGTTCGATTGCAAAAATAATTTTATAAAAAAAGACTCCCGAAAAAATCGGGAGTCTCAGAATTCTGAAAATCAGATTTATTAGAACTTGCCAGCCTTAGCAGCTTCCTCGATGGATACTGCAACAGCTACGGTAGCACCTACCATAGGGTTGTTACCCATACCGATCAGACCCATCATCTCAACATGTGCAGGTACAGAGGAAGAACCAGCGAACTGCGCATCGGAGTGCATACGGCCCAGAGTATCGGTGAAACCATAAGAAGCGGGACCTGCAGCCATGTTATCGGGATGCAGAGTACGTCCGGTACCGCCGCCGGATGCAACGGAGAAGTACTTCTTGCCTGCTTCCAGTCTCTCCTTCTTGTAAGTACCGGCTACGGGATGCTGGAATCTGGTAGGATTGGTAGAGTTACCGGTGATGGATACGTCTACGTTCTCCTTCCACATGATAGCTACACCTTCGGGAACGCTGTTAGCGCCGTAGCAGTTAACCTTAGCACGAAGTCCCTCAGAGTAAGCAATTCTCTCTACCTCGGTAACGGTATTGGTGTAAGGATCATAAGAGGTCTCTACAAAAGTAAATCCGTTGATACGGGAAATGATCTTTGCAGCATCCTTACCAAGACCGTTCAGGATAACACGTAAAGGCTTCTGACGAACTTTGTTAGCCTTCTCTGCGATACCGATCGCACCTTCTGCTGCTGCGAAGGACTCATGTCCAGCCAGGAAACAGAAGCAGTCGGTATCCTCTTCCAGTAACATCTTGCCCAGGTTACCATGACCAAGACCTACCTTACGGGTATCCGCAACGGAACCGGGAATACAGAATGACTGTAAGCCTTCACCAATTGCTGCTGCTGCTTCAGATGCCTTTCTACAGCCTTTCTTGATTGCGATTGCAGCGCCTACAGTGTAAGCCCAGCAAGCATTTTCAAAACAGATGGGCTGGATCTTCTTAACCTGATCGTATACATCCAGACCAGCATCTTTCGTGATCTTCTCTGCTTCTTCGATAGAGGAGATACCATAGCTGTTCAGTACAGCGTTGATCTTATCAATACGTCTTTCATATGATTCAAATAAAGCCATTTTTTCTGTCCTCCTGTATCTTATTGTTTTCTGGGATCGATGATCTTAACTGCATCATCTACACGACCGTACTGGCCCTTAGCCTTTTCCCATGCAGTGTTAGCATCGTCACCCTTCTTGATGAAGTCAGTCATCTTGCCAAGGTTAACGAACTGGTAACCGATGATCTGATCATCCTTGTCCAGAGCGATACCGGTTACATAACCTTCTGCCATCTCCAGATAACGGGGACCCTTCTTCAGAGTGCCGTACATAGTACCAACCTGGCTTCTTAAGCCCTTACCGAGGTCTTCCAGACCTGCACCGACAGGCAGACCTTCCTCAGAGAATGCACTCTGGGTACGTCCGTATACGATCTGTAAGAACAGCTCTCTCATAGCGGTATTGATTGCATCACATACAAGGTCAGTATTTAAAGCTTCCATAACGGTCAGACCGGGCAGGATCTCAGCAGCCATAGCTGCGGAGTGGGTCATACCGGAACATCCAACGGTCTCAACCAGAGCCTCCTGGATGATGCCTTCCTTAACGTTCAGGGTAAGCTTACATGCACCCTGCTGAGGTGCACACCAGCCCACACCGTGAGTCAGACCGGAAATATCCTTAACTTCTTTTGCCTGCACCCATTTTGCCTCTTCGGGAATGGGAGCACAACCATGATGTACGCCCTGTGCAACGGGACACATTTCTTCAACTTCTTTTGAATAAATCATGTGAAATCTCCTTTCAATATGTACTTATAATACTATTGATAAAATAATATCATAATGGTCGTGTTCATTCTCTCATATTTCCCCAAAAAAATCTAGTGGGTTTTGACATTTTTTTCATTAGTTCCTATGAAAAACACCATATTCTTACGCCGCAACGCAGGAATATGGTGTTATGTGACTATCAAGAATCAATGGTCCATTATTTACCAGCTCTTAATAAAGGTATCAATGTAGTTATCCAGACATTTCTTAATGACTTCGATGGCTTCTTCTCTGTTGCCTTTTTCATTGACTGCGGTGGTCTTGTTCTCCAGTGCTTTATATACTGTGAAGAAATGCTCCATCTCGTCCACCACATGACTGGGCAGCTCGGAAATATCATGATAGCAGTTATAATTAGGATCATTGAAAGGTACTGCAATGATCTTCTCATCGTTTTTGCCGTTATCCAGCATGGAGATCACACCGATCGGATACGCTCTTACCAGAGTCATGGGCTGTACCGGCTCGGAACACAGTAACAATACATCCAGAGGGTCACCGTCATCACCGTAGGTTCTGGGAATGAAACCATAGTTTGCGGGATAATGGGTGGATGTATGCAGGATACGGTCCAGGATCAGAAGACCGGTCTCCTTGTCCAGTTCATACTTGTTCTTGCTACCCTTGGAAATCTCAATAACACAGACAAAATCTGTGGGAGTCACTCTCTGAGTGCTCATGGTGTGCCAAATACTTCCGTTTACTTCTTTCATAATCTCTCTCCTCTACTCTATAGTTATTTCCGGACAAAAGATCCAGAGAATACACAGGTCATTATCCGCGGATCTGACCGTTTCCGTGGATCTTGTATTTATAGGAGGTCAGCTCCTTCAGACCCATGGGGCCTCTTGCGTGCAGCTTCTGTGTGCTGATGCCGATCTCGGCACCAAATCCAAATTCAAATCCATCCGTAAAGCGTGTGGATGCATTGACATAGACACAGGCAGCATCCACTTCGTTTAAGAACTTTTCCGCCGTCTGCACGTTTTCCGTCACGATACATTCGGAATGCTTCGTATTATATCGGTTAATATGAGCGATCGCCTCGTCCACACTGTCAACCGTTTTAATAGATAAAATATAGTCCAGATACTCGGTACCGTAATCTTCTTCCGTTGCCGGAATACAGTCCGGCAGGATTTCACGGGTACTTTCGTCCCCTCGCAGTTCCACATTTTTGGTTTTCAGGGTCTCCGCCATTTTGGGAAGGAACCTGTCACGGATCGCCCGATGTACCACCAGCGACTCACAGGCATTGCAGACGCCGATCCTCTGGGTCTTAGCATTCATCAGAATTTTTACTGCCATATCCACATCTGCGTCCCGATCTACGTAAACATGACAATTACCGGTGCCGGTTTCGATCACGGGGATCGTACTGTTCTCCACCACGCTGCGGATCAGTCCCGCACCACCTCTGGGAATCAGTACATCCACATATTCTTTCATCTTCATGAACTGTGCGGTAACCGCCCGATCGGTATCCTCAATCAGTTGTACCGCTGTCCGGGGCATTTTGCAGGCATCCAGGGCATCCTGCAATACCCTTACAATTGCAATATTGGAATGAATGGCATCACTGCCGCCCTTTAAGATCACAGCATTACCGGTTTTAAAGCACAATCCGAAGGCATCCGCAGTAACATTGGGACGCGCTTCATAGATAATGCCGATGACACCTAACGGAACCCGCACCTTATCGATCTTTAATCCGTTGGGACGCTCGAAACGTTCCATAACCTCTCCGATACAGTCGGGAAGCTCGGAAATCTGGCGAAGTCCCTCCGCAATCTGGGCAATCCGATCGGGTGTCAGTTTTAAACGATCCAAAAGTCCGGGATTCATTCCGTTTCTTCTGCCGTTCTCCAGATCAGACTCATTGGCAGCAAGAATCTCCGCCTGCCTGTCACACAGATAGTTTGCTGCAGTGTCCAGTGCCTTATTTTTTTCTACAGTGGTCAGTTTCTGCAATATATATTTCGCAGCACATGCATTTTTTCCCAATTCCATTAACTCTGCCATAGCTATCCCCTACTTTCTATCCGATATTTATAATTTAAACCAGAATCACCTGATACGGCTTCACATCTGTCACTTCCACAGGTACCTGTTCTACCTGCTGGCAGCGGAAACCGATACCGATGCTCCGCAGTCTTAAGCTTTCTTTGTCCGCAAGATATCTGTCGTAAAATCCACCGCCGTATCCCATACGGTTTCCCAGCGGATCAAAGGCGCTTCCCGGCATCAGAAGTAAGGTTTTGTCTGCATGTTCCGGTTCAAACACATACCGGTCCGTATCCCCTGCCGGTTCCGGGATTTTCTTGTAACCGATTTTCAACTCTGACAGAGAGAACATCCGATAAAACTCCATTCTTCCATCTTCCACTTTGGGAACGTAGACATTTTTTCCGTCTTGCAGAGCACTTTCGAGAATCTCCGTCGTACAGACCTCACTGCCGTAGCTTACAAAACCTAAAATCGTATCCGACAGATAATACCACTGGTGTCCCAGAATCCGCTCCGTGATCAGCAGTTTTCCCCGTTCCCTCTCCGGTTCGGTAAGCGCATTTCTGCAGGCAAGCGCTTTTCTTCGAATCTGTTTTTTCTGTTCTTTGATCATTTTTTCTTTTTATAAACCGGCTTTAATTTCTCAATGGTGCCGTCCGGTCTCTCAATCTCTATATTATCCAACTGAGCTTTCATATTACGTTTGATACTGTCCACATATTCCTGACGTAAAATGGTCTGTTCCAGTTTTTCTTCGTCGGTCAGTCCCTCATTCTGAGATTTATGATAAAGCTCATTGATGCGCTTTATTCTTTCATCCATATTCATAATGTATTCTCCTTTTTGCCGGATCAATTTTTATGCAGATTCTGTACAAATTCCGGCAGATCAAAGCTTTCATCCCTGTGTGCTACGAACAGAGTACCTTCATTCTCTCCTTCTAACAACCGATGCAGCACGCCGATGTCTCTGCTGTTGGCAATGAGCATATCCACGTCGGAACTGGTGGCAATTTTAGCTGCGATCATCTTGGTATTCATGCCGCCGGTACCTACATTACTGCCGGTGGAAGCCTTGCCCATATGCATGAATTCATCCGTAAGTTCATCCACTTGTTCGATAAATTCTGCATCCGGATTCTGTCTGGGATCATCGGTATAGAGTCCGTCGATATCCGACAGCAGGATCAACAGGTCCGCATCGATCAGGGCTGCCACGATTGCGGACAGCGTATCATTATCACCAATTTCGATCTCGTAGGTAGCTACGGTATCATTTTCATTCACAATGGGGATCACCCCCATTTTTAATAGTTGTGTAAAGGTGTTATGAGCATTATAACGATTCAGATTATCCACAATGGTATTTTTAGTCATCAAAATCTGTGCCGCTACATGATTGTATTCCGAAAACAGTTTCTGATACGCCATCATCAGACGGGCCTGACCGATTGCCGAGCATGCCTGTTTTACAGCCATGGCCTCTGCCTGGGTCTGTCCCTCAATTGTCTTCAGTTTCACTGCTTTTTTGCCCACGGCAATGGCACCGGAAGTCACCAGTACGACTTCCTTCCCCTGGTTGCTGATATCACAGAGTTCTCTCACCAGCTTTTCCAGCCGGATATAATCCAGATCTCCTGTTTCGCTATGTTGTAAAGAAGAAGAACCGATCTTAACGACGATTTTCTTCTTATCTTTTATCTGTTCCCTTATGTTATTCACGTGACTGCCTCTCTGACTATAAAATAAAAACTTTCGAATATCTGAATGATATACTATTTTTCTCTGTACGTCAACGCTGTGATGGAGCAAACTGTGATGCAATCATCTCCGCCACATGGATACCGTCCATCGCCGCCGAAGTAATTCCGCCGGCATACCCTGCCCCTTCTCCGCAGGGATAGCATCCGCGGATCGCGGATTGCAATTTCTCATCCCGATCAATTCTCACCGGTGACGAGGTGCGGCTTTCTACTCCGGTCAGAATCGCATGCGGAGAATCAAATCCCCGGATCTGTCTGCCAAAACTGTCCATTCCTTCCACAAAAGCATGATTGCATTCCTCCGGAAGGATTCCCGTCAGATCAGCCCATTCATAAGCTCCTTTGCACTGTGGTTCCATTCTGTCCCATTCGTCGGAATCTATTTCTTTTTCCGGTAGATCTTCTCCCGTCACTTTTTTGCGGAAATCTCCATAGTGCTGTACCGGAAGTTTTCCATTACAGAGATCATATGCCTTTTTCTCGAGTACCCGTTGAAATTCGATTCCGGCTAACGGATGCTCCGATCCATAATCCTCCGGCGTCACCGATACAATAATGGCGCTGTTGGCATTTTGACCGTCACGTCCACTGTAACTCATGCCGTTGACAGCCAGTCTTCCGGGTTCTGAAGACGCATTGACCACATATCCTCCGGGGCACATGCAGAAAGAATATACCCCTCTGCCGGTACCGGTCTTCGCCGTCACCTTGTAGGCAGCTGCACCCAGTCCCTTAACCTGCTCCGCACCGTATTGACTCCGGTTGATCAAAGCCTGCGGATGTTCCACACGAAATCCTACGGCAAAAGGTTTTGCCGACATTGGGAACTGATTTTCATAAAGCATGGAAAAAGTATCTCTGGCGCTGTGTCCGGGAGCCAGAACCAGCTGCTCACACGGGAGTTCTTCGGCAGCGTTTATTTTCACTCCCGTAACATGATCACCCTCAGTCAATATTTCCGTCACCTGACTGTGAAAATGAACTTCGCCTCCCAGACGCAGGATCTCTTCCCGCATACTTTTCACGATCCGGCTCAGTACATCGGTCCCGATATGGGGCTTTGCCTGATATAAAATAGCAGGATCCGCACCGTGCCTTACAAAAGTCCTGAGAACTTCTGTGTTTCTACCGTATTTATCCTTAACCAATGTATTTAATTTACCGTCCGAAAAAGTTCCGGCACCCCCTTCTCCGAACTGAACGTTGGAATCGGGCTGCAGTTTCCCTGTCTCCCAGAACCGCTCCACATCCGCCTGTCTCGTGTCCACATCCGCGCCCCGCTCTAAAATCACGGGACGATATCCGTGTAGTGCGAGATAATATCCGCAGAATAATCCAGCCGGTCCGCATCCGACGATCACCGTTGGATGCTTTTGCGTCTGTGTGCCGCCTGCAGGGAAATGATATTTCCTTTTCTCCGTTTGCAGAACATTTGCCTTACCGAGTCTGCGACAGGCATCCTTGTATACTTTCTCTTCTTTTTTCACGATGACATCGATACTGTAACTGTAAAAAAGTTCCGGCTTCTTCCTTGCATCCAGAGACTGTCTTACGACCTCCAGTTCCAGAATATCTTCTGTAGGGATCCGCAGGCTTTGTGCCGTCTTATGTACAAGTTGTTCCTCCGTATGATCTACCGGAAGTTTCAACTGGTTTAATCTGATCATAATAACTCCTTATTCTGTCTTGATCGCAGCAGAACACCCCGCAATAAACCCGCTGCTCCAGGCCCATTGCAGATTATAGCCGCCGCATCTTCCGTCCACATCCAGAATCTCTCCTGCGAAATACAGCCCGGGGCAGAGTTTTGATTCCATGTCTTCCGTCACTTCCGTTACTGCAATTCCTCCGGCCGCTACCTGCGCATTCTCATAGGGATTGCTCTCCGTAATATGTAACCGGAAACATCTGCACAGTTCATAAAAAGTGTTTATTTTATCTTCCGGAATTTCCACTGCCGGAGTTGTCGGTTTTATGCCTGCAATTTTCAAAAATACAGACATCAGCTTTTTATTCAGGATTCCCGTAAAAAACTCTTCTGCCGTCCGCTTTTCCTGCAGCATCCGGCGGGTTTTCTTCATATTTTCATAGGATTCTTCCGTCATATCCGGCAGAAAATCAATCTCGGCCATTACAGTTTTCCGGTCCCTGAGTAAATAATTCACATCACGGCTCAACTGAAATATGGGAATTCCGGAGATGCCGTATTCCGTCAGCTGCAATTCTCCGCGCTCGACATCTGTTTCACGTCCGTCACACAAAATACGCACTCTGCTGTCAGCACGAACACCGGCTATTCCCTTCAGAAGATCTGTCTCCAGACACCGGAGCTGCACCAGCGCAGGTACGGGAGCAATACAGGTATGACCAGCTTTTTTGGCAATTTTCCATCCGCTTCCGTCAGAGCCGGTACCGGGGGCAGCCTTTCCGCCGCAGGTCAGGATCACCGCATCGAATTGCCATTCTCTGTCACCATCGTTTACCACAAGTTTCCCGGATAGTGTTCGTTCCACTTTCTGTACTTTACATCCATAGATGATTTCAACTCCCAGCGTCTGCAGTTCGTAGCGAAGCACATCCAGTACCGACGCTGCCTGTTCACTGACCGGATACAGATATCCGTTTTTTTCCTTGATCAGAAGCCCTATTTTTTGAAAAAAGCAAACGGTGTCCTCCGTACCGAAGCGTTCCAGTGCCTGCTTTATCCATGCAGCATCTCCTCCATGGTAACATTCCACCGTGAGATTTTTGTTGCCCAGATTGCATTTTCCGTTTCCTGTCTGTAATATTTTTTTCCCGATTCGATCATTTCGTTCCAAAATCGTAACTTTGGTACCTTTTCGGGCAGCTGTGACCGCAGCCATCATACCTGCTGCACCGCCGCCGATGATTCCAATGTGTTTTTTCATTTCTGTTTCACCTGTTTCTTTCTTCAGGAAGAATATGTCTCCAGAAAATCATACAGTGTTTCCTCATCAGGAATGGGCAGCATGTCCATAATCTGCATCTGTATTTTCTCCGGAAGACTGTCCAGGGCAATCCCTGTATTGATATATATGGTAGACCGATCCTCCAGGTATACCACAACTTCGTTGTCACATACTGCCAGATAAAAGCCATCGCTTGGCTGCAGATAGCGATAATCCATACGAACCACAACTTTTTCCCTGGAAAAGGATAATACCTCTAAACCCACAAAACCTCTTTCGAGCTCTGACAGCGGAGGATGTTCCGCATACAGATTCATCGTTTCCAAAAACCTCTCCCTGGTCATGCCAATATATTTATGTGGAATCTGCCAGGAAGTCTCTACGGAGGTATTTCTGAGAATGTCCGTCTCTTTCAATACATATTCCGTATCCGCACATAAGGTTTCTTCTGACACGGTAACCGCAACATTTTCCGGTACCTCCGAAGTGTCTGCTCTATCCGCAGGGACTTCGGAATACCGTCCGGGATACGATCCCGGATAGAAAAACCGGATTCCCCACACCCCGATAAAAATTCCAAGACTCAAAAAGAAAATGGGAATTACAAAAAAGTAACTGATACGTTTTACAAGTTTCATACTGCCTCACATCTGTGGTGTCAATGTTCATTCTTTGTATCAGTATCAGTTATTTTTGGAATAATATACATCTGACGCAAATTTTACAGCCGGAACATTTTCCCCAGCATACGCATCAGCCTGCCGCCGGGAATATATTGAAAATCCTGTCCCCGCAGACAACGCAACAATAGCAGAAGGAACCAATACAGTAACAGTGTAATGATCAGTTCCGAAATCACCGTTACCACTGCTCCCACATGGGAGAACAATAGTTTTTCCAGACCGAATGCCAGCAGACCGCAGGCACAACAGCAGCCGGCCGGAATCGCCAGCCCCCTGAGCGCGTCGGGCCGGGTCTTCCTCTGTAGACACAATATAACACACAGACACACAGCGCCGGCAGCCATTCCGATGACACTCCCAAGGACGATGCTCAGAATCCCGGCATTTTCCATTCTGAAAAGAATAGTCGACGTTATGACAAATACGAGATCCATCACACCGTATCCCAACAGGAGCAAATGGTTTTTTCCCGATAATTTTAAAATCTGTGAGCAATAAAAGAGCAAGAGCGCCCAGAGGACCACGGAGGATCCTGTGGTGAACATTTCTCCCAGCAGGATTCCGACAGAGTTATCGATCGTCTGCGCCAGGGGTACCGCCAGAACGGCAAGCCATACGGTGAAAAACATTCCATGTAGAAATACACCCTGAATTCCCGACTGTATTGCATTTTGGGCATAGCGTTCTTCTTTTTTCCGGATATGTGCGCCGGCTTTGGCTACTCCCGGCAAGATTCCCATGCATAAAAGAACCACAACCAGAAGCATTGTATCCAGATATCTTCCGATAAACACGCCATAGCTGTCTGCAGCTGCATAAATATCCGACGCATTTTTCTCAAATAAAACGAGCCCTGTCCATAACGGCAGATACAAAAGTAAATCGCTGATGATATCACCGCCCATACTGAAAAGCAGAACCCGGACCTGACTGAAAAAAGTATCAGTCCCCTTCATGCCTATTTCCGCCTCTCTTCTTCCGGATGCGCTTCCCTGATAAATCACAAATACAAAAATCAGAACCAATACCTCGGAGATCACAATTCCCAATGCGACACCCATGGCACCGTACATAGCAGTAAAGTCATCTTTTTTCAGGAGAAGACTGACTTTTTCCCCATAGGTACGAAAAATACCCAAAAACAAAAGGCCCAGTCCAAAATAAAATACCTGTCGCAGGATAGCAGATACCGCAGAAGGCATTTCCGATCCTTCACTCTGAAAAATTCCCAGGAGTACCGACTGCATACATCTAAGTATCAGCGCAGGACACAGAATCCACAGGATCATACTTCCGTAGGGAATCCGAAACGCTTTTTCCAGCACAAAATATCCAATTGCCGCACAGAGCACCGCACCGACCAGTCCGGCAGCAATCTGGAAAATCATCATATTCCTTCGCATTTTGGATACGTTTTTATATTGTCCTTTGGCACTTCTGCTCCTAAGAAGCCGGCCAAGACGATCCGGGACATTTTTACCGGTAAGTATCCAAAAAAACAAAAAAACCAAAAAAGCAGCCGCCAAATAAGCCAGACCATTATTTCCAAGCTGTTTTCCGAACACCCAGACATTTATCCCTGCCAGACAATAAGAAAAAAACTGTATCTGTTTTCTTTTTATCTCTACCTGATTCATTTCGGTTACCTATACGTGTATCCACGCCCTTTTTAATCTCTTGTAATTCCAAGGGATGCGAGGACCTGCTCCTGCTTTGCCTCCATTACCTCTGCTTCTTCCGGCTCCATGTGGTCATATCCGCACAGATGCAGCATGCTGTGAGCCACGAGGAATGCGAATTCCCTTTTTCTGCTGTGACCGTAACTTTCCGCCTGTTCCCTGACACGGTCCACGGAAATAATAATATCTCCGAGAATCAGTTCTCCGGTATCCGGATCAAAGTAATCAGCCTCTCTGTCCTCCGGAATATCAAAATCACCGGGGGCAGCAAAGTCCAGATTGGGGAAAGAAAGGACATCCGTCTCTCTGTCTATATTACGATATTCCTTATTGTAGGCATGAATCCCATCATTGTCAGTAAGCAGGACATTCAGCTGGACCTCATAAGGACAGCCTTCCATTTCCAGCACAGCGTTTGCAACCTTCTCCACGGTATCCTCCACAGAAAAAGAAACCTCACCCTCCGCAAATGTTTCCTCTGTTTCATTTTCAACGTAAAAAGTCATAATATAGTTTTTCCTCCTTAAATATCTTCTGCATTCTGTTCCAGTCCCGCAGACTCAGATCACATTCATTCACAAATCCTTTGACCCGGATCCGTTCGAAAATTTTATCGATCACCTGATCATAGTCCGGTTTTTTATCCGGCTCCTTTTGCGATAAAAGTAAAATGGCGCTGACAACAGCATCCGAACAGTAGAGAACCACTGTTTCCTTCCGTCGATATTTTTGATCTTCCTTATACTCTTCCAAAATCTCCTTCGCGCCTTTCGGAAAGCTTTCGCCCTGAAGATTCATAAGCTCCCAGCCTTTTTTGTGGTACAGCCCCGCACATTTTAAAGCATCTTTGTCCAATCCAAGTTTTAAGGCGATCCGTTCACAGAAATATGCGGTATGAATACACTGAAAATACTCTGTGCGATCCGTCTGCCGATATTTCGCCAGTATCTGATTCTCCGTATCGTTCAGGTCCAGATAGCGTACTCTGTCCCGGAATACCACTGCTCCGGAAAAAAACTTCAGGATACCAAGCAATAAGATACCGGAGACGACCAGATTAGCTGCCGGCACTAAAAACTGCTCCAGGCTCAGATGCTCATTGGTCAATAACACAATATTGGCCGTCTCACATAAAAACAGGCAGAACAAAGACAAGAACAAAGGTATACCGATTGCAAATTCCTGCTCGAGATGCTGAAAAAGGCAGGCAGCAAAAATACCGCTGATAAAATACAGGAAGAAAATTCCCTGAGTCTGACCTTCAAATGAAGCAATCATAAGAAACACTGAGGAGAAAAGAATTCCGACCGGCAGATTGCTGAACAGAGATAATACCACAAAAACAGGTAAAAAGGGCCAGCCTCCTACCGGAAGAAATGTACAAGCCAGTGAAAGCAGCAGACAGCTCCATACTGCTATCCAAAAACGTATCAGGTGTTCATCGTTGTCATAATCCAGTTGAGAATCCAATTGTTCTCTTCTGAGAAAAAAACCGGCTACAGCCAGGCCCATTGCGGTCATTACTGCGTTTCGCAGAGCATTTTCAACGGAGAGCTGTTTGCCGAAAATACCCATAGCATATACTGCCGTGCTTCCCGCGATCACGGTAAAAATCTCCGGCAGTAAAAAAAGCAGGAAGTCGTTTTTATCTTCGTTTCGTTCGTGCTTCATAATCATCATACGCCTTTACAATCTTCTGCACCAGCGGATGTCTTACCACATCTTTGTTCGTCAGGTTGCAGAACGCGATATCATCAATATTTTTCAATACCCTTCCAGCAACATCCAGACCGGATTTTGCTCCCACCGGAAGGTCCTTTTGGGAAGAATCCCCGGTTACGATTACCTTAGAACCGAAACCGATTCGTGTCAGGAACATTTTCATCTGAGCCGGAGTGGTATTTTGCGCTTCATCCAAAATAATATAGGCATTATCCAGGGTTCGTCCTCTCATATATGCAAGAGGTGCCACTTCAATCAGTCCTTTTTCCATATTTTTGGCAAAACTTTCCGCCCCCATGATCTGATACAGGGCATCATACAAAGGCCGCAGGTACGGATCTACTTTACTCTGCAGATCACCCGGTAAAAATCCCAGCTTCTCCCCGGCTTCGATCGCCGGTCTGGTCAGTATGATCCGGCTGACTTCGTTATTTTTAAATGCAGTGATGGCCATAGCCATGGCCAGATAAGTCTTACCGGTACCTGCAGGTCCCAGTCCGAACACGATCATATTCTTGCGGATCGCATCCACATAGGCTTTCTGTCCCAGTGTCTTGGGTTTGATGGGTTTACCGTTGATCGTATGACAGATACAGTCGGCATCCATTTCCATGAGTTTGTCTTCCTGATCCTCTTTGCCCATCTCAATGGCATAATCCACGCTCTGCTCTTCTATATCATTTCCGCGATCCGACAGTACCGTCAATTGCCTTAATACCCGGGAAGCCTTTCCGGCATTTTCCTCTTCTCCGGTAATGATAATACTCCCATTACGATCTACGATCGTTACCTGAAAATCCTGCTCCAGCTTTTTTATATAAGCATCCTGCATCCCGAAGATCTTCCGCATCTGCTCTGTATCCATTTCCAGATTGATTGTTGTCACGCTCATGAATGTCTTAATCCTCTTTCTGCGTAGTATCCACCTGTGTTCCGACTTTTTCCTGCACCACGAGTTCTCCCTGTGCCACCCAGCCATCGCACTTTGTTTCTATTTTAACATCTTTCGAGATTATTTGTACCCCTTTTTCGCCTAAACTTTCAAGAAAATCCGATATTTTTTCCTGCAGTATTTCCTTTGCCTCACTGTCATCACGGAGATACTCTGTTTTTTGATACTCTCTGTATGTTATTTTGCCAAATGTACCGTTGATTCCAAACATTTTCAATATTTTCATACTATGAGTATTCAGAATACTGTCATATTGCAGAAACGAAACCTTTCGAGCCTGTTTCCATTCTCTGTCACCCAGACGCATAAAATATCCTGTTTTTTCCCTACCGGTATATTTTTTTAAAATATAATCCGCCGGTAAAAAAATTCGAAAGTGTCCGGAATGTTCCATCCGGATATCTGCGTCCGCAGTGACCATACGATATTCCCGTATCGTACCGTCTTCGGCATAGATCGGCACCTTCCCATCCACCAACAGATCTCCCTTGGCCACCTGACTGCCAATTGTCACTTGGGGAACGCCGCTTCGCACGATCATATCGGTGATGACACCGTCATACTCTGCCACAAGATCCCGGCCAATGATAGCATCCGCATCCTGCGTATCTTCCGGAATCGGTGCATCATTTTCCTTTAATTCCAGCAGTAGTCTGGTACCCATCAGCCTTCCGGAAGTCCATGTGACCTGTGGGAACTGCCTGCGGATCTGCTTTTCCAATTCTCCGATATCCAGCTTACTTTTTCGCATTCCCATCTGTATTCCTTCCTGTTCCAGGAATTGAAATATCATATCATCCGTGATGACACAATTGCCGGATACCTGGATATCCCATACAAACATGGAAGAAACGATCCAAAACATGACAGTCAGCACCAGTCCGGCCAGGAATGCTTTTCTCCGTTGCAGGTGTGGCAGAAAAAAAGGTAGTCCATATCTTTCCGATATGACTACCCTTACTTTTGTTTTTCTGGCAATGGAACGAAGCCGGTAAAAAGACTCCAGGCTGACACACATGATATATACATCATCCTGCTTTTCAATATTCCATAACAATATTCCCTTATTACTGCATAAATTGATAAAACGCTGTGGTGCAAATCCCCACACACGAATTTTCACATATCCCCGAAGCCGTTTCAGCCATTCTGTCATCTTCCATCGTTCCCCCATTGTTATATATAAGTCAGCGACACAATGTTACCACTGATTTTCATGTCTTCATTGGTATAATAGTCGATGGAAAGTCTGCTTCCTTCCAGACATACCTGGCAGGTCCTGGCTTGTAACAGGATCCGCTCTCCGGTGTACTCCAGGATACCACGATAGTTTTCAATCCAGACTTCCGAATTGCCGGTGAGCGTAACCCTCAGTGCTCCCATACAGACATCTTTCGGAAGCTGCAAAGAATTGATCCATTTTTCCTTTTGGTACGGCTGTGTTCTCTTTTTCATATAAAACTATATGAACGGAATCCGCAGAATATGTTATTGCAGAATCCCTTTGATCAGTGGCTCTGTCTCCGGCCGGCTGTCAGTGATAGCATAGGCATTTAAGAACTTATCTTTCGCCGCTTCCAGGCGCTGTTCGTCATTTGCATGCAGATATCCGAGCACATCGCCTTTTTTTACAGCATCCCCTTTTTTCTTTTCCAAAAGAATGCCTACAGACAAGTCAATTTTGCTTTCCTTGGTCTCTCTTCCGCCGCCCAACAACAGAGAACAGATTCCAACATCCTCACACGCGATCCGTCCCACAAAGCCATCCCTATCCGCACAGACCGGCACTACCATGGATGCCTTCGGGAGTAAAGAAGGATCTGTTACCGCTGTCGGATCACCGCCCTGTGCTTCCACGAACTCGGCCAGTTTCCGTAAGGCGCTGCCATCTTCAATGACTTTTGTAAGTGCCTCTCTTGCCTGTTCTATACTCAGTGCTTTTCCGCCTGCCATCAGCATCTGGCTTCCCAGCACCATGCAAAGCTCAGTAAAATCTTTCGGACCTTCGCCCCGTAATGTTGCGATTGCTTCTTTTACCTCCAGGGCATTTCCCACGGCCCGGCCAAGCGGCTGATCCATATCAGAAATTACGGCAATAGTCCTGCGGCCTGCATTTTTGCCGATCTTAACCATTTCTTCCGCCAGGGCAAAAGCATCATCCCTGCTCTTCATAAATGCCCCGCTTCCGGTCTTCACATCCAATACAATGGCGTCCGCACCGGCTGCCAGTTTCTTACTCATAATGGAGCTGGCGATCAGCGACATATTGTCTACCGTAGCGGTCACATCCCGCAGGGCATACAGCTTTTTATCTGCAGGAGCCAGATCTGCGGTCTGTCCCATAATGGCAATACCGATTTTGTTCACATTTTCAATAAACTGTTCCGTAGTCAGTGAAGTAGAAAAACCGGGAAAGCTCTCCAGCTTGTCAATGGTTCCGCCGGTGTGTCCCAGACCCCTACCGCTCATTTTGGCTACGGGAATTCCGCAGGCCGCCACCATGGGTGTCAATGCCAGAGAAGTCTTATCTCCCACGCCTCCGGTGCTGTGTTTGTCTACCTTGCTGCCATGGATGGATGACAGATCCAACATTTCACCGCTATGAGCCATGGCCATGGTCAGTTCGTAAGTCTCCCTCTCTGTCATCTTCTGAAAATAAATTGCCATCATCAGAGCAGACACCTGATAATCCGGTATCTCTCCCTTCGTGTAGCCTTCAATAAAAAAGCGAATCTCTTCTTTGGATAACTCTCCGCCGTTTCTCTTTTTCATGATGATATCATACATTCTCATAGGCTTCCTCCTGTCTGCGGCAACATTACCACCAGCTCTTATACACCGACTTTTTTACAGATATCACTGATACAGCATTTTTCGCAATAGGGATGGGTTCTGGCAGTACATACCTCTCTTCCGTGATATACCAGTCTGTGGCAGAAATCACTGCCTTCCTCCGGCGGAATGATCTTCCAAAGCTCCTTTTCCACCTTGGCAGGCTCCTTGATACCGTCTACCAGTCCCATACGGTTCACCAGGCGAATGCAATGGGTGTCTGTCACAATGGCAGGCTTACCGAAGACATCCCCCATGACCAGATTGGCACTTTTCCTGCCCACCCCCGGCAGAGATAACAGCTCGTCAAAGTCATCCGGTACTTTCCCCTGATATTTATCCCTAAGGATCTTCATGCAGGCGCTGATATCTCTCGCCTTGCTGTGCCCTAAGCCGCAGGGCTTTACGATTGCCTCGATCTCTTCCACCGGAGCATCTGCCAGGGCATCCACATCCGGGAATTTCTCGTAAAGTTTCTCCACCACGATATTTACCCGGGCATCGGTACACTGAGCCGCCAGGCGGACGCTGACAAGCAGCTTCCATGCCTGATCGTAATCCAGAGTGCATCCGGCATCCGGGTATTCTTTTTTCAGACGTTCTATGATTTCTAATGCTCGTTGTTTTTTTGTCATATTTTCGTCACTTTTGTTTAAAATAGTTACAATACTTTTACTTATGGTAAGGCTCGTGCTGAATGATGCGGAACGCCCGATAGATCTGTTCGCACAGGATCACACGCATCAGCTGGTGCGGGAATGTCATTTTGGAAAAGCTGAGTGCCAGATCCGCCCTTTTGCAGACGTTATTGTGCAGTCCTAAGGAGCCACCGATGACAAAGCAGATGTGGCTTTTTCCACGGACACTGCAGTCCTCGATCCATGCTGCAAATTCTTCGGAAGAATAATTTTTTCCGGCGATCTCCAGTGTCACGATCAGAGCATCCTGGGGCAGCTTTGCAAGAATGCGGGCTCCCTCTTTTTCACGGATCTGATCTTCCCAAACGGCGCTTGCCCCATCCGGTGTCATCTCATCCGCCACTTCGATAATGTTCAACTTCGTGTAACGACTCAGCCGTTTGCTGTATTCGTCAATGGCATCGCGGAAAAATTTTTCCTTGATCTTCCCTACACATACGATGGATATTTTGATCATTCTTCCTCTGCTCCGTCAGTATCCGGGAAAATCTGTTCGTAGATCTTCGTGTCGATGAGATTCTCCAGCATCTGCTGGTCCAGATTCATAAACTGATGATTCATCTGGCTGCGGATCACTTCAAATCTCTTGTAATACAAGGCTTCTTCGGGAGTATCTGCAGCATTTTCAATCTGCGCATCGATTTTTTCTGCAGTCAGGTTTTCCTCGCTCCATTTAAGCAAGGTATCTACCAGAGAGTTCTCGGACTCTGCCTTTTTCTCGAAAAGCTTTGCATTACGCATGGACACCACGCCCATAACGATGAAGAGGATAAATACAGCACTCATGACCCCGTAGAACATGTACGGATTCCCAATGTTAAAGGGTAGTACCCCTGTAATTCCAAGAGCCATCACCAGTATTCCTAAAGCACCCACAATCAACAGTACCCAGGCGGAGGACCTGTTTTCCTCTGCTTTAGCACCACTGTTCATATAAGTCAGTCCTCCCTGTATGGATGCGGCTTTCAATAGTTCCCCGGAATTTGGCTTTTCTTCCGATGTGTCATCTTCGCCGGGCATCAGGAATTCGTCTACCGCTGCTTCTTCCAAAACGGCATTCTCCTTGTGCTCCTTTTCCTGCTGCTCTAAGAAAACTCTGGCGATGGTCTTCGCCTTTTTTTCGTCCTTGGCATCTACAAACAGTTCATAGACCTGCTCTGTCTCATCATAGACAAGTTTACTTTTTCCCACTCCATTGTATGTAAGGAAGTCTTTTAACTTCTCCATCTCGTCCTGTTCACCGAACAGCACGGAAACCCAGTCCGTCAGTTCTTCCTCACTTACCAGTGCTTCTCCGCAATCGGGACATACGGTGATTCCTTCCCGATATTCATTTTTACATTTCGGACACCATGCCATATGCTAACACCATCCTTAATATTCGCAACACTTTATTTTGCACTCAGATATTCATCAATACCCTTGGCAGCAGCCTTTCCTGCTCCCATTGCCAGAATAACGGTAGCTGCTCCTGTTACCGCATCTCCACCGGCATAGACACCTTCCTTGGTGGTTTTGCCGTTATTTTCATCCGCAATAATGCACTTCCACTTATTGGTATCCAGTCCCTTGGTGGTAGAAGAGATCAGAGGATTCGGGGAGGTACCTAATGACATGATCACGGTATCTAACTCCATCACGAATTCGGATCCGGGTACTTCCACGGGACGACGTCTGCCGCTCTCATCGGGCTCGCCCAGTTCCATACGGATGCACTTCATGCCGGTCACCCAGCCCTTATCGTCGGACAGGATTTCTATAGGATTGGTCAGCAGATCAAAAATGATGCCTTCCTCTTTTGCATGATGTACTTCTTCCACTCTGGCAGGAAGCTCCTCTTCACTTCTGCGGTATACGATATGTACCTCAGCGCCCAGACGAAGTGCGGTTCTTGCAGCATCCATAGCCACGTTACCGCCGCCTACCACAGCTACCTTTTTACCGTGCATGATAGGTGTTCTGGAATCGGGATCAAACGCCTTCATCAGATTGCTTCTGGTCAGATACTCATTGGCAGAGAATACACCGTTGGCATTCTCACCGGGGATACCCATGAACTTCGGAAGTCCTGCACCTGAACCGATAAATACGGCATGGAAGCCCTCTTCATCCATCAGCTGATCGATGGTCACGGATTTACCTACCACCACGTTGGTTTCAATATGAACACCGAGAGATTTAACATTCTCGATCTCTTTTGCCACAACGCCGCTCTTGGGAAGACGGAACTCCGGAATACCGTATACCAGTACACCGCCTGCCTCATGCAGTGCCTCAAAGATGGTGACATCATAACCCATTTTTGCCAGATCTCCGGCACAGGTCAGACCCGCGGGGCCGGAACCGATGACAGCTACCTTTTTGCCGTTCTTCTGTGCTGCCGGTGTGGGTTTGATACCGTTTTCTCTTGCCCAGTCTGCAACGAAACGCTCCAGTTTACCGATGGAGATGGGATCCCCCTTGAAACCGCGGATACATTTTCCTTCACACTGGCTCTCCTGCGGGCATACACGACCGCAGACAGCGGGAAGTGCGCTGGATTCGCTGATGATACGATAAGCCTCTTCGATATTGCCGTTCTTCACCTGTTCAATGAACTGAGGGATCTGGATGGCTACTGGACAGCCTTTTACGCACTGTGCGTTTTTACAGTTAATGCAGCGGGAAGCCTCTTCCATTGCTTCCTCTTTATTATATCCGAGACATACCTCCTTGAAGTTGGTAGCACGTTCCTTTGCATCCTGTTCTCTGACAGGAATTCTCTTTAATACATCCATTTTATTTAACCATGCCTTTCTGTTTTATCGTGTTCAGACTTTCCGTCTAAAAGCTTACTGGCAGTTGCCACAGCCGCCGTGATGGGTCTCGCCCTCTTCCAGAGCCAGCATTGCACGTCCCTCTGCGGTCTTGTAGATCTGCTGACGTCTCATTGCCTCGTCGAAGTTCACTTCATGTCCGTCAAACTCGGGGCCGTCCACGCAGGCAAATTTCACCTTGCCACCGACCGTTACACGACAGGCACCACACATTCCCGTTCCATCTACCATAATGGGGTTCAGGCTGACAACGGTCGGAATCTCCAGTTCTTTGGTTAATAAACATACAAACTTCATCATGATCATGGGGCCAATAGCAATACACAGATCGTATTTTTTGCCTTCTGCTACCAGATCTTTTATCGTCTGGGTTACCATACCACTTCTTCCGTAGGAACCGTCATCCGTGGTCACATAAAGATTTCCGGCTACAGATTCCATTTCCTTTTCCAGGATCAGAAGATCCTTGGTCTTGCTTCCTACGATAACATCTGCAGCGATTCCATGCTCATGCAGCCATTTCACCTGGGGATATACCGGTGCTGCTCCTACACCACCTGCAACGAAGAGGATCTTTTTGGATTTTACTTCTTCCAGAGGCTGCTCCACAAGTTCGGAAGGACGTCCTAAAGGGCCTACAAAATCATGGAAATATTCCCCTTCTTCTAACTGTGCCATCATTTTGGTTCCCGCGCCTACCGTCTGGAACACAATTGTGATGGTTCCTTTTTCTCTGTTGTAATCACAGATAGTCAGAGGGATTCTCTCTCCTTCACTGTCCATTCTTACGATGACAAACTGACCGGGTTCACAGGTCTTCGCCACTCTTTTTGCCTCTACCTCCATCAGATAGATGTTGGTTGTCAGCTCCTGTTTTTTTACGATCTTATACATTTCTCTTTTCCGTCCCTTCTGTTAGGATTTATATAGGATTTTATATATCTGAAACAGCCACCAGAGTATAACGGCGACCACTTTCGTCCACCTGCAGTTTATACAGTTCCTGATTATAGGCATTTACGGCAAACAGATTTCCTGTCTTTGTGTCGGTTCCGTCTTCACCTCTGTAGATTTCTGCGATGACATAAAAATCATCTATTTTATTTATGTTGGTCACATACTGATATTGATACAGATATGCTGCTCCGGACTCATCGAAGCTGCCGGACTCATCTGTTATTTTACCACTCTGTATTGCTTGGTTCACAACTTTTTTAACGGCATCTTCCGGCATGAATTCTGTATTCATAACCAGATTATAACTTTTTTCAACGATCTCGCTTTTCCTTCCTTCTGCGATCCGAAGGAAGCGAAAAGTCGATTTTCCCAAAGGCATGGGAATCGGTCCGGAATATACTGCAGAATTCTGCGTAGGATCGGAACCGTCCGTCGTATAATAGACATCATTTCCATCTGTCACTTCAATGTTGATCGGGAACTCATAGTCACCGCTGACAGTCGTGACCTCCGGTGCGCTCAATTCATCAATCTCAATATGATAATTTTTGGTCACCACCGGACTTTCAATTCCGTTCTCATTGATGTATATTGCTTTAATACAATAATCCCCATTTTCCAGCAAAATAGGTGCGGTATACAGGGAACTGTTCTCTCCGGGTTTGCTTCCGTCCATGGTATAATAAATTTTCCCGCTTCCGAAAGTAGTCAATTTCAGCGGCTGAATACTGGTATAATATCCCTCCTGAAGATTGAATTCCGGTTCCATGGCCATATAACTCTGGTACTTACTCATAATGTTTACATTACCGCAGCTTTGCAGAAGATCATTTATGGTTTTATAATCTTCTCTGGCCGCATATATGGCAATCAGTTTTCCGTAAGCAGTCTCCAGCTGTTCGGAATTAGCCTCGGGATCTGCCACGATTTCCCTGAGTAAATATTCGTACTCTATCTTATTGTTTTTCCGGAAGTAAATATCTGCCAGTTCAAATTTAAAAGTAATGTTTTTGGGTTCCAGTTCCAGTGCTCTTTCATAACAGGCGACCGCCTGATCATATTCCTCTAATGAAACATAATCTTTGGCGCATTTTGCCTGATAGTCTGCGGAATGATAATGGGAATAAGAAATCCCAAAACCGGTACATACCACAGCAACCACCAGCAGGACCAGCACAAGGACAATAAATTTCCATCGGAATGGGTGCTGTGAAACATGGCTTTCCGGGAGTTCATCCCAATCCTGTGATTCGGGATTTACAGGTTCTCCCTCCTCCGCAGGTTCCGGCTCCATTTCCTTCGCAATGTCACTCAGCGTCTGTTCCATATTGTATTCTACTTCCGGTTCAAAATCAGGGACAATATGAATATCTTCACCGCAATGCTCACAGTAAAGCTTTCCTTCCTCCATCTCTGCCCCACAATTCGGACACTTCATACGATTATCCTCTTATTGCCTGCAAAGAAACGGATTCCAGACAATTATTCATCAGCATGGCTATGGTCATGGGTCCTACGCCACCGGGAACCGGGGTGATTGCGCTGCATACAGGCTCCACACTGTCGAAATCCACATCGCCACATAATTTATTCTGTTCGTTCCGGTGAATGCCGACATCGATCACAACGGCACCCTCTTTGACATAATCAGCGGTGATCATTTTCGGTCTGCCTACAGCAACTACCAGAATATCCGCCCGCTTTGTCACTTCCTTCAGATCCTTTGTGCGACTGTGAGCCACGGTAACCGTACCGTTCTCCCGTAACAATAAAAGTGCCATCGGTTTGCCTACAATGTTGCTTCTGCCAACAACAACACATTCCTTACCGGCAATCTCAATGCCGGATCTCTTAAGGAGCTGGATCACACCGGCAGGTGTACAGGATACAAATCCCGGTTTGCCGATACAGAGCGCACCGACATTCTGCGGATGGAATCCGTCCACATCCTTTAAAGGAGAAATGGCATCCAGTACCTTTTCCTCATCAATGTGTTTGGGTAACGGCAGTTGCACCAGAATGCCGTTCACATCCGTTCTGTCATTCATTTCTCGGATCAGCTCCAGAAGCTTTTCTTCTGTGGTCTCCTCCGGAAGTTCATACGCCAGCGAACGAACCCCCACGTATTCACATGCTTTTTTCTTATTTCGAACATATACGGAAGAAGCCGGATCGGCTCCTACCTGAATCACAGCCAGAGTCACTTCACGCCCCTGCTCTTTTAAAGCTGCAACTTTTTCTTTTACTTCCTCTTTGATCTGTGCGGAAATAGCTTTTCCATCTATCAACTGTGCCATGGGACACCAGTCCTCCTTACTAGAATAATCCTGTGATCTTCCCATTGTTATCCACATCAATATTGTAGGCAGCAGGTGCCTTGGGCAGTCCCGGCATGGTCATGACCGCACCGGTGAGTACTACGACAAAACCGGCGCCGGCAGATACATAAGCCTCTCTTACGTTTAATTCAAATCCGGATGGTCTTCCTAACAGTGTGGGATCATCCGACAGGGAATATTGATTCTTCGCCATACATACCGGCAGATTACCGAAGCCCAGCTCCGTCAGTCGTTTTAACTGCTTTACAGCAGCAGGCGCAAAGTTTACGCCGGATGCACCGTAGATTTCCTTCGCGATTTTTGTGATCTTATCCGCAAGAGGCATTTCATCCTCATAGAGGACATGGAAATCATTCTCTTTCTCTTCCATTGCCTTTAATACTTTTTCAGCCAGAGCGATTCCGCCTTCGCCACCCTTCTCCCATACTTCCGAGAGTGCAAACTCACAACCTCTTGCTTCACAGAAATCTCTGACATAAGCAGTCTCTGCCGCACTGTCCGTGATGAAGGAATTCAGGGTCACAACTACGGGTACACCATATTTCTGCAGATTCTCAATATGTTTCTCCAGGTTGACAATACCCTTTTTCAGGGCATCCAGATTCTCTGCACCCAGATCCGCTTTTGCTACACCGCCATTGTATTTCAATGCGCGGATCGTTGCTACCAGTACAACCGCATCAGGGGTAAGTCCGGCTTTACGGCACTTGATATCAAAGAATTTCTCCGCACCCAGATCGGCGCCGAAACCGGCTTCCGTAATACAATAATCCGCCATCTTCATGGCAGCTTTGGTCGCTCTGACAGAATTACATCCATGTGCAATATTGGCAAACGGTCCGCCGTGTACCAGAGCAGGGGTATGCTCCAGTGTCTGGATCAGATTCGGTTTTATAGCATCCTTTAACAAAGCTGCCATAGCGCCTACTGCCTTCAGCTGACCTGCCGTTACCGGTTCTCCCTGATAGTTATAGGCCACCACGATACGGGACAGACGATCCTTCAGATCCTTCATATCGTCAGCCAGGCACAGAATTGCCATAATTTCACTGGCCACAGTGATGACAAAATGATCCTCTCTGACATAGCCGTCTGTCTTATTGCCCAGCCCCACTACGATATTACGCAGGACACGATCATTCATGTCTTCACAGCGCTTCCAGACAATCTGTCTGGTATCAATGCCAAGTTCATTGCCCTGCTGGATATGGTTGTCCAAAAGTGCTGCCAGCAGATTGTTTGCAGAAGTAATTGCATGAAAATCTCCGGTAAAATGAAGATTCAGTTCCTCCATAGGTACTACCTGGGCATATCCACCGCCGGCTGCACCGCCTTTGATACCGAAACAGGGACCAAGAGATGGCTCTCTGAGAGCGATCACTGCTTTTTTCCCCATTCGTCCGAAAGCTTCTCCCAATCCTACCGTGGTGGTCGTCTTGCCCTCTCCGGCGGGAGTCGGGTTGATTGCTGTTACCAGAATCAATTTTCCGTTGGGACGAGCTTGTATTTTTTCCAGAAATTCCTCAGAAAGTTTTGCTTTGTACTTGCCGTAAAGCTCCAGGTCATCTGCATCGATGCCAATACCTGCCGCAACGTTCGTGATCGGTTCCATGACCGCTTCCTGTGCGATTTCAATATCTGTTTTCATATTTTCCCTCCGTTTATTCAGACAGTTCTCCATGTCAGATTTCCTCTAACAACTGTTCAAACTGTTCCATACTCATAAGTACCTTTCTGGGCTTTGTGCCTTCTTCTTCGCCGACCACGCCGTACTCACACAATTGATCCATGATCCTGGCGGCACGGTTAAAGCCGATCTTAAGCACACGCTGCAGCATTCCGATGGATGCCTTATCCTTGTCTATAATAAAACGCGCGGCTTCCTCAAAATATTCGTCTCTGTCGTTGCCACCGCCGGATCCGCTTCCGGAAGAGCCTCCCGATGAGCCGATATTTTTAATCTTTTCTTCTATATCCTCGGCATAGATGTTATAGACATTGCCAAGGCTCTGATTTTTCAGATAATCCACCACATCGGATACTTCCTTATCCGATACGAAAGCTCCCTGTACACGGGCCGGCTTCGAATAGCCCTGAGGGTAGAACAGCATATCTCCTTTTCCCAAAAGTTTTTCGGCTCCGTTCATATCCAGGATTGTACGGGAATCCACGCCACTGGATACGGAGAACGCCACACGGCTGGGCATGTTCGCCTTGATCAGACCGGTGATGACATCCACGCTGGGTCGCTGGGTAGCAATGATCAGATGGATCCCTGCCGCTCTGGCAAGCTGTGCCAGACGACAGATGGATTCTTCTACCTCGCCGGGACATACCATCATCAGATCCGCAAGTTCATCTACGATAATAACAATCTGCGGCATCTTCTTAGGCCGTTCCTCTCCCTCGCAAACAGGCATGGTCTCTATCTTTTTATTATAGCCCTTCAGATCACGGACATTATAATCCGCGAACTTCCGGTAACGATCTTCCATCTCACTGACACCCCAATGCAATGCAGCAGATGCCTTCTTGGGATCTGTCACTACCGGGATCAGCAGATGAGGAATGCCGTTATACACACTCAGTTCTACAACCTTAGGGTCTACCATGATCAGTTTTACATCATCCGGATGTGCCTTGTACAAAATACTCATGATCAGAGTATTAATACATACGGATTTACCGGAACCGGTAGCTCCGGCGATCAGCATATGGGGCATCTTGGCAATATCCGCTACTACCGTCTTGCCAGCAATATCCTTACCTACGGCAAAAGCTATGTTGGAATTAAATTCCTGAAATTCATTACTCTCTAAAAGATCACGGAGTGCTACTGTCATATTTTCTTTGTTCGGGACTTCGATACCGATGGCAGCCTTGCCTGGGATTGGTGCCTCGATACGTATATCCGTGGCTGCCAGATTCAATTTGATATCGTCTGCCAGACCTACGATCTTAGATACCTTTACCCCCTGCTCCGGTTGTAATTCATACCGGGTAACACTAGGGCCCTGACTGATATCGGTGATCGTTACCTTCACACCGAAAGTATTCAGTGTCTGCTGCAAGCGCATGGCAGTCTCTTTTAATTCTCTGGAAGAATCTCCCGTAGACGCCTTTCCCTTCTGTAACAGACTCAAAGGAGGGATCCGGTATTCTGCCGTGGGCTGTTTGGCTGCCTTTGCAATATCCTTATGTATCTGGTCTTCCGCCAGGGAATTCCCCTTAGGAGGCTCCGGTGCCGTGATCTTCGGGCGTACGCGGCTCTCAGCCGGTTCTGCAGGTGTCTCCTCATGCTCCGGAATGTCTTCCTTATGGATCCGGATAGCTTCCGCCTGGGGCGTCAGAAGCGCCGCTTCCTCCTGCCAGGACTCTCTGCGTTCAAAAGGCTTTTTAAACGTAGCTGCGCTGCTTACTTCCTCCACCGGTATATCTTCATAAGAAGCCTCCCCCACTGCTTCCTGCATCGTCACCTGATGCATATCCGTCACATTGATTTTATCAAAATCACTGGAAGTCACCCGGGTCTCTTCCACTTCAGGAGCTTCCTGTGCATCCTCTTCGTATACGATCTCATGGATATCATCCCGTCTACCGGCAGGCTGTGTATCCTGCTTTTTCAAGGAGGTATCCATCATGACTCCTGTCACCTTTTTCTCTCTGCGGGGGACAGCATTCAGGATCTGTTCGTTCTCTTTCTCCTCAGCGCGAAGTCTTCGCTCTTCTTCACGGATCCGGCGCTCCTCTTCGCGGATGCGGCGTGCTTCCTCTCTTTGGGAAGTACGCTCTTCCTGCTCCTGCCTGCGGATTTCGGCATTCTCTCGTCTACGCACCGCGTCTTCTCTGGACATTTCACGGATCCTGTCGCCGCCGTTACGCATACTGTTTAAGAAGGATCGCTCTGTTACCAGGATCAGACTGATCAATGAACACAAAAGCACTACCAGCACTGTTCCTACGGTCTCCAGATAATGTAACAACAGATAACAGATACTGCCTGCCAGAATACCGCCGCCTTTTTTGCCGGTGCTGCAGTTCGTATATAACAGCTTGATATCGTACTGTTCCATGGAACCGGCAGTCTTCGTGATCAGATCGCATACTACACCGATCATTAAAAACAATACGACACCGGCGATCATTTTCCGCACAGCAGTTGGGTTCCCCTCATTGGCGAACCAGAAAGCCACCGCCAGAAATATTACAATAGGCGCAATATACGCAGTGAATCCGAAAATGCCAAATAAGACCCCACTGATTGCATTGCCAACCGGACCGATAATACCAAAATTGCAACAAAATAATATCAACATCGCAACAAACAGGACGATCAGACCAATCTCGTGAAAAAGTTCACTGTCCTGTGCAGATCTCTGCGCCTGCCTGTTGCGGCTGCTCGTCGTACTTTTTCTTGTCCTGCCGGAAGATGATGTTCTTTTGCCTGATGAAGATGCCATGTCATCATACCCCTAACTTTAATGTTAATACGAATATAACTATTCAGAACCGCATTAGTAAAATCGAATCTACGATGCTTTTCTTTTACGTTAGCCTAATAGTCATAATTAGAAGTATATCATTTTTCCACTGCCTTGTCATCCTTTTTTATATTGCTGTCCATCATCTCCCGAAGCTTTCGGATTGCGCGGTCAATCCCGCCCACTTCATCAATGATACCGTGTTTCACAGCATCTTCTCCTACCAGGATACTGCCGACATCTTTCGTCAGGAATCCGGTCTCCATCATGAGATCTTCCAGCTTCTGCCGGCTGATCCTGCAATGTTGACACACAAACCCCGTAATTCTGTCCTGAATCAGCTTAAAATATTCAAAAGTCTGTGGAACACCGATCACCATACCGTTCGTCCGTACCGGATGTATCACCATAGTTCCCGTTGGGACAATAAAAGAATATTTACAGCTGACTGCTATGGGAACGCCTATGGAATGGCTGCCTCCCAGGACCAGAGATACCGTAGGTTTACTCAACGACGCCAGCATTTCAGCAATGGCAAGTCCTGCTTCCACATCTCCACCCATAGTATTTAACAGCACCAGCACACCGCCGATTTCTTCACTGTCTTCGATTGCCGCAAGTTGAGGAAGAATGTGTTCATATTTCGTCGTCTTGGAATTCCCTGCAAGATTCTCATGCCCTTCCACTTCTCCGATGATCGTAAGCAAATGTATCTTCTGTTCCCCCACATGATCCTGCAGGGTGATCTGTCCGGTTTTTTCGATCCGTTCATCTCTGTGTTCTTCCGCTTCCGCTTTTTCTTTTTCACTTTTCATATCACTCATACTTTTACCGGCCTTTCTTAAAAATAAAAAAGACGATACCTTTTTTAAAGTATCGCCTTTAGTGTGTCCGTTTTTCTTCTTTTCATCACACAATTTTAATGGTCAAAATCATCATCATCCGCTACAGGATAATCAAAATCGGAGACATCATCATTCAATTTATAATCCAACACTTTGGGAACATGTTTTTTCGGAACCGGAAGCGGATTCTCGATCAATTGCACTTTATTGTCTGTTTCTGCAGGAAGCCCTTCTTCCTCCAGATCCTGTATCTTAAGCTGTCGTTTCTTCGGCTTTGTTTCCGCCGTAGGTTCTTCGACTGCTCCCCGGACTTGCTGCAATGCATTCTGTTGTGTAAGCTCATACGGCAGGACTGCCTGTACTCCTGCACCGGCCACCACAGCTATGATCAGATACAGCAAAGTAAATCCCTGCATTTCCGCACTCGTCATTCCATAACAGATCATCCCACCCAGGGAAAGGGCAATTACCAGCCACACGGATTGTCTTTCCAGGCTCTTCCGACACCAAAATCCAAAAACTCCGATTCCGAGAATCGCAACTACTGCAATGGTTATCGCATTATCGTTTTCAATGGTTACCGGTAATACAAAATTTTCCGGAAGATAGACCTTTCCCCATGCTGCCAGTACATTTTCCATCATTTTACCGCTGCCTACGGCATCTAAAGCTATGGAAAGCAAAAAGCCCGCCAGGCTTCCCACAATTCCAAGGATAGCCGCACCGATTTTACGAGCCAGTCGAATCTTCTCCTGTGTTACCAAAAAAATCACAGAAAATATCGGTAGCAATAATAAAAAACCCATAACATCCAGATATCCCAGAACGCCCGTAGCTACCCCGGCAAAAAAGAAACCGATTACGGAGCGGATCCCCGGTTCATCTCCCGACTGTACAAAATGATCCAGAGACTCTGCTGTTATGCACAACCCAATCATCCACAGAAGTATGTACAGCGTTTCCGGTCCAAGAATAACCACCTCTGAGATCACCGGGCACAGCATCCAATATGCGAATGTCACCACTGCTGTTACCGCACCCGACATTTTTCTTAATGCAAAATAGAGAAAAATTCCGGACAGAATCTGCAATATCACCTGAAGGATCAGAGCCGCTGTCATTTTATTGCCCAGAAAAACCAGCAGACCATGTAATACCTGCAGATAAAAATATACCGCTCCATGCACCACCTGCGGAATTTGTGTATTCTCAGTAACCATGACGGTATCAAACCAGATATTTCCGCCCCCTGCGGACAGATCATACCGCATGATTTCTCCGGTACGAAGTACAATGCCGGCTGCGATCAGCGCAACCACCAACAGGCTTTCCGCGATCAGTTTTATCTGTTGTCTGTCTTCCGAAAATGGGGGCTTTGTTTTCTCCAAAAATCTATGTAGCAGAAACACAGCCAGTCCTGTCACCGCAAGCCAAACCCCTGTGATAATAAGGGCACCGTACGCAGGCAGGGTCACGGCCATAGCCGTGCCTACCATTCCGGTGCCCACTATTATTGCATAAACGAACCACAATACAACACTTAAAATGCTTTTTTTATAATTCATTATTTCAGTACCTTTTCGATGTTATATCTGGGACGATGTTTTACTTCAATGTAGATTTTGCCGATATACTGACCTACCAGTCCGACGGCCATCAGCTGAATACCGCCCAAGAACCAGATGGACAGAATCAAAGAAGTCCATCCCGGTACCACATGTCCGGTGCAATAAGAGATCAGTGCATAGATTGCCGCAAGAATGCTTAATATTACAATGATCACACCGGCTCCCAGGATCATGCTGATCGGCTTCACACTGAAAGAAGAAATCCCGTTAAATGCCAATGCCAGCATTTTCTTTAACGGATACTTGGATTCCCCGGCAACTCTTTCCTTACGATCATAATATACACAGTCGGTCTGGTAACCGATCAGAGGCATCATACCTCTTAAGAACAGGTTCGTTTCCTGATATTTGGAGAACTGTTCTACCGCACGCTTGGACATCAGTCGGAAATCCGCATGATTGTAAACCGTCTTGACTCCCATCATCTCCATAACCTTATAGAACCCCTGCGCAGTGGTACGTTTGAAGAAAGTGTCGGTCTTACGTTCCTTACGGACACCGTATACGATGTCACAGCCGTTATGGAACTTATCGATCATCTCTTCGATCACAGCCACATCATCCTGCAGATCCGCATCGATGGAAACCGTCACATCGGACAGATCCATCGCCGTGATCAGTCCGGCGGTCAGTGCGAACTGATGTCCCACATTGCCTGCCAGCTTCACGCCGCATACCTGTACCGGATGCGCCTGATGTTCTTCTTCGATCAGCTCCCATGTACGATCCTTACTTCCATCATTAACAAACAGAATAAAACTGTCTTCCGCAATCTTCCCTTTGCGGATCAGATCATCCAGTACCCCCCTCAGTGCTTCGGAAGCAATCTTCAGCACCTCTTCTTCGTTATAACAAGGAACTACAATAGCAAGTTTCTCCATGCTGCTACCCCTACCCTTTCGAATTATTCGTCCCAGTTGTGATAAACTGCCTGAACATCATCATCGTCTTCTAACAGATCCAGTGTTCTCTGTAAATTCTTCACGGCAGTCTCATCGGTCAGAGTTACATAATTCTGAGGAATCATTGTGACTTCCGCACTGATCATGGGAATTCCGGCATCCTCCAGTGCTTTACGTACCTCTTCGAAATTATCGGGATCGGTCAGGATCTCGAAGCTGTCCTCCTCTTCGGAGAAGTCTTCCGCACCGGCATCCAGTGCTGTCATCATCAGATCATCCGCTTCCATATCACACTCTTCCTTGTCCACGACGATCTGGCCCTTTTTATCGAACATAAAGGATACGCATCCGGGAGTACCTACGTTACCCTGTCCCTTGGTGAATGCGCTTCTGACATTTGCAGCGGTACGGTTGGTATTGTCGGTAAGTGCATCTACGATGATGGCGATACCGTTGGGACCGTAACCTTCGTAAGTCACGTACTTGTAGTTCACATTGCCTACATCGCCGGCTGCCTTCTTAATACCGCGATCGATAGTATCATTTGGCATGTTGTTAGCCTTAGCTTTGGCGATAACGGTAGCCAGTTTAAAGTTGTTAGCAGGATCGGGACCGCCCTCTTTTACAGCGACTGCAATTTCACGTCCGATAATAGTGAAAATCTTACCCTTTGCTGCATCGTTTTTCTCTTTTTTATGCTTAATATTAGCAAATTTTGAATGTCCTGACATCTTTGTTACTCCTTTGAACTTAAAGTTTCTTTCTCTTTGTATGCGCAACGCCTGCGCAATAACGCTTTTTTTATCATAGCATTATTTTTGTTTTTCTTCAAGCACTGATTGTCCGTCTTCTGCATTCTCCAGTGTTTTTTCCTCCGGAAGCTTTTTGACGAGGACACTTCCGATCATTTTTTTGACCACGGAAAGGATCTTGAAATTATATCCCTTATAGTCCACATCAAACTGTTCATCCGGCTCCGGGATCCTGTCCAGCCTCGAGATCAGGAAGCCGTTTAACGTCTCGAATTCCTCCTCGTCAAAGGTAATGTCTAACAGCTCTTCCACTTCCTTAAGCGGAGTCTTACCTTCCATGACATATTCGCCCTTACCGCGGTTCTTGATATATTCCTGATCTTCATCATATTCATCCATGATATTACCGACGATCTCCTCCAGGATGTCCTCCATGGCGATCAGTCCGTCGGTCTGACCGTATTCGTCTACAACAATGACCATCTGTAGTTTCTGGGACTGCATCTCTTTGAACAGTTCATCAATATTTTTGGTCTGAGGCACAAAATAAGGCTCTCTGAGCAGCCCATCCAGCTTTGCAATGGGCAGATCCAGTTTATCATCGCTGATGTGGAACCGCATGGCATCCTTCAGATGTAAGATACCGATGATATGATCAATGTTCTCTTCATATACCGGATAACGGCTGTTCTTGCCTTCCAGCATGGAAGCAATGGCATCTTTTAACTTCGTCTCGCCGTCGATGGCTACAATACTTCCGCGGTGCGTCATGATGTCCTGAGCTTCCTTGTCTCCGTATTCAAAAATATTGGAGATCATCTCCGCTTCACTGGCCTGGATCACACCCTGCTCATGACCTTCCTGAACCATGTTAATAATCTCTTCCTCGGTCACATCATTTTCATCTGTGTTATTGCGGACACCGAAGAGGAATAATATTCCCTTTGCAGTCAGATTTACCAGCCCCGTCAAGGGAGATAACAGTCTCGTAATCCAAAAGATTGGATCAATGCAGGCATATGCCCACTTTTCCGGTTTCCTGGATGCCATTTTTCTCGGGATCAGTACTCCGAAGGTCAGCAGAATATAAATCATGGCAACAAAAGACAATACCGTTGCAATCCCGGAGATCACTCCCGTGGGAACATTTTGGAGCGACAATCCGCCGACATTGATCACATGCAGGCCGTTGTCGATCGTCTGTAGCCAGATATTCAGATAAAAGGCACCCATTAAAATATTGATCAGCGTAATGACTAACTGTACCGTATTGATATAGATCCCCGGACGGCTGACCATCTCAGAAAGCCGCACCGACCGGCGATCCTTTTCTTCCTCTGCTTTATGTAAGATCTCTTTTTCATTGAGGTTGTCAATGGCAGCATCAAATCCGTAAAAAAACATATCTACCAGTAACAGCAGGAAAAAGAGTAATATGGCCACAGGCCCACTGATATCCATCGTTCATTTCATCCTTTCGTATTTTAATTATTTTATATATTCCTCTGGATACGCAGGGTATCAGGCTATGTATCCAGTTCCAGGCTTACCTTCAGTGCCCGGTTCACTCTCCGCATAATATCACCGTCAAGATGACATACTTTATCCTTTAATCTCTTCTTGTCAATGGTGCGCAGTTGTTCCAGAAGCACTACCGAATCCTTATCCATATCATAGAGACGGGCATTTAATTCAATGTGTGTAGGCAGCTTCGCCTTATTCATCTTTGAGGTGATTGCAGCGCAGATCACGGTAGGACTGTGTTTGTTGCCCACATCATTCTGGATGATGAGCACCGGTCTGATACCGCCCTGTTCCGAGCCAATCACCGGCCGCAGATCCGCGTAATAGACATCTCCTCTTCTCATTTCTACTCCTTACATCAGCGATTTAGGATAAGTATTGCCGATTCTTACGGAGTTATACGAACACTTTTGATCCGTCAGAAATTTTCAAAATAGTCTCTTACTTCTGTGATCTCACCATGCTGCCTGTAGACCCTTGGAATTCTTTTGCCCAGGTCACAGACAAATTCATAATTAAATCTGCCGGAGAGTTCTCCCAGTTCTTCCGCAGTGATCCGCTCTGTACCGTCCACACCGAGAAGAGTTACTTTGTCGCCCTCCATAACTCCCGGAATCTCCGAAATATCTACCATGAACTGATCCATACAGACTCTTCCGAGGATCGGTGCCTTCTTCCCCCGGATCAGTACATAACCTTTTCCAGACAGACTTCTGGGATAACCGTCTCCGTAACCTACGGGGATCGTGGCTACTCTGGTATCCTTCTGTGCCGTAAACAGCCCGCCGTAGCTGACGCTCTGTCCCGCATGAATCGTCTTACAGTATACAATATGACTGTAGAGAGACATGGCTGCCCGTAAGGGTACAATATCCTTGCTCACTTCTTCGGAAGGATACAGACCGTAAGTAGTGATACCAGCACGGACCATATCCATATTCGCCTGGGGCATTTCCAAGATTGCCGCACTGTTGGAGCAGTGTTTGACAGGAATAGTAATCCCCAGTTCTGTCTGTATTTTGTCAATAAAATTCTGAAAAAGCTCCAGCTGATGATTCGCCGAAGTCTTATCCGCCTCATCGGATTTGGCAAAATGGGTAAAGATACCCTCCACCTCCAGCTCCGGATGCTCTATAAGGAATCTGACGAACTCCAGTCCTTCCTCATCCGGCGTAATGCCGATTCTGCCCATGCCGGTATCTACCTTGATATGAACCTTTGCTTTCTTTCCGACATTTGCCGCTGCTGCGACCAGCTCTTCCACCGTATCCCTGCGGTAGACTGCCGGGCGGATCTCCTCCCGGATCAATTCTTCGTAGCAATAGGGAAAAGTATATCCAAGGATCAGGATCGGTTTCTTCACGCCTGCTTCTCTGAGTACATGTGCCTCTTCATAAGTGGCTGCTGCATAGCCGAACATGAAATCCAGCTGCTCCAACATTTTCGCGATAGGGACACCACCATGACCATATCCGTCCGTCTTAATGACTGCCAGTATTTTCGTGTTCTCCGCAATGTTTTCTTTCATATGGACCATATTTTCCCAGATGGCATCCAGATCCACTTCCGCCCATACCCGTTGATAGGACTCTAATTTTTCCTGCAGTTCTCTCGTCATATTTTCACGCTTTCTTATTTTGATTTTTCATCAGACATTCGGCGATATCTCCCGCCATCACACCATATTCGGTATGAAGTCCGGCCGCCAGATCACCTGCCATGCCGTGCAGATATACGCCACAGGTCGCAGCCTCCGGGGCATCCATTCCCTGCGCCAGCAATCCCAGGATCACGCCGGTCAGCACATCTCCGCTGCCTGCCGTAGCCATTCCGCTGTTGCCCGTGGTATTCAGATAGCAGGCTCCCTGTTCCTTACATACCACAGTCCTCGCATCCTTGGCAACTGCTACGGCATGAAATCGTTCTGCCAGTATTTTCGCACATGTGGGGAGGTCGTCCTTGCACTCTGAGGTCGTCCGTTTTAGCAGTCTTGACATTTCCCCCACATGAGGTGTCAGAAGGATCACTCTGCCTTCCGCACCCTGGGCGCGCAGTTCTTCTGCCAGCATCCTGCCGTTCTCCTCTGCCAGGAGGTTTAGGGCATCTGCATCCAGCACCAGCGGCTTCCTGCTTCTCTCCACCACGGTCTTCAGACATTGCAGTGCCTGTTCTTCTCTGCCGATGCCGGGACCTATGGCGATGACATCCGCCCAGTCTAAGCTCTCCGTCAGCTGTCTGCAGGAGCCGTACAACGCTTCCGGAATCCCCTGCTGTATGATCTGTCGGTTCTCTTCCGCGGTAATCACCTTTACCATGCCGGCTCCGGTACGATAGGCTGCTTTCGCCGCCAAAATAGCTGCCCCCGCCATGCCGTTACTTCCTGCAACAAGCAGTGCTTTGCCGAAGGTTCCTTTGTTCCCTGAAGCGTTTCTCTTAATTAACTGTACAGAACCTTTCTCATAAGTGTACATTTCTGGTTCCTGTCCTAAGAAGCTCTCCTGTCCGATCCCCACATTCGCAGTCCGGACTTCTCCGGCGTATTCCGCACCGGGATACAGTACCAGTCCTCTCTTACAGAAACCAAAAGTGACCGTGGCATCCGCCAGAAATGCACAACCCAGCACTCTGCCGGTATCTGAGCAGATACCGCTTGGCACATCCAGTGCCAGCTTAAAACCCTCTGCCGCATTCATCTCTTTCACGGTATCCGCATAGTTTCCCTCCACAGGGCGGCTTAATCCCACGCCGAAGAGGGCGTCTACAATTACATTATATTCATCCACCGCAATATTACTGTCTGTCTTCACCGGAAAATGTTGCAAAGTCTGCCACTGCGATTTCCACTGCTTGGTAGCTCTCTGCATATCTCCCACGCATTTTACCGCAACTGCGTATCCGTCCGCCGCAAGAAGTCTTGCTAACGCCAGGCCATCGCCGCCATTGTTCCCCATACCAGCAAAAATGAGCACTTTCGTCCGTTCTTTCACGGCATCAAAGCGCTCTTTTATAAAATCCTCCGCTGCCAGAGCCGCTCTCTCCATCAGGACCGGCCCCGGTATGCCGAGGTACTCTATGGTATTCTTATCGTATTGCTTCATTTCCTGTGCAGTTACCAGATATTTCATACTATTTTTGCTCCGGATTATATTTCATGTCAAACAGATTGACCACCTCTGCACCAAAGATGTCATGCATGTAGTTATAGATTTCCTGATTCTGCTGTTCCATCTGCTGTTTCTCGATCAGACGTTTTTTCAGTTCAATGCGAATCGCACTCACCCACTCCGCAGTATCATTGATCTGTTTGTCATTATCCTTCATAATATCATAGCAGCACTCCATAGTAAACATCATAAGCTGAAGATTTAATCTTTCGATCTCCCGGGGGAGGTCTTTCAGCTCATCTTCATAAGCTTCCAGCTTCTCATTACATTCTTCGATCAGTCGCTTATGTTCTTCGATCTGCCTGTTCAGCTTGCTGTTCTCACCCTGCTGATCCACTTCGTTCACCATGGGAACGATCTCTTTCATCAGCTTCTTTTTCAGATTACGGATATCCTTTGACTCCGTATTAAGCTTTCCCTGTCTTTTTAATAGCTGATTCAGAGCATCCTCCGTCTCTTTTAACGGAACAGAGCCGGTCTTATTCAGCAGCTTGTACCACTTATTATCCAGGGTGAGTACGGGCAGGTGTTTCCCAACAAGTGCACTTTTAAAAGCTTCCTGCCGGTTCTTCGCATTTTCTCCTGCGTTATCGTTGCCCATAATATCACTCCCTTTATGCCTTACTCTCTCGTAAGCTCACGAATTCGTGCTATCGCACTCTTCATCCCGCTTCGCAGCCGCTTGTTTTTCCCTGAGGCTCATTATTTTATATCTGAATTGTAACGGTTAATATTATACGAAAGTTTCATTAAACTGTCTGACAGATGTACATTCTCTACTTGTATTCCCTCCGGAACATTCAGATCCACATGTGCAAAGTTCCAAATAGCACGGATCCCGTTCGCCACCAGCTTGTCAGCCACTTCTACAGCGCTGGTCTTGGGAATCGTCAGCACGGCAATATCTATGTCATTCTCCCGGATAAAAGATTCCAGCTGCTCCATGGGCATAACCTTCACACCACGGACATCCTTCCCCACAAGCTCCGGATTTGCATCGAACATTCCCTTGAAAATAAAACCACGACGCTCGAAGTTCAAATAATTACCCAGAGCCCTGCCCAGGTTACCGGCTCCGATAATAACAAAATTATGCTGCTTATCCAGTCCTAATATCTTACCGATCTCACGGTACAGATATTCTACATTATATCCGTAGCCCTGCTGACCGAAACCACCGAAATTATTAAAATCCTGACGTATCTGGGATGCGGTCACTTTCATCAGTCCGGAAAGCTCCTGCGAAGAGATACGTTCTACACCTTCATCCTTAAGTTCCCCCAAATATCGAAAGTATCTGGGCAGTCTGCCGATCACAGCCTGTGAAATTTCTTTTGCTTCCAATACTTTCACCTCCGATTTTTTTAAGTATACACCATATGTTAAAAACTTGTCAATGAATTGACAGGTTTTCTTCTTTTCGTTACAATAAATTTTAAAAAGCCCGTTCTGTGTGGGCTGGAAATAAAGGATACTTACTACCATGATATTATCTTGTCAGAATATTTCAAAAGCATTTGTGGAAAATCAGGTATTGAAAAATGTCTCTTTTCATATAGAGGATCATGAAAAAGCTGCCATTGTGGGCATCAACGGTGCCGGAAAAACAACGCTGCTCCGCATCATCGTAGGAGAAATGACTCCCGATGACGGGCAGGTGGTTCTGGCGAAAGACAAGACACTTGGGTATCTCGCCCAAAACAGCACCGTAGACACCTCTCACACCATTTACGAGGAACTGTTATCCGTCAAGGCGGATCTGCTGCGCCTGGAGGAAAAGATCCGAGAATGCGAAAACAATATGAAGCATGCTGATGGGGACGCTCTGGAAGGCCTTATGAAGCAGTACACCTCTCTCACCCATGCTTTCGAGACCGGCGGCGGCTATCTCTACCGTAGCGAGCTGGTCGGTGTGTTAAAGGGACTGGGTTTTACCGAAGATGAATTCTCCAAGCCGGTTGCCACACTCTCCGGCGGTCAGAAGACCCGGGTGGCGTTAGGCCGACTCCTGTTACAAAATCCGGATCTGATCATCTTAGACGAGCCGACGAACCACTTAGATATGAATTCCATCGCCTGGTTAGAGACTTATCTGTTGAATTACAAAGGAGCCGTTCTCATCGTCTCCCACGACCGGTATTTCCTGGACCGGATCGCCGGGAAAGTCATCGAGATCGACCAGTCTAAGGCTACGACCTTTATGGGTAATTACTCCGATTATGCCGTAAAAAAGGAACAGTTGCGTGTCGCTGCCTGGAATGCCTATATGAACCAGCAGCGTGACATCAAGCATCAGGAAGAAGTCATTGAAAAATTAAAATCCTTTAACCGGGAAAAGTCCATCAAGCGTGCAGAAAGCCGGGAGAAAATGTTGGACAAGATCGAGGTCATCGAAAAGCCCTCCGAGGTTCGCACGGATATGAAGCTGACGCTGACGCCCCGGATCTTAAGCGGCAATGATGTGCTGACTGTGGAGCATCTGTCCAAAAGCTTTGACTCCCATAAGCTTTTTACCGATGTCAATTTCGAGATCAAGCGCGGTGAACACGTGGCGATCATCGGTGATAATGGCAGCGGCAAGACCACTCTGCTTAAGATCTTAAACGGTCTCGTTCCTGCCGATCAGGGCACTTTCCGCTTAGGTTCCAATGTAGAGATTGGTTATTACGATCAGGAGCATCATGTGCTCCACAGCGAGAAGACATTGTTCGAAGAGATCTCGGACGATTATCCTTACCTGAACAATACCCAGATCCGCAATGTGCTGGCGGCTTTCCTCTTCACCGGGGAGGATGTGTTCAAGCGCATCAGTGATCTGAGCGGCGGTGAGCGCGGACGCGTGTCTCTCGCCAAGCTGGTACTCTCCAACGCGAACTTCCTCATCCTGGATGAGCCGACGAACCACTTAGATATCATGTCCAAGGAGATTCTGGAGGATGCCCTGAACGGTTACGAGGGAACGATATTGTATGTCTCCCACGACCGTTACTTCATCAACCGTACCGCCCACAGGATCCTGGATCTGACAGAGGGACAATTCATAAGTTATGTTGGAAATTATGACTACTATCTGGAAAAACACGACACCGTGATGGCTGCCATAGAGGCTAATGCACCGCAGAATGCGGATGCAGATAGTGGTGTTGCTGCTAAGGCTGCAGAATCCGAAGTCAAATTGGACTGGAAAGCCCAGAAAGAAGAACAAGCAAGACTCCGCAAGAAAGAAAACGACCTGAAAAAATGCGAAGAAAAGATTGCCGAGCTGGAAGCCCGCATCTCCGAGATCGACACCGAAATGTCCGATCCCGCCATTGGTACCCAGGTGGCGAAATTGCAAGAGCTGACTAAAGAGCAGACTGCCTGCCAGGAACAGCTGGAAAAATTATACGAGCAGTGGGAAGAACTGGCAGAGTAAATTGAAAGTTACGAGCCATGCACCCAATTCATAAATGTGTCGCAAAGGACGCTCCACATTTATTTCATTGACGGCTGTCGCCGTATAAAAATAGAACGAAACAACCTCTTGTGTGAGCAAGCTCCCACCGAGGTATTCCGTTCTATTTTTGCATGGCTCGTAACTTTCAATTTACTCAGTTCACTAATCACTTCATCATAAGTGTATCTTACCTTTTTAATATTTTGAGCAGCCTCTGCTTCTGCTTGAAAATAAGCCTCCGTCAACTGCTCATACTGTTCTTTCGTCACCCGGAAATAATAAAGTCCGGTGTCTTTTACATAGTATGCCTGGTCTTGCATCATTTCCCGTTTTTCTGCGGAATCTGTATTTTCCTCATAGTATGGCATCGAAACGACGTATGCAGTTTCCCCGGTTTGCGTTTCTTTATTAAGGAATTCTTTTTCCATAAATCCTGTCATTCGGAATAATTCTCCGTTCGGCTCAAACTCATAATAAATCTGATTTATTCCCTCCCGGTTCCACCTGGCTGCGCATGTACCGTTTAATTTCATCCATGTGGAATCAAAGCCATTCCATAAATTCAGTCGTTTCTTTTCCTCATCATAACTTATTACATAGATAAATTCTCTCTCATCTGAAATACACAAGTCCGTAATTCCGTCACCCGTCATATCGAATAAGTAATAATATAGCTCCTTCATATCTTTGGTGCAATATTTCGTTACGAAATGCCCTGTTGCATCAATAGTAATTTCTTTTCCTTCAAAAATCTCATCAAAATGAATATCGTTTTTCAAAAGTCCCAAAAAATAATTTTTGTACTTACATTCCCCTGCCGGGAAGCGGTATTCAAACGAAATATCTCCATACTCGTTTTGCAACATCTCTACGGTGTCTTCCTGCGCGTAGGTCATTTCAGAAAATGGCAACTCCCAATATCCTTCATACACTTTTTCTATAACCGGCCAAAGTTCACCACTGTACGAGCCGACATTGCACACCCAATATTCCTTATCTATTCCTCCCGAGTCATTCATTATTAACGTCATCACATTGCAATACTTGTAGACGGTCATACCTATCACTTGTTCATTTTTCTCTATTAATGTTATCATGTAATTTTCATTTTCCCAATTTACAAAATATGGCTGTGTATCCGTCTGCCCTCCTTGTCGTATTGCCAGACCATAATACTGCCATCCCTCATTAAAAAAGACTAAATTTGTTACATTTTCTGCCTTTTCCGTATGACTGCCCGATTTATCTACATGACTTATTACAATGTCTGTATCTGACAAGGCAGTATGTACTTCGGGATACAAATTGATTTGATACCAAGTATCCCATATTGATCCTTCATCACAATAATATTTCAAAAATATATTATCTTTGCTGTTCATAATAACTTTTATCTTTTCAATAACGTTCAATTTCCTATAGTTTGCTGCTATTTCGTGTAGTCGATCGTCTACTTCATTTGACAAAAGCGAATTGCTTAGATATTCCGTCATTTCACTACCAAAAAAATCTTCCAAATAGGGCGCCGCTTCATATGTATAATTACTTTCCCATACGTTATCCGCGTATCCTTTCGGCATATTCGCAATGTAATAAATTAAGTTATTTTTTTGTAAAATAAGAATTGTACAGAATATTATAATTATTGCATACACCTTCCATGTACGCCTTATTTTCCTCATACTACCAAATCCCCCTAGTAATCTGAAAAGGATTAATTAGCTCATAAATAAATCCAGTGTTTTCTATATCCAATTCTTTCAAAGTTTATTTTTTCTTCTTCCAGAGTCCCATCTCCATCATAAAGAATGCAATCTCTAATTTTTGTAGTCCTATTAACAATACTCTCCAAAATTGTATCTAATTGTGATGAAATTTCTTTTTCTTTCTGATTCTTTAGTATTGCACTCATCATATCATTCATATCCAATTTACTTATTACATATTCCATATTATTGGAAATCTTTATTATATTTCCGTCTTCGTGACAATAAGCTGTTCCTTAGCATCCCTCCACAGCCACCATACGGTATCATTCTGATAATAATCAAATACCATTTCATAACCGGCGTCCAAATATTTTTGTTCTATAATTTCATACTCCTGTAAGGGAGAGGTCCACACTACTTCTCCCCGAATCCGTAAGTCCTTCACAGGGCATGTCTCTTTCTGGCATTCATACAAAGCCGCTCTGTTCCCTTCCCGTACCAGTATTCCTTGCGGAAGTTCCAAATTATTCTGCGTACAATTGTCTCTGATCCGAAATAGTTCCCCGTTCTCTGTCAGGCGGGCATTTTCTTCTCCTGTGTAGTACTCTATAAAAAGATACAACCCACTGTCATCAAATCTGTTAAACATTTCTTTGGCATACAGCTTTCTGTTTGGAATGGCATCATGAATTTTTTTCACATTTCCTTCGGTATCTATTATAAAGAAACCGCTTCCTTCCTCGCCAAATATAATCATTCCATCCGCCCTTACCATCATAGAGTTCAAATAGTTTTCTGTGGAATACAGCGTATGTGAAGTAAAATCGTTACAATCCAGATATTCCAGTGAATAGTAGCCCGTTTCTTCATCCATCGCCTTGTAATATGCTCTATTATCATAGACAGCACATATTTCCTCCTGCAAAATACAGCTGCCCCTTACTTTTCCTGTAGGGAAATCAATTACTACCGTTCTATATTCATCCACTTCCTTATCATAAAGTGAATATATTATACAATTCTTATTCTGTAATACATGTGCACTATGGTCTCTGAAAAGATCATTCATACTTTCTCTGTCTTCCACGGGTATATAGTCCGTCAGTTTCTTTCCTGTCAATTTATATTCCCCGTCTTTATATCGATACTCTGTATTTCTTAAAAAAATCACATCATCAAAAATAAGCAGATTACAGTCTCTTCTATTCATATAATTTGTCTGTGCCATAATTTTCTCTGATTTTAAACTATATTCTTCAATATATGCGATTCTTTGCTTATATTCCTGCGAATTTCTCCATTCATCCAATGAATATAATTTTGCATCTACAATGTCATACCACATGACTTCTTGCAAATTTTCATCAACATAAAAGTAATCCCAATTAACCCTATAATCTTCCCGTTGCACTCCCACATATATTACATAATAATTTGTATTATCTTTTTCTGTTTTTACAAAATTAATATCTATTGTAAGATTAGCATTTCCTCCACTTTTCTGTTCAATGAATGCACTATATTTTTCTATTTCCGGAATGGAATCCATAACAAACTTTTCAGCAGCTTCTTGATTCACTTTGGAAAGTGCCAAATTTTCATTTGTTTTATAGGTATTCTCACAAGCTGTCAACATAATTACTATAAGAATTATTGTTATGCATACTTTTTTCACTTACATTTCTCCTTTATGCATAAATCGCCAAATGTTCTCTCTACTATGTTTTCTACTATGTTTTCTACAATGGATTGCATAAATGACGACTGGCATATCGCTAAATTAATGTTTTTTCTGCCCAAAATACTTCTTCCATTTTTACCACTGGATGCTCTATCAAGAGCATCCAGCAATAAGTTCAAATATGTAGATAACGGTTATGATTATCCAAACATTTTTCTATTTTATATCCTTTTCTAAATCTTTATATTTTTTTTCACAAATTTTTAAAACATCGGAAGCATATCCCTCAGTTCCGACATTATATAATCGTATTGCCTCCTCCAAACTGTCTGTTTTGTTCATTTTGCGCCTTAGTGTATCTACTCCTATCGCAATACTTAAAAATGGAGTCACATTTTCATATTGATAATAATAAATAGTTTTTGATGTATAATCCCCATCATAACTATTTCCATTACCATCCTCTTGTGTATTGAAAAGCGATTTCAATATAGCATATTCTTCCCGATTTTTCATAGCATTTATATCAATTTCAGAAAGATTTAATTTTCTACGCTCCCCCCAAGTTGTTTTCTCCCCGCTTTCATCTATATCTGTTACTATTTTAATATATCTAGTATCAATTTTAACATATTCATATATGTTTGGATTTCTTACATCTAAAGCTTGAAGCACATCCCTTGAAATATTTGCATTAGGACTAGTTGATTTATCATATCCTATTTTCGATTCTTTATACATCATTGCCTTAATAATATTGGGATTTATCTGTGTACCATACTTTAAATTATAGTATTTACTCCAGCCAATAATCCAAGAATCATATCTTTGATAATTTCTTTCCTGATATAATGTTGGAATATATACATCTAATGCATGTTCTCCGTTCACTAAATCCATCATATACATTTTTGCATAAGATTCACTAATATTTCCTTTCAAGTACTCATCTAATACATATAACGCATTTTGTTTCACTTGCTCTGTGCATGTAGAATTCACTCTCCGCATACTTGCTTGCTTAATAACTTTCTGGCAATATGATGGATTCCTTTGCGTATTGTCCAATGCATAGTCAACATTTGCTAAGGGACTTTGCAATTCATGTAGTGCGCTCAAAAAAGCCGTTGTTCTACGCAATAATTCCCATTTGATACTTTCATTCATATCCTTAGAATTCATTGCTTGAATTTTTTCACTTAACATCTTTTCTTCTGTAATAGTGAGCCAGTTTCCGCTCGGATCCGTATAATTCAGATAGCTGCTCACGCAGTAATTATACCGGTTAAGCGTCAGCGGTTCTGTCAGGCTGCCGAGGTAGCTGTCTTCGGTGAGGAAGGTCGCCGTTACCACGCAGTAGTACCTTGCCCTCAGATACTGGCTCTCGATATTCGGATTGTAGGATTCTCCGTTGTAGGTGTATTCGTTCTCATACTGCGGAGCACCGAAGGTGATCTCTCCGGTGACGCTGTAACGGTAGGACTGGTAGACCTGTCCCTCTTCATTGGTGATGCCGGAGACGCTTCCTCTGGCATCGTAGAGGTAGTAGCCGGTGCTGCCATCGAACCGGTCAAGGGAGATCCGGTCGAATCCGCCGTTTATCTCCGCTCCGTAGATATAAGAGGTATCCGTCCTGCCATTGATGTTCTGCTCGACCAGTACCTCGGCATGCTCACGGTTGACATCGTTTAAGTACTCAGTCAGTTCGTAGTTTTTTCCCTTGCCTTTTTTACATCAGTATCAATTATTTCCAATTTATAATTCCTGACATTTCATCCCATGAAAATATTAAGGGTTCAAAATACTTTGCCTCAGGAAGTACAATAAAGCCATCATCCGACATGTAAAAAGATATATTTCCATACAGCCATGTCACAGAATCTATCTGCCCGTCATCATCCTCCGGATATTCTCCCTGCATGGTTCTGCTGTCAACTATCATTTCCGCTTCCGTCATTGATCCATAATGCAATATCCTCTCAGGATCTCCCTCTAATATAAACATTCGGGGTTCCCGCTCATCTCCATCAAAGTAGTGAAGCAACATATTTTTAAATTTGTCTGTATTAGCTATCATATCGCTTAGGAGCACTCTTTCCCCTGTAAGCATATTCACTACAATAGCATACATAACCTTCCCAGGCAAACGCCGATCCTCCGTTCCTTCGTAAACAACAGAAAGATACTGTTTATACTGATATATTCCCGCAATCGTATAAGGGTCATCGTCATCCCAAATGACATATATATGTATATCTAATTGTGCGCAGTCAAATAACCAGCAGGCATCTTTCCACAAGGTGTGATTAATTTTCCACTGCAGCCTCTTATCCGGACATCCTTGAATCTGGACATATGGGATATGATAGCTCTCTCCGTTATCTATCGAAAAATTAAATGTCTTTTGTTGAATCTCATATTCATAACATGACAACAACTGAGGTTCTTGCGCATCGTCAACCTCTATTGTTGTTTCTTCCGCCTCAGTTTCATATGTATTAATGGTTTCCGATTCCTGACTTTCCTCATAAATCTCAGATTCGTTCGATGAACATCCTATTATCGATACTGCAATACATAAGCTCAACACAAGTATAGCCACAAACTTATTTACCAAATATCTCGTAAGCTTTGTCATACTTTTCACTTCGATCCCTCCAATTCTTTGGTAATGGATTGCTGTTGTTTCCAACTATCAGCTGATCATTTTTAATTTTATACTCCCCTCCTAATCTTATTGTTGCTAAATCTTTATCTGTTGCAGTAAATCCATTAACATAATACTGTGTAATGAGGAATATAGCCTCCGAATTTCCATTAGCATTAACATAATCATTTAAACTGCCCATACCTGTTTTTACGACATTCGTAGTTGCCCAAAACCATGCAGCAGCCTCTAAGCTATAATATTTTGCAATATAATGAACTTTGTCCATTCCGAAGTTCACCATATCACAATCTCTACCAATGGCTTTTAAAAAATTTTCTTGCGTTTGTTTTCCAGTTAATTGAATATATCCTACACCTCTGTCATCAAATTCTAAGTTTGAGTTACCTGCAACATCTTTAATATAGCTTTTCCAATTATCTTTTGTTAACAATTCTTTTCCATTTTGCATTCCTTCAATATTGTCTTGTCCAAAATTGCTTTCATGCGCCATTGTTGCCATAAGCATTGTAATACTTGCCTTGCTTGTTATGCCATATTGATTCAAGGTACGGTTGAACTTTATGATATAATTTTGTTTATCTCCTGTTATAGCTTTCCATCCAAACTCCTCAAGTTGTTCTATTGATACATGAAAAATTTCACAGGCATAACTACTATTTTGTTTATATGCTTTTAACATAATGCTTTTTGCATATGGCATATCATGCTTATAGTCAAACGATAATACGCAGTAATTATACCTGTTAAGCGTCAGCGGTTCTGTCTGGTTGCCGAGGTAGCTGTCTTCGGTGAGGAAGGTCGCCGTTACCACGCAGTAGTACCTTGCCCTCAGATACTGGCTCTCGATATTCGGATTGTAGGATTCTCCGTTGTAGGTGTATTCGTTCTCATACTGCGGAGCACCGAAGGTGATCTCTCCGGTGACGCTGTAACGGTAGGACTGGTAGACCTGTCCCTCTTCATTGGTGATGCCGGAGACGCTTCCTCTGGCATCATAGAGGTAATATCCGGTGCTGCCATCGAACCGGTCAAGGGAGATCCGGTCGTATCCATCGTATATTTCTGCTCCGTAGATATATGAGGTATCCGTCTTACCATTTTTTAATTCATTTTAATGTTGTTACGTTCTTGCATCTTTCTTTTTATCTACTCGTTGATATTATGCGTTATCTTATATGCGTTAATGCATTGTATAATAGCACATTCTGCCTTAAAACTGCATTCTATGTTTCCCTTTATACTAGCATTAATAAGATTGTCTTGATTTTTCATCTCAATATCACCATACATTGTACCACAATTACTACGCATTACAAAATTGCTCACACACGAAAAACTTATTTCTATAGACACTGTATTGCAACCAAGCCATTTTACTGGTGGATTAGTTGGATAATCCGGCAAATCAAACACTAAGCCTAATGTACTCCCCCCGTTTTCTATAGAAATTTTTTCTATTCGGATTCCTTTTAAATCTGGTATTTCTTTATATAACTTTTTTAAAAAGTCTATTTTATTTACACATTCAAACCACATAAATTTTCCCTTTCTACTATTTTTTAAACGGATAATGATCTTTTGTTCCAGGAATACTACCAGTTCGAGAATTGTTACTAGGACGAACATTAAAATGTGATCCTTGGTCAGTGCCTCCATTATAACTATGACCATAGGAATGGTCCTGAATAATAACCGTATCTCCATTGGTATTTTTGTAATAATATTCCTTCGTATATATTATTTCTCCAGTCTTAGGATTCTTTATTACATGGCCACCAGCAGATTCGCTTTCTGTCATGGGTACTTTTCTGACAGCATATGGTTCTTGGCTACGAGGGACTCCAGCGTCACGTTTTGCCTCATTTAAAGCCCCATTTCTGCTTCTTTCAGCAGCCTTACTGTCTGCTTCTTTAGCTTCTTTCCCTTTGTCTGCATCCTTCTTAAAAGCTGTAATGCCATAATGTATGGTATTAACACCGTCAACAACTGTAACGACACCTTCTGCTGTCACAGCTATAGTTACCGGCTCAGCTGCTATTCCTATTCCGGTTGCAAGTGCTGCTGCAGATTCACCTCCTCCCGAAATAGTAGTAATCAGTCCATAGACAAATTCCACTCCACCAACTACTGTGATAACAACATCTCCGGTACATCTTCCTGCATAGTATGCCGTCTTGTTCGTTGCATCCTTGGATAAGGCTTCTATCAATGTCTCCGTCAGGTTAACGTAATTATTGTATGCACGTTCGTTGAACCTGTACTGTCCGCCGTACAGTTCCTCCATTGCCATACCCGGCATATATGCAGCAGTAGGTTTATCTATAATCACCTTTGCTGCGGATCCCAGTACTCCGTTTACAAAAGATTCCACTGCTATTGCCTGTTCGGATTTTTGATTACTGAGTATCGGATATTCCCGAAGGATTCTATCAACATCATTCTCAGTACTGTTTCCACTCGGATCCGTATAATTCAGATAGCTGCTCACGCAGTAATTATACCTGTTAAGCGTCAGCGGTTCTGTCTGGCTGCCGAGGTAGCTGTCTTCGGTGAGGAAGGTCGCCGTTACCACGCAGTAGTACCTTGCCCTCAGATACTGGCTCTCGATATTCGGATTGTAGGATTCTCCGTTGTAGGTGTATTCGTTCTCATACTGCGGAGCACCGAAGGTGATCTCTCCGGTGACGCTGTAACGGTAGGACTGGTAGACCTGTCCCTCTTCATTGGTGATGCCGGAGACGCTTCCTCTGGCATCGTAGAGGTAGTAGCCGGTGCTGCCATCGAACCGGTCAAGGGAGATCCGGTCGAATCCGCCGTTTATCTCCGCTCCGTAGATATAAGAGGTATCCGTCCTGCCATTGATGTTCTGCTCGACCAGTACCTCGGCATGCTCACGGTTGACGTCGTTTAAGTACTCGATCAGCTCATAGTTCTTTTCCTTACCGGTGGTCTTGATCCGGGCGATCAGATCTGCCTCTGTCGCGCTGACTTCCTCCTGTACCGGGAAGAGAATGCCGCACTGGTTCTGGCTGTTGTTCTCCTCCGCATTGGTTGCATTGCCGTAGCCGGCGTCATCCGTGCCCCCGGACTTGCTGTTCTTCTTATTGTTGCCCTTCCCCTTACCGTTGCCGTTTCCATTGCCGTTATTGCCGGAATTTCCGCTTCCATTATTTCCACTGCCGGAGTTGTCCTTGTTGTTCCCGTTGCCGTTGCCGGAATTACCCTTCCAGTCATCATCGGTATGGAGGTTATAGTTCAATAAGAATACCCTGTTGCCGTCACCGTCATAGGCCGCAGCAAGGAGCAGTTCATCCCCGTCATGCACAGCCGCCAGACGATTCTCTACGGAGTATTCATAAGTCCTGTTCACCTTGTCTGTGCCGATCCGCCCGGTCTCACTGATCCGGTTGCCATCTGCATCGTAGGTGTAGGCAAGGCTGGTGGTCTTCTTGCCATTGTAGAGCTTTTCAGAGATCAGCTGGTTACTCTCATTATACTCATATCTGTGCCACTCCACAACCGTCCCGTTCAAAGTTTTCTCCATGTAGGTACGGTTACCCATAAGGTCATACTCGAACGTGTAGACGCAGGTGCCATAATTGTCCTCGGTCTCCGTAGCGGTCAGGAGCTTTCCGGCTGCATCATAGGTAAATGTCCGGTCGGTCTCCACGATCTGGTACGCGAAAGTGGCGTCCTTATCATGCTTGCCATTATGGCGGTTGCCATGAGGATAGAGGTCGTCATGTCTGCCGTCCTCATGCCGTCCGTTATGCTTGTCATCGTAGGCATAACCTGCCAGAGATTCGATGGCGGTCTCCCCTGTGATGAATCCCCTGTCGTCATAAGTATAGAGATAGTCACTTACCACCCACTCACAGGTATCGCAGACATTCTTAAGCTCCACGATCTGATTCCTTGCATTGTAAGTGTTATAGGTGCTGATGCCGTTCGGGCGGTGGATCCGGGTCACCCGGTTAATGGCATCATAAGTATAGGTGGTAACTTTTCCCTCCCTGTCGGTCACTTTGATGAGATTGTCGTTCTTGTCATACTCATAGCTTACTTTTGTGCCATCCGCATAAGTAATGGCAGCGAGATGATCCGCTTCGTCATAGGCATAGCCTATGGTGTCCCCCTTTGCCTCCTCATGGGAGAAGCCGTCCTCTCCCGGTGCACGGTAAGTGGTCACGGAAGTGATCCGGCGGAGTCCGTCATAGGTGTACTCCGTGTCCCCTGTGGTATCCTGCATGGCTACCCGCTCTCCCAGAGCATTGTAGGCATAGGTAACACCTTCTGCACTCTGCTCTCCGGTGCTGTCGCTGTAGCTTTTTTCTACCAGATCATCCAGCTTGTCATAATCATAGCTGATCCGGTTTCCTCCGTTGGAGGTATAGGATGTGATCCGTCCTGCGATATCGTAGGTACACACTTCCTTTCGTCCTGCGGCATCGGTCACGCTGGTCACATTTCCTTCGCGGTCGTAAGTAAATTCCGTTCCTCTTCCCAGATAATCAGTCACGCCCGTCACTCGGTCCATCACATCGTAGGTATAATATGCCACACTTCCCATCGGGTCGGTCACAGAGGTCAGACGGTTCTTGGCATCATAGGTATAGTCTGTGACCAGACCATCTGTTGCGGTCTTTTCCAGCACATTGCCATGGGCATCATACAGATAGCTTTCTGTTAATCCCATCTTGTCCCGGTATGCAGTAACGCGGTTCACAGCATCGTAGGTATAGCCGGTGGTCTGCTCCAGAGGATCGGTCGTTAACGTCAGACGGTCATCCTTGTCATAGGCGTAGTTATAGATATATCCTTTCGGATCGGTCACAGCAGTCGTATTGTAGTTGCCGTCATACGCATAGGCTGTAGTGCGTTCTCCGGGTCTTTTGATGCTTACGATATTTCCGACCTTATCATAGAGAATGTCTGTTACTTTCTCCTCCGGGTCTGTCACAGTGGTCATCCGGTCTACCTTGTCATAGGCATAATTCCAGGAATAGCCCAGTGCATCCGTGACTTCAGACTGGTTGCCACGCTCATCATAGCCGTAGGTGGTCACTCCGCCTTCGGGATCTGTCACAGAAGTGAGACGGTGCATGATGTCATAGGTATATTCCGTGGTACGGTCCAGATTATCCTGTTTTACGAGAATATCATTGCCGTTGCTGTAGGTAAAGGCAGTCTCATAGCCCAGAGGTGTTGTAATACCCGTAAGCCGTTGTACAGCATCATAGGTATAGAGATAGCTTTCGCCGTCCGGCTGTCTCTTTTTTGTCACCTGACCGTTGGCATCTACAGTATAGAGCGTAACGTTCCCCAGCGCATCGGTGACACTGGTAACTACATCATGTTTGTCATAAGTATATTTCTCCACAGCTCCCATGGGAGAGGTGGTGGTGATCATACGGTACAGCTTGTCATAACCGTAGGTCGTGGTCTGCCCCAAGGCATCGGTAACGCCGGTCAGGTTGCCTGCCGCATCATACGCATAGCTTTCCGTCAGCCCTTCCGGTGTGGTAATGGCAGTCAGACGACTCAGGGCATCATAGGTATAGGCAGTCGTGCCTCCGTTGCCGTCCCTGTATGCAGCCAGCCGGTTCAGGGCGTCATAGGTGTAATCTGTGGTCACACCGTTGCCGTCCTTTAAGGTAGTCAGATTACTGTTCCTGTCATAGAAAAATTCCGTGGCAGCTCCTTCCGGATCTACTTTCTGTGTCAGCCGGTTCAGAGCATCATAAGTATAGGCATATTCTGCCTTGCCCGGCTCTGTGGTATGGATCAGATTCCCCTCCGCATCGTAAGCGTAGGATGTTACCTTTCCTTCTCCGTCCGTGACAGTAAGCAGTCTGTCGGAAGCATCGTAAGTGTAACGTGTGGTCACGCCGTCTATGCCTGTCACAGCGACTGCTCTGCCGAAAGCATCATACGTTACAGCGGCTGTTCTGCCCAGCACATCGGTCTGGGTGGTCAGATTGCCTGCCGCATCATAGGTATAGGTCATCTCGTTGCCTGCCGTATCGGAAGCTTTCACGATTCTGCCACAGGCATCCATGGTAAATGTGGTCACGACACCGTAACGATCGGTAAAGCTTGCCACATTTCCGTTCTTATCATAGGTATAGCGGTCTGTCTCCCCGTCAGGATAGGTCTCCTTTAAGAGATTCCCCTCTGCATCCACGGTATAGGCATGGGCATTCCCCAGGGGATCCTTCGTAAGCGTAAGGTTGCTGTCCGCATCGTAGGTGTAGCCGGTCTCACCCTTCAGGGCATCCGTCACGGTCTGCAATCGGCTGATCCGGTCATAGCTGTAGGCCGTCACATTTCCCAGCGCATCGGTCTGTACTGTCAGCTGGCCGATGGCATCATAGGTATTTTTCAGGGTATCTCCCTCCGGTGCCGTCACCGTGAGGACTCTGCCCTCTTTGTCATAGGTGTATGCCGTAGTACCGCCGCAGGCATCGGTCACAGCAGTCAGTCTTGCCAGTGCATCATAGGAATAAGAGGTGGTATTTCCTCTGCCATCCGTCACAGCGGTCAGGCTGCCACAGGCGTCATACGTATAGTGGACCGTATTTCCCAGCGGATCCGTACTTTCTGTCAGGAGATTTCTCTCATCATAGGCATAGGTGTACTCTCTTGCCAGTTCCTCACCACCGGTCTGACGGATCTTCGTGACATTGCCGTTGCCATCGTAGGTGTATGTGGTTACGGCTCCCAGCGCATCGACCGTCTTCGTGAGTCTGGACAGATGATCGTAACGATAAGTCTCCGTGGCACCATCCGCATAGGTGATTTTCGTGATCCTTCCGGTTACGTCACTTTCATAGGAAGTCACGTTACCCTCTCTGTCAGCAGCCGAAACCATGCTCTGCTTCACCGGGTCATAGGTATAAGTCTCTGCATTGCCCAGACGGTCCGTGACGGTAAGGATCCGGTCTGCTCCGTCGTAAGTATTCTTCTGTACCGCACCCTTTGCATCCGCAGTTTCCGTTACCCGGTTCATGGCATCGTAGGTATACTGTATGGTCTGCTGCTCCGCATCGGTCTCTGTGAGCCGGTTGCCGTTACCGTCATAGGTATAAGTCAGGGTATTGCCCAGCGGATCCGTACCGGACATCATCCGGTTAAGAGCATCATAAGTAAAGGTGCTGGTCTGCCCCTCTTTATCGGTAATGGCTGTCACTGCGCCTGCCGGATCATAGGTATAGACGGTCACTGCACCGGCTGCATCGGTCTCCTTTATTACTCTGCCCAGAGCATCGTAGGTATTGGCCGTGGTCCCTCCGGCGGGATCCGTGACTGTTAACAGCCGGTTCATGGCATCATAGGTATAGTTCCATGTATTACCGGCACCGTCCGTCATGGATGTGACGCAGGCACCGTCATAGGTATAGGATGTGGTGTTGCCGTTCGCATCCTTTACCGCCACAAGCCGGTTTTTCTCATCGTAAGTGTAAGAGGTCTGTCCTCCCTCCGCATCGGTCACAGAAGTCAGGCGGTTCTGTCCGTCATAGGTATAGCCGGTCTTTCCACCGTCGTAGTCTGTAGACTGCGTCATTTTGCCTGCGGTATTGTACGCATAGGTTTTGGTGGCGCCATCCTGCCTTTTTTCCTGTGTTACCCTGCCTTTTCCGTCATAGGTATAAGTCGTCTCCACGCCGGTGCGGTCCAGACGGCCTGCCAGATACCCGGCGGTATTATAGCTTCTCTCTTCGAATGTGCCGTCCGGATATTCAATTTTCGTGGTACGGTAATTGTCATCATAGGTATAGACCGTCACATTGCCTTCCGCATCCGTGGCAGTGGTCTGTCCTCCTCCGGCCATCTGTTCATAAGCCAGCGTGACCACGCCACCTTCCGCATCCGTCTGCTGTATCACACGGCCTTCCCCGTCGTACTCATTGGCTACGACTCTGTGTCCGTTTTCATCGTACCATGCGGTCATGCGGTGGCTGTCATCGTAAACATAACGAACGACACCGCCTGCGGGATTCGTCACCTGCGCCAGATTACCGGCTTCATCGTAGGTATAGGTCACACCGTGGCCGTCCGGCAGAGTAATGCTGCTTAAGCGGTTCTTTTCATCCAGTGCGATCCGGAATTCCTTTCCGGAGGGTGTGGTAATGCTTTTCAGGTACAGATCCACATCATAAGCCAGTTCTGTCCGGTTACCGCAGCTGTCTTCCACCGCACGGAGCAGACCGAAGCTGTCGAATTCATGACGGCTTCCGTCATCCAGGATCTCTACCACATATCCGTTCTCTGTCTCTGAAAGTCCATAGTCGCATCCGACCGGTGCAAGGTATCCCTCTCCCGCCGGAGTAAACGTGATGATGCCGCCGTTATTTCTAAGCCACAGGACCGATCCGTCGGCCAGTTCTCCCATACGTTCATCATAGGCAAAGGTCCAGCCGAAGCCCAGGCTTCCCTCATACGCCGCACCCTTTGCATTGTACTGTCTGGTCAGGGCAAAATCACCGCCGATGTCAGCGATCGTGGCATCGGTCTGCTCCATGTAGAAATTACCGGTATTCAGGTTCACCGGCTCATAGCCGAACTCACAGTTCTCCGCCCTGCCTAACAGCAGTCCGTCAATGATCGCCTTATAATATTCACTTAACACGCCGGAACTGTAAGCTGTGGTATTCTTCGGTTCCCTGATGAAAATACGGTTGCCTTGTCTGGTCAGGCAGTCCTGCATCCGCATGTCGGCAAGGATCGTATTCAGTTCCACACCGTAATGCTGTGCGATCCTGGGCATCAGGTCGAAAGCACCTTCCTCATAGATCAGGAAACGGTCGGATTCTACGGTCTTGCCGCTTTTGCCCCCAAAGGAAGCAGTCGCCGTCACATAGTAGACCTGTCCGGGCTGTAATCCTGAAAACACCTCACTCTGCCAGTTGGAAAGTCTCCGCTTATAGGCGATCGCCTCCGGATATTCCCCTGCATAAGCATCGGAGTCCGGATAGAGAAGCTTTGTCTGCGCTTCCGTCTCTCCGGTAGTGCCGTTGACCAGTTCGTAGGTCACGGTACTGCCGGGCTTGGCCAGTCCATGGGCTGCCACTCCCAGTGTATCACAGGATTTGTCCCCATTTCTTCTTACGACCGGGTAAACATCCACTGTAGTATCATCCAGCGTAAGCTTCGCCAGATCCGTCAGATCTCCTGTCCATGAGACGATCAGCTTCGGTGCATAGGATGCGGAGGAATTGTTGTAGAATACCTCACACTGCATGGAGGCACCGGCATCGCCCGCTGTCTCGTTGGGTGCTTCCACCAGTGCTTTCATGACCAGTCCGTGATTCTCTGCGGTTCCGTTGATCCATGCACTGACTTCTTCCGTTACATCGAAGGATAATGCCTCTCCGCGGGTAGTGGAAGCCGTTCTGCTATCCAGAAAATAATGGTTGTAATTTAACTGATTGTTCCAGGTAAGGCTTCCCACCTGCCAGGGCTCTTCCACTCCGAAAAGTCCGAATTCAGAACTGCCCTTGCTCCAGCGGGTCTTCTGGGTCACCTGAAATGCCGCACTGACGATCTCCGGCTCCTCCGCCAGCGCTGAGAAATCATAATCAATGGCAAAATAAGATCTGCAATTTAAATGTTTGCTGTGGAAGCCTGCCAGATTTCCGGAGGTGATACCGTCATCATAGCCCACATAAGGATATGCATTATCTCCGATCACGGAATTCGGGCTGCCCTGCTCAGCGCAGGCCACATGGATCGCACTTTTACCTACCTGAATAGCGGTAGGATCGATCCGTACCGGATAGACGCGGTCATCTGCATCCAGCCAGTCACTGTCCGCGGAAACGGTAACCGCATAGGTGGATTCTTCACCGCTTTCCTCCAGCTGAAGTTCCACGCCGAAAGAGATCTCTCCCGCCGCGTCCTCCATCTCCGGAGCCTCCAGAACGAATACTGCGTCCTGTTCGGGATCTGTTCCCTCTTCATAGAGGTACAGCGTGTTGCCGCTCAGGGTGGCTTTCAGTCCATAGGTGTTCAACAGATAACGGAAACTGTGGGCAGTGTCTCTCTGCAACAGGATGATGTCCTCTTTCACACTGTTTCCGAATATCGTGTACTGATAATCCACATCCGGCAGTACATTGTTGTAACGAATAGCATTGTCCTTTACGATACCGTCAGTGAAATCTCCCCAGGCAGGAGTCAGTGTCAGCAGATGGTCGTCACTTGCAATGGTCAGTAGCTCTGTACCTTCCTCCGCTCCGACTGTAAGCATCGCCTGATAGCTTCCGGCACTGTTCACGTAGCTTTTTGTATCTCCATACAGGGAATAGGTGGAGACCTCACTCTCTACCAGAGTATTGTCTGCCTGCTGCAGATTGCCGTCCTCATCAAGATAGCTGTTACCATCGTAGCCGATCACTGTCACATACCGGTCACCGTCTACATGGTAGGTTCGGCTGTACGCATCATAAGCTGCCAGCGTACCATAATTTTCCGGTTCCGGATCCTGATAATAGTTCTCCGGCTGTCTGGGCGGAACGTTCCCGGATACGGTAGCAGGTGTCGGCACAGGCATCGGTGTCTGTATGATATCCGGCGTCTGTTCTGGTTCCATGGTCTGTTCCGGCTCCGCCGACTGTTCCGGTCCTGCCGATTGTTCTGGTTCTGCCGATTGTTCCGGTTCCGATGTCCGTTCCGGGTCACCGCCGGATACGGACACTGCTGCTTCCAGCCGTGTCTCTCCGCTCTCCGCCGCCATGGTATACTGCAATGAGCTGTCTCCAAAAAGCAGTACCAAAACAAGCAGAAAGCTCAGCCTTCTGTTCCACTTCTTTCCTTTTACACTATACATTTGTCCTCCCTCATTTGTGCTTCTGCACCGCAATAAAAATGGTTGACAGTTGCATCTTTAATACGCTGTTTCTCTGCCGTAATAAAGTGTTTTAGGACATTTTATGATAGTGATTATCAGTTGTCAATAAAAATGCGTGGTTTTTCGATAAATCGAAGCGTGTATTTCGATTTATCGAAATACAAAAAAACGTTCAGCATTTTTTTACTGAACGTTTTTCTTTCAAAATATTATCATTATCAGCGCGTGTAAACACCCAATTTTGTATTTTGAGCAAAAAACATGGAAAGACTAAGCTTCCCACTCGTTAATGTTCATCTCTTCTATGATTCAGGACCATAAGGTTAATGGAGACCTAAATACCCTTTTCCTTTATCAGTTTTTCAGCCTCTTCACTGTTTTCCATCATTCCGGTTTCGATATATATCTTTCGGTCTGTCTGGATCAGAATTCTATACGCCCCTCTTCCCACCGACTTATAACGCACTGATCTCACATCTTCCCATGAGTATTTTTTCTCTTTTCCCCAAATGGAGCGATAAGTAACATCATCCCGCGTCATAGTGATTCTTTTGTTACGCCAAAACAGTAGGAAATAGCTTCCTTCCATTCCACATAATATGAAAAAGATAATACCTGCGCCTTTCACTTCCTTTGAAGTGCTTGAAATCAATATTAAAAAAACTCCCACTCCGATGAACCAGAAAAACACTCCAAGTAGCAATGGTGTCAATGTTCTTCCGGAACACACAGCTTCTTTTTCATCCTTCACTTCTGTAATCCTCCGGTAAGATCTTTGGGTGTACACCAAAAACGGATGCCCCCATTCCTACAGGGAAGCATCCATTTCTTCCATTTTATTTTTACAGCAGGCTGTCCAGGGTCTCTCTGATAGCCTTGATGAAATCCAGGCTGTTGAGGATCACAGGATGCTCACAGGTAGAGATCAGGGACAGGCTCTTGGTCATCTTGCCGTCCTCGATGGTCTTGATGCATGCCTGCTCCAGCTTGTCTGCGAAGTTGCACAGCTCTGGAATCTGATCCAGCTCGCCGCGCTTTCTGAGAGCTCCGGTCCATGCGTAGATGGTAGCAATGGAGTTGGTGGAGGTCTCTTCACCCTTTAAGTGCTTGTAGTAATGACGCTGTACAGTTCCATGAGCAGCCTCGTACTCATAGACGCCGCTGGGAGATACCAGTACAGAGGTCATCATGGACAGATCGCCGTAAGCGGTAGCTACCATATCGGACATTACATCACCATCATAATTCTTACATGCCCAGATGAATCCGCCCTCAGAACGGATGACACGGGCTACGGCATCATCGATCAGAGTGTAGAAATATTCGATGCCCAGTTCCTCAAATTTAGCCTTATACTCGTTATCATAGATCTCCTGGAAAATATCCTTGAAGGTATGATCGTATTTTTTGGAAATGGTGTCCTTGGTGGAGAACCACAGGTCCTGCTTCGTATCTACCGCATAGCTGAAGCATGCTCTTGCAAAGCTCTCGATAGATTTATTGGTATTGTGGATACCCTGAATGATCCCTGCTCCGTCGAAATTATGGATCAATTCACGGGTCTCGGTGCCGTCTGCTGCTGTGAATACCAGCTCGGCCTTACCGGGTCCGGGCACCTTGATCTCTGTATTTTTATAGACATCACCATAAGCATGACGGGCGATGGTGATGGGCTTGGTCCAGTTCTTTACGTAGGGAACGATGCCCTTTACCAGGATTGGTGCACGGAATACGGTACCGTCTAAGATGGCACGGATGGTTCCGTTGGGACTCTTCCACATTTCCTTCAGGTTGTACTCTGTCATTCTGGCAGCGTTGGGAGTAATGGTAGCACATTTTACGGCAACACCATATTTCAAGGTAGCGTTGGCAGAATCTACGGTTACCTGATCGTCTGTCTCATTACGATGCTCCAGTCCCAGATCATAGTACTCTGTCTTCAGATCGATATAGGGCAGTAACAGCTCATCCTTGATCATCTGCCAGAGGATTCTGGTCATTTCATCTCCGTCCATCTCTACGAGAGGGGTTGTCATTTTGATCTTTTCCATAACGATTTCCTTTCCGGTATTAATTTTCGTTCTATTCTATTTTAACGTAATTCGTTCCAACAGGCAACTTATTCCTGACTTTCCGCCTGCTGTGCATAAGCCTCATTCAGACCGTTCTTCACCATGTTCTCATAAGCATTGATCATATGCTGATGTGCCAGTTGCTCTGCCAGATCGGCGTTGCCAGCCTTAATGGCTTCCATGATCTTTTCATGCTCTTCGTTGGACTTTGGACCTCTATTGGCACTGGACAGCGTCTTCTTACGGACACGGAGAACATACTGATGGAAATCCTTCAGCTGATGCTCCAGCATCTTGCTGTCACAGGCTTCATACAGAATATCATGGAAACGATTGTCTAACTCTGCCAGCTGCTCCAGATGCCCCTTCTGGGCATGGAACTTGGACAGGTAGACATTCTCCTCCATCTCTTCCATCTGCTCCTTGGTGATATGCTCCGTAGCCCAACGGGCGCACAAACCTTCCAGCAGGGAACGGATCATATAAATATCCTTCACATCCTTCTGGGTAATGCCGGTGACATAGGCACCCTTGTTCGGAATGATCTGGATCAGTCCCTCCAGTTCCAGCTGACGGAATGCCTCTCTGACGGGGGTTCTGCTGACGCCCATCTCCTCGCCGATCGCCACTTCCTTCAATTCTTCATGTTCCTGGTATTTTCCGCTTAAAATGTCCTCTCTCAGCTTGTGAAATACCCGTCCCCGCAGGGAGAACTTGTCCGTTACTTCCTGCTTTACATCATACTTACTCACTATAATCCTCGATTCCAGACAACGCTGTTACCGTTGTCATGCTCATTCTATGCTTACTCACCGATCTTCAGATTCTTCTCCAGACAGATCCGGTTGACGCATGCCACGATCTCATCATCCGTAAGTACGGTGACACGACCGCCGGCATATTCTTCGTCTACCCACTTTTTGATCTCTGCTACCAGTTCGGAATTCTTCTGTACCTGCTTGTCTCCCTTTAACTTGTAGTAAGTGTTCAGCCAGTGTGCGATACCTGCCAGACCGGAGGTGTTGGAAATAGCGCACAATACCGGACGGTTCAGGAATTTCTCGGTATCGAAGATATTGTAGATTTCCTCGTTCTTAAGCAGTCCGTCTGCATGGATGCCGGCTCTGGTTACATTAAAGTTCTTGCCCACAAACGGGGTTCTGGGAGGAATCTGATAACCTATTTCTTTCTCATAGTACTCTGCCAGCTCCGTGATCACACGGGTATTCATACCGTTTAAGTCGCCCTTTAACTGTGCATACTCGAATACCATTGCCTCCAAAGGCGTATTACCGGTACGCTCACCGATACCAAACAGGGAAGTGTTGACACCGGAACAGCCATACAGCCATGCTGTGGTAGAGTTGGACACTGCCTTGTAAAAGTCATTATGTCCATGCCACTCGATCAACTCATGAGGCACACCTGCATGGGTATGGATCGCATAGATGATACCCTGTACACTACGGGGAATAACGGCACCGGGATAGTTGACACCGTATCCCATGGTATCGCAGGCACGTACCTTGATGGGAATCTGATACTCCTTCATCAGTTTCATCAGTTCCAGACAGAACGGCACCACATAGCCGTAGATATCCGCTCTGGTGATATCCTCAAGGTGACATCTGGGGCTGATGCCCTCCTCTAAGCAGTCACGGATAACACTTAAATAGTGATCCATTGCCTGTCTTCTGGTCATTTTTAACTTTAAGAAAATATGATAATCGGAACAGCTTACCAAAATACCGGTCTCCTTCATTCCGATCTCTTTTACTAATTTAAAATCTTCCTTGCTGGCGCGGATCCAGCTGGTCACCTCAGGGAACTTATATCCCCTCTCCATGCACTTATAGACAGCATCTCTGTCCTTTTTGCTGTAGAGGAAAAATTCACTGGCGCGGATCATTCCGTTGGGACCGCCCAGTTCGTGCAGATAATCATAGATCTTCACAATCTGCTCCGTGGTATAAGGTGCCCTGGACTGCTGTCCGTCTCTAAAAGTGGTATCTGTGATCCAGATATCCTTCGGCATGTTATGAGGCACGATACGATCATTAAAAGGTATTTTGGGGATTTCGGAATAAGGGAACATATTACGGAACACGTTCGGCTTCTCCACATCATCCAGTATGTACATATGCTCCTCAATCTCCAGAAGGTTGTTCTTCGGATTCATGGAGACCGGACGATTCTGAAATGCATCACTATCTCTCATTGGTATACCTCTCTTCCCTGACATTCGACATCTGCAATATTGTTTTCTATTTTTACTCTGCGCAGTAAAAATACATTTTGCAGTTCTCGTATCATTGTATACAATCATACCATTTGTGTCAATATCTTTAGTATTAATTTTATTGACTTATTTTAATCACATTTTTTATTTTTCCCAGTGATTTTATCATTTTACTTGTTTTCTAATAATCTGCGGACATTGAGCATTCCGAAGCCCTGCTTATTCCAGGGTTCTCCGAGATCCGTAGCTGTCAGCGCTACCATACGGAGAAATTCTTCATTGGACATTCTCGGATATTTTTGTAGTACCAGTGCTGCCGCTCCGGACACAATGGGGGTTGCCATGGAGGTACCGCTTTTTGCAATATAAGGTTTAAAAATTCTGCCATTTCTATTTCCCCAGAAAGCATTGCAGGACAGGATCCGCGTCCCGGGAGCCACAATATCCGGTTTTCGGATGACGTCGTATTTTCTACCTCTTCCGGAATATGTTTCACATCGCTTCGGGTCATTTTTACAATATCTTCCATCGTGACAACCCACTGTTAACACTTTCCGGCTGCTTGCCATCTCCGAAATACTCCCATCCTCAGGTCCTGCATTTCCCGCTGCACAGACTACGAGAATATTATGATCCCACAACAATTCCATATACTCCCGCAGTACCTGTTCCTTATATCGTTCCTTCAATTCACCGATTCCGACAGATATATTTAAGATCCGGATCTGATACCTGTTTTTTACCCGTAGGATCCACTGAAATGCCTCCTGCATGGAATCACAGGATCCTTCTCCCTTTCCATCCAACACTTTTCCCACGACAAGTTTCGATGCCGGTGCCATTCCCCGAAGCCTTCCACCCGACAATTCTCCGTTTCCGCAAAGGATGCCACATACATGGGTTCCATGTCCGTTATCATCATACGGAAGAGAGCTCTTCTCCACGAAATCACGAAAACATAACAAATGCCCGGCAAGATCCGGATGATATGCGATCCCGGTATCCAATACAGCAACCGTTACAGGCTCTGACCGCCAAGTCACGCTATATATTTGTTCCGGTACCTGTACCTGCTCCCTGACCCTCTGCATCCGTTTTCCTTCCCGGTAAAAATATAGTAAAACCGACATAAGACTTATTCTATCTTATGCCGGTTTCTATTCCGGGTGTCGGTTAAATCACCCCATTATTCATTTATAATCTCTATCCCCTCCGGGAAAGCGTCATTTCCAATATCCGTGACACTCGCCGGCAGATGTACTTTTTTCAATTCCGTATGATTTCGGAATGCTTCCTCTGCGATCACGCGAACGCCATCCGGTATCACAACTTCAGGCAGATTCCCTTTATAAGCTACCAGGATGTCCCCACTGATCAGAAAATCATCCATACTGTTCTCTTCAAAATCATCCAGCCAGCCGGTATGGGTAAACGCCTTGGCACCAACAGTATTCACCGTGTCCGGCAATATCACGTTATCCAGATTATCACAATGATAAAACGCTGCATAGTCAATCGTCGTTACACCTTCCGGAATCGTAACGGTCCGGAGAGAACTTCTGGAAAAAGCAAAACGTCCGATCTCTGTAGTACCTTCCGGGATCGTAACTGCGCTGACAGACTGGTTACGATAATACATCCATTCCGGAATCTTGCCGTTCTCTGTCTCAGCTGTGATATCCTGTTCTTCACCGGTCTCTTGTCCCGCTTCTGGTTCCGTATACCCCTGCTGTACTTTTTCCTCACCCGGATGCACCATTACCAGGGCATGATTCCCTACAATAATAGTACTGCCCAGGACATTACCGGGAACCGGTGTTGCAGCAGGTGCAGGCGTAGCCGTTGATACAGGTTCTGTCGTTGCCTGTGTATCCGGTCTGCTTACTGCTGTCGGTGTCTGTACAGGAGCTGCCGTCACCAGCGGATCACGGTTTTTCTGCTCCGCAAGTTTTTGGGCAAACTGTGCTGCCACACTTCCCTCGTCCGCATGGATTGTCACATTATCACAGTTTAAGAAAGCATCTTCCGCAATACCGGTCACCGTAGCCGGGATATAAATATCTGTGAGATTAACACATCCCGCAAATGCCTGTGCATCAATACTCTGTATATTTTCCGGAATTGTGATCTGCTTTAAACCCGTACATCCTGCAAACGAATACTCGTCCACTGCAGTCAGACCCTTTCCCAGGACAACCTCTTCCAGATTGTTACATCCCCAGAAAACATAGGCATCCAAACGCTTGACAGATTTCGGAATTACAACGAACTGTACCTTCTGATTGTTCTCAAAGGCACTCTCGCCTACGACTTCCACTGTATCCGGAATCGTGACGCGTTCTTCCGTCCCTCTGTATTTTACCAGTGTACTTCCCTGCGTCTGAAAATCGGAGGCAGACGCTGCCGCATCTGCCTCCGACACAGGAAGATGTGTCAGGATCAATGCGGTAACTGCCAGTGCTATGACAGCCATCCACTTTTTATGATTCATAAACCTTCCCATCCTTTATTTCCCACTAGGCTCTGGCTTTCCGCAGAGTCTTTTTGTCCTTCTTCATGAAGAGTACTACTGAGATACATGCAAGTCCCATGGATAAGAACCACTTGGGATGAATGCCGTCTCCGGTCTTAGGTGTGCTGTCTGCAATGGTTCCCGCAGTCAGATTATTCGTATCCACATAGATCACATACGGTGAAAAATGCTCTGCCGTAAAGGTTACGCAAGATACTCCGGATATTGTAGAGAACTTCGGTGACAGTTTGTCCAACTTACTGTTCACTACACCTGCCACTTTGTTATTACCTGCGTAGGTGATCAGGGAATCCGGCAGAGGCAATGTAATGCTGATGGACAATCCTGTGGTATCCGTGATCTTTGTATTGCCGGTGGAATCATAGAGACTGATGTCCATGGGGAAATACTTGATAGCACTGATATCACTGCCGTACTCTGCCATCAGAGCCTTAACTACCTCTTCGGAAGCTGCTGCACTCTCTGTGATCTTGATCACAAAGTTATCAGAAGATCCATTCACCGTTGCAGATACCACACCGGTATTGGACAGACCGTTTTTATCAATAACAACAGTGGTTCTGCCACCGGATACGGTTCCCGTAGTAGTGCTGCTCGGTCTTCTGTTGGAATTGGAATTCGTGGAATTACCGCTTCCTGTAGATGTATTTGTTTTATTACCCGAACCGGATTTTGCAGTATAATTTGCAGTTACCGTTACATTAGCTTCCGGCATAGTGATGACAGTTGCAGACAATACCTTGCTGGCAATCTTCGTATTGGCCGGATCTATTGACCAGCTGCTGAACTGTTGATTCTTTGCAGGATCATTCGCAACGATGATCGGCTGGGAACCTGCTACATAACTGCCGGAGCCGGAACCGTTTTTAACTGTCAGAGTATACATCTTGGCAGTAGTTCCGTTATTGTTTCCGGGGCTTGGGCTGGCACTACTGCCGGGTGCTGGGCTGCTGCTAGTTCCCGGGCTCGGGCTGGTACTGCCGTTTGTGCTTGAAGTCTCATAAACAGCATAGAAATCGGTGTTTTCCGTAATAGCGGTTGCAATATCAGGCAGCCACTCTTTGAACGTATAGCCACTGACAGTAGGTGTCTGAATGCTGGGTGCCACAGAGCCTTTCTTGATCGTGGTCTGATAAAATACTTCTTTTGTTACACTGTTGATATATCTGACTACAATTTCATCCTCAGCGATTGCTTTATAAACCGCTTTTGTAGTAAAGGATTCCTGAATATTTGAAAGGGTTCTGTCCCAACCGATAAATGTATAGCCATCTCTGGATAATAAGTCGGAATTCGGCAAATCCGCATCTGCGATGCTGCCGCCTTTCTCAACCAAAATCGTTTTTACAACCTTGTCCTCATAATCGACAAAAGTAACTGTCAGTTTTTCTGCATCGGGATCGATCAGTTCATACACCGCTGTACATGTTACATCTCCAGAGATTTCCGTACACTCCGGATCCCATCCTTTGAATGTATATCCGGTTCTTCCGGCAGGTGTCGGAGGAAAAGCATCCTCTCCTTCTTTTACCGTTTGTGGATCACCTACATCTACATTTTTGCCTAATTCTTCATTCCAATCTCGGAATTTGACCGTATAGTAATTTACCTGCGGAACAGTATCTATTGCAAAATGATTATAATCTGCATATTGATATAAAAAACTTCCTTCCGGAGCACAAATCGTAACCTCTGAATGATCCTTATTTCCGTTTGTTCCCAAATTTGCAAAGGCACTCAAATCAATCAAATTCAGTGCACTTCCTGCCTCCAGGCGCTCCATTTCACTATGGTCAAACACATTATTATTCAGTTTGACAGTTGTCGCAGGCAATTTCACGGTACGAAGCTTTGGCGTATCTGCGAAAGCATATTCCGGCACTTCTGTGATCATTGTATCCGACAAATCAATTTCACTAAGAGAATCTCCGTATCGAAATGCCTCGGGTTCCAGTTTTGTCACACCCGCGGTCTCGGAAGCCTTTACAAATCTTCCGCTTCCGTTCTTGGTTCTGCCTTCCAGGCATTCTACAATGCTCGCTTTTGCGCCGTTGCTCATTCCATAAATAATGCTGTTATCACAACTGTAATAATCATTTCCGAGGAAAGTAACTGTTTGCAATTTTTTACAATTTTTGAACGGAATTCTTCCCAAACTGTTAATCGTGCCGGATAATACCACTTCGGAATCCTCCGTGCTTCCCAGACTCGTACAGCCGTCAAATGCATAATCGCCTATAGAAGTCACATTACCGGTAATATTCACTACCTCTAATCCGGTACATCCCTTAAATGCCTCCTTTGCAATGGAAGCGGTATTTCCTAATATAGAAATAGATTTCAGTCTTTCCGCTCCCTGAAAATCTTTTTCTTCAATGGCATCCAGTCCATTGATCGTTACTGTTTTCTCTTTGCTCGGATCCTTGGCTTCTTTCTCTACATACAATCCGTCTTTAATTGCCTGTACTCCATCCGGAATCACAATATTCAGTGCAGAATTAATGAAATTCTGCTGGTCTTCTGTCTGTGGTTTTTGTTGTTCATCGTTGGTGAGGGCATCCTTGGCTGCCTGTCTCTGTGCATCCGTCAGATAAGGGTAATTTGTTTTATTTTCATAATTTGGCAACTCCGAATATGCAGGAAAATCAATCAGTTCACTGACACCTTTTTCCTTGTTGTACTGCACTGTAATATTGGTAGGCCAGCCGCTTCGATATTCAATATAACTTACCGCCTGACTACCGTTATTGTAATTGCTGTTAGGATTCATGGCATACAGGTACGGTGTTGATGTAGAAGTGATATTTCCCACAAACTTCAATTTCACTGCAGGTGAATTGTTTGCAGGATCATTTTTTACGTCTCCACCACAGGTATGTGTTGCACTGTTTGCAAAATCCTGCGTTTTAAATGCATCTGTACCTATGGATACCGTATCTGAATCAAATACGACATACTCCAGATTATGACATCCCTTGAATGCACCATCCGAGATGGACTGTACTGTCGCAGGAATTGTAATCATTTTCAAAGAACATTTATTGGCAAATACATTGGCACCGATATTGTAAATATGATACGGACCGATCTGTGCCGGAATATCCAAAGTGGATACATTCGTTCCAATTGTACTGGATATCAGGGTATTCGACGAATCCACTACATAGGTGGAACGTGCATTATTGTCGCTTGGATTATCAGGATCCTGCACCGTCAGTTCATATTTGTTCTGACTTACATATTGTTTCTGATCTGAGTCATACTCTATGTAACTAAACGCAAAACATTTATCCTTTGTAAAATCATGAATAGAAGATTCCGGTCTTCCTTCAAAATAGAAGGTACCGTTTACTGGTTCACCCTCTAGCATATCCTTAAAGCACTGGAAGCAATATACATTACCATCTGTTTTTTCAACAAAAGACTGGTTTCTGTTTCGAACTGTGATCCGTCTTAAGCTCTTACATCCCTTGAATACGGAAATATCCAGAGTCTCCGAATAATTATCAGGGAATGTAATCGCTGAGAGTGTCTCACAGTTTTCAAATACGCTCCATCCGATCTCAGTCAGATGACTTGCACTGGGTCCATCTGCCGGATCCGAATTACATAACTCTACGTTACTTAAAAATGGGCACTCTGCAAAAGCATAGTCTCCAATATATTGCACAGAAATAGGGATATTCACATCTGTCAATTTCGTACACTTATAAAATGCATGGTCTCCAATCTGTCCAAGATTAGATGCATCCGGGACACTGATGTTTATCAAACTACCGCAGCCGTAGAATGCAGAATTACCGATTACCGTAAGTCCGTTACCAAAGGAAATGGACTCCAGACTTCCACAGTTATAAAACGCATAATTTCCCACGCCAATCAGACTGGATCCAATATTCAAAGTACGGATATTGCCTGCTTCAGAGAAAATTCCCTGAGCCGGATTGGTAATATAACCTTTTACTTTCCACTGATAGGTATGGCTAATCTCATCATATTTAGAATCCAAATATTGATTACCAATATACTTTACTTCTGCGTTCTTAATCCATTGATGCTGTGTATCCGTTCCGGTTCTGTGATAACCGGTATAGGTTTTCTTCTGGCTGCTGTCAGAATCATCTTCTGCCTTAGTACTTGTATAACTGCCTGTACCATCATAATAAAAGAAATTTTCCAAAGAATACTCTTTCCAGGTATTATCTGTATAATAACAAGGAAGCATCTCTCCGGTATAATATACTTCATCTTTTTTCTCAAATTTACCGGTTGGATGACCGTCTGTATCAAGAATCGGCTTATCCGGATCATCCACCTGACGTGTATGTTCTGTAAATGCTTCATAATACAACGGCTCACCTGTCTGGCTGGCAGCCACATAACCGTTTACCGTACCGAGGTTACGGGTCGGCTGTATATACGCACTGACGGTATCCGGAATGGTAAGTGTATTATTGGGAAGGTTGTTTTCCTTGTTATATCCCAAAATCACCGCAGACCATACATTTTTATAAAGTACATAAGCAAACTGATAATTACTTCCGTCAGCATTTGTTCCGGTTGTATAAATATTATCGGTATCCTTAATCTCCGGAATTAAATCTGCCATAGTCGGCACGCTGCTGGTCGGCGAAACCAGATTTCTTTTCTCTGTACTATCCTTAGCAAGTGATACTTTATATGTATAGCTGCCACTATCAGGTCTATGTGTGGCATTATGGTCACTAAGCGTATGTCCCGCCGCCTGCGCAACAGCATCTTCCTCCGCACGCAGTCCTTCCGTAGGAATCGCTGCCACTACGATCGCTGAGATCAGGAACAATGTTCCCAGGGTCTTCCTTACTGTCTTTTTTAATCTTCTGTTGGTCTTTTTTGTACCCTTAGTCATCCTTTACTCCTTTGTCGTCACCTTTTTGGCAACCACTACGAATCTGCCGTTTTTCTCCTGATAATCACAAGTCGACAGAGTTAAAAGCCGGTCACCGTATTGAGCCGTGACTCCTGTGTCATATAATGACATTCCCTCCATGTCATTCATATAAGAGTCAAATTCCTGCTCACTCTGGGCGTCTATAAACTGATAGTATTTGAATACGATCTCATCTTCACTGTATACCCTTGAACGGAATACATACATGATCTCATACAGACCTTTTTCATAGATGGTATCAAACTGTATGCAGGGATGTTTCTCATAGTAGCTCGGGTCGCTGTATAAGGATAAGCCTCCGAACATCTGCCCGCTCTTCATGTGATGCCCATACAGAATAAGGTTTGTGCTGGGTTTCAACACATCACAGTCCTTGTCCATGAAAATGGATCCGTTCTTGTCATACTCCTGATTCAGATTGTGATCCAGATAATATTCGTTATCCGTTGTCTGCATAACAGGGTAATCTATATTAGTATCGTCAATTTTTACCCATCCGATTAGTCTTTTGTTCTTATTTAATAAATTTTTATATTCATCCAGCACCGGAGGCGGCGTGCTCTGTCCTTCCTCCGCGGTATAATGAATCACCGGAGCCGGTGCATCACTTGCTGTTGGCTCTTTATCTTTCAATTCGCTCAGCTGCTTGTAATTATCAGCAGTACGATAATTGTACCAATTATATACGCCGAAATACCCCAGGCAGACAATGGCTGCCATACCGCAGAGGACTACCAGTAGTTTCCTTCGCTTTTCGCGCTTCTTCAGTTCTTCTTTTACTATTTTATCCAGTTCCTGTTCATCAAACTGCGGTTCGTTCTGTTTCTGTGTGGTCTGCCTACGTTTCGGTGTTTCTTTTTTCTTTACTGGCTTCTTTAAAAATTCCTTTTTTTTCGTTGCATTGGCTCTGGAAACCGGGGCATCTTTTCGTTCCTGTCTGTGAATTTCTTCTGCCAGTTCCTCCATATAATCCTGTCCCAGGATACTGTGAAATCTGCATTTTCCACTACGGATCACTTCCAAGAGCTTCTTCTGATCCGACAGGTTCATCTTCTTAGTCTGCATCCGAAGATTTTCAATCACCTGCTGATCCTTCAGAGCGTTCTGATAATCCGCCTCTGTTCGAAACTGCCGCCCTTCTACGATATATATCTTCTGTGTCATTCAATCTATCCTTAAGTAAATAATAAGATGTCAGGGATAATTTCCACATAGTTATTTTTATTTTACTATATTAGAAAATTATTGCAAGTCTTTTCCGGAAACATTGACAGGCTCCCCCGCATACAATAGAGCATAAATAAAATGTGGAGGCACTAAAAATGAGTGACTTAACTGCTACAAACTGTGGCTGCAACAATAATTCCTGCAGCAACAATAACAACTGTAGTAACGGTATCTTCGGCAACAGCTGCATCTGGATCATCCTTTTACTGTTCTGCGGCGGTGGCTGCGGTAACGGTTGCGGCAACAACAGCTGCGGACTTCTGGGCAATAAAAACAATGGCTGCGGCGGAAATGATTGTTGCGAATGGCTGATCTGGATTCTGCTCCTGTCCTGCTTCTGTGGCGGTGGCAACAACGGCTGTGGAAATTGCGGTTGCTGATTTACCGGACTTTTTACACACGTATGATCGATCATCCCGGGGTGCGGATCTTCCGTACCCCGAATGACTGATTGGCATAAGCGAATTATCCGCTTCATAAGATACTAGTAATTCATTTACTGGAAGGTATTATCTGCATGGATGATAACAGAATCGACAAGGCGGCCGCCTTTGACACTTTATTTACCAACAACCGCATTCAGATTCTGAAAACACTTGCCTATTATATAGATCCGCATTTCCTGAAAGGACTTGCTGTCTACATAAAATTTTTGGAATTGCAATATACGCTGGCACTGTTTAGAAAACATCCGGAGACTGCTCTGCATAGTTTTCCTCTATCATCCGATGGAAGCAGTCTCGCCGGTGAACTATGCAGTGATCTCATGCCTTTATGCGATGAAACGCAGAAAGCATCCCTGCAGCAGGTCACCCAGATGCTTGACAATATCCATAATTTTCAAGAAATGATGGATATGGCTAAGTCCATGCAGGAGCTGTTCCCGGAAGGTTTCTCCGATCTGGACGGTTGTGATCCGGCTATGTTGTCCGAACTTTTCGCAGCCACTCAAAATCAATCAGGAGGTCAACAAAATGGATTATTCCCAGACTCCCCTCTGGATGCAGGATGATCTTGTGAAGGACATCCCGAGAGAAAAATTAGAATTTCTCTCCACTCTTTTTGCCAAAGGGCATGGCAAATCACAAAAAGAAATGATGTCACTTCTCATGCCTGCCATGCGTAAGGCAAAGCAGGAGCATCTCACTTTTACCCCACAGGAAATGCAGGCTGCCATCACAGCCATCAAAAAATACAGCACCGAAGCAGAGCTGCAGCAGATTCAAAACATTTTAGAAAAAAGCAACGCTCAAAGAAATAACTCCCGGCAGACGTAAGGTCTGTCAGGAGTTATCTTATTTCTCGAAAATTCATTCAATGCCATTCGCATAGTCGCGTTATCACGCTTTCTGTGACTACTTAACTACGATGTTGACGATTCTGCCGGGAACATAGATCTCTTTTACGATGTTGCCGGTCAGCTTGTCTCCCAGAGCTTCTTTTGCCATGTTGATGACATTTTCCTTGGTCTCATCCTTGGAAACATTGATGGTTACACGCATCTTGCCGTTGACCTGAACACCGATCTCGACAACGCTCTCTACGGTCTTCTCTTCCTCGAAATCAGGCCATGCCGCCTGATACAATCTGCCTTCAAAGCCGGCAGTCTGCCACAATTCCTCGGTGATATGAGGTGCTACGGGGTTCAGCAGAGTAAGCAGTGTCTTGTATTCGCCTCTGGTAATGGAGTTCTTCTTGTAGAACTCGTTGATCAGGGACATCATGGCCGCGATGGCGGTGTTGTACTTCAGGTTCTCGAAATCGCTGCTGACCTTTTTAATGGTCTGGTGCATTTTAGTCTCTAAGTCTGCACTATAGCCTTCTTCATCAGTCAGAATATCCTGCAACTTCCAGACTCTCTCAAGGAATCTACGGCATCCCTTTACGCCTTCCTCGCTCCAGGAAGCGCTCAGATCAAAGGCACCGATGAACATCTCGTAGGTACGCAGCGTATCTGCACCGTAATCCTGTACGATATCGTCCGGATTTACCACATTGCCACGGGACTTGGACATCTTCTCACCGTTGGATCCCAGGATCATGCCGTGGCTGGTTCTCTTCTGGTAAGGTTCAGGAGTAGGTACCACACCCTGATCATACAGGAACTTATGCCAGAAACGGGAGTATAAGAGATGCAGCGTGGTATGCTCCATACCGCCGTTGTACCAATCAACCGGCAGCCAGTACTTCAATGCTTCAGGACTTGCCAGTGCCTTGTCATTGTGAGGATCGGTATAACGCAGGTAATACCAGGAAGAACCTGCCCACTGAGGCATGGTATCGGTCTCTCTCTTTGCCGGACCGCCGCAGCAGGGACAGGTGGTATTTACCCAGTCAGTCATGGCAGCCAGAGGAGATTCTCCGGTATCGGTAGGCATGTAGCTCTCTACATCGGGTAACTGCAGAGGCAGTTCGCTCTCATCAATGGGAACATATCCGCACTTGTCGCAATGTACGATAGGGATCGGCTCACCCCAGTAACGTTGTCTGGAGAATACCCAGTCTCTTAATTTATAATTGGTCTTGCGGTTACCGATGCCCTTCTCTTCCAGATAGTTCATGATCTTCTCTTTGGCTTCTGCCACAGACAGGCCGTTCAGGAAATCGGAATTGACCAAAGTACCATCAGCAACATCGGTATATACAGCTTCTTCTACGCTGACAGGGCTTCCGGCTACAACTTCGATAATAGGCATGCCAAACTTTTTAGCGAACTCCCAGTCTCTCTCATCATGGGCAGGTACTGCCATGATAGCGCCGGTACCGTAAGTCATCAATACATAGTCAGATACCCATACAGGGATTTCTTTACCGTTGACGGGATTGGTAGCGGTCAGACCCTGGATGCAGACACCGGTCTTATCCTTTGCCAGCTCGGTACGTTCGAAATCAGACTTCTTCGCAGCCATCTCACGATAAGCCACAACATCATCCCAGTTCTTGATCTCGTCCTTGTATTTATCCAGTACAGGGTGTTCCGGAGATACTACCATATAGGTAACGCCGAACAAAGTATCCGGTCTGGTGGTGTAAATGCGCAGCTTCTCATCCTTGCCTGTCAGGGTGAAATCAACCTCGGCACCCTGGGACTTTCCGATCCAGTTCTTCTGGGAAACCTTGACACGCTCGATATAATCTACGGTGTCCAGTCCCTGGATCAGCTTGTCTGCATATTCAGTGATCTTCAGCATCCACTGGCTCTTGACCTTACGGATGACTTCAGAACCGCAACGCTCGCAGACGCCATTGACTACTTCCTCATTTGCCAGACCTACCTTACAGGAGGTACACCAGTTGATCGGCATCTCTGTCTTGTAAGCCAGTCCTGCCTTGAACAGCTTTAAGAAGATCCACTGGGTCCAATGATAATACTCGGGATCCGTGGTATTGATCTCTCTGTCCCAGTCAAAGGAATAACCTAAGGAATGCAGCTGATTCTTGAATCTTGCCACGTTATTCTTGGTTACAATCTTGGGATGGATGTGATTTTTAATTGCGTAATTCTCGGTAGGAAGACCGAACGCATCCCATCCCATAGGATACAGCACGTTGTATCCCTGCATTCTGCGCTTACGTGCTACGATATCCAGTGCGGTATAAGGTCTCGGATGACCTACGTGTAATCCCTGTCCCGAAGGATAAGGGAACTCTACCAGTGCGTAATATTTGGGCTTGGAGAAATCGTCGGAAGTCTTGAATGCTTTTTCGTCATCCCAGACAGTCTGCCATTTTTTCTCTACCTCTCTGTGATTGTAAAGTACTGCCATAATCATTTCCTCCTAAACTATGAGAAGTTTTCTATTTGAATTTACGTTCTCAAGTCGTTAAAAAACTACCGATTATTTTATCGTGTTTTGCCAATACTGTCAAGGACTGCGGCTCTATACATACATATTTGTACATATTTTCTGTTCTCTGTGCATATCATATATACGAGAGGTGATGAATCATGTTTGCATGGATCACATTACTGATCAATCTGATGCAGCGTTATCGATGAAATATCGAACACGCTAAAAAGAGACCGGACACATCCGCCGGTCTCTTTTGCTGAATCCTATGTATTCTATATATTAATCTTCTGCGTTATTCTCCGCTACTTTCGCTGCTCTGGCTGCCACTTCCTTCTCCTGTACATCGGAAGGTGTCTGCTCATAGCGGGCAAATTCATAGGAATAATCGCCTCTGCCTCCGGTCATGGAACGCAGATCCGTACAATAACCGAACAATCCACTCATAGGAATATCCGCTTCGATGACCTGTCTGCCGCCACTCATGGGAGTCATGCCCAGTACGCGACCTCTTCTTTTGTTCAGATCACCCATGATGTCACCGGTGTAAGCATCGGGTACTGTAACTTTCAGGGACATGATAGGCTCTAACAGAACCGGACCCGCTTCCATGACGCCCTTCTTGAACGCCTGAATCGCTGCGGTCTTGAATGCCATCTCCGAAGAGTCTACCGGATGGTAAGAGCCATCGTACAATACTGCCTTGACACCAACTACCGGATATGCCGCCAGAGGTCCTCTGCCCACGGACTCCTGAATACCTTTTTCTACTGCAGGGAAGAAGTTTTTCGGTACTGCACCACCTACGACTTCTGTTGCAAATTCATAGGGCTTCGTCAGATCGCCGGAAGGTGAGAAACGCATTTTTACATGACCGTACTGCCCATGTCCGCCGGACTGTTTCTTGTACTTATATTCCACATCAGACTGTTTCTTGATGGTCTCTTTGTATGCGATCTTCGGCCTGGAAAGCTCGATCTCTACTTTGTATTCGTTTAACAGACGGCTGACCACGATATCCAGATGCTGGTCACCCATGCCGTAAAGTAATGTCTGGCGGTTCTCCGCATCGTTCACTACACGGATGGTCAGATCTTCGTGGGTCATCTTCTGCAATGCCTGGGATATCTTATCCACATCGGCCTTGTTCTTCGGCTTATACCGCATGTAGGTATAAGGGGTAGAAATATCGAACTTGCCGTATTTAATAGTCGTTGCCTTAGTCGAGAGACTGTTGCCGGTTCTCGCTGCTGTCAGCTTCGCCAGTGCTCCGATATCTCCCGCATGCAGTTCACTGACTTCGATAGGCTTATTGCCCTGCAATACATAGATTTTGCCAATCTTCTCTTCAATATCACGATCCACGTTATACAGAAGATCATCCGTTTTCAGTACACCGGAGTTTACCTTGATCAGGGAGTATTTTCCAATGAACGGATCCACGATGGTCTTCCAAATGTAAGCGGATTTAGCCTTTGCGAAGTCATAATCCGCATGGTAGATCTCGTTGGTCTTCAGATTGATACCCGCTACTTCTCTGTTCTCAGGGCTGGGCATGTATTTAATAATATCATCTAACAGTGTGTACATACCCTGGCACAGAATGTTAGAGCCCATGGTCATGGGAACGATGCTGCCGTCACAGACATTGGTACGGAGGGCTGCACGGATCTCTGCTTCAGAGAAGGTCTCTCCGCCAAAATACCGCTCCATGAATTCTTCACTGGTCTCGGCTACGGCTTCCATTAAGGTATCACGGCAGATCTGCAGATTCGCCCGGCTGTAATCCGGTACGTCACAGGGAACAACTTCCTTACCCTCCCAGCGGTTACCGCTCTCGGTGATAACATTGATGTATCCTACAAATTTCTCGTTTTCACGGATCGGCAGATGAAACGGTGCCATCTTCTTGCCGTACAGGTTGGTCATATCTTCCACTACCTGACGGAAGGAAGCGTTATCCACATCCATGTTGGAAACATAGATGAAACGGGGCAGCTTGTATTTTTCGCAAAGCTCCCATGCCTTCTGGGTGCCGACTTCGATGCCGGACTTGCCGTTAACTACTATGATGGCTGCTCCTGCGGCACTAACTGCCTCTTCCACTTCTCCCACGAAATCAAAATAACCAGGTGTATCAATAATATTGATCTTGTATCCTTCCCACTCAATGGGGATCACGGAGGTACTGATAGAGAAATGACGTTTCTGTTCTTCTTTACTGTAATCGCTGAGGGTATTGCCGTCATCTACCTTGCCCATACGGGAGGTGATACCGGACAGATAAGCAAAGGCTTCTGCAAGACTGGTCTTGCCACTGCCGCCATGGCCCAGTAATACTACGTTACGGATCTTGTCTGTTGTGTAAATATTCATATCCCATCCTCCATTTATTCTGCATTTTGGGTATTTTGTCCAGCCGTTGGATTGGATTTTTAACCCCTTATGTGTATTTTACTAAATATATACTGCTATTACAAGTAAATATTGTTAATTATTTCATATTTTTACAAGTTGTCAGAACTTTGCGATATGAACAGTTGCACAAGACAAGTAAATTGAGAGTTACGAAAGTATAGCCGAGCATAGGAAAAATAAGAACCGTGATTGGGAGCTTGCTCACAAATCAC